>Ga0180732_1001395_pt1 | contig 15049 bp, 14 predicted proteins | sample KR11_01MetaG_FD_148674 | JGI IMG/M metagenome (GOLD analysis project Ga0180732, IMG submission 148674) | Groundwater microbial communities from the Olkiluoto Island deep subsurface site, Finland - KR11_0.1 MetaG | ecosystem: Environmental > Aquatic > Deep subsurface > Groundwater | place...
GCAACCGGCTCCAGCTCAAAAGAGGGAATTGCCCGGGGAACTATTCGGGTTTACAACAAATATAGTCCGGCCAAAACCATTTCTTTGGTGGCTAAAACCAGATTTTTATCAGATTCCGGCAAGCTGTTCCGTTCAGTGTCGAAAATTAATGTGCCTGCGGCCCAAACAAAAAGCGGGAAACTTGTTCCCGGATGGGTTGATGTTGAGGTTACAGCTGTTGAATCTGGCGAGAGTTATAATATAGGTCCTTCTACTTTTTCTATCCCGGGCCTTTCCGGTACGGCTTATTATTACAGTGTTTATGCCGAATCAACCGAAAATATAACGGGAGGTTATGAGTCAGAGCTAAAAATGGTAACTGCAAACGATATTGAAGATGCAAAGAACAGTTTGGAGCAAAAACTTTTTAATGACGCCGAAGATGCTCTTAGGGATCAGGCCTCAGTCGCAGATTCGGTTTTATTCAGTAGCGCTATTAATAAGAGCGTTATTGAAAGCTCTTGTTCGGTTAAAGCCGGAACCGAGGTGGGTAAATTTAACTGCGAGGCAAAAGTAAAAATAAGAACACTGGCCGTAAAAGAAGCGGATTTGCAAAGAACAGCAAAAAATTATATTCTTTCCCAAATACCGGATTCCAAAAAAATACTTGAAGAAACATTAATTTTAACATATAATCCAAAGCTGACAGACTTAGATGCCGGAACCGTTACTCTTGATTTGGCAATGTCGGCCGATATTCATCTTATTGTTAATACTCAGGCAATGGCCTTAGATTTTATGGGGAAGGATTCCAGCCAAATTAATGATGTTATTTATGCCAAGCTTGGTCAGGAAATTTCTAAAATTAGGATAGAATTTTGGCCGCTTTGGGTAAAAAAAGCGCCAAAAGACCAGGGTAAAATCAAGGTCCAGCTGATGTTTGATTGAAAACGCCTTAATTATTGACTTATTTTTAACAATCTGTTATTATCAATCTTATATTTGTTATATTTGTCATATTCGTCATTATATTGTAGATGAATAATAGTCCAACAAAAAAAATCATTAAAAAAGAGGGGCAAGTTATTGAAGCTCTCCCAAGCACTTTTTTCAAAGTAAGGCTAGACGACGGCAACGAAGTTTTAGCTGTTCTTTCCGGAAAAATGAGGCTTCACAGAATTACAATTCTTCCCGGCGATAGAGTTTCGGTGGAGATGACTCCTTATGACGATAAAAAAGGGAGAATTGTTTACAGGCTAAAATAAAAAATTTTGGAAGTAAAAATCTAACTGTTTAGATTTTTAGTTTTTTATTGAGAACCATGTCTTGCTCCGCTTAACAGAACCTTAATTCGTTAATGTATAATCGTTAATGTATAATCATATATAGTTTTAAAATAAAATGAAAGTAAGACCATCAATTAAAAAAATTTGCGATAAGTGTAAAATTGTCAGAAGGAAAGGACGTGTTTATGTCATTTGTACAAACCCTAAGCACAAACAAAGGCAGGGATAATTTTATATATTGAATATGCCAAGAATCGCAGGGGTTAGTATCCCCGACAACAAAATAATAGAAGTAGCATTGACCTATATTTACGGCATAGGCAGACCTTTGAGTAGAAAGATTTTGGCTGAAGCTAAAATAGACCCATTAAAAAAAGCAAAAGACCTAACCAGCCAAGAAATCAATCAATTAAAAGAAGGCATTGAGAAGAAATATAAAATTGAGGGAGACCTCCGCCGCCAGATTATGGTAAACATTAAAAGGCTGAAAGATGTCGGATCTTGGAGAGGCTTCCGCCATATAAGAGGGCTTCCGGCAAGAGGGCAAAGGACCAAAACAAATACAAGGACCGTTCGCGGAAACGTTCGAAAAACAATTGGTTCCGGCAGAAAACCGCCACCAACGTCAAAATAAAGCATTATTATGGGAAAAAAACACGTTATTAAAAAATCGACAGAAGAGCTTATAAAAGAAACAGATAAAATAGAGGCAGGATTGAAAAAAGAGCCGAAAGTCAAGGCAGGAATTAAAAGTCTTTCAGAGGCAAAAGTATATATCTCTTCTTCTTATAACAACACAATAATTACCCTGGCAGACTTAACAGGGAATGCTTTAACATGGAAAAGCGCCGGCTCAGTCGGTTTCAGGGGGACAAAAAAGGGGACTGCTTTTGCCGCTTCAAAGGTTGGCGAGACCATTTCTAACGTTGCCCTAAAACTCGGTGTTGAAAAAATATATATTTTTGTGAAAGGAATAGGCCCTGGTCGGGATTCAGCTATAAGATCATTGATAGCCCATGGTTTGAATGTGGCCGCTATTAAGGATATAACGCCGATTCCTCATAATGGTTGTCGGCCGAAAAAAGTAAGAAGGGTATAAAAACTTTATTGCTTATATAATCAGCATGATGAATAATAAATGTAAAATTTGCCGCAGAACAGGCCAAAAACTGTTTTTAAAAGGGGAAAGATGCTCGTCTCCTAAATGCGCCATGGTTAAAAGAGCTTATCCGCCCGGCCTTGAGAAAAAAAGAAAATCAAAAGCCCCTTCAGGATATAAAAAAGCGTTAAACGAAAAACAAAAACTAAGGAATTGGTATGGATTGTCAGAGCGTCAATTTAAGCAATATGTCGCAAAAACCCTGAAAAAGCGCGGAAAAGTAGCTGATATCGCCCAAGACCTTTATGGCAAGCTGGAAAAAAGATTAGACAGTGTGATTTTCTGCTTGGGTTTAGCCAAATCCCGGACTGAAGCAAGACAGCTTGTTTCCCACGGTTATTTTTTAGTGAACGGCAAGCCCGTTGATATCCCGTCTTTTGAAACAAAAATAGGAAATACAATAGCAATAAAAGAAACAAAAAAGAAGAAAAACGTATTTCGCGAAATAGCCGCCCAGATTAAAAAGAAAGAACTGCCAGAATGGCTGGAGTTTGACACAAATAAATTAGTCGCAAAAATCAAGGAAGAACCGTTATTGGCAAAGGCTTCGCCTCCCGCCGAAATTTCGGTTATCTTCGAATTTTATTCAAGATAAAATTTAATCATACGGATTTCTTAAAATCAACAATATGATTACTTAACTCGGTCGGAAAATGAAAAATTGCTTTCCTTTTCCTTCCTCTATTAGTAATTATAAAAATAATTATAAAAAAACAAAAATATGATATCTCTTCCTTTATCTCCCAAAGTAATCCAAAAGAAGAAAAACCAAGCTGTTTTTCAAATTGAGGCCCTTTATCCGGGATACGGGGTGACTATTGGCAATGCACTAAGAAGGGTTTTGCTTTCTTCGCTTCCCGGGGCCGCAGTCACAGAAGTGAAGATTAAAGGCGCCCAGCACGAATATTCAACGATCCCGGGAGTTTTGGAAGATGTGATTACGATAATGCAAAATCTGAAAAATCTCCGTTTTAAGATATTTGAAGGAGATGCGCAGAAAGCCCAATTGAAAATAAAAGGGGAAAAAGAGATAAAAGGGTCCGATTTCAAGTTGCCGAGCCAGCTCAAGCTTTATAACCCGGACTGCCATGTCGCCACTTTAACCAACAGCAAAGCTGAATTTGAAATAGAAATTCAAGTTGAAAGGGGAATTGGATATGAAACGCAAGGGCAGAGGAAAAAGAAGAAATCAGAGATAGGCATGATTTCGCTTGATGCTATTTTTACTCCGATTAAAAATGTCAGTTTTCAAATAGAGAATATACGGGTGGGGGAGAGAACCGATTACGATAAATTAAATCTTGACATTGAAACCGACGGGACAATAACGCCGGAGGAAGCTTTTCTGGAAGCCTGCCAGATCATTATCAGGCATTTTGTTTTACTTGCGGAAGCGCCGGCAATATTGCCTGAGAAGACCGCTAAAAAAGAAACCGACAAAAAGAAAGCAACCAAAGCGAAAAAAGAGACGAAACCAAAACCCAAAAAGAAAACAAAGAATTAAAACAGGGTAAACTTATCATGCGCAAGAAAAATAAAGGCAGAAAATTTGCAAGACCAAGAAACCAACGCAAGGCTTTGTTAAAATCAATAGCCCAAAATCTTTTTTTACATGAAAAGATTAAAACCACCGAAGCAAAGGCGAAAGAGGCAAAAATGGTAATTGAAAAAATGATAACCAGAGCCAAAAAAGGAGGTTTAGCCAACACCAGATTGCTGAGGAAAGAATTATCTATAGTAGCGGTAAAAAAAATAGTTAATGAGCTGGTTCCAAGGTATAAAACAAGAAAAGGCGGATATACTAAAATTATTAAGCTCGGTCAGCGCCAAACAGACGGCGCTCGAATGGCAATAATAGAATTAGTTAAATAGGGCTAGCAAAATAGAGTTAGCCGAATAAAATGGAATCAATAAAAAGAGAAAATCATAAAATTGACGCAACCGATAAAGTATTGGGCCGTTTGGCTGTTGAAATCGCGGTTTTATTAAGGGGAAAGAACAAGCCCGGTTATTTGCTGCATAAAGATACCGGTGATTCTGTGACCGTGTCCAACGCGGGTAAAATTAAAATATCCGGTAAAAAAATTGAACAAAAACAATACTATCATCACACGGGTTATTTGGGTGGATTGAAAGCAAAGTCATTGAAAACGCTTATCTTGGAAAATCCGGGAGAGGTTTTAAAAAAGGCCGTATTTGGTATGTTGCCGAAAAACAAACTAAGAGCAAAACAGATAAAAAGATTAAAATTTGAATAATTATGCCTGAGAAAAAAACCGTGAAGGCAAAAAAAGAAAATAAAGCTACAAAAGCAGCGGAAATAGTTGCAGAACCGGAGCAAGCAAAGCCGAAAGAAGACGAAGTTGACGTTGAGGATTTTGTTATTTCCGAAAAAGACCTAAAATCAGACAGATACTATGAGGCTGTGGGTAGAAGGAAAACAGCAGTTGCCAGAGTAAGATTTTATACTCGCGGTGATAAGCAATTTTTAATTAATAATAAGCCGTATCAAGAATATTTTTCGCAGCCCGAGTTTCAGGAAATTGCCGTATCTTCTCTTAAAAAAATGAACTGCCTTGATAAATTCAGGGTTTTGGTAAGAGTAACGGGCGGAGGCGTCCGGGCTCAAGCAGAGGCGATAAGGCATGGAGCGGCAAGGGTGCTTATTGGATTTAACCCTAATTTTAGAAAACGGCTTAGAAAAGCGGGATATTTGACTCGCGATCCAAGAATGAGAGAAAGAAAGAAGTTCGGTCTGAAGCGAGCAAGGAGAGCGCCTCAGTGGTCCAAGAGATAACAAGACCCATCAGAAAACGACAGTCGTAATGGCTGTCGTTTTTGTTTACTTAATAGGTTAGTTGCTTAAATGAAAATATAGTACTCCATATTTTCACTTGATAGGGTAAAGTGAAAATATAAATATAGAATAGATACAAACTGCCACACTTTGTTTACATCTTTAAAAAGATGTAAACAAACTCATAAAACTACAAAACAATAAACATAGTACAAGAAAATAGGCTATTTATAGAGGAAAAAGCGCCTATTTTTAGCTCTTGTAATGCACACTTGACAAGAGATAGTGGCTTCTTGTAACATAGAAGAAAGATATATTACAAGAATAAAAACAACAATATGAACAGTGAACGTAGAGAAAAACTATATCAATTTGTGCAGGATCAAATATCGCAAGGTGTTTTTCGCACGCGCGCTTATGTATATAATGATCGTGGCGAACGCAACCCCCAAAGAAGCATGTTTTTGCTAATGCAAAAATATGTTAATACTTTTTTGGGAGGCGATGCAGCGGTTAGGTGGCTGGTTATGCCCGGACTGCGCGGTGCTGGAAAAACAACTCTTTTAGCACAGCTATATAATAATGAAAATATTACACTAGAACGTAAATTGTTTCTTTCTGTAGACCAGGTAACACAAACTTTTGGAGCATCTCTACAAGAAATAATTCAGATATACGAAGAAATTGTGGGTGGCTCGTTTGAGCAATTAAAAGAGCCTGTATTTTTATTTCTTGATGAGGTGCAATATGACAAACATTGGGCGGGATTCCTAAAAACTATCTATGACAGAACTCGAAAGGTTTTTATTGTTGCAACAGGTTCGTCCGCTTTGATGATTAATGTTAACGCTGATATTGCGCGCCGCGCGGTTTCAGAAACGCTCTACCCTATGAGTTTTACAGAATTTATAAAAATAAAATTCAACAGATATGAGGAAGCAGGACTTGGGGCTGAATTACGAAAAGCATTATTGGATTCTAAATCAGCGGAGGAAGTATACGGACGACTTTTATCTTGCAAGGCAAAAGTGCATCAATACTGGCAAAGCATTGGCAAACAAGAAATTTCGCATTACATAAACTATGGAACTTTGCCATATATGGTTGCCCTTAAAAATGAAGCATTAGTTTATGACCAAATAAAAAAATCTCTTGACCGAGTTGTATCGGTAGATATTCCTCAAATCGGCCGATTTCGTCCAGAAGTTGCTTCAAAATTTCAAATGTTGCTTTATGCCATTGCTGATTCAGAACAAATAAGTTTTAATAGTCTTTCGAGCACAATGGAAGTTGGGCGCCCAACATTAATGCATATGTTGGATGTGTTGGAAAAAACAGAAACAGTGATGCGTATATATCCTCACGGATCACACCGCAAACAAGTAAGAAAGCCTTCTAAATATCTTTTCACCTCTCCCGCTTTTCGCGCAATGTATTTTAGATTTATTGGCAGTACTCAAAAACAAGAAGTTTATGAGGGGAAACTTATGGAAGATGCTGTTGGATTATTTTTAGGACGACTTTGCGATCGGCGGTCAGTATTTTTGACCTATGATTCTGCGGCTGGCGGAGCTGATTTCATTGTGCGCGACGATACAGCAAGCATTGCTATTGAAGTGGGACGAGGGCAAAAAGGGTTTGATCAAGTGATGCGTACCTCCAAAAAAATAAAAGCAAAATATGGGTTAGTAATTTCTTCATCTGAATTAAAAATGAATTCTCAAAAGACCGCCGTTGCGGTGCCATTAGAATTTTTCCTTCTAACATAGTAATAAAATATATAAAGTTATAATACAAAAATCTAGCGAAAATAAGGCGAGTAGGCCAAGCCCATGCCACAAGGTATATAAAAATATAATACAAAAAATGGAAGATTTTTTCGAAGCATACATTAATTCCGTTAGCGATAAATTTTTGCACAAAGAAACTAGCGAGATGGGGTATCGCGCTGATTTTGAGGTTTTGCTCAAGGGAATTTTTGAGTCGATAAAAGGTATGCGTATATTGCATGACGCTAGGACTATACAAGGCAATAAGCCAGATTTTATTGTCTTGAGTCACGACATACCAATTTTATACATCGAGGCAAAAGACATTGGCGTGTCTTTGGATAAAGTTGAGAAGTCCGAACAGATGGCAAGATACTATGGTTACACAAATTTAATTCTTACAGATTATGTCGAATTCCGTTTTTATAGAAACGGAATTAAATATGAAGATCCCATCAAAATAGCTGATTACGATGCTAAAAATAGAACGATAGAACCTATTGTAGAAAATTACGATCGTGTTGCTAAAATACTTATTGATTTTGCACAATCGCAGAAAGAACCGATAAAATCAGGACAACATCTTGCAAAAATTATGGGAGGAAAAGCTAGAAGAATACGAGATAATGTGCGACAATTTTTAGTTGCCGGATCAGACAAGAACGTCGAGCTCGTTCATGTTTACGAAACAATTAAAAAACTTCTTGTGCATGACCTGACATTAGAAACATTTTCTGATATGTACGCACAGACTCTTGTCTACGGACTCTTCGTTGCTCGCTACCACGATGACAAAGAGGGGGATTTCACGCGTCAAAAATCCAGAGAACTTGTTCCTGCTTCAAACCCGTTACTTAGACATTTTTTTGATCACATAGTCGGTCCAGATTTTGATAAACGTCTTGAATATATTGTGGATGAACTTTGCGAAGTTTTTTCGCACGCTGATGTTCAGGGACTTATGATTCAGTATTTCAAAAAAGATTTGTGGGGAGAAACTCACGAAGCCCCCGATCCAGTTATTCACTTTTACGAAGATTTTTTAAAAGAATATGATTCGGAATTACGAAAAAAAATGGGTGCCTTTTACACACCATTGCCTGTCGTTAGATTTATTGTTCGCGCAGTTGACCATATTTTAGAAAAAGAATTTGGTTTATCTCAAGGGTTGGCAGATGCATCGAAGATTAAAGAAATACATAAAGTCCAAATACTCGACCCTGCGGTTGGCACGGGCACATTTTTGACAGAGGTTATAAAAAGTATTTATTCAAAATTCGAAAATCAAAAGGGGAGATGGCCCGAATATGTCTATCGGGAATTATTGCCCCGCCTATACGGCTTTGAATTAATGATGGCGCCATATACTATCGCTCATTTAAAAATGAGTATGGTGTTGAAAGAAAGCGGTTTTAAATATTTTAATAGAGCTCGATTAGGGATTTATCTTACGAATTCTCTTGAAGGCATTACGGCTCAGAAAGATTTGTTTGCCGGTTTTGGTTTTGCAGAAAGCATTGCAGAGGAATCTAAAGAGGCATCAAAAATAAAAAATGAAAAGCCAATAATGGTTGTAATGGGGAATCCACCATACAGTATTAGCTCTTCAAATAAGGGGGAATGGATTTTAAATTTGATAAAAGATTACAAAATTGGGCTTGAAGAGAGAAAAATAAACCTCGATGACGATTACATAAAATTTATTCGTTTTGCAGAGCATTTTATAGAGAAAAATAAAAGTGGAATAGTGGCCATGATTACCAATAATTCCTTCATAGATGGCGTTACTCATCGTCAAATGAGAAAACATCTGCTCGAAACCTTTGATGAAATCTATATTTTTGATCTTCATGGAAATTCAAAGAAAAAAGAAAAAGCGCCAGATGGAAGCAAAGACGAAAATGTTTTTGATATTATGCAAGGGGTTTCTATTTCCATATTTGTACGCAGAGTAGGTGAGAAAAAGAATTTGGGTAAAGTTTATCACTCCGAAATTTATGGCAAGAGAGAGCATAAGTTTGAAGTGTTGGATAAGAGCACTATAAAAAATGTTAAATGGAATAAACTTGATTATTCCGAACCGTATTATTTCTTCGTTCCAAAAGATTTTAGAGCCAGCGCGGAATACGAAAAAGGATTTTTAGTGACGGAAATTTTTAATGAATATAATTCCGGGATTCAGACAAAAAGAGACGATACGACAATCCAATTTACTAAAAAGGAGATCGAGGATGTGGCTGGTGACTTCCAAAATTTATCTGAGATAGAATTAAGAAATAAATATCAACTACCCGAAGACGGAAGGGATTGGAAAATAAAATTAGCTCAAAAAGATTTATCTAATGGTTTTTCTATTGAAAAAATTCAGTACAGACCATTTGATATTCGATATACCGCATATACTGGAAATTCAAAAGGATTCATCGCTTATCCAAGAGAAAAAACGAATAAAAACATGGTGAATACAAATAATTTATCTTTGCTTACAAGCAGAATGATTCCGCCGACTCAAGATTTTGATAGAGTTTTGATTACAAAAAATATATCCGACATCCATTCTGCAAGTGATCAAACTTATGTTTTCCCTCTTTATATTTATATTGAAGATGGATCAAAAATACCAAATCTTAAAAAAGAAATTGTTAATAAAATAGAAGAAATTGCCGGGGAAGTTTCACCAGAGGATATTTTAGATTATATTTATGCGGTTTTACATTCTCCAAACTATCGAGAAAAATATAAGGAATTTTTAAAAATAGATTTCCCTCGTGTTCCATATCCCAAAAATAAAAGAGAATTTGTAATGCTCGCAAAGATGGGGGAAGAGCTTAGAAAAATGCACTTAATGGAAGGTGCTGAGATGGATAAACTAATTACAATATATCCGGAGTCCGGAAATAACGAAGTGGAGAAAGTAGAATATGAAAATGGCAAAGTTTTTATAAATGAAAAACAATATTTTGGCCGCGTGCCGGAGGTTGCCTGGAATTTTTACATAGGTGGTTATCAGCCAGCCCAAAAATGGCTTAAGGATCGTAAGGGACGTAGACTCACGAATGATGAAATAGAGCACTATCAGAAAATTATCGTCGCGTTAGTTGGGACAGATAAAATTATGAAAAAAATTGATAAATAAAAATGGCAGACGATTATAATCCAATATTCACTTTTCTCGCAGTAGATATTCATTACTTACACAATATAGGTAAAAAATATTTTTATTGTGCCAAAAAATTATTTGAAGAAAATAATCAGCAAAAATCTCTTCATCCATTTTGTCTGCTTGCAACAACATCAGCAGAGCTTTTTCTGAAAGTTATAATAGCTTCTAATATCTGTAAAGAAATGCATGGTTTAGAAAAAGATGATGCAAATATTAAGACAATAGTTTCAGAAGAGCTCAAATGCTACGGTCACAATATTAAGAAACTAATTGAAAAGAGCCAGATTAAAGACGAATTTAAAATTTCTCAATTAGAGGAGGCTTCGAATGGATTTGTGAATGATTATCGCTTTATGATTGCTGATAAACTCATATGTTTTAAGGATAGTGAATCTGTCCGGTTCGGCTCTTTGGCCAAGAAACAGGACCTAGCCCAATCAGTTCAGTTTCATTTTTCAGACCAAATTGTAGATTTTTTGGATAAGTTAAGTTATTTTTCTTTCTCTAAAATGAATGAAGTAATAAATACCCTTAGAAGCAGTAATGAAAATAAGAGCGCTTAGGGATTTTTGGGAAAACTGGACTTGACTAGGTAAACCATTGCGCTATAATGAGGTAACTTAATGACTATTGGTTTCGAAGGACAATGATTCCTGCTTCCATTTGTGGTGAGAAACATTCCCGCCCCAGTGGTCAAAAAGATAACAAGACCAATCAGAAAACGACAGCTGTGATTGCTGTCGTTTTTGTTTGCCCAGGAAAACAAACTTTATAAGGTTCCACTATATTTGACTAACTTTATATAGTTTGGTAATGTGGGGATAAAGCAATTAAACGGATAAAAACATGACAATAAAACAAAAATTAGAAATTATTAGAAGAATGCTTGGTTTGACGCAGGCTAAATTAGCTGAAAGGTTCGGAGTGTCTTTTGCTACATTAAATAGCTGGTGGAATGGCAAATCCACTCCCCGAACAAAAATGCAAGTCGTTATCGACGAATTATTTTTAGAAGTCACGGGCCAGAAAGTAATCCCCGACAACGAACTTACGGCAAAAAAACAGGCATTACAGCAAAAGTCATCACAACACAAAAGCATTATTGAGGAAATTTTGACCAACCCGGATATACGTGACCGGTTTATTTTAAAGCTCACCTACCACAGCAACAGCATAGAAGGTAGTACGCTTGATGAAAAAGATACTGCCGCAGTTATTTTTGATAATGTTGCGTTGCCAAACAAAAGCTTAAATGAACAGCTGGAAGCGAAAAACCATCAGACAGCTTTGAATTATTTGTTTGACTACATATCAAAGAAAGAAAAAATAAATGAGGAATTGGTTCTTAAACTTCACAGTATACTTATGAACGGGGTCCGCCCCGATGCCGGCAAATATCGAAACCACAGTGTAAGAATTAGAGGCACCGATTTACCTACTGCAAACTATTTGAGTGTTCCTAAATTACTCCCAGAAGTCATAAAGGAAGCTGCAAATAAAACAGAAGACATAGTTGCCTTATCGGCTAAAGCGCACAGCAAATTTGAACAGATACACCCTTTCTCTGATGGCAACGGCCGTGTTGGGCGCTTGCTTATGAGCGCCATGCTTTTGAAATACAATTTTACTCCGGCAATAATTCGCCAGCAGCAAAAGCAGTTATATTACACCTATCTTTACAAAGCTCAAACCAAAGAAGATATGAGTCAACTCGAAGACTTTTTATGCGCCGCAATCGCCGATGGTTTTGATATCCTCGAAAGAAAGGATACAAAATAATTTAAATGAAAGTAAAATAGATAAAAAATAAATTTATGCCGGATGAAGATTTATGGACTTGACGAGGTAACCCATGGAGGTATAATAGGTAATATAGTGACTGTTGGCTTCGAAGAATAAAGGTTCCTAATTACATCTGGGGTGAGAAACTTGCCTGCCTCAGTGGTCAAAAAGATAACCTTAAAAACCGCCTTCGGGCGTTTTTTTCTATTGAATAATTTTTTTCAGATGGTAAAATAATTTCATATGCTAAAAGAAATTATTGATAAATTTTATTTAGATAAAGAAAAATTCAGAAAAGGGCAAACCAGTTTTTATATCTCAGAGGCGGGAAAATGTTCTCGTCAGGTTTTCTTGAAGTTTAAAAACGCGCCGAAAAAGGATTTGGAAGCTGCTTTTTTAAGGTTGTTTGACCACGGCGAAAGCATGCATAAATTAATAATGAAACCCTTGCTTGCCACTCGCGATATTCATGTGGTGGCTTCAGAAATTGATATACCCCCACAGGAAATAGTAAGGGGAAGGGCAGATGCAGTTTTGTCGGACGGCAAAGAGCTGTTTGTTTTGGATATCAAAAGTATGAACAGTATGGTTTTCCGCAATTTGAAGGAGCCCAAAGAGGAAAACGTTTTGCAGCTGCAGCTTTATCTGCACTTTTTCAAAATCCCAAAAGGAATATTGCTTTATGTAGATAAAGACAGATTAGGGCTAAAAGAATTTTTGGTTAATTACAATCCGGCGACAGCGGACCAGCTGATATCCGGTTTAACCGTTTTGAAAAAACAAATTGAAGAAAATACCGTGCCAGCCAGAATTCTCGGATATCCTTCAATCTGGCAGTGCCAGTATTGCCAGTATCTTGAGGTTTGTAAATTAGGCGTCGGAGAAGAAATGAAATGGGAGGAATTAAAGGAAGGAATAGAAAAAGCAAATAACAAGTAATTCAATTGCTCGAAAACAGCCCCGCTTCAGCGGGGCTGTTTTGTTGACAAAAATTATTTAATGTTTATAGTGTGGTTATAGCGCAATAATAGCGCAATAATAGCGCAGTAATAGCGCAATATTATATAATATTGCGCTTTTCAATAAAACATAAAGAAAGGAGGTGAGAAAAATGGGAAAACACAACTGCATTACCATTGAACAAATGGAGCAGTGGGCACGAACAAATGATGCGAGGGCGATGCAAAAAGCCAACAAACAATCATTTGCTTGTCTCCTGTGCATGCGTATTTTGAGACGCTTTTGGGCATCTCATCAGAACAGACCACTTTCAAAAACTTGAAGCTCTTCGGAGCTTCTTTTATTTATTGTTCTTGTCTGTTAGGGGTTCTGACGCTAAAAAAGCATTTTGGTCAAAAATATACAATTTTTTGTTGGTTTGGTCAAAATATATTTTTGGGTTCTTTATTTCGAACAAAGAGTTATCATTCAGGAAAACCGTGGTTGGTATTTCCACTATGTTTACCTTGTCTCTGATGTCGGTTTCAGAGATTTTTATTTCTTTTCCCACATTGAAAACCAAATAGTCGTTATTAATCCAGAAACAGCTTTCAATATCTTCCGAAAACCTTAAAACGGAAACTTTTTCCTGCGGTTTTAATAGGTCAGAAACAAGAATTTCGTGATCGGTGAAATACAATATTTTATCATTATGGGGCGAAACTTTCAGGTCGTTAACGGAATCATAGAATTTTTCAAAATCTTTTGTTTTTTCGTTAAATAAAAATATGTTTTTGTCTTCGCTTAAAAATATGAAAGAATTAACAGCCGTTATTTTGTAATCGCTGTTTTCTTTGAGCGTAAAAGGATTTTCATTTAGGTTGTCAATTTGTTTTCCGTCAAAGCTTGATTTGAAAAGATAGCCGGATTCAGACAACCAGATTATTCGATTGCCGGAAAACGAATAGGCTGTCAGTTTTTCAATAATAGGCGAGATTTCCTCGACGGGCGAGGTTTTTTCATTCTTCAGATAAAGGGTATTTCTCTGTTTAAAGAAAAGCTCATCAGGATTGCTGGGGCTGAAGGCAATGTCGGAGACAAGCAGGTTTGGGTTTTTTAACCCGTTGATAAAACTGATTTGCTCGGGATTATTTTTTCCCGTTTCATTTATTTTAAAAATAAAATATTCAAAAGGAAATTTAGCATTTTGCTTTTCTATTAAAAACCTGCTTGAATCATTTGACCAGATAATGTTAAAAGCCGACGCCTTGGGATTTATTATCTCGAAGGATGCTTTTTCCGCTTTAGCCTGGCTGTCCAATAATTTAAATAAGGTTAGTCCTTTTAAATTCTCCGTCAGCAAAACGCTTTTATTGTCCGGTGAAATGGAAAAATAATCAATCGCGTCCTGGATTTTGTCAAAGAGCAATTCCTTTTTTATTAAAGTAACGTTTTCTACTCGAGTGACTTCTTTGCTTTTTATCTCCAAGGTTTTTTGCCAGGGATAATAACCGTCTTTCTGAATCAAAAAATCGTGTCTTTCCGGAAAAAGGCCCTGGATCAGCATCTGATTTGAAAAAATGCCGGTTTTCTTTTCTGTTTTGTTGTCTATTAAAATACTAACTTCCTGCGGCCAAGCTTTCAGATACAAGCCACCGGTGCCCACCAACTTTTTGTTTTGGAAATCAACCCGATAGCCGAGGGAATAAACAATTAAAGCAGGGGCGACAAGCAAATATAAAAAAACAAGAAAAGAAAATAAAATGAGTCGGATTTTTCTATTCATAAGGGTTTGGTCTTTTGCGACTATTCTGTTATTCTAAACTAAAATTGATTACTTGCCAAATCTTAAAAATCAGATTAATATGGAAATATATTAGATGTGTTTGCGAGCATAGTTTCTGGAAAATTGCTTTCCGAACATTGCGAGGAAAACATCCAAGGTTCTGCCCGCAGGCAGGTTCTTAATTCAAGATTATATGATTATTCATTAACGAATCAAGGTTCTGCCCGCAGGCAGGTTCTTAATTCAAGATTATATGATTATTCATTAACGAATCAAGGTTCTGCCCGCAGGCAGGTTCTTAATTCAAGATTATATGATTATTCATTAACGAATCAAGGTTCTGCCCGCAGGCAGGTTCTTACACAATGGCTTGCCCGAAGGCAAACATC
>Ga0180732_1001396_pt1 | contig 15038 bp, 30 predicted proteins | sample KR11_01MetaG_FD_148674 | JGI IMG/M metagenome (GOLD analysis project Ga0180732, IMG submission 148674) | Groundwater microbial communities from the Olkiluoto Island deep subsurface site, Finland - KR11_0.1 MetaG | ecosystem: Environmental > Aquatic > Deep subsurface > Groundwater | place...
AGGCATTAGCCATTCTCTTGTAAATTCCGTTAATGCACAGTCGACATGTAAGTGATCACCCCCGCCAGATAGTTTATAGTTTGCAAATCCACCCAGCGCTTGTCCAGCCTTGACCGCTTGTCCCAGCATCACCACCGGCATAATATGACCGTAGCGGATCCACAGCGGAGCACTATCATGCTCGACGCGCACTACCAGCATCGGCACGCCCGACCAGGCATCGGTGATATACGTGACGACGCCGTCCGTAACTGCATATACCGCCAGGCCCAATGTGCGTTCAATATCGCCCCAGGGACTGATGTCCAGATTCAAATCTATGCCGCTATGTTTATAACCGCCGTTTAGCTGCCCGCTCAAATCGTGAACAGTGGCCGCATACCACATCTCAGGCGGATATTGCTGACTCCCGACCGGAAATGTCCAATTGGCAGTTTGCGGCTTGACGTATGGTACACATACGTAGTGTACCCCGTCGAAAACAAAGTCGTGGCTATCCATCCGCGCCCTCGTTAAGTGTGCAATATGTTAAAGCGTGTTTAACTATATGCACGCATCGCCTCACGCAGCATAGCAAGGTCTCCGGGTTCCCAATCGAAGTTTTCCCATCCAGAATGGCCATATATGAAAATACAACCGCCCCAACAGCGCCCTTGGTGTAACCCATTCCAATATTTTAGAAGTCCGTTGAAGTTCTTAATCTGCTTGATATAGTTTGGAAAATCGCCACATGACTTCCAGCCCTTCGTTGGTATAAATTGCGCCCCGTGGCTCTCGGGATACGAATAGCAAATACCACATTCTCCGAGGTAGTAAGTCGGGTACAAATCATGTTTCCCAAATTCTACGTCCCATTCTTGCCACCTTCCGGCGTGATATGGCCACGCATAATCCATGTAGGATTGCGTTCGGTCGGCCGACCAGTAGCCGTGATAACCGAGAATCGCGCGCCCCTCGTGCGATTCACGCGCGCAAGGGAGCAATAACTCGACCTCTGATTCGAGGGGGTTCCCGACTGCCACGTTCATAATGCCCGCTTTTACAGCACCACCGAATACCTGTTCAACATAATTGGAAAAGAGCACGTCGAACTCAACTGCGTTCCGGATGTGGTCGGCATTATTTGACGGTACGGTTTCGTTCAGCGATTCTATCACGTCGATATAGTTCAGCGCGTCTTCTCTGGTAAGCCACATATTATTGCATGTGGTTTGCAGCTCGGCTTCATACAAGCCAACCAATCGCCGTGCATTTGCCGCTCTATCACCCACCAGCCAACCGCCGTCGTTATCCACGTGCCGGCGCCAAACGCTCAGCATCTGTGGTTGTGCCTGCTTTGCGCGTATCACGTCGCCACACGAAAAGCACTTGGTGACGGTGGGTTTTGCAATCTTGATGTAATCCAGCCACCCCGCTTTTGGTATGTAGTGCTGCAATCCAACAAAGTTACCCGAATAATGCACAATCGGCTTTGGAGCATTGCCTGGAGGTGGGTCAATCGGTGGAGGCTCTGGAGTAGGATCACCCCCATCGTCGTAGGCATAATGCTCACTGACTAACCAGTTGCTATCAGAATAATATTGATCTGCCCACCTTCCAACTGCTCCGGTATTAAACGCATCTCGTTTATCCATCCACAATATGACACTAACAATTTCCAATTCCGGTGCATAAAAGGCGTGATCCCAGCTTTTGTCTACTGAGTGCCTGCGCGTTGGGGCGTTCGCCCATTTGCACGCAGCCAGCCATACATCATCCGGCGCATCGGCGCGGACTAATACAGTTGTGCGGTGCGTCCATCCGGCGCGGGGCTTTGGGCATTCTGCTGGTTGCGGTTGTGGCTCAGTAATGGTCAACTTACAAGCGTCGAAGTAGGCGTCACAATGCTTGAATGGATATAAAACCGTTGAACGTATAAATACTGTTATGTAATCAGATTGCGCTTTGGCCGTCACTGGGATAATCTGCCCGTAAACATCATAGACGCGCGTCCCGAATCCCCATATAACACCATCGTCAAACGGATTGGTATCACCGGTGGGGTCAATTCCCACAAAAAATGTCATGTTTTTTGTGGCATCGCCTTCTGTATCGCTGTGTGAAGGCGTGTCTTTGTTGCTGCTCCAGGCATGTGCTAATGCGCTGAATGTGACAGTATTCCCCGCGCCAACAAAAACGCGCTGATAATATCCAGCGTCGTGTATGCGATAAAATGTAAATAGCTGTGCGGCCTTGTATCCGTCTGCTATGCGCGGAGGATTGTCATACGGTGCGCCGCGCTGGATAACTTTCATCTCAGGGCGTCCGTACCCGTTCGGGTTCGTTGGGTCATGCGGCACTGGCAGCCCTTCACGCCAGAACGCAGTCCAGCCTTCGGGTGTGAATATCTCTCCAAATTCTTGGCCGGAGTGCGTTTTGCGCGTCCAGCCGCCTTCAAAGCCGCCGTTTTGTAGCGTCAAGCCGGCTCCTCATCGTGTTGCGGAATTTGTTTGCGTCTTAGATTGCCACTCTGGAGTTGGTATGCCGTCTGTGATGCCATCAAATATGTCATATATACGCCTATGGCTGTCCATAGTCCGTCCCACACGAATGGGCGGGGTACCCCGACAATGGGTGCTCCAACATAACCGAGGATAACAAATGCGGCTGTGACCAGGAGACCGGAGCCGGCGACCGCCAGCCCCTTGTAAATAAAAGCGTTCCACCATTTTGAGAATGAGGGAATGTTTTCAACGAGGAATGATAAAACGAATGCCACTACAGAACTAATGGCTATTGCCGTAAACGTCACTTCCATAAGCCCTCCGCTAGTTGGGGATTGTTAATAAATATGTTTTGACTATCATAGACATTTTACACCGTGTTTTGATTCTGTCAAGTAGCCCTCTCCCACCGTGGATGATAATAGGCATTGAAGCCGTTCACCACATGCGATGCCGACAATTCGTCAACGTCATCATCTGGCGTTAGCTCATACCGCAATCCATTGTAAAAAAGATACCGCACGCCTCTGTAAAGCCATCTTGTGCCGTTTGGCATTATATCGTTCAGCACCATATCCATCACGTCCAACGCCGAGAATGATGCGCCACGGCGGAATTTAGAATCGCCGATAAGCTCGTCATACGGACACGATTCGATGATAACGCGGCTACGGTCACTCATGTCGCCTCGTAGTTCATACCGCTTATATAGCAACCAATCCGTATGAGCCATAAGCCCACGCGCACTAAAAACGTCCGTTTTACAATAACCTTCACGGTAAATGTAATTTGATTCATCAGCTTACGCCCGTCTAAATTTATTGGTGTAGATATATTTTGTGGCATCATCCCTCCAGTGCCCATGTTACCATATGCGCGCAGCCCTCTGGGTCGCGCAGCATCGCGCCGCTAAACCGCAGCACCCGCCAGCCCATCGCGGCAGCTATGTTTAGCTTATCGCGATCCGTGTCGGTATTATGCCGCCCGCCGTGTGATTGCCATCGCCCACCATCAATTTCAGTCGCTACTTTAGCATCAATCCACGCGAAATCGAAACGAAATCGCCTACCAATCGACGCGGCGAACATATACTCCGTCGCCGGCTTTGTCCCATTCCCATAGACGCGCCACGCGACGGCGAACTGCTCCTCAAGCGCGCTCTTGTTCATCACGCCTCACATATTGCGGGAACACAACGCCTGGCTTCACCGCCGCAAAACTACCGCCGCTGGCCCACGGTTCGTCTTCACGATATGCCGGCCACAGTTCGTCTTCGATTGTCCCCGTCTTGTGATACCGATTGCGCCGCAGCATATCGGTTAAGAATATCCAACGATTGCCGCGCATCAATTTTGACTTTTCTTTCGCTCGCCGCTTGGCATCGCGCCGTTCGCTTTTCGTCATCATCTTTTCATCCATTTTATCCACGCTGTTATCAGTTTTCCCTCTTCCTCTATCGGCAAAAGTAAACCACAATAGCGACATATAGTTGCATATGTTCCTGCATAATACGTGCGCTTTGGTAAATGTATCCCCAGCCATTTACAAAATATCGTTCCCCAAAACATATAATCCTGTCCCATCATTCACCTCTCTCTAATTTTTCAAGTTCGCCCCGCGCAAATTCAGCTAACATGCTCACAACTTTTTCTCTGTATGCTGGGTCAAAGTAGAGACATGGGCAACTTATTTTTGTGCCGTCACTCTTTAATATATATGTTCCTGTGCCATGACATCGTTTGCAATCTGGGTCTGGTGGATAAAGCGCGTGCGGATATTGTTTTTTTATCTCATCTAGCGTTATAATCATCATTCACCGTCCTTTTAAGTGGGGGGCGAACTTCACGGCCCGCCCCCCGAATCAGCCCGTTAAGCTATGCTATGATTTTCATTTGCCGAAAGTTATTTATTCTGTTTCTTTCACGTCGGTCTATATTTTGCATCAATCTACCTAATGTGCGTGTATCGTATGCCAAATTCTCAAACGCAATCCCCGCACACGCAATGGAATTTCGCAATTTAATACTAGTAGCCCCGGCAACATTAATTTCTTTCCATACCTCATTGGATTCGCTCATCCTATTGCTCCTTTTTTGTGTGGGGCTGAGTATCCCCACCCAGCCCCTTTTGTCCGTTCTACATCGTTAACCACTATTAAGCCCGCCCCGTGGTGGCTCTATCCGCTTCTCGTGCGCACCGTTTCCGGCTGTAGGCCAACACCGAGCAGTCGTATGTCATTTCCTCGCGTATATTTCACCTCCCGTATTGCTGTGATAGTCCCGCCCGCCCGGATACAAGCGGCTTGCTGTGCTCGGCGGCGTCTGTGGCGCTATCCATTCGTCGCCTATGTGACTGCAGCGTCTACTATGCGCCACGTCTAATTTCGTATGCATTATCTGTGTCCTATTGCGCCTATGGTGACCGGGAGTATCATAACTTATTCTGCGTCGATACTGAGTTCGGCGTAAAGTTTATGCCAAACATATTGTTCAAATGCATCGTCCTCTGTAGTATCAACCTGTTTAGCATCATGAAATCCTTTCACGAATGATGTTCTTGCAAGTTGTCTTATCAATGACCGCACCTTCTCTGTATTAAACGCAGATGCAACGCATCCCTCGTTTTCCTCGCGCGTCGTCATACGTAGCGAAAACTCACCACACCATTCGCTTGTTTGCTTGCGCACATAGTTTGGGTATCGTAAACATAAATACAATCCTGCGTCATCACGCCCTCTGGAAATACCATAAAACTTGCAATCTTCACAATTCATCTTAGCCTCCTATTTCCGCTTCGTTAATCGCGCCACGGCGGATTGTCGTAGCGTAATTTGCATTCGATACCGAGGTAGGCGTGAAGTGCGTCTTTCGCCTCTCTAAGCGCCGCGGCGCATTCAGATATTGTGCGTTGCGACGTGCCTGGCCAATGCGAGCCGTAACTTCTCGCGTTGTAAATTATGTCGACTATCAGATTCCGCACCTGCTCCGCGTCGAACTGTGGTACTGGCTTTGCGCTGCCCGCAATCACGCCAACGACGGTTTGGCGTATATCTGCCAATTCATCGTTATTCTCTACGTTGTTGTATCCCGCGACGCCATAGGTAGCAGCGACAAGTAAAGCCACAAGCCGCTCCGCCTCTCCCGCTGTGTATTTCGGTGTCGGCTGGCTCTCGGCCTCCAGTTTATCACTCAATGCGGTAATGCGCGTGCGCCACCACCCATCGGCCTTCCGCCGTCCGCGCTTTACACCGCGCTTGTATTCTGCTTCGAGATTGCGCGCTGTATAGTCAACGAGAGATTCCTTTCCAACATTCACGCGATTGGCTTCGATTCCCTTGGCCAGTTTATTTATTCGCTTCCCCATCACCTGCCTCCTCTAACGGACAATTGTCTTGAATTGTTTCACTCGGTGCGAATACGTCAAAGTCGCCCTCCTCGCATCTGAGTGTGCCTTCGCCACTAGAATACAGCCACGGACACTCGCCACATGAATCGATTCTAATAATCCTAGTCATTGCCTGCCTCCTTTAGCTGTTTGAGCTGCCCCTCCCAATATTCGCGGTGCCTGCCGGTTGCTAATCCCGCCTCGATGCCGGCACGCTGTTCTGCGTGCAACCTATCACGCATTCCAATCTCTCCCTGGTCTACCGTCAGTTGCGTATACATTTAACTGCTCCTTTTTGATGATTGGTACGAAAGTAACTTTTGTAGGATACCAACCCAACTTTACAATGCCGGTTGGCCCATTCCGCTGTTTGGCAATTATAATATCGCTCTCAAATGTCGCATGTTGTTTGTCCGTCTCACGGTCGCGGTGAATGAACAGCACATTGTCGGCGTGCTCTTCCTGGCTGCCACTTTCTTTGAGGTCACTCAATGTTGGCACGTTTCCCTCGGCGGCGCGATTCAATTGTGATGCCGCAATCACTGCACAATCCAATTCGCGTGCGACCTGCTTCAACGTCAAACATATCTGCCCAATCTCCAGGTAGCGCTCACGGATGTTCATGCCGGATCGCATCAGTTGCACATAGTCCACGAATATATGATCGATGCGCTGCCGGGATGCCAGCCGCAGGCATTTCGCCCTGATGTCCATTGCCGATGGATTCGGCGTGTCATCAATCCAGAATGGCAATCCCTCTATCGCTGCAATCTCGCCATATATCCCCACCCAATCCGGCGTGCTATGGCTGCCGGGGAAATTCTGGATGCCGGCACTCTGGATCATCCGCTTGATGAGCTGCTCAGTGCTCATCTCGCCACTAAAAAACACCGTACCGTAATTGGCCTTGGCCGACTTCAAAGCGAATGCCGTCAGTAGCGACGTCTTGCCGATACCCGGGCGGGCTGCAACTAGTGTCAACTCGCCGCGCCGCCAGCCGGTCATATACCAATCTATGTCGGTGTAGCCGGTACTGACCGCCGCCGGTATGCGCCCGGCTTCGATGTCCTCGTAGTGCTTGGTGACATCGCGCGATACTTGGTGAATGCTCAGTAAGCGGTCGTTGCGCTGTCCCTGCCGCACCTTGAACACCGCGCCCTCCGCCTGGCTCAGCACGTCCCCGATGTCCTGCGCTTCGTCGAATGCTAGCCGCGCAATCTGTGACGCGGATTCTATGAGCCGCCGGCGCATTGCGGTCTCCCTCACTATCCGCGCATACTGTACCGCGTTCAGCGCGCTGGGCACGATGCCGATGGAATTTGCCAACGTCAACGCCCCGCCGGCGCGCTCCAGGTTGCCGGTGGCGTCCAATTCGTTGACGATGGTCACGGTGTCTACCGGCTGTCCCTGGTCGTATAGCGCCATAATCGCGTTGTAAATGAGCCGTGACTTTTCGAGGTAGCAGTCTGCCGCGTTCATTTCCAGCGCCACGTCTGGAATACACGACGGGTCAATCTGCATTGCGCCGAGGACAGAGCCTTCGGCTTCGAGGTTGTAGGGTATGGTGCGGTCGGGTACAGTTATGTTAGGCATTGGTTACTCCACGAATCCATCCGATATGAAACAGGAAAATCAAACAGTAAAATGCGATATGATAACCATCATCGCTTCTTCCAACAGTCATACCTAACGGATAATAAAGTTTCATATCGTCAAACTCCTCAGTGAAAAACCAATCACCAGGAACGCCATGATGCAGGCATAAAATAACGCGCTCGAATAATTCAATAGCTAAACCATGTGACTCTTTTGTATATTTGAATGTAATGAACTTCATCCCTTCCCTCCGAAGAATTCCGCCGAATCCATGCCGTCCACTGGGCGCGCTTGCTTGGGCGGTTCGCGGTCTGGTTTGCGGTTGCTGAGTATGCCGGCAATGTACTTAATCGGGTCACCCACCGGAGGACGCCCTGAGTTCTGGAATATCAGCAGCAGTATATAATCCGCATCACCATCTTTGAGCATCTTTGACAACATCCCGAAGTTTGGCTTGTTGTTCCTGTAATACGGGTATAACGTTATGAGCATATCCCCGGCATATCCGGCTTTGTTGGTGGCTTCACGGAATCCAGTTTGCCAATCCTCAAAAGTGACGGGCGCGGTTTTTGCGCCCTTGTCTTTAGGTTCTGGTACGGGACATGGGGACGGGGACGGGGACGGGGACGGGGACGGGGCGGTATTATTTTGTGCGTTACTAACACCGTTACTAACTGCGTTACTGTCATTAAACTTACCTTTCTTGTCACGGTGTTTATCACGCCATTCTGATTGCCGTTTAGCATTGGCGTCCCGATACGCTTTCACATCCTCACGGGTTGGATTATATTCAAGATAATCGTGGACAATAAAGCCGTCTTCGGTTTCGTCCCATAATCCAATAATCACCAGTCTCTCGGCAAGTACCATCGCATTGTCTACGTCAGCAAGTTTTTTAACCTGGCTGCGTGGAATCCATCCATCTGTAAGATAGCGCCCACAATATGTCAATCCACAAACGTATAGCCAAGAGGCAAGCGGTCCAGCGGCTAAAACCTTAGGGTGGTCAGCGAATTGGTCGTCTATTTTAACCCATGCCATTAGTCCTCACATACAACAAAAAAGCCCTTGGTGAGGAACTCAAGTAATCGTAGTAGCCGGAAACGGCGGCTATACTTGAATCCCTCACTAAGAGCTTTTTAACAATCATCGTTTCTCCTCTAATCGGTTGCGCCCTACGATAGGCGGTTGTCCTTTGACAACTACCTTAATCTTACACCCATTCTCTGTGGTGTCAAGTACGAATCTCATCCTCTATCCCCAGCTCGTCCAGCACCCGTCGGTAGGCGTTATCCCGCGCGATAATCGCGGCGTGATGCCCCGGCCCCCCGCGCTCCTCACACGCCCTTACGGTGACGGCGATCAGCGTATCCAGCAGCTGGCGTACACGACCGGCATCTATGCGCACCAGCGGACGCGCGTTGTCGTCCATTACGCCGCACCGTAGCCCGCAAGGAATTCACGAATCGCCTCACGAATTACCGCGCTGATAGTTGTCTCCGTTTTATCGGCGACAGCTTCGATTGCGTCATACATTTCCTGTTCAATTCTAACCGGTACATATACGCTTTTCATACCTACCCCCTTGTGTCAAGCTGGCGCGTTGTCTATCCAGTTAAAGAATTCATCTAACATAGCCTTAACTGTTTTGCCGTTTTGTAACTCAGTCCATTTGTGATTATATCTATACTTAACAACAATAGCATTCGCCGCATCTATATCAGCCGGTGGTTCGTCTGTATGCGAGGCGATAATTAATAGTGTTGGCTTAGCGCGTTGCAAATCGTCGCACTGCCGTTCTAGTGCCAACCCCTGTCCGAATGGGAGTTCTGAATTGTTGTATTTCAGCTCAAACAAAACCCATGCTTTGTTGTGGTAATCTACACAGCCGTCTATATCTGTTGGCGTTATCGTTCCCCATCGAAGCCCACTAAATTCCCTTATTTGTGCGGCGAACTCGCGATTGGCAATAATCCCCCTATCACCCATACAGCACCTTGCCGAATTGCGAGAATATCTCAGCGAACAATGCCTCGTTATGTCCCAGGTATAGGACGGCCTGCCCTTGCAGTGGAGCGCCGGATGGCTCCCCGTTCATGTCTATAAATCGCACCCGGCGGCTTATGAAGCACACCGCAGCGGCGTGAATGAGCATGCCCTGGAACCACGCTGTTTCTGTGGCATTGTTTACTAACACAATCGCCTCGGTAATGTTGCCTTCTACAAAATGCTGTGCTAGTTTATCGGAGAACTTGCCAATAAGATCGCTTGAATATGGTGGATTCATCCATACTCGCCCATCCCACGGCGCGCTCAGTCCGTCATCTTCGGCGGTGTAGTATCTCTCGGCTTGCACGATTTTATTGGCGATGTCACTGGATGCCGGGTCGAGGTTGATTGTTCCAAGCACGGCACGTGCGGCCTCGATATATTGCGGCGGTGTGTACCATTCATTCTGTCCGCTATTTTGGCTGACGTGGACTTTACCAAGGAATTTACGGGCTTCCTCGTATAGCGCGTGACTAGTTAGTTCTGCGTTCTTGTTGACTATCTCTGCCACGAAGTCGGCAAACCTGTCTTCCGGCAGCGCCGCCTCCGTTTGCCAGCGGTGGGACTGCGTCTTACCGATGCCAAGTTCGGCGAGGGTTGGCAGAGAATCGGTTTCATCGTGGAACCGATTCTCTGGCGGCCTACCAGCCGGTGCTTTTTCCATCTGTCCAAGTAGTTCGCCGGCGCGCCGCTCTGCCATCAGCTTACCCTCTGCTAACTGGTTTATCTGAATCTGCGTTGCGCCCTGTCGCCGCGCGTATATCTCTAATGCCGCTAGTTTGTCGCCTAGCGTCTTAACTTCACCAATGGTCTCTGCTCTATCAAGCGCCTCGTGTATTCCGTCGCGTGTTGCCAGCATCTCGCTCATCATACAATCGCCGGCCACAGCTTCAACAGTGAATCTAGGGCGACAACCTTCACGCCAACCAACTCAACCGAATCCAGCCGGCTTTCAACAATCGCCTTGTATACCGCGGCCTGTGACATTCCGGCTGTGGTGGCTGCTACTTCCACGTTAACCCATTGGCGTCCTTCGTGCCATACTCTGTCAGAACTTGTATTATCCATTGTGTAACCTCCGTTATATGATATAATCCATTTTACCACAAACGAAGTCTGTGTCAAGTGGTTTTCATCAAATTATAGCAATTCATATATTTGGTAGTATAAAACGCTTGACTTTTATAATGAAATAGTGTATACTATAGATAGTAACCAAACAACAGGAGGCTACGATGACAGGCTACACGATTGATAGCGATAAATTGGCAGACGTTGTAGAATTGTTCAATGAGACAGTTGACCCAAACGCGACAGAGGAGCTTATCGAATCCGAGATACTCGCTGACTGGAACTCAGGAGAGCATCAGGACTGGCTCGACAATGCCAGCGTAGAGGATATTGTGGATTGGCTCTCCAGCTTCTACGAGTCATAGTCGAATGGATACAAAACAATTGATAGACGCGGGTGGTAGCGAGTGGGAATCAGGCGACCAACACCGAATATATTTCAACGGAATCGAGAAACTTTACGGTCTTGAAATTGCAGCCTACAACTCAGGCAACATCCGCAGCGCGAAATTGAACGGATCGCCAATCTCAAACAGCGTCGCCCGCTGGCATCTCGACAAAATTCAAGGCGCGAAACTCTGGTACGATATGCCTACGCAGAAATGGCAATGGCAGCGGATGACCGATGACACAGCTGCTAAACTAATCGCCACAATTGAGGAGGAACGATGAACAACAACTGGCCACTGGGAGAGCGCATTGAAGCTACAATCGCCGATTTGATAGTCGATGAGAATGGTGATCTCGTAGACAGCACCACCGGCGAAATTATCGCCTCTTGGTATGTCAGCGCAGCGCGGTACGATGAGTACGTGTATGAGTACGTCGCCTACGACGCCCACGGGCTGCCGCATTGGGCGGATCGGGCGTGGGACGCGGAATTGGCAGCGGTAGAGGCGAACCGGGTGCTCCGCAAGCACATGGAGCGCAACCCTGGCGAGTATGCCGACTGGCTGGATTGGCTGGCGCAACGTTCAGATATGCGAGCGGGATTATAGGAGGGATGATGAACGAGATATTGAAGGTGGAACACAGTAGCGCGGCATTTTTGGATATTACGACCGCGGCGGCCAATCTGATGGCGTTGAAGATGCGCCATAATCTGCTAGTCGACGCAATGAAAGATGTGTTGACAGACGGTAAGGACTATGGCAAGATTCCAGGTACTGGCGACAAGCCAACCCTACTCAAACCAGGAGCAGAGAATCTTTGTTTCCTGTTCGGACTGCGCCCATCGTTTGATGTGATGGACAAAATTGAGGATTGGGACAAAGGGTTGTTCTATTATCGGTATCGTTGCACCCTCAGCGGTGGTGATGGTCGGGTAGTTGCTAACAGCGAAGGGAGTTGCAACAGTCGGGAGACAAAATATCGCTATCGCAACGCAAAGGCAAAATGCCCAAGTTGCGGGGCTGAATCAATCAGCAAGAGCAAATACCCGCCACGCGACAATCCCAACGGAACCCCGGGCTGGTACTGCCGGGATTGCAAAGCGCAATTCCCAGCAAATGACAAGCAGATTACCGGACAGGATAATGGCAAGGTAGAGAACACCGAACCGTTTGAGTTAGTCAATACCATTCAGAAGATGGCGCAGAAACGCGCGCTAGTAGCTGCGGTGCTAATCGGCACGGGCGCGTCCCAGTTCTTTACACAGGACGTTGAGGATATGGCGACCATCACCATTGATGCTGAGATTGTTGAGGTTGAACAGCCTACCATCAAGACGCAACCAAAGAAAGCCACGCCACATCCACCGGCGCCAGAGAACGACATCACCCTGGATAGCGTGCCAGAGATACCGTTTGGCTATGATACAGAGCAGGAGCAAAAGCCGACACAAACGCAACCCCATTGGAGCGAAGACGATAAGGTACGCGCCGGCTTCTGGGCGTGGTGTGGGAAGCAAGGACTGGATAATGTACAGGTGCATACCGCGTTGGACGTGACGCACCTGGTCGAATATACCGGCACTATTGGCAACGCCAAGACGGTGCTGAGCAAGTTATAGCTCCCCCTGGGACGGGGATTCCTCCTAGATGGCTAGCCGGCTCATCACTGGCTAGCCGAGGAGAAGGAGACACAAATGTTAGAATGGTTTATGCAATTGAGCGAACCGAAACAAATGGCGTTTATAATCTTGGCGATGCTGCTGGCTCTGGCTATCCTCACCCTCAGGGCGGAAACGCAACGGTGGCGGAAATGACTAACACACTATATGAATTGTTGGAAGCGTGCGAGCTAGCGTCGGTGCTTCTGGACGCGTTGCGTATTGAAAGTGGCGTTGGAAATATTCTGAACGAACCGGAGAGAGAAAACTTTCAGTGGGTGGATGATAAATTGAAAGCCGCGCTGGCTAAAGCACGAGGTGAATAATGAACGAAACGGAACGCATTACCCATATTGCTAACAAATACATGAAGCTCAGCTTCACCACCATTGATTTGCTGGTGGGCATCGTATTCGAGTTCGACGTGTTCGCCGAACTCGAGAAGGCGCTGGCCGGTAAGCCGTCGAAATTTACGGACGAGGTAGCGGAGGCGTTGTCATACACCACCGCTGATGGTGGCGGCATATTCGATAGTAAATTTGATGATGTATAGGAGGGATGATGGATTACAACGAACACGAAGCGCAACGGCAACGCCACGGCTTGCGGGTCGTGACCGATCTGATAGTATTTGTCGCAATGGTGGCAATGACTGGATTGTGCGCTGGATTCATAACCTGGTGGATAACCGGTATTGAGTGGCTGGCACAAGGCGTCGGTTATTCCGTGGCGTTCCTCGCGTGGCTTATGCTTTCGCTGTGCTGGATAAGCGACAGGGAAGACCGCGCGATGGGTGCGAAGTGAAATGCTTGACATTATATGTTATGGTGATATACTACTTATATGAACAGAACAACGATTTGGCTATCTTCTGAGGATAAAAAAGCAATTGAGGTTATCAAGGACAAATACGGACTTGATAATAACAGCGCGGCGATTAGGCTTGCTCTACGTATTTTAGCAGCTTCTAAACTTGCGGAGATCTATGAAAGGATACAAGACACGCCTGGAACCAAATAACAAACAACGCACATTCTTTAATCGTTGCGCCGGCACATCGCGTTATGTATACAACTGGGGACTAGCCGAATGGAAGCGCCAATATGAAGCATGGAAACTTGACAACGAATTAAAGAAGCCGTCACGTTACGGGCTATGCGTTCGGTTTAATGCGCTTAAGGATGAGCTTTGTCCGTGGGTTCGTGAAGTTCCATATGCGGTTACGGAATCTGCATTTGAAAGTTTAGGACGCGCATTTGACAACTTTTTCCGTAATATAAAGCAAGGTAAAACTCCTGGCTATCCGAAATTTAAGAATCGCTATATGTCGCGTAAGTTCAGATTGCGCGGTGTGAAGCCTGACACGGATCGAGTTTATATACCTATACTCGGTGACGTTCGATTATCACAGAATGATTATATTCCGATTGGTTCCGAGTATGGGATTTATGCATCGCTCAGTGAGAGGGCGGGGCATTGGTATGTTTCTATCCTGGTTAAGGACGATGAGGACTTAGAAACAGAGTTATCAAGAAAGGTGCTGGGTGTTGACTTCGGTATTAAGACGCTTGCGACAATATCCAATGGCAAGATATTCGATAATCCGAAGGCGTTAAATGACGCAGATGCAAAATTAAAACGGCTCCAAAGAGAACTATCTCGCAGGACAAGGGGAGGCGCAAACTACGCAAAGACAAAGATTAAACTAGCACGCGCACATGCTAAGGTCGCAGACGTTAGAAGTTTCACACTGCATCAGGTGAGTGATTATCTCACAGCCAAATGCAAACCGGATGCGATTGTTATTGAGGACTTGAATGTATCCGGTATGCTGAGCAATCATAAACTAGCACGGGCTGTGAGTGATGTTGGTTTTAATGAATTACGCAGTCAGATTGAATATAAAGCAAAGCGTTATGGTATTGAGGTAATTGTTGCCTATTGGTTATTTCCGAGTAGTAAAACTTGCCATAACTGCGGCGCTATTAAAAGTGACTTGAAGCTATCGGATAGAATTTATATCTGTGGCGATTGTGGATTTACATTAGATCGTGACTTAAACGCGGCGCTTAATTTGGCCGCGTATGGTATAACCGCCAAACGGGCGGGGATTGCCTGTGGAGCTGAGGTGCTGTAATGCCTCACTATGAAGCAGGAACCGGGTGCCGGAGTTTGGATAGATCCCGGACGGAGAGCATGTCAGACAATAGACATGTGTCTCGCACCCACACATGCGGGGATGCTTGGCGCTTCGATTCGCTATCGGTCATCTGGCATTCCTCGCACCCACACATGCGGGGATGCTTGTTATGATTAAACATAAGCGACCACATGCTCTGCCCCTGCGCCGTCCTGAAAATATAATTTATTGTCAGCCTTGGTATATACCTTGCCATAATTTACAT
>Ga0180732_1001397_pt1 | contig 15020 bp, 15 predicted proteins | sample KR11_01MetaG_FD_148674 | JGI IMG/M metagenome (GOLD analysis project Ga0180732, IMG submission 148674) | Groundwater microbial communities from the Olkiluoto Island deep subsurface site, Finland - KR11_0.1 MetaG | ecosystem: Environmental > Aquatic > Deep subsurface > Groundwater | place...
TGCAAAAGATTTTGAAACAGCTTTAGAGGGAATTAAAGGTGAATTAATCTCTGCGGCATTAGATATTTCCAAAGAAGTGATAAATGTAGAAATTGGTACAAATTCCGCTGCAATCGCAAAAATTTTATCTGAAGAACTTATAAAAGAGCTTCAGAGCGCATCAAAAGTTACACTCCGAGTGAATCCTAGGGATCATGGATTTGTTTCCGAGAAGGTTGGTCTGCTTGAGCATGTCAGCATTGTTTCAGATTCTGCTGTAAGCCCAGGAGGCGTTGTTGCAATCAGTGACGCCGGAAACATAGATGCACAAATATCCAAAAGATTTGAGAGAGTTAAAAAAGCGGCATTAAGTGAGTAGATATATATGAATATAAAGTCAAAGAGTATTGAAGAATTAGAAGAAATCTGCAAAGATATTCGTAAAGAAATTTTAAGGGTTGTAAGTAAAAATGGTGGACATCTGAGCTCCACTTTAGGCGCTACGGAACTTATAGTAGCCATGCATAAAGTATTTGATTCATCAAAAGATCCCTTCATTTTTGATGTTTCTCACCAATCATACGCACATAAACTTTTAACTGACAGATGGGAAGCTTTTGACACCTTAAGAGAGTTTAACGGGCTTTGCGGATACACTAAACCGAGTGAATCTGAACATGATTATTTTGTGGCGGGACACAGCTCGACATCTATATCTCTAGGTGTTGGAGCGGCTAAAGCTATTGCACTAAAAAATGAGCAAAAGAGAAGAATTCCGGTTGTTATGATAGGCGATGGCTCGATGACAGCAGGTATGGTTTATGAAGCTCTGAATGAGCTTGGTGACAGAAAATATCCTATGGTCATAATTCTAAATGACAATGAAATGAGTATAGCAAAACCCATAGGAGCATTAAGCCGAATGCTAAGTTCAGCTATGGCGGGGCCTTTTTATCAAAAATTTAAAAAACATACAGAAAATTTTGTAGATAATTTTGGTGAAGGCGCGCACTATATTGCCAAAAAGATGGAGGAGAGTTTAAAACTTATTACTCCGGGGATTATGTTCGAAGAGATGGGTATTTCCTATATTGGCCCTGTTGATGGGCACGATTTAAAATCTCTTGTTGAGATACTTCAAAAAGCAAAAAATTTAAATAGACCTGTTATTGTTCACGCCCAAACGCTGAAGGGGAAGGGTTATGACATAGCGGAAGGTCATGAAGAGAAGTGGCATGGAGTCGGTCCTTTTGATTTAGACAGCGGCAATTCTTCTAAAAAAAGCTCCTCAAAAAGTGCGACACAGATTTATACAGAAGCGCTTATGCATTTAGCTAAGAATGATGAAAAAGTAGTCGGGGCAACAGCGGCTATGCCAAGCGGTACCGGCTTAAGCGAGCTCATGGAAAAATATCCAAACAGATTTTGGGATGTTGCAATTGCGGAGCAGCATGCCGTGACATCTATGTCTGCTTTGGCAAAAGAGGGTTTTAAACCTTTTTGCACCATTTACTCTACCTTTTTACAACGTGGGTATGACCAAGTCATTCATGATACATGTTTAATGGATTTACCGGTTGTATTTGCACTTGATCGGGCCGGTATAGTAGGTGAAGACGGAGAAACGCATCAAGGTGTTTTTGATATCTCTTTTTTGAGAGCCATACCAAATATGACACTTTTTGCACCAAGAGATGAAAAGTCTTTTCATCAGGCGATGGCGTTTGCGCATAAGTATCAGCATCCTTGTTCTCTACGTTATCCAAGGGGTTCGTTTATCGAGACTGATTTACCTGAATCACAGCCTTTTGAGCTTGCAAAGTCGCAACTTCTTCGCTCGAATGAGAGTGAGATACTTTTTATTGGATATGGCAATGGAGTCGGCCGTGCATATAAAACAGCAAAGCTCTTAGAAAAAGAGGTAAGTATTCTGGATCTGCGTTTTGTGAAGCCTTTAGATAAAGAGATGCTCAGAGAAATGGCTAAAAAACATAAAAAATGGTTTGTATTTTCAGACAGTGCTAAAATGGGCGGAGTTGCTTCTGCAATTTTGGAATTTTTGGCAGAAGATAAAATTCAAGGGATTGAAGTTGTGAGCTTTGAGTACACAGATAAGTTTATAACGCATGGCAATACTAAACTTGTTGAAGAATCACTGGGACTTTTACCTGAACAATTGGCTAAAAAAATTAATTTTTAGCGGACAGAAAATACAGAGGAGATAGAGATGAGTATAAAAACAAAACTTTTCATATTTTTCTTTATACTATTTGCACTTTTTTCCACTGGATCCTGGTTTTATTCTAAGGCCTTAAATAAACAGCTAAACGAAGAGTGGGCTGAGCGTTTTATACAAAAGCAAATTATTTTTGATAAATATCGCACTCTTTCGCCTATTATGAAAGAAGTTGCTCTAGTCAAAAAAATGTCGCAAGACTCTTCTATAATTGAAATGGCATTGAATGAAGATGACGTTGAGGCACGAGAAAATGGTATTAAGGCTTTTGAAAATTACCGCTTAATTTTTAAAGACAGAAACTATTTTGCTGCTTTTAAAAATACACAAAATTATTATTTTAATGACATAAACAACAGCTACTACGGGAAAGAGTTGCGTTATAGACTTTCACAATCAAGCAAAGACGATGCGTGGTTTTTTGCCGTTTTGGATCTTGAAGATGAATACCAGATTAATGTAAATAAAGACACTGTTTTAGGTACGACAAAAGTTTGGATTAATTACCTGCTAAAACATGACAATAAAACCATAGGTGTGATAGGTACGGGACTTGATTTAACTGAGTTCCTGCAAGAGACCGTAGATATTAATGAAAAGGGTATTCGCAATCTTTTTATAGATAAAAAAATGGCTATACAGTTGGAGAGTGACAAATCTCTCATTGATTACGCGAGTATCACAACATCAGATGAAGCGCGTCAATCACTTGATTTGATTGTGAAAAACAGAGATGATTTAAATAATATACGTCAACTCATGCACGAACTAGAAAATTCTGAGATTCCAAATGACAGCAGAACATTATGGATTACACAAAATTTAGAGCAAAAATTATTAGGAATATCCTATCTTAAAGAGCTAGGCTGGTTTAGTCTTACGTTTATTGACTCCAAAGAGTTGACTCTTGTTAACAACTTCAATATCTTTGCCACATTGACTCTGCTTTTTTTATTTTTTTTACTCTTTGTAAATTATATTTATAATCAAATTATACTCAAGCCGCTGACTCAACTTAAAAATAAGATGAGTGAATTTCAAAATAATAATGAATATGTCAAAATTGAAACTATCGGCAGTGGTGAGATAGCAAGCCTTTCTGAGCAATTTAATGCATTACTTCAAGTGATTCAAACACACAATCAGGAACTTGAAGAAAAAATTCAAGAACGCACCGTTTCATTGAAAGAAAATGAGGATAAGCTTAACACCATTTTAAATAGTGTTGAAGGATATATTTACATTAAAGATACAGACCATAAATATACCTATGTAAATAAACATATGTGTGAACTTTTCAACATGACATATGAGGAAATAATTGGAAAAGATGACAGCCGATTTTTAGAAAAAGAGAGTGCTGAGCGTATCTTTCTCAATGATCAAAGGGTTTTTGAACATCAAGAAACCATTAAAGAAGAAGAGACACGCTTGAGTCCCAATCATGAGAGAAAAGTTTTTTTATCCATTAAGAGTCCTTTACTAAAAGAAGATGGTACTGTTTACGCACTTTGCGGCATCTCTACAGATATTACTCAGCGTAAGAATATAGAAGAGAAAAATCATTATCTGGCATTTTATGATGTTCTTACCGACTTGCCAAACCGCAGACTCTTTTATGATCGCTTAACACAGGCTATGGCAGCAGGTAAACGAGCAAATACCTATGGTGCGGTTATGTTTTTGGATATAGATAATTTTAAGCCCCTCAATGATACATACGGACATGATATCGGCGATTTATTGCTTCAAAATGTTGCCTTACGCCTGCGAAAGCAAACTCGTGAAGTAGATACCGTTGCCAGATTCGGAGGTGACGAGTTTATAGTACTGCTTGGCAGTTTAGATGAGAATAAAGAGTCTTCAGTAGAGAATGCTATGCGCATTGCACAAAAAATATCTACAGCGATTGCTAAAGTGTATAAGCTCAACATCAGTACAACTGGTGAGAAAAAGATTATTGAGTACAGCTGTAGTGTAAGCATTGGGGTTACTCTTTTTAAAGGGGAATCTATTACAAAAGAGGAACTCCTAATTCAAGCAGACAAGAGAATGTATCAGGCAAAAAAACTTGGGAAAAATCAAATTTCTTATTACGATAATCCAGAGATTTAATGTAGCATTAAAACGCCGCAAAATCTTCCTGTTATTCCATCGGCTCTGTAGGAAAAATATTTTTCACGTAAACAACAGCTGCATTCATCTGAGATTTCAATGTTGTTTGTCTCAATTCCGGCTTCAAGAAGCTGCGTTTTGAGTATTTTGTTGACATCAAGATAGTAGCGTCCGTTTTTTTTATGCAGAGCATATTCAAGCTCTAATTTTTTTGCTTCTTCGTAAACCTCATCTCCGACTTCATAACAGCAAGCACCGATATTTGCGCCAATGCTCACCCGAATATCTTCACGATTTGAATGAAAATTCTCGACAAAACTACTCACGACATTTTTGATAATATTTTGAAAAGCACCCGCGCGTCCTGCATGAGCGACAGCGATAACTTTTTGTACATCATCATAAAAAAGCAGAGCAGAACAGTCCGCCACCATAACCATAAGAGGAATGTTTTTTTTGTTTGTTATGAGCGCGTCACAAGTAGGTGGGGCATCAAAATTGTCATTTTGGGTAACAATTTTAACGATGTTTGAGTGTATTTGTTTCATGTGAACAAGTGTTCTTTTTTCATAAGAGAGCTTTTTGGCGAGTAATTCGTGGTTTATTTGGACTGTAAGAGGATTATCTCCCACATGAAACGCAAGGTTTAAAGAGCTGTATGGAGCCAAACTTTCCCCTCCACTCTTAGTGGTAAAGGCATGAGTGAGGTTTGCGTAATTGTTTAATAATTTGCTTTGATAAAATTTCATATAATAACCAACCTTACGCAATTTTATAAAAAGTGCGTCTTTACTTTGTGAATCTTTCGCATTTATGCGGAAAGCTTTAGGGGTTTGCAAAGGACATTTATGTCCTTGCCGCTAAAATGGGCTTTGCTCGTTTTAGTGCATAAAATGAGTGATTATTATATCAAATTTAAAGGTTAATTTTTTGAGTAAATTTAGTATATATCCTGTAACGCTAGACGGCGGTTGCATAGAAAATAAACGCAAAGAGATAAAAGAATATTTCCATAATACAATGAACATTTTTGAGAAAATATTTGAAGTTTTAAAAGATGATTCTGTTTTTTATAAAAAGTCTGAACCGACACGCCATCCTATGATTTTTTATTTTGGGCATACGGCCACCTTTTTTATCAACAAGCTCATCGCAGCGAACATTATAAAACAAAGAATCAACCCGGAGTTTGAATCTGTTTTCGCCGTTGGCGTAGATGAAATGGACTGGGACGACATGCGCAAAGATGCCTATAAATGGCCGGAAGTTCAAGCAGTCAGAGAATACAGAAGCAAAGTGCGCACCGTTGTAGATAAGCTCATATCTGAAATGGAATTCACACTTCCAATAAACGACGAGAGTCCAATGTGGATTATTCTGATGGGTATTGAACATGAGCGGATTCATCTTGAAACTTCGCTGGTTCTGCACCGTGAGATGCCCCTTGCGTTTGTCAAAGAGCTCAAAGATTTTGAGTGTACGCAAACAAGTGGTATTGCTCCGAAAAATGAGTTGGTAAAAATCCCTGCAAGTGATGTAAAACTTGGAAAAGAGAAGTCACATAATCTTTACGGCTGGGATAATGAGTATGGTCGTTATGAAGAACATGTAGAAGAGTTTGAGGTTTCAAAGTATTTGGTAAGCAACGGCGAATTTATGGCTTTTGTGGAAGCAGGAGGCTATGGGGAAGCCGCGTTTTGGGATGAAGAAGGGCAAAAATTTCTTCAAATAACCGGAGCGAAACATCCGCGTTTTTGGGTTTTAGAAGAGGGCGTTTATAAATATAGAACGCTCACTTCACTTATTGAAATGCCGCTGAATTGGCCAGTGGATGTAAACGCACTCGAAGCAGAGGCATTTTGTAGATTTAAAAGCAAGCAGGACAGTCTTGTTTATCAACTTCCAAGCGAAGCGGAGTATAGAGTTTTATATGAGTACGCGGGACTCAAAGAAGTACTGGACTTACCGGAAAATAGAGCGAACCAAAACCTTGTGAACATGTGTTCATGCCCTGTTGACAAGCACGATTTTAAGGGCATTTATGATGTTATAGGTAATGTGTGGCAGTGGAGTAGAACGCCTATATTTGCTTATGAGGGTTTTGAAGTGCATCCTGCGTATGATGATTTTTCTACACCTACTTTTGATGGCAAACATAACATAATCTGCGGCTCTTCATGGGCTAGCAGCGGGAACCTCATTATGAAACATTCACGTTATTCGTTTAGAAAACATTTTCATCAAAACGCAGGCTTTCGTTATGTTATCGCCAATGAAACGCAGACAATTACTAAAGATATTTATGAAAGTGATGATTTGGTTTCGCAGTACTGTGAATTCCAGTATGGAGACAGACATTTTGGAGTTGAAAACTTTGCAATCAAATGTGCAGAGATAGCGTCAAAATATGCCATTAATCATACAAAAGCCTTAGACCTTGGCTGTGCGACAGGCCGCGCCACTTTTGAGCTTGCAAAAACTTTTGATGAGGTAGAAGGAATAGATTTTTCCGTGCGTTTTATTCAAGTCGGCTCGAAACTTAAATCTGAAGGTTATGCTGCGTTTAGCTCCAAAGAAGAGGGCGATTTGGTCAGTTATAAAAAAGTCACTTTGCAAGAGTTGGGATATGAAAATATCAAAGATAAGGTTTCTTTTTGGCAGGGTGACGCATGTAATCTTAAACCAAATTTTACCGCTTATGACTTGGTCATCGCGACGAACCTTATAGACAGACTTTACAGCCCGAGACTCTTTTTAGACACGATTCATGAGCGGCTAAACGCAGAAGGAGTTTTAGTTATAACTTCTCCGTACACTTGGCAGGAAAGCTCGACTAAAAAAGAGCTTTGGCTTGGCGGCTACAAAGACGAGCAGGGCAAAGAGATAAAAACTATTGATACGCTCAAAAAAGTTTTAGATGAGAGGTTTGAGCTGATTCATCTGCAAGATTTGCCTTTTGTCATAAAAGAGAGTGCGAGAAAATATCAGCACACTATTTCCCAACTCAGTGTGTGGAAAAAGAAGTGAGTTACAGCTTTCTAAACGCAGCTTCAAGAGAGAACACAAATGCGGAAAAGTATGTACTAAGAAAAAAACTTTTCGGGCGTGAAGATGTTATGCCGCTTTGGGTTGCAGATATGGACATAAACACACCTGACTTTGTTTTAAACGCAGTCAAAAAAAGGCTTGAGCATCCAATTATAGGTTACGAAGACATTCCAACGACTGCGTTTGATGCGCAATGCAGATGGATGCAAAGCGAGCACGGTGTTTTATTTGAGAGCGCAGATATGTTTTATTCGCATTCCGTCGTAGCAAGTATGAGTGTTGCCATTGAAGCTTTTAGCGATGCAGGTGATAAAATAATTGTACAAACTCCTGTGTATCCTCCTTTTTTTCATGCCGTAAAAGAACACGGGCGCCAAGTGCTGAAAAATCCTCTTCAAGAGCTTGAGGACGGAAGTTACAGCTTTGATATTGAAGATTTAAAATCCAAAATAGATGACAAAACTAAACTGCTGCTTTTGTGTTCTCCGCATAATCCTGTCGGCCGCGTTTGGAGACGAGAAGAGTTGGAGCAGATTTTGGAACTCTGTCTTGAACATAATATAGTAGTCTTTGCAGATGAAATACATTCAGATTTGGTGTATGCCCCAAATAAACATATTCCTTTTGCAGCTTTAAACGAGCGTGCGAGAGAAATAACAGTTACAACAATCGGCGTCGGAAAAACTTTCAATATGGCAGGTTTTGCCATCAGCAGTGTCGCCATACCAAACCAAGAGTTGCGAGAAAAGTTTTTAAAAGTCTATAAAAGAGTGCACTTTGCTCAAGGCAGCGTTTTGTCGCATGTAGCTTTTGAGGCTGCTTACAAAGATGGAAAGCTCTGGCTGGAAGATTTGAAAAAGCATCTTTATGAAAATTATGAGATGCTTGGAAGTTTGATTAATAAGTTTCCGAATATTCTTAAGCTAACTCCGATTGAGGGAACATATTTGGCCTGGCTTGATTGTCGTGGTATGCAGCTTGGCGATAAAGAGCTCAAAGAATTTTTCATTAACGAGGCAAAACTGGGGCTGAGCCCGGGACTGAGTTTTGGAAGAGAAGGAAGCGGTTTTATGCGCTTGAACTTTGCGCTCTCACATGCTAAAATGCTAGAAGCAGTCTCGCTGCTTGAAAATGCCTTAGAAAGAAAGTTTGGGAGAGTTTTATGATAAGAATAAACTGGGATGAATACAAAGAATATAAACGCCATAGCCATAAAGAAGATAACTTTGAGATTCTTTTAGATTTTTTTAAAAGTTTTTACAATGTAGTAAATCCCTATGATATCTATGATTCGCTGGCAGAAGATGATTTAGGGAAAATGATGCTCGAAAAACGCGATATTCGTGATGCAGAAGATATGGAAAACTATCTTTTAAAAACAAAATAATGGACTTAGAACTTTATAAAATAGAATCTTTTCTAATTAAGCACCATGTGATGAGTTTGGCTACTACGGATTTTGAAGAGCAAAGCGTCTGTTCTTTGTTTTACGCATACAATAGAGATTTTAATTCGTTCGTTGTTGCAAGCAATGAAAACACAGTGCATATGCGTCACATTCAAAGTAACAACAAAGTCTCGGGTAACATTTATCTTGAAACGAAGATGGTCGGAAAAGTTCAGGGAGTTCAGTTTAGCGGTGAGTTTTTAGAACTCACAAACGACGCTCTTGAATATGCTTATTTTAAAAAATTTCCCTACGCGCTTGCGCTTATTCCCAAGTTATGGCAAATAAAAGTGAATTATTTTAAAATGACAGACAATACTTTGGGCTTTGGAAAAAAAATTATTTGGAATGCACCTTCTCACTAAAAAGGGCACAGTCCGTTCCCGTACTTTGAAATACTACGAGGGAGGGAATATTAGCCGCTTTAAAGCCATACGCTCTGCAGCCATGCGGTTTTGAAGGTTCCCAAGTTACAAAATAGTGCTGGCATCTTCTACAATTAATTCTTTTCATAATGGCTCGTAAATTTAAGTGGCGTATTTTATCATATTAGGTAAAATAGGCAAATTAAATTAAAAGAGCCAAAATGACTCCTCTCACCGAAGGTGAAACTTTAGTGACTGAATATAATTTGGACGTATTAAAATTATATGAAATTTATTAGGAAAAGATATGGATAAATTATTACTTATGTTCCAACTCCAAGCTGAGTTGAACGAATCTACAAATGGTCCTGACTGGACTAGCGGCATCACAAAAAATAAAAAAGTCATTAATTGGCGCAGATGCATCTATATGGAATGTGCAGAGATGATAGACTCTTTTTCGTGGAAGCATTGGAAAAATATTGATCAGGAACCTGATTGGGATAATCTTCAAATTGAAGTGGTAGACGTTTGGCATTTCATTATCTCTTTGGCTATTGAAAACTATGCACAAACGCTGCGTGGAACGGTAGATACTTTGGCTTTGAATGTAGCACAACTTAAATCATTTGAGCAAATTAACACCTCAGAGACTGCGTTTGCGACTCAGGACGAAATTATTGCTAAGGTAGAGGAGCTTATGAGAATTTCACTTGACAAAGGTGACTTGAAACTTGAAGCTCTTTTTGAAAACTTTTTTGATTTGGTTCTTATGAGCGGTCTGAATTTAGAGACACTTTACAGACTCTACGTTGGAAAAAACATCCTCAATCAATTCCGCCAAGATAATGGCTATAAAGACGGAAGTTATATCAAAGTGTGGGATGGACAGGAAGATAATGTCGTTATGAAGATAATTTGGGAAGAAAATTCTGATATTAAGCCTGATATGCTTTATAGAGAACTGACAAAAACATATTTAGCATTTACAAAGAACTAAATTGAAACAGAGTGTTTTGGAGATAGAAGAGCTTTCTTTTGGATATACCAAAGATACTCTTTTGTTTGAGGGACTTTCTCTGTCTGTAAAAAAAGGTGAAATCAAGGCTATTGTTGGAGCAAGCGGTGCCGGAAAAAGTACACTTTTTGAACTTATTGTTGGAAATCTTAAACCGCTTCACGGCAATATAGTTTCATCCAGAATTTCTGAAGTTTTTCAAGACCCTTACAGCTCTTTTCATCCAAGTTATTCTCTCTTAAATCAAATAAAAGATGTGGCTGAGATAGATGAGATTGAAACTTATTTGGAGAAGATGAAGATGGACTATGCTCTTTTAAATAAGCTCCCTCATGAACTTTCCGGCGGACAGCTTCAACGTGCTTCAATACTTCGTGCTATGCTAATGAAACCCTCTCTTCTGCTCTTGGATGAACCGACATCGGCACTTGATAATGTGATTCAGCTGGAGGTTATGAGTATGCTTATAGAAAATATGAATGATATTGGTATGCTCTTAATTACGCATGACATGGAACTTGCAAAATGGTGTTCGGATGAAATTATATCCCTCTAAGAGTGTGTTAAAAATTTCCCCACATAAAATCCGCTTCCAGCCATAAATACTGTTCCTACTGCGTTTAGGGTGATATTAGCAGTGGCTAAAAAGACATGACCGCCTTGAAGAAGTAAAAGAGATTCTATAGCAAAGGTCGAATAGGTTGTTAAAGCGCCAAGAAGTCCTGTTGATAAAAATGATTTTGCTTGTATAGAGAAGACGCTTGTATACATAAAATAAGCCATCAACAAACCCATAAAAAAGCTACCCAGCAGGTTAACGCCAAGTGTTCCATAAGGGAGGTCGTGAGGTAATTTGTGAGAGATGAGACCGTTGAGGTATGCCCGAAGGACAGCTCCTATAAAGCCACCACTACCTATGGCTAGGATTGTTTGCCAACTCATCATCATACACCTTCTGCATTTTTACTCTTAAATCTTTGAGCCAATTTTCATTACTTTTATCTGCCACGAAAGAGTCCATATATATGAGTGTCAAACGTCCCGGCATATAAAAAAACTTTTTAATATCGTAATATTTTGAACTTTGTATGAGAACGACTGGTTGGACTTTGAGTTGATACTTGTCTGCTATAACCTTTGCTCCCATTTTAAAAGGAAGCATTTTTCCGGTAGTTGAACGTGTACCTTCAGGAAAAATGGTGATGACTCTGTTTTTATTCAATCTGTCTTTAGAAGCTCTGAGAAGTTTTACTAAAGAAGTTTTACTTTCTCGCTCAATAGCAATATCTTCTGGCAGTTTGAGTGCAAGTCCAAAAAAAGGAATGTCAAAAAGAGCCTTTTTTGCAACCCATGCCAAATCTTTGCCAGTACTTGTTTCCATGATTCCTATATCTAAATCACTTTGATGATTGAGCATAAACATTTGAACATCAGGGTCTTCTTTGCCTTTAACTTCAACTGAATAGAATGTGCTGAGGCGAATGAGCCAGGAGGAAAACTTTCTGGCATACGGTCTTGGAAGCAATGGATATAATATTATTGAAATTGTAAGGGCTACAATTATTATTATAGTAGCATACAGCCAACTAAGGTGTGCAAATATCTTCATTCTTAACCCAGCCTATTTGCTCGTTCGGTAGTTCTACTTTGATAAAATCTCCAACATTTCCGCCTTGAACAAAATAGTTTTCCTTGGAAGTTGTTTCAAAAATGGTGCCGTTATACACAGGAAGCAGATGTATTTTAGTCCCGGCTTTTATGCAGACATTCTCAGTAGGTTTATTCATATATGCTATATAAGCAAGAGGAAGAATAACTAAAATCAAGTAACTGTATTTTTTTCTCCAAAGAACAAAGAGAGCAAAAATTCCTGCAACTATAAGAGCAGAAACTATTTTAATGTCATCATGTGATTGATCCTGCGGTTTCAGGTCACTCTGTGTTGTGACACGATCCTCATCAACAATTATAGGAATTACAGCAGTTATAAATTTATTTTTTTTCAGATTAAAATAAGAGAATGAAAAATTCTCCAATTTTTTATCTACCACAACAAAATAAGTGATTTTGGAATGTGTGTAAGATTTTCTTACAGATTCCGTTCCCTGCTTAAAGACAGAAGAAAATTTCATTTTTTCTATAGCGCAATTATCTGCTTGTGCAACAAAAACTATAATGTTATGGTTGTGATCATAAGATGTAGTTTTGTACTCAGACAGCTCAAAAGAGTCGGCAATAATGTTAGAGAAATTTTTTGGAGGGTTTAAAGAGATGACATTTAGCTCACTTCCTGACAAAAAAGAGGGCTCAAAATCACCATCTGCTACGAGAGAGGCCTGAACATCAGGAATTCTAGCACTGGTGGAAGTTGCGAGGAGATAGAATGTATCATAAAAATACTTTCCTTTTTTCTCTCTGTTTGGTGTGTCGTTAAGAATTTCAACGCCGCTTGTTTTTGAAAAATCGTACTGAATGTCTTCAATATCTTCAACTGTTGAGAGTGATTTTATGGTAATAGTAAAAATTTCACCTTTTATTACTCTCTTTGGAGCATCGCTATAGCTAAGGTAAATAACCTTATTAGCTAAAAGCGGGGTTAAAAGTAAAAAAAGTAAAAAAAGTAATTTACTCACTATTTTAAAAACCCTTGCAGCATTTTTACACCATCATCTGAGCCAAGGATTGCTTCCATAGCACGTTCAGGGTGAGGCATAAGTCCAAATACATTTTTTTCTTTATTACATATTCCGGCGATAGAGTCGACACTGCCATTAGGATTTTTATCATTACCCTCTGCATCGCTGTATTTTAAAAGAACTTGATTATTTGCGTAGAGCTCTTTTAAACCGTTTTGATCTATATAGTAGTTCCCGTCATGATGTGCGATAGGAATATTAACAACATCGTTCTCATTAAGCTTTTCTAAAAAGATATTGTCATTATTAATAACTTTTAGGTGATGGTGTTTAGAGATAAAGTGTAGGTGCTCATTGCGTTTGAGTGCACCTGGAAGTAAACCGGCTTCTGTTAAAACTTGAAAACCGTTACAGATTCCTAAAACTTTTCCGCCTTTAGATGCATACTCTTTTACGGCCCTCATTACAGGACTGAACTTGGCAATAGCACCGCTTCTGAGATAGTCCCCATAAGAAAACCCGCCGGCTACAACTAACAAGTCTGTATCTGCTGGGATAGTTTCAGATTTATGCCAGATTATTTCTGTTGAAGCACCTAAATCTTCAAAAGCATGTTGTGTGTCATACTCACAGTTTGTGCCAGGAAATTGAAGTATGCTTACTTTCATTTTACTAGCTCTATCTCATAGTCTTCAATAACTGTATTTGCTAAAAGATCTTCACACATCTGTGTTACATCTTTTCTTGCTTTTACTTCGTCTGTAGTCTCAAGGTTGAGGATTATCTGTTTGCCTACGCGAACATCACTCACACCTTCAAAGTGCAAAGAGTCTAGTGCGTGATGCACAGCTTTCCCTTGAGAGTCTAAAACGCCAGCTTTTAAAGATACATTTACTATTACTTTCATTATGAATTTATTCCTTAATTTTATTTTCTAATTTACTTATTTGCTTAGGATACGGTTAAGAACTTGTTCGTAAGCGACTTTTAAGCCGCCAAGGCCTTGACGGAATCTGTCTTTGTCCATTTTTTCGCCGCTTTGCATATCCCAGAAACGGCAATTGTCCGGAGATATCTCATCGATAAGAATGATGTTTCCGCTGCTGTCTTTTCCAAACTCAAGTTTAAAGTCAACAAGCTTTAATCCTTTGCCCGCAAAATAAGGTTTTAGAATGTCATTAACCTGTCTTGCCATACGACGAAGTTTGTCTAACTCATCTTGGTAATCAACCAAGCCTAAGATAAGAGCATGTTGGTCATTAAGTTTTGGATCACCCAAGGCATCATTTTTGAAGTCAAATTCAACCAATGTAAAAGGAAGTACCATACCGTCTTCTATTCCAAGATTGCGCGAAAGACTTCCAGTCGCAATATTGCGTACGATAACTTCAATAAGTATTACATCTACTTTTTTGTGAAGCATATGATTGTCATCCAACATTTTTACAAAGTGAGTCTGTATGCCATTCGCTTCTAGAAGTTTAAAAAGTTCAGTAGAAATCTTGTTGTTAAGTGCACCTTTTCCAGCTTCACTAGATTTCTTTTCGCCATTAAACGCAGTTAAGTCATCTTTGAATTCTGAAATAACTAAATTTTCATCATCTGTCAAATACAGCTTTTTTGCTTTTCCTTCGTACAACAACTCTCTTTTTTCCATTTTTACTATCCTCTCATGATTACTAAAGCTTTTAGGATGCCTAGGGCTTCTTTTAATTGAATGTCTTTATTGAGCATTTCTGGCGTAATTATATCTTTATTATCTTTTTTATCTTCTTTATCTTTCTTTGCTGTACCATTATTTTCATCAATTTTGTCAAGCTCTTCTTCGAGATGTTTCTTTAAATCTGCCTCTTTGATTGAAAATTCATTTGCACTGCTTTTCACTTCGCCTGGCAGTACTTCAATATCTGGTTTTACTCCAACTGCTTGGATTGTACGTCCGCTTGGAAGGTAGTATCGTGCAATAGTAAGCTTTATAGCTTCTTCTTCTGTTACAGGAAGGACTACTTGTACACTTCCTTTTCCAAAAGTATTTTCACCTACTAAAATTCCGCGTTTATGATCTTGAAGCGCACCGCTCACAATCTCAGAAGCACTTGCACTTCCACCATTTATAAGTACAACCATCGGTACTTTAGTGATAGTTTTGTGTTTAGAGGCTGTATAGGTTTTTTTG
>Ga0180732_1001398_pt1 | contig 15017 bp, 12 predicted proteins | sample KR11_01MetaG_FD_148674 | JGI IMG/M metagenome (GOLD analysis project Ga0180732, IMG submission 148674) | Groundwater microbial communities from the Olkiluoto Island deep subsurface site, Finland - KR11_0.1 MetaG | ecosystem: Environmental > Aquatic > Deep subsurface > Groundwater | place...
CTCCCCCTAATGTAGAAACGCTAAAAGAGATTCAGGCTATGTATACAGGAAATAGCCGGATTGTGACACTCTACTTTTTGGAACGGTAGGATTTGAAGAATTGAAATATGGATATTGGGATAAAGCTACTCCTTCAGTTTGCCATGCTTTATTCCCAGAAATCGTCAGAGAACTCTCTGAGTTGGAGAATATCCAAGCTATCTTTAATAATGAGAGCATCTTGGACCGTTATGAAATCATGATATCTACCCTTGCAGACGCAGTATCTCTATTTGTGCCTCATGAATATCTGGACACCCGGAACCTCAAACTCAAAGACTTCCTTTTCCAACGCACGTATCATGAAGGAGAAACGCCAGAGAAACTGGCTGCAATCTTTATAAAGAGTTTTGAAGTTTTCCGGAGCTCCAGATTTGGTTACAGCTGTTCTCTTGTAGAAAATGGTAGAGTAGAGGAGCCTGGCAAATTACTTTCCCCATCTTGTGTCGGTAGTATTTTTGATGTAATTCAATCTTCGAGCAAAAGTGAAGATTCAGTTAATGATGGAAGAAGTCCTGATTTCCTCTTTGAACAATTTTTTATTGACATGGACGGGGACTGGGTGCCTGTATATCAGGATCCGTCCCATGCTGATCTGAATTTATTGTTGCTTCAAGATTATGAAGTGGAATATGGATATCATAGCTTCAAGTCTGTGTTTGTCGAACCTGTCAAAAAATAAATCTGAAAGAATGTTTATAAGACAGTAATTGTTATTAACTTTTAAGCAATCGTTATTTGAATATGTTCGAAATGTTATCTGTACAAACATATCTAAATACAAGGTCTTGGTCAATTACTTTTTCATTAATCCAGAGACTTCCGCGGCCAAGCTCGTTAGTCGGGAAATATCCTAGTTCCACCCCCGGTAGACCTGTTCCATCTTGGGGGGTAAATTCAAATTGCAGCACTTGATTTAACGCGCTTACTGGTGTATCTAAATAAATCGTAGCCCAACCACTTTTCGTAAGTGCGTCAGATTGAACCCAGCTAGTTTGTAATATATCTCCTGCCATATTTTTCAAAGAAAACAATTCTTTTTGTCCAACCGTAAATTGGTTCTGCTTTACCCAAACCTGTATTCCGGTTATTTCTCTGCATGATATTTCGGCGCTTTGTTTGATACTCGTATCCTTATCAAGGGTTACTCCTAGAAAAGTTGAGGCATCCCAGTTCTTGTAGTAAGGCAAGATGCAGGGTTGGTTGCTGACAAGCGCATATCCGCAAACTACATGGTAACTCAAGAATAGGCTTGCTACGCATGCTATTGAACTAAAAGCTAATAAGGTTCCTATAATTATTTTACTTAAATGAAATTTTGGATTAAATATAAAAGGGATTACCAAGAGTGGAAAAAACAGAGTAAAGTAACGACCTTGAACTCCCCATATCCCAGTGTAGTCGACAGGAGTTTCAACTATAAAAAATATAACGAACACCATTAATAGATTAAATAAACCGACCAAGCCAAAAAGTACACGTTGTTTGATCGTTAAGACAATCTTGGTTCCCTCAGAAAATATCGCCAGCAATAGTGTCGCCGGGAATATCCAATAAATCGCCTTGGGCATATTCCAGTATCCATAACCAGAAACCCCGACAGCTTGTTTGTAGAAAGCTGAAAGATTGCCATAAAGTGTAATCCAGAGTGCCTTGAAAAACTTCTGCGGACTGGTGAAGAAGGATAGGAACTGAGCAATAGGATTAACTGTAGTATTATCCCGACTCATGAAATATTGAGACGCAACATAACTCCAGCCCAACGATATAGCCACACTTGCCAGAGAAGTTAATAGGATTATTAGCCATATCTTGTTCTTCTTGAATCTCTGGGCTGGAATTACTATGAGCAGAGTCAATAAAAAGATAGTGTTTGGTTTTAAGGTTCCCAAAGCAATGATCAATAAACAGGTAATTAAAAGCTCTTTTTGTGTCAGATCTTCTTTGAGATTACTTGCTAATTTGACAATCCAAGCTATAAACAAAAAGGCGATTCCAAAGATTACCGGGTCAGATGATACCGAAGCTGCTTGAATTAGACACATAGGTGTAATGGTAAGTGCGCCAAAAAGCCATTTCCCAAAGGGAAGTATCCTTATTGTTAGGTAAACCAGAAGACAGTATATTAATAGGTAACTAAAGCGAATAATGTAATACAACACCAGTATTGGAAAACTAAAATGCGCACCTAATACCCGCATGATAACAGCTTGAATCGCAAAAAGGGTTGGGAAATAAACAGCTCTCGTTTGATACGGGATGGTATCTCCCCAGTCAATTCTTTCTTGCATTTGTCGTTTCAAAGTGTCCATATCGATTGCTGGTAGGTTAACTTGTCTGCGATAAGATATGAATCCAAATGCGTTCGGAAAGTATACATCTTCATTCAAATAGGAATTAGGGATTATGTGCCCTAAACCCATTTCCCAAATTCTGGCCATATAAGTTTCTTCGTCGTAATTAGCTCCAGCTGGGGTGATAAATAGCAAAACAATGCCTAATACTAGAACTAGAATAGTGAAGTAAATTTCTGGTTTTTGTTTTTTCATGTGTTCCTCTTGTGAAATGGGAATTAGTTATTCCGAGATTTCACGTCAAATAATTTTGCCATCATTTTTACTCAAACCGCGTTAACTTTATTGCTGAAACTACTTAAGTGTAGCGTTATTTTTCTAATCATGGTCAAATAAAATGTATAGAAGATTTGTTAGAATCGGCAGGGTAAGCTACGAATAGTTTGTTTTTCTGTGAAGCAACGAATGGTAATGCGCTTATGATTTCAGGCCTAATCGTAAAGTTTGTTGTTATTTTCATTGTATTATAGTCGTGGTTGACGAATACCTGGTCTCATAAATAAGTGGTCTTTTGTTTACGATGTTTTTCGTTGTTAAAATGACCTTTTTGGGATTTATTCTCCGCTTCTTAAGCTACAATATCTTTATTCTGTTTGTACCTGTTCTCCGGAGGGTGTATTGATATGACACAAGCATTCTTAGTATCAGTCCTGGGAAATGCTCTGATTGAAGGCCTCGTAGTCAAGCCAATTACTTATCATGATGGCGTCACCGGGGACTGTGTCTTCTTGAAGGCTCACCTTGTCGGATCAGTCCATGGACCCATAGAAATTCCTCTCCTCTGTCCCGTCTGCGATAGATCCTCCCATCTGAATCCTAAACAGGTTAAAGTACTCTCAAAAAAACTCAAGGGGTGCGTCATCTCGGAGGTTTCCAGTATTCCCATGGCAGATATCGGCTCCATTCTCGAGCTGTCTGAAGAATATGCTTTTGAAACTAATATCACCGCCCATTTCCACGTCGACAGCGCCTCAGTGAGCGCAGTCTTTCCACTGATGTTTATATCTATTGGTGATTATGGCTTGAACTTTGATGAAATCGCTAAAAGTGCTTCACACGCACAGCTCACTCTGACAACCTTTACCGCCTGTGAAACAGATAACCCCGTAAAAGAGTTTAAACTTTTTGTGAGTCCGTCCAGTCTGGACCTGGTCGACGATTCACTCTCCGCTGTGTCTTCAGAAGAGTTTGCTCTGATGTCCGTTGGGAAAGCCCCACTTGCTGAGTCCATTATTGGCATCTTTGGTATAGAGCTTTTTACGCACGGTATACCTTATTTCGTGATTGAAGACACTCTTGGAGGCTTACATTTGTGGATACAGATAGGCATGTCTGACAGTGTATTGCTCTCTGGTTATGAAAAACAGCCTGGAAGATTGTCCGAAGTTTTGGATGCTATTGAAAATGGTCTGAACCCTACCTTGCTCTCTCCGGTGCCTGGCACGATAAAAAATAACTTCTTGTTTTTCGAGGAAGACCCTGATGTTTGGGACGTGATCGCTTATGGATATCTCGACCAAAGTAATAGAAGTGTCTTTGTGGAGGACTTCGGTCCCGCTGGAAAAAATGAGTTTCTTGATCTCTTTTCGGCGCAAGTGATCCAGCGTATATCTGATGGCGATCGCGAAAACATCGAAATGCTTCTGGATATCCTCTGTGCAGCTGTGGAACCTCTATGTAAGACACCTCACCTGAATGATTTTTACAACTGGGATAATGACGCGGGCTTGGAATATGTTCCTCTAGCTTTTTTGTTTGAATCCTCCCTTGCAATCGTTCGTGATATGCTGCCAACAATTGTCCCTGCCGAAGGCGGCGATGATTTTGACTTGGAACTGGACGACGAACTCTTTGATGAAGATGACTTCTTTGATGAATCTTTTGATGAATACGAACTGGAAAACAGAGTTTTTAGCTTGAAGTATTGGCTTGAATGCGCTGACATCCAGGGCGATGACACCCTGGCTTCCCTAGCCAAACGCTGGGATGAAACCGTGGAGGTTTCCCCTGATTCAAAATTGATGGCCATTATTACCACTGAGCCTTCCAAGAAAGGCGGGATACAGAAAGAGAAGAAGGTCACTCTTAAAGCTTCGAAAATCTTTACTGTTATCGATCAACTCGGTAAAAATAGTAAACGTAAAAAGGTTAGGTGGTTTGTGGATGTCGATGGTCAATGGGTGGAAATAGATCACAGGGCTGGGCGTCAGCCGATATCCTTTGCCGCTCTTATACTTCCAGGCGGGGATGATTATTTGTTCCGTTCGGTAAGGTTTGAACGGGAAACAAGAGATCCACTTTGATCTACTATATGAATTCTCTGGAGGGGAAATGGAAATAAATAAAATCTGTGCCTGCCCGAAATGCAATGACTCAAAAAAACTTGTAAAACTGTCTGACGTCATTTCTTCTCGAATGCCGGCAGCTCACGATTTCGCCAGGCCAATTGATTTCTCCGTCAAATTCCCCGATAGCCCACCCCCAATCCCCATGGCAGCGATTTCTATGTGGCTGATTGGCTTTCTTTCTATGGTCATCTCTTTTGGTATATTCATAGAGAATCCAATTAACCACTCAACTATCGGCCTTATCCTTTGGAATGTATTTGGTATTCTGTCGATCCTTATAGGATTTTTGTTTAAGCAAAACACACGAAGAAGTTATGAGCATTATTTGGCCTTCAAAACCCGCTACCAAAACGCAATTGCTCGCTTCAATCGATGCTACTATTGCCCAACAGACAACATCGTATTTGATCCTGAGGATGGCAGCTCAGCGACCCCAGATACATATGATGAATTCTTGAATAGGTTTCCGCATCCAGATCCTTACCAGGATCTCTTGACCAGTGTGTCCAAGTATCACAAGTCGCATTAACCAATCGCTTTTGAGTTCAAGTCTAGAGAGCATCTTTATATCTGGATGCTCTCTTTTGATACTCCATTCCACCGACGGAGACCCGAATTGCTGCTCGTTAAAGAATCATACACAGATATTGGTGACCTCTCTATGGCTTATTATCTTGAAGAAATGTAGAATTCCGGGGTAATGAATTAGAGAAAATCTATGCTCCTTTCAATCGTAAAAAGACGAGAATCCTGTTCGGGATCCTCGTCTTTTATTGTTATCCTGGCTGCCAGAGTGGGTATTTTTTGAACAACCGCCTCCCTTCTCCCTGAACTGGCTCAGTGCATGAGGCAGTGTGCCCCAGTTCATTGTCTGGCTCGTAAAAGACGGCGCTTTTCACTCCATGGTATTTGACTGTTTCTACTGCCTCCAGCAACCTTCTCTCGTCTGGAACGGATAGAACTACGAGGAATGTAGGATCCACTTTCGGCTGAGGGAACTGGCTGCCGGCCTCGAGGCAGGCATGTCCAGCTTGTACCATCTGTGCGGCCAATGGAATATCTTTCCTCACAAAGACATACGCATAACAATCCGCTGCATCCTATAATCCGTTCATAATTGAATACCTACCATTTCTGTCTCTGGTACAGAATATGCGCTTGATGTGAATTGGCCATCACTATCAAAAGTCGGATTGCACACCAATTTACGAGCCTCAGCGACCATTTCTTGGGTGATCAGTCCATCGAAAGCTTCCAGTACCTGTTTCATGACATAATCCTTGTTGAAAGCCATTATCGTCTTGTAGATGGCTGGTTTATAGCCGTTCTCCAGTTTGTTTTTGTTGGTAGGGTGGGTAAAAGCTTTTCGCCAATCTTTTCCACAAAAGACCAGGTAAGCGAAGTGATAAACTGCCTGATTGGGCTTTGAATCGGAATTGACCAGCTCACTCCACTTCTTGCGGAAAGCCAAGTAGTCTAACTCAGTGGCGAAGAATTTCGCAGTATATTGTTTCGAAAGCGTATTTGTTTTCATCGTAATAATCTCCATGCTGCACTTAGATATGATCGGATAAGAATGGCCAAGATGACCCGAACCAATCTAGAGATTATTACTGTGGGGGAGGTCTCAGCTAACGCATGGAAAACCTCCCTTCATAGGATTGAATAATGCACGATTCTCTCAAGATACAAGAAACCGGATATTCTATATTGAATTGAGACAAAAGGGGATTGTGTGGATCACAAACAGATTGACAAACGCAGCGCTCGCCCTGGGGGACGAGTGTGGGTGTTACATTCAGTGTGCTTTGAGCAATCTACAACATCTTGACCAACCTTTTCGTAATTGATATTACCTGGTGCGCCTGAGTGGGCTCGAACCACTAACTAATCGCTTTAGAGGCAACCGCTCTTCCATTGAGCTACAAACGCAATTATTTATAGGCACATTATATCTACCCATTTGAAAGATCGCTATTAACTTTCTGTTAGAAATTTATTGGCGAGCATGCCAGTTTATTCACACATCCCGCACGGGCTCAAATCCTTTCTAACTGTTAGAATGTTCTTTGATAGATGACATAAAAATGGGCTACACTGCCAGAAAGCATACTCTGATGAAACCTAGCCAGAACAATAATCGGGATTTCCACGAACGAAGGTTTTTCACCCTGGACAATGACTCTCATAAAGACGCCGGCACGGCTGCCGACCTGCAGAAAGTCGACTATATTTACGATTTGCCTTTCTCACAGTTCGATGATCCATTAAAGGTGATTGAATTCTATCTACGCGTCTGCACCGATCTTGGCGCTGACATCGGTAGTTTTGTGTTGATCGATCACCGCTATCATCACAAGCGAGACGGAAGTTTAGAAGATATCCCTTTCACTCAAACTGCCTTTGTCTATTACTCAGACCGATGTGATGTCCAAAAATGGCGCAATGGAAAACCAATTTACCGATGGGTGGACGGTGTACTCTATACTGATAGAAATTCGCAAACATTAGCACGTTCTCTCACGCCTCCCACAGGTGTAATGTCTCTAACCTACTACCTTATCGAAAATTCAACCGGTTTATTTGAACTGCTTGCTCTAAACGAAAGAGGGACACCGTTATATTACCAATCGAATTGGTGCATGCCGGTCGAGGTGTTGCTCAAAGACATACTTTACATGGAAACAAATAACGGGAAGATCCCGCGGTTTCCAAAACCCAGCCCACCTTCTCTGGATTCCCTTTCGAGCCAAGGAAAACAAGTGATTTTGTCCGGTAAAGTAGGATCACGTGTTCGAACCTGGCATCACGATCTTTTGAGCCCTTTGTCAAAAAAACTGTTCCTCCCGGAGTATCCTTTACGAACCGCTTTGGATATGATCTCTGCTGATCCTTCTCTGGAATCCAAGTGGATAGTGAAGGACGTGGCTATTTGCACTAATAATTTTATAGATCGGGATGATTTGGTGGATTATGCGACGAGTCGAATTTCCATTTTCTGCAGTTCTACTACCTGGAAAGATGAAAAGGAAGGTACCCATTACAGTTTATGGGACATGATCCGTTCTGGTCGGTTCCGGAAGGGTATTTCGCCCATGGCACTTGCATCAATTTGGGATGGGTCTCCAGAAATCACTCCTGATACTGTCATTGGCCATGCCTTTTGGTTAAGTTCTCCACTCGAAAATACCCCTCTCCCAACAGATCCAGAACGTACAGGTACACCTGAAGAACTCTACCCCTATGTGATTAAGGATCGCCCTGAAGGAGAAGCGAAAACGCTTTATGGTGATACTGCAATTGTTGGAGATGTCTGGTTTGTTTCGGCAAATAATCATTGGACTCCAGTTTATCAGTCTGATCTCCACCCCTCTATTGCATCCCTGGTCAAATCTGCTGCAGGAGAGGCGAGGAACCACCATCTGAGCATTCGCGTTGACACAAAGTATCTCCATTGGTCAGATTTCAAAGGTGATTATGCAGCTGATGCTGTTAGGGCTTCCAAATTAGTGCCCAACTCTGATTGGCTTGGAGTCCATGGTATAAACGCCATTTCTGCGGACTGAACAGAGTTACAACCGTAACTAATTGCGGATTACTTCCAATAGCTCGATAATCTGGATTGACGGAGTCCGGCGATATGAAAAATACTGACGAACTTAATAAATACTTAGCCTTGTTCGAAGATGCTGATAATTCCGAAGAAAAAGAAGTGTTTCGTGCCCAAATATTACACCTGTTTGAGTACCCTTCAAATAAATTACAACCAGTGAGCGAAGAACACGTGAATTCAACTGAAGAAGATCTCAAATCAAAGATAACGTGGCTTGAAACGATCATAGGCAAGTGCCGATACTCTATTGGTTTGCCGTTCTCTGCTGAGGATGTAGTGCTGTTGACCGAGTTGAAGTCCAGAACTATCACTGCTTTTGAAGCTGAAGGAAATAAGTATTATGGAGATAAGGATGGGTTCTAATTCTCAAAAGAATAAACCCAATTGGCGAACTGAAAAAAAATAAATTCTCCCGGATAACTGGTCGTATTCGGTATTATCTTCTTTTGGGAGTTTTAATTAGTAACGTTGTCCTGATCGTCCTTCTTTGGATTACAACACAACTTTAGATTTTACCCTTCTGAGCATTCATATTTCTTTTTCCACAATTGCTTCCAACTTCTTAATAGTTGGAGCTGAAGGCGTTCTCTTTCCCGCAAGTATTTGGGATAGGGCGTAGGGGTCAATCCCAACTCTCCTGGCCATTTCAAAATTACTGACCCCGAGATTATTCATTCGTCCTTTTACTCGGTTGATCAGTTCTTCTTTTGTTGTCTCTGATAGAAAGGGTTGATTCCCCCCGATTTTGTCTTCTGCTATTTTTATTAACTTCTGGGAGTCTAGTTTTGAAAATGTGATGAATTTCTCGATGATCTCTGGACGAAAATGGATCTTTCGCCCCTCCAACATATCTGAAAAGGTCTCCTTGGATATGCCGCTGAGTATGGACATTCGGTGCCTGGAAAAATCAAGCTCGTCCATAGCCGTCGCTATTCGATTGACCGCTTCCTTGTGCTCAGTATTTTGGCATGGGTTAAAAGTACAGTAGGGTTGGTACCCTTTGATCCCTGCGCCGGCCAAATCACAAACCTGCTGTGGACTTAGTTTTGAAAAAGCTATCAGTTTCTCAAACGTATCCCGATGCAGCGTTACCTGTTCCCATCGAAGGATATTATTGAATGTGTCTACTCTAAATTTTCCAATTTTGGCCATGCGTTTTTTGCTGAATCCCAGCTCATGCATGATTACCTGAATCCGGTCAACAGCCTCTTTCAGTTCAATGTTTTTATCTGATGAACTCTGATCTTCTGTCTTTGTCATTGTCCCTCTCCGAATGTATTTTAGCAAATTACGTCTGAATTGCCTATTTCATTTTTCATTCAGACAAGGCGAGATGTGTGAATAATATTTTTCTTGACTTGGTCTACCATATCGAGTGCTAGAATGATGTATTACTTATCTCGATTTATTGGGAGTATGAATGACTGTCATCGCCATCTATATCCAGGACACCAACATTTGGCTGACCCGTCCGACTGCATTTCTTGATTACGCCATCCCTGATAGTATTACAAAAGTAATTCTCCTAAAATCTGTACTCCAAGAAATTGACCTGTTGAAATCATCCCAAGACCAGGCTGGATTTTTGGCGAGAGAAGCCAGTAAAACTATCTACAGCTGGATGAATCAAGCCGTCCGAACTCAGACGGGGTGGTCTCTTAGCCCAACGGTAGAGTTCATTCTGGATGAGCGTACTGAAGGTCAGGTATACCTAAATAATCCGAATATGATACACATCTCAACGGATGACCGAATCCTGGATTGCACAGAGTATTACAAAAACTTCTTTGTTGATGATAAAGTCTACCTGGTCACCCGTGACCAAAACCTTGGCATTCGAGCAATAAATCGGGATGTTACAGTTCTGGATCCTACTGGCTGGTTCCGTCCAACCCCTAACCAGTACGCTTTGCCAATGCTTTCAGATGGTATGCCTTGGGCTCAAGACAACCACACCGGATTTTGCCTGCCTGTAATCGACCTTGAAGGTATACCAAATGGTCAGATTGAGCTGTGGTCATATTGGGGACATCAAACTGGAGAAGTAAGTTGCGTCCACATCCGCTATTTTGCCCATGATGTCAATGGTAACAGACGGGAAGATGTTGCCTCACCTTTGATCGTTTTGGCCACAGAGCCCCAAATCCCATACTATCAAAGTCTCGCCAATATCCCTTACCTTGCCTTTATCCCTCAAACGGGTGTCTTTTGGGAGCTTCCTTTTAACGAATTGTACATGCGATTGGATATTACAAACGCCTCTGCCTATAAACGCAATGTAACTCCTAATTACAATGGAGCGATCAATAATGGCGCAATTGCGCTCGGGCTCAATAGTCTATTTGGCGGTGGGAATCTCGCCTCAAGCATCTTCACTGGTGCAGCTCTGGGACAAGCTGCACGCGCAAATAGATCTGCTCAGAATGAAATGGCTGTCTTTTCCAGCCTTGGTATTAAAATTACGATAAGCCCAGCTCGAAATCTTGGGCAGAAACCTGCAGGGTATTTCTTCTCAAACTACATCCGGTAATACCATTTCCATCCTTGTGGTCAAAAGAGATCTTGATTTTGATTATTTGGTAAACAATGGCCCTGCCTCTGAGTGGACAAAATCCGGCACTCCAGAATAATAAATAATACAAAGGGATTATCTATGGACTTGTCAACTTTAGATGGACATGCTATAGCTGATATTGCGAGAACACTAAAAACTTGTATTACCCTAATAACATCAGTGAGAAGCAAACTTCAACAAATCAAGGCGATTCTAAGAGATGATGTTGGTCCAAATCTGGACAGCTATTTAGATACACTTCTGTTTGGCAATCAAGAGGAAACTGCAAAATTGGGGTTTGCCCATGTTGAAGTATTAGTTGGAGAAGTTCAGGATGAAATAAATCAATTAAAGTCCTCTCTCCCCGAAAATCTTTACGATGAAATCTATGAAGCTTTGAACCTTGTTACATCAGGATTCAAAAGAAATGATATGGAAGCCCCATTAAATGAGTCAGCATGCCGCAACCTTCAAGAGGCAATTGATCCGCTCGATACAAAATTGTCGGCAATATGGCAAAATATAAAAACCTTTTATATTTATGATCTCGAGCCAGCCTACAAAGATTGGAAGTTTAAGCAATAGAAATATCCTTCTGACCAATTCTTTCAATCAAAAACCCTGTGAAGACACAGGGTTTTTTCGTCTTAGGGAGACGTCGGATATTGGATAGTTTGATCGTACACAAATCTGTGTGGGCGGATTATATCAAGTTCTTATTCTGTGATCAATTGCTTTCTTTTGAATTGAGCAGCACCTATCATAATCAAAATCGCATCAATAAGTGCAAGCCCTAACAAAGCCCAAATTGCAATACTCTGCCAATCCGCAGCAACGAACATATCTCGCATAGCTATTTTCCAAGAATCTGGGAGATACTGAATACCAAATAATGGAATGAATAAGACTATGAAGGAAATGCTGAAAATTTGTTGTGCTTGCCTGACGGTTTTGGCTTTCATCGAAACCAGGACGCCAAGGCTTGATGCGAGTGTTGCCACCAAGAATGTAACCAGGACGAGTCCAACCAGGATATTTGTTGGATAGAATAGAACCCCTTCTTTCCCGTAGGCAATGTTCACTGTTATCAGCCCAAGGAAAGAGCAGATGAGTGTAAGCCCCCAGCCATAAAGAATAGTTGAAAATAGCTTGCCAAAAAGTATCGCAGTGTCTGATAACCGGCTGGCAAGCAAAGTCTCCAAACTATGCCTCTCTTTTTCTCCAGCAAAGCAGTCTGCTACTATTCCAGAGCATAAAATAAATGGCAGCCAAGCCCAGGGGAGCAGTACTATAGGCTCTGTTACCCACTCTTTGCCCGCTTGCAATGGCATCAATATCCCGAACACGCAGGCAAAGATTAATATGCCCGTCAATCCTCCTTTAATCTTTCCTCTAAGCTGAATAATTTCCTTCAATTCCTTCCAAATGATGGTGAAGATATCCTGTATCATTGTTTGACCTCCACTAGAGACAAAAACACATCTTCGAGACTTGCTATTTCTTTGCGCACTTCTTCAATTTGTACGCCAGCGCCAACTAATAGATTTACCAGTGGAGCGGTACTGGATCCGGAAGCAAGTTCTATAATTAAATGACCATCTTCTATATGGGCAAAAGTCACTTGGTTAAGTGATTTAATTAGAGTCAATATGGTCTCATCAAAACCACTCCCACTAACGATGACCTTATTATTTTTTAGTGTTGTCTTCAGTTCAACAGGAGTACCCAAGGCCATCAGCCTTCCTTGGCGAATAACTCCTACTTGCCTGCAGAGTTGTTCTGCTTCGGTTAAGTTATGAGTTGTGAGAAATACTGTCACTCCATCATGCTTCGCAAGTTTAATGAGGTCAGCATGAAGAGCTGCAGCAGCTTGAGGATCTAACCCTGCAGTCGGCTCATCTAGAAAGATAAGTTTTGGCCGATGCATGATTGCTCGGCCGACCGCTAGTTTTTGTTTCATGCCACGACTCCAGGTGCTTACTGTTTCATTACGTCTTTCCCATAGTGAGAGATTTGTCAGTAATTCCTCAATGCGTTGTCTGCGAGTAGCTGTAGGCATATGCCAAACCCGGCCGTAGAATTCCAGGTTCTCGTAAGCCGACAATCGCTCATATAGGCCGTGATGCTCCATAAGCGCGCCACAGATTTCCCTTATCTCGGCTCCTTGCCGGCTGCTGTCCATGCCAAATACTTGAGCCTTTCCTTGAGATGGTTCGAGTAAACCGAGCAGGATGCGTATCGTGGTGGTTTTTCCAGCCCCATTAGTGCCAAGAAAACCGAAGATTGTGCCTTGTTCAACTGTCAGGGATAAATCTTCAATAGCATGGATTGTCGAAGGCTGGGGATTACCTTTTTTTGTAGTTCTCCCACCGGTGAAGTACACCGAGAGATGTTCAATTTCAATTGCTGAGTTCATTCGATTTACTCCCATTCCTGTTATGAAACGCTTTTCCGATTATAACAATTGATCGTTTATGTTGCTCAAAAAAAGGGGACAAGTCCGTGCGGGATGTGTGAATAACCGTTTCACAATAAATTACAGCACCTTTTTATGATAATATTTTTTTTGGTAAATTAAATGTAATGATTTTTTTAATAAATAAAATTATTTTGGTTGTAGTAATAAAAATGATTAGTAATAACTCCTGAAATCAAAAAATATTTTTTTAATGTTCCGTTAGCTATCGTTTGATTGTGACAAGATATTTTTCTTCGCGATGCCTATCGCACCCAAACAATGGAGGATTCATGCGCAATATATTTACCCAAATCCGTAAGCTCAAGAATGTTAAATTATTATCTGCTGCAAGATTTGCGAAAGCATTCCCGATCGCTATGGTTCTAATGATGGTTGTGGTTGGCGGAATTACACTCGCTACCTATACCGGACCAAACCGAAGCACTTGGGTTTCAGATGTAAACACTTATTGGGAGAGACAACATTGCACGTATGAGGCTTGGTATGATCCCGCTGGCACTGGATGGTATGGCTGTCACGCCGACAACTATACTTCACCTGGTAGTGGCTGCCCTGGATTTAGCAACTGGAATAACTCAACCTGTGGCTGGCCAGCAGAAGCACATGTGGATGGTACCTCTTCGGGGTCCAGTATTGAAGGTTGCTCATCTGGGCAATCTGGATGCACAAGCCGTGTCGAAGATAACTCCTATTGGGCAGTTCAGAATCCTCCTCTCGTTTCAGGTGTAAATGCATGTTCGAATCCAGGAACTAACGGTTGGTGTAAAGGAGGCGCAAGTATTTCTCTTTCGGGAAGTGACCCTGTCTATTCGGTCACTGGCATCGAAGGGAGTGCTGGGATGTTATGTTCCGGCACTTCTTCTTGTTCTTGGACCTATCCCGAAGGTGTGACAAACCTTTCCTATTGGACTTTATCTTCGCACGGAGATACTAGTCTAGCCGGTTCTGCTGTAATGAGTTTAGATACAGTCGCTCCAACAGCTACTGGAATTTCTGTTACTGGAACATTGGGGCACAATAATTGGTATCGCTCTTCCGTTACTGTATCTCCTACTGGTACAGATGCTACCTCTGGTGTGGGACCTGTCTATGTTCAGGTTGATGGGGGCTCTTTAGTGCCCAATTCCACCAGCTTGAGCGCCGAGGGAACCTATTCAATTACTGGTGTTGTGTATGATGTGGCAGGTAATAGCACAGCACTGTCAACCCCCATAACGATTGGGATCGACAACACAAACCCAACACATACTTATTCCCCAGAGTCGACTCCTAATACGAGCGGTTGGTATAACGCTTCAGTAGAAGTTGAGGTATTAGTTGCTGATGCCCTATCTGGCCCTTACTCCGGCTCTTATTCCCTTGAAGACCCAAACGGTGCCATTACTTATGGAACTAATACTGTTACTGTTTCTGAAGAAGGTGAAAACACTCTTACAATATTCGGCACAGATTATGCCGGCAATACCTCCACTCCTACAGCCCACACCATCCGCATTGATGTGAGTGGGCCTGTCAATACTTTAAATCCTGTTTCTGGCGGATCGGTCGCAGGTATCGGTGGAGCCAAAATGGCGAAACACATTCTCGCGTCATTAACCGGAACGATTACTTTCACCGGACTAACGACAGA
>Ga0180732_1001399_pt1 | contig 15007 bp, 14 predicted proteins | sample KR11_01MetaG_FD_148674 | JGI IMG/M metagenome (GOLD analysis project Ga0180732, IMG submission 148674) | Groundwater microbial communities from the Olkiluoto Island deep subsurface site, Finland - KR11_0.1 MetaG | ecosystem: Environmental > Aquatic > Deep subsurface > Groundwater | place...
TAAAATCTTTTGATTTGCATTCTGCCATAAATGGTCACAAAAATTCTTTCTCTTGTAACTGCCAGATGGTGGTATTAATGATTTATCCTCTGAAAGCGTCGTCAACCACCCTGATATTGGATGGTGATGAATATGAGACAGCCGTTTTTCTGATCAACGATTTTGGTAATCAGGTGGATTCCAAAGCCATTGGAATATTAACCCACCAAATCCCAGGAACTTTATTGGCAAATAATCCACTTACCCTCCTCACCTAAACATAAGTATTCTTTGTGCCTGAATATTGTACTGTTGGGAATGCTGAAATAATAACAAAAACCAAACCACTTGTATTGATAAAACCAATAGAAGCTGTTGAGGAACTTACTTAATGGATTAGGTAAAGTGAAAATATAATCACCCCCAATATGACTTATGTCTACTATTAAGGTGATAATAGGCATAATAGCTCATTTATTACTAAGCTTTAATGCTCTTCTTTATGTTTTGGTAATTATCTATTCTTAGTAAAGGGTATTTAATTTTACGGAGGTTTTACCTTGAAAAGATTTCGTTGGTTATTTTCATTAACATTATTAGTATTGTTTGTTTTAGCAGCTTGTACACCTGGTATTTCACCTCAATATACTCCAAGTGCGGTCGCCGAGGATGGGGTGGTTGCAACAGCAACCCCAGGTGTCATGTCGTCCTCTCCGGGCAGTTCACACATGATGCAACCGATCGGCGGCGAGAACATTCAAAAGGCAATAGAAACCAACGGTGGTCAACTACTCGATTATTACATGGACGACGAAATAAAAGTTTTTGACTTGATCACAAAACCAATCATTTGGCCAATCACCAAAGACGTTTCAGTAACTGCTTGGACTTACAATGGTACCGTTCCAGGTCCTATGATTCGGGTGACAGAAGGAGACGTTGTTCGAATTAATATAAAAAATGAGTTACCGGAACCTACCACAATCCATTGGCATGGAATTGCCGTGCCCAATGCGATGGATGGGATACCAGATGTTACTCAAAAGCCAATTCAACCTGGTGAATCCTTTGTTTATGAGTTTGTGGCAAAACCTGCAGGCTCATATATGTACCATTCACATTATGAAGGTGATATTCAAGTTTCTGCAGGGTTGTACGCTCCATTTATTATCGACCCCAAAGAACTTGAAACACATAAGCCTGATGTAGATGTAACCCTCATGATTTCCGAATGGTTATTCAAAAACGGAAAAACCTTTGCTTCCATGCCAATGGCAGGGATGGAACCCAATTATTTCACCTTTAATGGCAAGGCATTTCCTGACACGGAAGTGATAAATGTAAAGAAAGGACAACTGGTTCGCTTGCGCTTGATGGGGATTGGACAGTTTGTTCATCCCATTCACTTACATGGCGTCCCTTTCAAAATTGTTGCGACCGATGGACATCCGGTTCCTGAGGCAGCTCAATTAACCAAGGATACGGTATTGGTCTCTCCAGGAGAACGATACGATATCGAATTTATTGCCACTGAAACGGGGCAATGGATGGTACACTGCCACATTCTTCACCACACAACCAATGATAATGTCGAACCAGGTGGTTTGATGTTAATGATTAATGTTACAGATTAAAAGAGGAGAAAATAATGATTACACTTCGAAAATGTTTTACTACGATTTTAATTTTATCAGTCCTAATAACTGCTTGCAGCAAAGCAACAACACCGCAACAACTTCCATCTGAAACAGTAAATATCACCCTTAATACAGACCCAAGAACACCTGTTGTTGGAAATAACGAGCTAATTTTTGACATTCAGGATGCAAACGGTCAACCCTTATTGGGTGCAAAAGTAGAGATCAGCGCAGATCATACGGATATGTCCGGAATGATAATGAGTGGATTGGCTACTGAACAAGAGAATGGAAAATATGCCATCACTGCTGATTTCAGTATGTCAGGGACATGGAAGATTACGGTTACTGTCCAGAAAGACAATTTGGATTTTAAGAAAGATTTCCAAATGACAATTCCATAATCTTATTCAATTAAGTGAATTTTGCCGGCATATTCAGATTGAATATGCCGGCAACTAGAGTAGTCAAGTATGACTTTATTCGACAGAACACAAATACTTTTATGAAAATATTTGATCAAATAGCCCTCTTTTTAACTCGACATTGGGTCGTAGTAGTCAGTTGTTTGTTGGGATTGTTTGTGCTGACTCCTTTTCTATCACCCCTATTAATGTCCATTGGGTGGGTATTCCCAGCGAAAGTCATCTATTGGGTCTATTCTTTTGTCTGCCACCAGTTGCCAGAGCGTTCCTATTTTCTATTTGGACCCAAGATATCTTATTCTCTTTTAGAAATTCAATCTACCTGGCAAAACACAACAGACGCGGTCATCCTGCGTCAGTTTATTGGTAATCCCCAAATGGGGTGGAAAATGGCCTGGTCTGACCGCATGTTCTCCATGTATACAAGCATTTGGGTGTTCGGGATTCTCTGGGGAATCCTCAAGAAGAAAATTGAAAAACTTGCCTGGTGGGGAGCGTTCTTATTGATTCTGCCCATGGTGATTGATGGCACAACGCATCTGATCAGTGATTTCGCGGGAATTGGGCAGGGTTTCAGGGATTCAAATACGTGGCTGGCTATATTGAGCAACCATACTCTCCCATCTGCTTTTTATGCCGGAGATGCCTGGGGATCTTTCAATGCCTGGATGCGTCTGATTTCTGGAATCTTGTTTGGTTTGGGTAGTGTCTGGTTTGGGTTCCCATTATTACAAGAATGGATGTCGAACTCGGTGAAGGTTATCGATGACAAATATGAGTACCGTAAATTACTCGCGAGAGAAAATGAACGATTGTTGAGCCTACGGTTGACAAGGATTCAAGAACAAGTGAATGATGTGTCTAAAAAGACAAATCTCGGAGAAAAACGACATGAATGATTCCAAACCCATGATACGGGTAATTCTGGCTGATGATCATGCCGTAGTTCGTTAAGGGATACGACAATTTTTAGAACAGGCAGGTGATATTCAGGTCATCGGCGAAGCTGCTGACGGGGAACAGGCAGTGGAGATGATTGAGCAATTGACACCGGATGTTGCAGTTTTGGATATTCAAATGCCAAGAGACACAGGAATAGAAGTAACTCATGAAATTAGAGCAAAACGATTAACTTTAGGGGTGCTCATCTTTACTTCGTACGATGATGATCCATATATTTCAGCAGTCTTAAAAACAGGTGATAACGGTTATGTTCTTAAAACAGCCATGCCGGATGAAATTAATAACGCAGTCAGGGATGTTTATCAAGGCAAATCTGTTTTAGATTCAATGATCCTACCCAAAGTTTTTGCCCAGTTATCTCATCCGAATTAAACACCAATTTTTGACTCATTATCTGACCGCGAAATTGAAATTCTGTTGCTTGTGGCTAAAGGACTTACGAATAAGGCGATTGGTAACAACCTAAAATTAAGTGACCGTACAGTGCAAGGCCATTTAGCTCGTATCTTTGAATAAATGCAAGCGTTCAGCCGAACGGAAGCTGTTATGAAGGGGATATCATTAGGACTGATTCAACTTCCAGAAGAACCCAAAGAAGAATTCCTTATTTTTAATAATTGATTTAGAACATTTATATACCATGAACTTTTTCACCTCCAAATTGCTAAATGAGCAAATTGGCCTATTTTTCACTAGGATATATGCTTATTAACCTACATGCTGATTGACGCATATCAATCTGACGAGCAAGTGCTATGATGAAATAGATGTTTCACTCGATTAATACATGAGGTGATATATGATCAAAGATTCGGTATGCGGCATGGAAATTGATCCAAAATTGGCTTTTGCATCAAGAGAACACATGGGACTTAAATATTTCTTTTGTTCTGAAAATTGTGTAAAGAAATTTGATCAAAATCCACATCAATATGTACTTATGACTGAGGATCCAATCGGTTCAGCCACAACTGGTTTTAATCCAGATACTAGGATATTACAGGTTGAGCTTCCTATTCTTGGTTTGGCCAAGGAGGGTCAGCCTGGAGCTGAATCGATCTCGATTGCTCTTGAAAAAATAGTCGGGGTAGAAAGGGTTATTATAAATTCAACGTATGGGATAGTAGTTGTCAATTACGACCCCAAGGAAATCCAAATTCAAGGAATTGTAGGTGCAATCAAGAAAACTGGTTATCAAGTTGGGGGAACAAAAACACGAATAGGAATTGAAAACATTCGTTGCGTTTCATGTGTGGGTTTTATTGAAACCGAATTAAAAGCTATTCCAGGTGTGTTGAATGCTTCTGTCAATGTAGCTACGCAAGAAGCTTCCATTGACTATCTACCAGAAAAGACAACGCTTCACAGAATGAATTCGGCAATAGAGAATTGGGGCTACAAGACAAGACCTGCATTAAGTGAAGAACCGGTTGACCAACAGCAGGCAGCCCACGAGAAAGAATACCAACGCTTGATGCGCAGGTTCTGGTTTGCAGCAATGGTGTCAATTCCGGTGTTGATCACCGCCTACCCAAAATTCCTTCCAATTGTAAAAGATTGGTCAATGGAAACACTGCGCTTGTCCTGGTTTGGAGCAGCCCTGATAACCATACCCGTTTTGCTATGGTCAGGAGTTGATTTCTTTACCGGAGCTTGGGCAGCTTTAAAGCACCGTTCAGCGAATATGAATACCTTAATAGCATTAGGCACAGGTGCAGCCTGGCTTTATTCAACCGTAGCTATCGTTTTTCCGAAGATCTTTCCTGAAGGAACTTCTGAACCTTTTTATGACGTAGTATCAGTGGTTATTGCATTGGTAGTTCTTGGACAGGCGCTCGAACTTCGCGCTAAAGGTCGCACAAGCGAGGCAATAAAAAAGTTAATTGGATTACAAGCCAAAACGGCTCGGGTAATCCGTGATGGGGCGGAGAGCGACATTCCTGTTGAAGAGGTCCTGGTCGGAGATGTTGTCCAGGTACGTCCAGGAGAGAAGATCCCGGTGGATGGCGTAATCCTTGAAGGTAGTTCAGCAGTAGATGAATCCATGCTGACCGGTGAGAGCATGCCAGAGTCAAAGAAGGTCGGCGATGAGGTTATCGGCGCAACCCTTAATAAGACCGGGGCATTCAAGTTCCGAACTACAAAGGTTGGTAAAGACACTGCCCTGGCACAGATCGTCAAGATGGTGCAGGATGCTCAGAATAGTAAGGCGCCTATTGCGCGTTTGGCGGACACCATTTCTGGATTCTTTGTTCCCATTGTGATGATCCTTGCTATCGCCACATTCATAATTTGGTTTAATTTTGGTCCCCAACCGCAGCTTGTCTATGGATTAGTGACAGCAGTATCTGTGTTGATCATCGCCTGCCCGTGTGCCCTCGGGTTGGCAACCCCCATGAGTTTGATGGTAGGGATTGGCAAGGGCGCTGAAAATGGAATCCTTATTCGCTCCGGTGAAGCCTTGCAGACTGCCCAGGCAATCAAGACCGTCGTTTTTGATAAAACCGGCACGATTACCAAGGGAAAACCTGAATTAACCGATATCGTTCTTACCAATCAACCATCCGTGACAAGCGAAGAACTTATGAGATTAGCTGCTTCCGTTGAATCTGTCAGCGAACATCCTCTGGCCGAGGCCATCATCGAAGAAGCCAGAGTGAAAGGGTTGTTCTTGGGAAAACCGGAAGCATTCGAAGCTATCCCTGGTCATGGCGTAACAGCTACAGTGGATGGACGGCAGGTCTCTCTCGGTAATATGAAGATGATGAAGCAAAAAAATATCGCTCTAGGCGATCTTGAAACGAAGTCAGACGCGCTTGCTAATGATGGAAAAACGCCCATGTTTGCCGCTATTGATGGTAAAGCAGCAGGTATTATCGCAGTAGCCGATACTGTAAAGGAAGATTCCAAAGAAGCCATTGCAGTTTTGCATAAAATGGGTATCGAGGTTGTAATGATCACTGGAGATAATCGCCGAACGGCTGAAGCGATCGCCAAGTTGGTTGGTGTTGATCGGGTCCTGGCAGAAGTACTGCCAGAAGATAAAGCGCACAATATTCAACTTTTACAGGCAGAAGGCAAAAAAGTAGCAATGGTCGGTGACGGCATAAATGATGCCCCGGCACTGGCGCAGGCAGATGTCGGACTGGCGATTGGCACCGGTACTGATGTGGCTATCGAAGCTGCTGACATAACCCTCATCAAGGGCAGCCTCAAAGGCGTGGTTACTGCTATCGAAGTCAGTAGGGCTACCATGCGTAATATTAAGCAGAATCTGGTGGGTGCTTTTATCTATAATATATTGGGGGTTCCCATTGCGATGGGCGTCTTATACCCGTTCTTCGGATTACTTCTAAGCCCCTTACTGGCCGGTGCTGCCATGGCTTTCTCTTCTGTAACTGTCGTTGGTAACGCCAACCGGTTGCGAAGTTTTCACCCGAAATTCAGCGCGAAATGAGGTGACTATGGAAATCAAATTGCTTTACTTTGATGGATGTCCATCCTGGCAGAATGCACTAACCAGTCTACACAGGATCATAAAAGATGAAGGTATGGATTTCCCTGTAAACCTGGTTGAGGTGAAATCAGATAAGGAAGCAATGACCGATAAGTTCCTGGGCTCACCTTCTTTCCAAGTCAATGGTCAAGATTTATGGCCTGAGGACCGAGATAGCTACTCGAAGTGCTGCCGAATTTACAATACTCCTCAAGGACTTATAGGTTGGCCGACTGATGGTATGCTTCGGCAGAGATTGCTTGAATTAAAAAAAGAAATGGATAAATCGAAATGACACCTATTCAAATTACAGTTACGCTTGCTGGAATTGTACTCAGTCTGTTTATTGCGTGGTTTTTCTGGCTTGCGCCTAAAGGACAAACACGAGTTACAGCCGGTATGGGCGGCGTTCAGGAAGTGGCCATCACAGTCAAAGGCGGGTACACCCCGGATATTATCGTTGTCAAGGCTGGGCAACCCTTGAGAATACACTTTACTCGCCAGGAAAGCGCATCCTGCTCTGAAATGGTTCTTTTCCCCGATTTCAATAAAAGCGCAAAATTGCCAGAAGGTCAGGAAGTAATAGTGGAATTTACACCTGAAAAATCAGGTGAATACGGTTTTCAATGCCTGATGGGTATGCTGCGTGGAAAATTGATTGTTGAATAAACTACTCTTTTATTTATTGATAATTATCGGTAGGTAAAGCATGACCTATCCCTTTTAAATAAAAACAGGGTAGATGATTATTAAAAATGAGATTCAAGGACGAATCATGCGAAGAATGTTTCAAGAATTGAATATAAAGTATCACCACTTTTCCATTGAAAGGGCGATTGTTCTTGCTCTGGGTCTCCTTGTCTTATGGTTAATAGCATTAATGACTTTTATGGAAAACGGAAAGAATCATGCGGTGAACCTTGCCTTTGTAAGTGTATTAATGGTTTTGTTAATTGGACTTACCAGAGCACTCCTGAAGAACAAATACCAGGGCTATATGATCGGCTTTGCCGCAGTGATGATTGCTGTTATTGGTTATTTCAGGTTGAGTTCTTTTTTTGTCCATACAGAAATTATTTTCACTTTAGCCATCATAGGTGTATCTGCCCGCTGGGGAACCCGACAAGGAATCTTTGCCGCCATCCTCGCCATGACCAGTAATGGATTATTGTATGTTTTTTATGAACAAATGGGTGTTGATTTTGAAATATTTGCCATTGGAGGTTTCTTTCTGGCATCCGCTTTTATTGTTGGTGTATTAAGTAAACAAAGAGAAGCTGCGCTGAAAGCGCATGCCGAAATGAATGGTCAATTAAACCAAACCTATAACGAGACTTTACGCTCCTTGGTCAAAGCCTTGGATACTCGCGATAGTGAAACTGGAGGACATTCAGAAAGGGTAACTTTGATTGCTCTGTCGATTGCACAACAATTGAATTTGGATGAAAAACAGATTCAACAAATTCATTGGGGTGCATTATTGCATGATGTAGGCAAAATTGGTATTCCGGATTACATCCTCCGAAAACCTGGCAAATTAACTGATGAAGAATGGGAAATCATGCGTTCACACCCACAAACTGGATACGAAATGCTGAAAGGAATTCCCTTTCTAGCCCCCGCATTAGATGTAGTTCTTCACCACCATGAAAGGTATGATGGTGCTGGTTACCCGTCAGGTTTGACTGGAATGGCCATCCCTCTCTCAGCCCGGATTTTTGCGATTGCAGATTCCTTTGATGCCATGACTAATGATCGGCCTTATAGAAAAGCATTTACTCGTGATGAGGCAATCGCTGAAATAAATAGATGCATCAATAAACAATTTGATCCGATTGTAGTCGATGCTTTCCTGTTTTCAGAAAAACAAGGTTGGACAGAAAACCCTCATTATAAGGGTGAATAAATTTCGGCGGATTTGCTCAGGCTATCCCCGCTGCAAGCAAACGGATTATTACGCCTTCGCAAAAACATCATCCGCCTCTTAAGGCATTGAACCCCCGGTGCTAACGCACCCTCCGCTCCAAGGAGCGGGGTATTCTGCTACGCAATAAAAATATTAATAAAACTGTACCCGAATATTAAATAGGAAAAAATGAGTCAACAATTTATTTATACCAACCCGAAAAAAAATCTACAAAAAGTATCGATTTTCAAGGATTTGATAATTGCCCTTGGTTGGTCATTCTTTTTGGGGTTACCCCTGTTTGTTGTCCATATGGTGTTTTTTGATTTTGAACATAATCAACATAATGGAAATGTATATTCATTTAATAAATCAATAATCAATAGCATTCCCCATCACCCAATTAGTCTTGCTTTATGGCTCATAACGATTTTTATTGCGGCATTTGCAATTCGCCGTTCATTTCAACAAAAAATAATGCTAATTCAAGCTCACAAAAATCTTGTTTTATCCAACATTCAAGCTTTAACTGATGGGCTCACTGGAATATGGAATCGATTCGGATTTGAAGAATTACAATTAAAATTTATGGCTCGTGCTCGTGATAAGAACTGTCCATTTTCCATAATACTAGGAGATGTTGATGGATTAAAACAATATAATGACAAGCATGGACATCCTAAGGCTGATTTGGCTTTAAAAACCATTACACAAATCATTTCTACTCAAATCCGAACAACAGATTCCTTGGCCAGGTATGGGGGGGATGAATTTGCGATCCTTTGTTTTGATTTAGATCAACAAGGAGCAAAATCTCTTATTGGGCGAATCACAAATGCATTGAAAGATGCACCTCTCTCAATGAGTTTCGGCACAGCTGTTTTCCCAGGTGATGGACTGGATTTAAAAGCATTAATTGAAATTGCTGATTCAAGACTTTATCAGGCAAAGACAATAAAGCAGTTCCACCAATCGATGGATATTGCTCCAGAATGTCAATGCGAAAATTGTAAATGCAACAATGGATTAATTTCATAAGGTAGTTGGAAAGGCAAGTAAAAAAGATCCCCAGGACATTAAGAGAATGAGGTGTGTAATATTTATAGGAAGTTTGAGGGTTGAATAAAAAGGAACTGATTGGGTTATAAAAAACGCAATCAGTTCCTTATTTAATGTATCTTTCTATACCTAAAAATTGGAATATTACATTTACTAATAGACGCGTTCGACTTCATACCCCATTCGTTTTACTTCGGCTTTGATCTGATCTTCTGTAAGCAGAAATTCATCATACTCGACAACTAATTGCGCTTTCCGATAACTGGCCTCTGCCGACTTCACTCCCTTTAGTTTATCTTCAATTCCTTCAAGTATCATGGCACAATTTGGACATTCCATTCCATTAATCTTTAGAGTTATTCGTTCAGTCATTTTATCCTCTTACAGGTCAAAGATAATTGTCCCGCCATACATACCCATGGAACAAGAAAAATAAATTTGAGTTCCGCTTTCTTGAGCAGGAATTTGGATCATGGCTTGTCCTGTTTGATCGAGGATTTTTTGCACTCCTAATGAAGGAATAATAAACGCTCGAGAACATGACTGAACGTTATTGGTAATTAATTTCAATGTGACAGGAATTCCTGCCTTGGCATGGACTTCATTTGGATAGTAACCTGAATTCTCAACATTGATGGTCAAAAGCCTTCCCTCTGAATCTGATGAACTTGATGGTGTGTCAGTTGTAGTTGCAGTATTAGGATCAATTGATTGCGCCACTTGACCAGATGCAACGGCGGCCACCTCTTGTGGCTGAGGGAAGACACTGCTCGCCAATCTTGAAAAGGTGATTGGAGATCCAGCGAGGGTGAGCCCACTGTTGATGGTAACCAAGGCTAAAACCAAAACCACGATCGCAACAATCCGCATAAAGTATTTTTCGAGCTTTTGACCCAATTGGGTGGCAAAATAGGATACTGCAAAAAAGACCGGGCTTGTGCCTAAAGTAAAGGCGAACATCAAGGCAGCTCCCTGAAGTGGATTTCCCGTCCCTAATGCCACAGCCATCATAGCTTGGGCTACACCACATGGGATTAAAACGGTCATGAAACCTAAAAAGCCAGGTGTCACCAGTGAAGAATTATCCGCGTCTTTGGCCGTTTTTCTTATAAGGCGGCGAAGAAACGCAGGGGGTTCAAAAACGAAGAATCTGAAAATTGGGTGAACATTTAACATGCGTAAGGCAGAACCAAGCATGAAAACACCAATCCCGATTTGCAGAACTGCCCGTGCAATTGGCGAGAGTTGAAAAGCCTGCCCAACCAAACCCAGCAAAAAACCAAGAATGGAGTAAGCCAATAACTTGGCAATAAGAAACACAAGAATAGGAAGCGCAAGTTTTGAACTTGAAGGCTTGCTATTCTTTTTGCTTCTTCCGCTTCTATGCCCTGCATTTTGAAAATCTTTTTCAATCTGGTTTTCAAGGGAACTTGCAAGTAGCCCTCCCTGAACCGCCAAACAACTCAATCCACCTGATGTAAGTCCGGTAAAAAATGCAATCAGTATACTATTCAATTCGTTCTCCATTTTTTAATCAATAAAAACAAAACTCAAATTATTTGCTTGAGTCTATCATTTTGGCTTGATCCAATGAATAGGCATAATTGCCTGTTGTATAAAGGGGGTATAGCCTATTGTCGCAATCATTTCATTTGAATAAGATTGATAACGATCAATAACCCTTATTTTTGGGCAAAATTATTAACAACGAGGACCTAATGACCGATATTCGACTAATAACACTCCCTATAACCGGCATGACTTGCGCAAATTGTTCGGCGGCTGTAGAACGTGCGTTAAAGAAAGTCTCTGGTGTGAAAAGTGCTTCAGTGAACCTATCATCAGAACGTGCAACTGTTGAGTTTGACCCACAGGCTTCGACATTAATTGATTTGATAGGCCGCGTGCAGTATGCAGGCTATGGTATCGCAGAAGGGGAAGCAGATTTGATCATAAAGCACATGAGTGATGACAATGACGCGCGACGTTTAGAAAAAACACTTTCATCTATTGAAGGTGTTAGTGAAGTGCATGTTAGTTTTACAACTGAAAAAGTGCAGTTACGTTACATCCCCACTTTGGTTAGTCAGACTGATTTGCGAAGAGCAATTGCAGCGGCAGGATTTGAAGTACTTGAAACAGGTGGCGATGCAGAAGATGCAGAAGCAATGGCTCGCCAAAAGGAGATCGATCAGCAAAAACGTCACCTTATCATCGGATTGATCTTCACGATTCCATTATTTATCATCGCTATGGCCGGTGATTTGGGTTTCCTGCCCATGGAAGTCTCGCACTCGCTATGGATTAAGTGGATTATGTTGGTTTTGGCGTTACCTGTTCAATTCTACGTGGGTTGGCAATACTACGTTGGTGCATATAAATCGCTTCGGAACGGGTCGGCCAATATGGACGTGTTGGTCTCGCTTGGAACATCGGCCGCTTTTCTCTATTCCATACCTGTGACATTAGGAAGGTTTTCGGGGCACGTTTACTTTGAAACCGCAGCAGTGATTATTGTCCTGATCAAGCTGGGCAAGTTGTTGGAAGTTCGTGCCAAGGGACGAACCAGTGAAGCCATCAAGAAGTTGATGGGACTACGCGCTAAAAGTGCTCGTATCATCCGTAATGGGCAAGAGATGGAGGTACCGATAGAAGATGTACTTGTTGGTGACATAATTGTTGTGAGACCCGGAGAAAAAATACCAGTGGATGGTGTTGTTGTTGACGGGCGCTCGTCAGTCGATGAGTCCATGCTCACTGGTGAATCTATGCCGGTTGAAAAAGGACCCGGTGCAACCGTCATTGGGGCAACGCTGAATAAACTGGGGATGATAAAGTTTGAGGCGACCAAGATTGGTAAAGAAACCGCCCTGGCTCAGATTATTCGCCTTGTGGAAGAAGCACAAGGATCCAAGGCACCGATTCAAAAGTTGGTAGACCGCATTTCCAGTTATTTTGTCCCTGCTGTCATCGGCATTGCATTGCTTACTTTTGCAGCGTGGATGTTATTTGGACCATCGCTGGCAATAAATTCAGAGGTTAGCGAATTCACTCGTGCAATGATCGTGATGGTTGCTGTTCTGGTTATAGCATGCCCATGCGCAATGGGTTTGGCAACCCCAACCGCTGTAATGGTTGGAACTGGCAGAGGTGCGGAGATGGGTGTCTTGCTCAAAACCTCCGAAGCATTGGAGCGCGCCGGACATGTCAAAATGATTGTACTGGATAAGACCGGAACGATAACCAAGGGACAGCCGTCTGTAACTGATATAGTTATCCAGGGCTCGCGCTTTAACGAAAACGAATTGCTTCGTTTGGCTGCCTCAGTAGAAAAAGGTTCCGAACATCCATTAGGTGAGTCAATAGTGGCAGAAGCGGGAAATCGTGACCTAAATCTCTCAGAACCCGAAGGTTTTAGCGCTACCGCCGGCCATGGTGTGGAGGCACAGGTTTCAGGTTTTGGGGTTGTTATTGGCAGCCCAAGAATGATGACAGAACGTGGATTTGATGCCAGTAGTTTCACATCTGAAGTCTCCCGTCTGCAAGGAGAGGGAAAAACAACGGTGTTGATTGCGATAGACGGTCTTATTGCTGGTGCAATTGCAGTTGCGGACACAGTGAAAGATGGTTCCATTGAGGCAATCCAACAGTTTCATAACATGGGGATCAAGGTTGCCATGTTGACCGGAGATAATCAACAGACTGCCCAGGCCATTGCTAAACAAGTTGGCATTGATCAGGTATTTGCCGAAGTTCTACCGGGCGACAAGGCTAATGAGGTCAAGAAACTTCAAGCGCAAGGTTTTGTAACTGCAATGGTAGGGGATGGAGTCAACGATGCGCCGGCTTTGGCTCAGGCAGATGTCGGTATCGCTATTGGTACCGGTGCAGACGTAGCCATGGCGTCAGCGCCCGTTGTGTTGATCAGTGGTGACTTACGTGGAGCTGCGCGTGCCATCCAACTTTCACGTGCCACCATGACCACCATCAAGCAGAACTTGTTCTGGGCTTTCATCTATAACATCATTCTCATCCCTGCAGCGGCTTTGGGTTATCTCGTGCCAGTGTTGGCAGCAGGAGCTATGGCGTTCAGTAGTGTATTTGTGGTAACTAACAGCCTTCGGCTGCGTACGAAGAAAATCTAGTCACATAATTTTAAAGGAGTTTACTGATGTTCAAATCAAAACGTATCAAGGTAATAATCTTTTCAATATTTGTTTTATCCATATTATTGGCAGCTTGCAGCGCACAACCCCAAGGCACAGGCACTTTTGCCCAGGTACCAGCAGGACGAGCCTATGCTGAGGGTAAAGAGATCTTCTTCACCCACACAGAAGCTTCTGATGCTGGTATTGCCGACAAGCTGACCAATATGATGAAATCCCCGGTGCTCTTTGTGCCAGCGTTGGCTGATATACCTGAATCCGCATTGGCAAATGTCTACGTTTTTGAAAATGGAGTTACCGGCAAAGGGCCGCTGGGATTCCAACCAGACGTGTTCAATAATCCCCCCGGCACGGACGGATATTCACCCCTTCGCCAGATCATTTTGACAAAATGGGTAGACGGAGTCAAAGCGACCGAACTTAAATCCGAAGCAGAGATCCTTCAGGCAGAAACGGATGGAAAACTGACCACGACTAAACCCGGCGTGGTAGTGAACATGCCTTTCCTGGTTTGGGATGGTGGAAAGAGATAATCAAGTCTCCAAAAAAATGGGCTACCAAAATTGGTAGTCTATTTTTTTTGGATATCAACAATTCAGAAATGGTTTGTGTGTGTTTTTATTCTCAATTTACTCTTTTGAACAAGATTGCAAAATCTAGACTTTTTTATATCCTTTCATTTATTGGACTATGATAAATAAAAGGCACAAATAATTGCACAAAAATGTCCTTTTATGCGATGTGACTCCCACCTATCTGCGTCGAAAGTATTGACCCCTATTTAAGTATATATAGCCCCTATTTATAGGTATTAATACTGGTCATTTGGGAGAATAAGCCATATATACTGATACTCATTCCAATGATTAATGAATTATTAATAATTTAACATATCACAACGGCGCGCGCACCAAAAAGAAATGGCCGCCCAAACACGATAATATCCTCTGGTATGCCAAGGACCCTGAAAATTATATCTTTAACGTGGATGAGATTGAGCGCATCCCCTACATGGCCCCGGGCCTGGTCGGACCCGAAAAGGCAGCCCTCGGTAAACTGCCGACCGATACCTGGTGGCATACGATAGTACCAACGAACGGCAAAGAGAAAACCGGCTATCCCACCCAGAAACCTCTGGGCATCATCCGCCGTATTGTGGCTGCTTCATCCAACCCGGGCGACTTGGTGCTTGATTTCTTTGCAGGTAGCGGCACGACCGGTATGGTCTGCCACGAACTTGGCCGCGACTTCATCCTGGTCGACAGCAACCCGCAGGCAATTGAAACCATGAAACTCCGCTTTAATGGCCTGTATGGGATTGAGTGGGTTATTCCCGAGATTGATCAATAAAACATTCCAATAAAAAGTAAAAGGAA
>Ga0180732_1001400_pt1 | contig 15004 bp, 18 predicted proteins | sample KR11_01MetaG_FD_148674 | JGI IMG/M metagenome (GOLD analysis project Ga0180732, IMG submission 148674) | Groundwater microbial communities from the Olkiluoto Island deep subsurface site, Finland - KR11_0.1 MetaG | ecosystem: Environmental > Aquatic > Deep subsurface > Groundwater | place...
TCCAAAGTCTCGACATGATGTATTTGGACAGGCAATATCACTGAATTTTGATTTCGGTCCACGAATTCCCATATTGATCACATAAAAGTATATGGAATCAATAGTATTTAAAACATCAGTAGATTATCGGGTCAATACCGACATCTGACATATCCGTTTTAAAGCAGACAGATTCAAAAGGTAGAGCTGAGCTTGAAATTGCAAAAGGTTCAAGCCTTATAATCGAAGCGAAAGGCTATCAAGACTGGGTAAGCCGAGAGCCGATTATGCAGGGTACGCTGGTGCTGACATTGGAAAGCAAAGCCACAAATACGATTTTTCATATAAAAAATACCAAGAGCGAAATCGTACCCAATGCGTCTGTAATCGTAAAGGACTCTGCAGGCAATAAGGTTGTGAAAATCAGCGATGCTGATGGGAAGGTTTCTGCGCAAGTTTCCCTCGGACGGGCTAACATCTCGGTAAAAGCAGAAGGATACGAGGAATATAATGATAACTCTGCAATAATCCAGGAAAACGCCACATATACATATTTTTTAACTCCAAGTATAGGTTGGAAGACAATTCTGTTGAATCTGATTGCCTTGCTGGCTCCTTTTCTTATAATGTTGTACGTCAGTTTGGTTGAGTGGCCCGAGACCGGGAAGAATTACCATTGGTATGCGTATTCACCAGCAATTGGATGGGTCGTTTCATTTGCGATCTTGATTTCTACAGCAGTTGTTGCAAAAGATTACAATATTTATTTCCTCGATCCCACGCTTAAGGTATCACTTTTCGTTCCCATTGCAGCCTTTCTGGGCGCCACTTCTTACATAACGGTAAGTATGCTGAATAATATAGGTAGGAAGCCACTTACATCGAATTGGAAGCTTTATTATTTCGCCTACGGCCGCAGGTTAATGATGGCTCCATACATAGCTATAATTGCTCTCTTTCCGATAACAGGACTTGCACAGTTGGAAAATCCCTGGGCAATATTATTCTTCGCATACTTTGTTGGTCTCTACACCAAAGAGATTGAAGGGACTCTGGAGGAGATAGGGAGGAAGTTCTTGAGCGAAAAGCAGAAAATTGAACTCAATGAGAGGGAAAAGAAAGCTTCGGAGATTGTCAAACGACTTGAAGTCAGTACAGGCATTGCGGTCAAGCTCAGTGACCAAGACATAAATAACATCAGTGACCTATTAACGAGTACCAATAAGAAGATAGAAGAGGCTGCAGAGAAGGCAGGGGTAGAAATAGATTACCTGACGGGATTAAAAACTAAAGCCAAACAGCAGGATGATGGTATAAAAGCAATGAAGGAAAAATTGGGCTTAGACCACGACTTGCTTAGCATGCTTGTCGATGCAGGAATCTATTCTATGAGCGAACTCAGTCAGATTGAAGGTAATTGTCTGAGCGAAATTGCAGCAAACATCGGTATTAATAAGGATTGTCTTGGAAGTCTGGTCAATAAGGCTAAGTCGGCAGTCAAAGAAATAGATCGCTGAAGTTATAGCTATTCCTTTGAATTTGCCTTACAAATTAAAAGTGAACCACAGAAAAAATTATAAGTCACTTTTTAACGTTGCTATGTTATGTTATACATTTATCTCCATGAACACAGCGCAGTGGTCTAACGCTTCCGTACCTCTCGGACCTAGTATAGGGAACCTCGGCTCCTTATACGCCTTGATGTAATCCGCAAGCCTGCGTCTCTCGATTAAGGCAAAGCCTTTGGATTTTTCTTTGACAACGCATTGGATAGAAGAATCAATTTCAGGGTTGAGGTATCGCGAGACTGAATCGAGACACCGAATACTCTGAACTCCCGTCATGATGCACTCTGCATTACACATTGCTTCCACGGCTTATCATCCCGCACCCTTGGAAGAGTCGGATGCCTGAGCTTCCTATTCTCGTATCTGGCATTTGCCTTCACTTCAAGGATAAGGGGATTTTCCTTAGTTATCAAGCCCAGATCGAGCCTTTTCTGGATCATTACCCTGTCTGCCAGACTGAATCCTCCGCCCACATCGCATACATTTATTTCCCCTCCCTCTGGCGTAAGCTGATAGCATATCAGGTTGGCGAACACACCTTTCTTCTTCTGATTGCCTACCTCGTATTCAACCTCTGACAATGATGAATCCGATGGCGTGAACTCACCTTTGCAGTAAACATCTTCCGTCAGTTCTCTTTTCAGCTTCCAGATGCCTTTACCGAGTGGAGTTTTAGGATCACGGATTACAAGACCTTCAAGCTTCTGCATCTCAACGTGTTCCCATTCTGCTCTTCCATCGGTTGAGTTCCCGATAATGAAAACCTTCATGCTTTTCCCAAGAATGTAAGGTTTTAAAGGATTCATCCTCTCGAAATACGGATGCTGCGAAACATCTTCACCCCCGACTGCTGCAGCATCGTGGATGATCATGAGCGCGGGATAAATCTGGGAGAAGAGTTCTATGTTAGCCTCCCTGCCTGCTCCTTCAGTTCCTCTTTAAGATTCTTAGCCATCTCCCCGGCCAGAGCAATCGTGGCCAGAGCCGAATGCATCTCATCAAGCCTTGTATGGACTCTCAGCTCCCTGTACTGCTGCATCTGAGTCATCTTATCCACAAGAGTCGCATTGAACCTGTGGCTCGGTGCTATTTCTTCGGACTTCCTGAACTCAGGGCTGAACTTAAACAGTGAACTCCATATATCCTGTGTCAAAGGCGGAAATGTCTTTAAGCTTTCAGTTCCTTCCTTCTCCACCTTCTGGAGGTTTCCACTTTGGTCCCTCAACTCAGTGAACATCCTGGTATCCATAGAATCAGAGCGAACGACCTGACGTTCGTTATATGGTAACAACTTATCCAAAATACTCATTTTCTTATTCCCGTGATAACATTATAAATCTCATCAGAGTACGCCTTGACTTTAGCTCGCGCATCATCCAGGACCTTTGCAGTATCGGGTGTAGCTGCAAGTTTCCCCAGATCCTCCTGAACCCTCCTCAATTTGACGGTTGCTTCAAACCCTATCTTGTTACCAGCTTCTTTATCTTTCTGGGCGTTAGGATCCATTGCCTGGTGGTACACCTCTTTTGCAACATCCAGGAGTTCCTGGATCTTTGATAGAACAGGATTCACCGTAGTCAATACCAGCTTCTGCACCATCTTATACTCAGACGGCTGACCCCACAGCACATGCTGGAGTATTGCAAGATCATCTGGTGTAGCCTTAGCTCTGCCTCCAAGGTATGCATTCGCCTTGATCAGCGATAATGCTTGTTTATACCTTCTATCTGAAGCGATGATATTCTCCTTCTTCAGAACTTCTCTCAGGTTAACGAGTGCGATATAAACTTCATCTGGCAGCGCTACCTTCTCAGTCTGCATCGCCGTTAATTCCTGCAGTGTGATCACGGTATTCGAAGCGATGGCTGTGATGCGAGCATATTCACGAAGTTCTGAGGACTTGCGATGTATTGCGTCATGAACCTCAGGAGGAACCTGTCATACAGAGCAGACAATTCCCCGCTCTCTGGCAGCTCATTCGATGCTCCGAAAAGACTTTGGAGCGGCACCTTCACTGGCGCGCCATTATTATCGAACTTACGCTCATTCACAATCCTGAGCAGTGTGTTTAGTATGCTGCTTGAACCTTTCCAGACCTCATCGATAAACGCAATATGCGCCTCAGGCAGCTTCCCTGTTATGATCCTTGTATACTTGTCCTGTTCCAGCGCCTTCAGACTAATCGGACCGAAGAGTTCTTCTGGTGTTGAAAACTTTGTCAGAAGCCAGCTGAAATAATTGCCCCCTATACGTGCGCATAGGTCCTCAACCAACTGACTCTTTGCTGTCCCAGGCGGACCGAGCAATAATACATGCTGTCTTGCAAGCAGCGCCACGATCGACCCGTGTACTTCTTCATCTCTTTCAAAATATGCTTTTCTTAACTCAGCTTCTATCTGAAGCAACTTCTGTAATGTCATTTTTTTATACCTCTCTACATTCCGATTTCAATATTCTGCTTTTGTGATATTTTTCCCAGGCGCTGGGTGCGCGTCCGTATTTAATGCACAGCCAAGCTGGCATTTATTAGTTCCATCCTCTTGCGGATCGGCGAATGCCCCGCACTTTGGGCACCTTATCTCATCCTTCTCGAACCCCTTCTCGCACTCGAAACACAGGAACCCGCCTTTTGGATATGGTGAACCATGCTCTCGTCTGACCTCCTCACTATCCAGCGACGGTATGCGGTTCACAAAGCGCCCGCTTCCCCATGCTACACTACTCCCGCAGTTCCAGCATGTTTCTCTTGTTACTACTTCATCTGAGTCTTTGCTTTCTTCCGTCTCGCAGAGCTCATCCAAGTCCACATCTACTTTTTCATTCGTCTTTGTATCAGTCACTTGAAACACAGTGGCTGTTGACTCAGGATCGAGATGAATGCATCTTGCTTGCTTCGCAGCATCCAGCGGATTCTCTGCGTCTATGTCTATTTTCCACTCAACCAAATATTCTGCCATAGTACCTCCATATTGAAAAATCAGTCAGTGCTCAAAAGATTCGATAGCTTCATGCTGCCGCCTCCGACAGGTCTTTGCAATCAGCCAGGATCTGTCTCTTTGCTGTAGCGAATGACTCGTCCAACTTTCCCCAGGTGTTCCTTACTACAGGGTGCCACACATTATTGATCTGTGTGTCTGGCTTCCAGTTGTCAAGTGCCCATTGAACAAACTCCTTGACTTCCTCAGACGGCAAATCTCTCCATAGGTGCATGACTCTTCAAACCCCCATTGTTGGATATGCAAGGCTAACTAGACTCTGTCCTTCTTCGTCGAGGTTGGCAATCTGCTTCGCAGCGCTAACGATCCGCTCGGACCTCTGAGGATCCCGCGCTTCTAAACGCTCAAATATCTCAACATCACGCTCGATCATCTTCATGAGGTCGCAATTGAAGCAAGCCATACAGCGCTCACAGTAATCCTTTGCCTCACCGGCGATTGCTCTATTGATAAGTATCTTCGCATGCTTTGGCGTGTGATATCCAATCGAGCCCTCAATAAGAGCAGCGACGAGCCAATCCATTCCCTTCTTCTCGATAACACTGTTCAACTCAACGTTATCCATAGTTATCTTCCTGCACCAAACGATGCACTTTTATTATTCATCTTATTACACCTCTCATATTACGAAAGTGAAAGGAAAGTTGGAAAGCATCGTGTGTAATGGATTAGCACATCTGCTTTCTCAAGCGTGCGAAGCCTGCCATAGTTTAGTCTGCCTTTACCACGATGCGAGCCTGCCTGTCAGAGACTACGCTGAGAGCTCTACTTGAAAAAAGGTTGTGATATTTGTACAAAGGCTTCGGACGTAGCCGCAGCGGGGTTCGGGAGATTTTTATTGAAGGCAAGAGGCGTTTCTCATGCTTCCGAAAGGTGATAGGAATATAGAAATTTTTCTTTTGGCGCTAAGAATAGGCGCATAATATAGGGTAAGATTATAAATCCTTATGATGTTTTTTATGTAACCATATATCCATCTCTTTTCAAAACTGTTATCAATTTCACTACCGAGTAGGCAGCCCTGGTCACTCCCATACTTCGATCATCTGCATCTGTCCCGACTATATAAAGATTCTTGATTGGAGTCTCCGTATCTGCAATAAATCCGTTTATTGACACCGCGGCTTTTTCCGGTGTGGTTACCTGGTAATGGATCATATCTATATATTTATCAATACCGGGATACACACGTAAAATAGTGTCATAAGCTTCGCCTTTTTCAGATTCCAGATCATTGTTTTCATCTATAGAAAACATAAATCCAACAAGTTTTTTTCCGCTGGGTGCAAATTTCCTGTTGTAATTGCTTATTGGCATTGCCCAGAAAGCCTTTTTCTTGAACCATATCTCACCCCCTACATAGTTGAATTCATCGAATTCGCTACTCAGTCCAAGCCAAATTGTTAAAGTCCTTGATTGTTTGACATTATTCAAATCTGAAACATAGCCTGCTGGCAAATCTTTAATATATTGGGGAATATCTTTAACAAAAGCTGAATAAATAATCGAGTCAGCATAATATGATTCTTCTCCTGTTGAGACTCCCTTTGCTGTATTACCTTCCACGATAATTTCTTTTACAGCAGTATTTGTTTTAATCTCCACAGTCTTTGGCAGTGAATATAATATGGCATTTACTATGGCTTTCAGGCCATCCCTTGGATAAAATTGGTTATAGCTTACTTTCCTATTATTCAATAACCTGCTGACATAAGATAATTTCTTAGCTTCTTCATACAGATTGTAATTTTGATTCTTCTCATGGGCTATGTCTTTTTGAATGCTCTCTTCAACAAATCCACTACCTACAAACATTCTCTGGACAGAGGTCTCTTTCATCGCTCTCCCGGATAAGAAATAACAAAAAGTATCAGTAAACTCAGTCGTGTCGGATGAAAGATTATCCCACGGAAGGCATTCATAAACTGATGTCTTTGAGAGATCTGTACCAAACTGCCACATTATCAGCATTTTTGTCAATGCCTGAGCGATTATAAGACGGTCTTTTCTTGGCAGTATATCCATTGTCAGATAACCGCCAAGGTCAGTAGGCACTTTCTTCAAACCATTCTCTGTCCGAATAAAATACTCTCCATAATCCACAAAAACCGGAATATAATCGAAATAGTTATCCATTAAATAAGTTAAAGGCCCACCCTTGCGCAACTGGGTTATAGCATGTGGACCGGTATCTACCTGATAACCGTCAACAACATAGCTATTACAATTGTTACCTACAGTCTTATTTCTCTCGATAACAAGAACTTTTTTCCCAGACTTTGATAAAACCAGAGCAGATAATAATCCGCTAATACCCCCACCTACAACAATCGAATCATACTTTTTCATACTTAGTAACCTCTCAATCTAATGCCTTTAACGACAATCTAAGTATTTAAGTACCAGATTGTTGCCAAGCGATATGCTCATAGTTTTAATATTTATAAAATGAAAGATATTAAATGAAATATAAGCCCTATTTCAGGTATACGGTGGTAGCGACTTATAGTCTGGCTTGTGGGTATTTTAAATATCAGATAAAACCCAGTAACCGAGAGAAAACTACCTATAATCATTAAAAAAATATTAAATTTTATCATGCCTATAATAAAAAAATAAAATAATAGAATTAGGGCACCAAAAACTGGTATGATCATTACACTTGCTGCAACTTTACTTCCCATTCTAACTGCAATTGAACGACTGCCATATGCCTTATCCCCTTCTATATCTCGTATCGAGTACATTATTTGCAGTCCATACATAAAACATCCTATAAAGAGTCCGATTATTGCACTCTGAGGTCTGATCGTATGATTAACAATAATATCCCCAAAAAGCACCCCTAACAAGGATATAGTAAAAATAGCCAAATCACCGGGGATTCCCCATAATTTAAGCTTCCATGAGTATAATATACCAATAACGCTTCCACTAGCAATTAGAAGAAATGGCAGAAAGCCGTATAATAAAAGTGTCAGCAGGTTTATTACAATATATAATATTATAGCCCATATAAATGATACAGTTGTAGAAATTCTATTGGATGGCAAAATACGATTTGGCAAATTTATTTTGTCGATGTGTATATCAAAATAATCATTGATAGCAAATGATGCACCCCAAAGTAAACAATATAAAATTCCAGAAAAAAGCAGATTTAGTGGATTATGCAATGAAAATCCATTGATTGTTATGGCTCCTACAATAGGAAATAAAATCACTATTAATGATTTCTCCAAGCGTAGAAGATTAATGAGCTCTTTAAATGATTTCAAAATTTGTAGCATCTTTTGCTCTTTATTAATCGATTATAAGATATAAATAATATTTCAGTCTGGTGGCCGTGAATTTTGAGGTTTTATTTTCTGGAAAAGCCCAATTTTGCTCTTATAATGAACAAATTTATAATCCTCATAAATCTGAATACCTCTATTACCAATATTTGCTATTAGAAGAACTTGGCAACAGAGTTGCCGTATCTACACCAGCTAATTTGAGTGCTAATGATGGCGTAAAAGCTGTTAAGATCTCCTTTTCATGTGTTCCTGGAAAATCTTGAAGAGAATCAATAGCTTGTGTAAGATATTTTTCTGAAGTGTTTATTGCATATTCAATTGCACCACATTTATGTAAAGCTTCTATAGCTTTTTGAATACTCCCCATGCTAGGATTTCTATTTCCTAAAACTGCAAGTATGGATTCAAGCTCTCTTTTTTCTGCATTATTAAATGCATATACGGTTATGAGCGTGCATTTACCCTCCCTAAGATCACCGCCAACGGGTTTGCCAAAGCTCTCTTTATTGGCAATCATATCCAAGACATCATCAATTATTTGATACCCAGTCCCAAAACATCGTCCATATTCCTCAAGAGCTAATATCTCACTTGCTTTAGCATTTGCGAGGATGCCGCCTGTTTTCGTAGCAGCTGCAACTAAAGAGCCTGTTTTTTTTGAGATCATCCTTAAACAGTCATTCTCATCCACTTTACCAACCATACTACTGTCAGAAAATGATATGTCTAATGTCTGCCCTTCGCATAAATCTATGGATGATTTTGTTACAGTTTCCATTACTCTAAGGATCTGAGAAACCGTTACTTCTGGAACTTCACTGGTCATTCCTATTGATTCATATACCTTTGTTAACAAGATATCACCAGTTAAAATTGCAGCCGGTTCACCATATTTTATATTGACCGAAGGCACACCTCTTCTTGAGGTTCCTCTATCTATTAGATCATCGTGAATCAATGAATATGCATGTAACAGTTCCATAGCTACAGCAGATGGTAATGCCCATTCATCGATACCACCTGCGGCTTCACAAGAGAATAAAGTAATTGCTGATCTTACCCTCTTCCCTCCAGCCAGAAATAAATGTTTACATGCATTATGAAGCGTCAATGGTTCCAGAGGCTTGGAAAAAGTTTTTTGCTCGATAAAATTGTTTACTTTCACGGATTTTTTCTTTATTTCATTTAGTAATGTTATATCATCCATAATCATAACCTCAACATATAATTTTCGTTAATTTAACAAACCCCTAAGGACACAAAAGCTATATATTTTGAACTATTTTGAATATTTGAAATCTCTTAATAAAATTACAAAGCTATTGTAATTTTTTCAAACAAATTGAAATATATATTAGGCAAATCAAGATAGTTTATCGTTTTCACAATGAATAAAAGAGAGTACAAGGAGAGAAAATAGATTTTATGTGTTATCCTAAGTTAGCAGGTGAGGTCATGGGTGTTAGTGTAAATCGTTATAAATGTGGATATTGCGGTGCGTGTGTGGGAGTATGCCCCGCTGGCGCGCTCGAACTTATTGAAACATGGATAGAGGTTGATAACACCTGCACAAACTGCGGAGCGTGTGCCAAGATATGTCCTGTAGGAGCTCTGGAGCTGGTCAAATGAAGGGGAGGTATGATGTTATCATTGTGGGTGCTGGACCAGGAGGTTCCATAACTGCAAAGACCTGCTCAGAGGGCGGATTGGATGTCCTTCTCATTGAAAAAAGACAGGAGATAGGGGATCCTGTGAGATGCGCTGAAGGCGTAGGAAAAGACGCTTTGAAAAAGCACATAGAACCTGATAATAAATGGATAGCGTCAGAAGTAAAAGGTTCCATGTTAATTGCTCCAGATGGAACTGAGATTAAAATGTCTGAAGATGCGTCGTCCAACATGAAAGTTGGTTACGTTCTTGAAAGAAAGATTTTTGATCGGACACTTGCCCAGAAAGCTGCTATGGCAGGGGCTGAAGTAATGGTAAAGACAAGGGCGATTGGATTATTGAGATCAAATGGAATGGTTACGGGGATCAAGGCCATGTACATGGGGGAAACTCATGAGATCAAAACTGATATAGTGATAGGAGCGGATGGTATTGAATCAAAAGTGGGACGATGGGGCGGCATAGACACATCATTAAAACCTGGTGATATCGAGACAGGCGTTCAATTTTTGGTATCAAATATCGATCCTGGTGAATATAATAAGTTCTATCTAGGAGAAAAATATGCTCCTGGGGGGTACCAGTGGATATTCCCTAAAGGCGAACATACGGCAAATGTCGGACTCGGTATCCTTGGGAGTAAATCAGGTAATATCAGGGCAATATCCTTACTTCAGAGATTTTTAGAAATACATATGCCTCAGGCTAAGATCGTAGAAATGGTAGTTGGAGGCGTTCCTGTTAGTGGACCCATAAAACAGACAGTTACAAATGGTCTTATGCTTGTGGGAGATGCTGCAAGACAATCCGACCCTCTGACAGGAGGAGGTATCACCAATGCAATGGATGCTGGTAAGATGGCGGGAGAAGTTTGCATCAAGGCAAAAGAAAAGGGGGATTATTCTGTTAAGACTTTAAAGGAATATGAGGATAAATGGCGCGCTACGATAGGAAAAGAGCTAGCTAAATCTTTACGAGTTAAAAACCTGCTTATTAAACTTACAGATGAACAATTGAATCAGCTTGCCCACTCCCTTAAAGATACAGATAGCAGCAAGATGGAATTATTATCTCTATTGCTTGTTTTATTTAAGAAAAATCCTAAACTGCTGTGGGAACTTAGAACTTTATTTAAATAAAAAATTAATTATTATGAAGTATGATGTTGTTGTAGTGGGTGCAGGTCCTGCTGGTGCTATAGCTTCGAAATATGCAGCTAGAAACGGTGCAAATACTTTGTTGATAGAAGAGCACCCAAGTATAGGTTCACCAGTCCAGTGCGCAGGACTGATAAGTAATGCTGCCCTTAAGGAATGTGAAATAGGGGAAGGGAATTTTGTTCTTGCAAAGATGAAGGGAGCCTTTGTGTATGCGCCAAATAAGGAAGAACTTATGGTTCGTGGAAAAGATGTGAAAGCGTATGTTATCGACCGGAAAATCTTTGACAGATCTCTTGTAGAACACTCAGTAGATGAAGGAGTGGATTTTCTTTTAAAGACCCGATTTATCGGTGTAGAAAGAGATAAAATATCGGTAATATCAAATGGTGAACACAAACAGATTTATGCAGATGTTATTATTGGAGCTGATGGAATACAGAGCAGCGTTGGTAGGGCGGTAGGAATAGCAGGTTGCAAAGAATTCATTACTGGATTACAGTTTGAAGCACCGTACGTTGCAAAAGATCCTGAATTTGTAGAAATATTCATAGGAAACAATATTGCGCCTGGATTTTTTGCATGGGTTATACCTTTTAAAGGCATGGCACGAATAGGTCTTGCTAAGCATCCAAACGATTCCCATACATGGCACTATCTTGAAAATCTGCTAAGACATCCTATCATTGCTTCCAGATATAAAAGTTCGCGCACCGAATATGTGCTCGGAGGCATTCCCCTTGGACCACCTTTTAAAACTACGAAAGATAATGTGATGATTGTAGGTGATGCGGCAGGACAGGTGAAGCCAACATCAGGGGGAGGTGTATATATGGGTGCAATATGTGCAAAGATCGCTGGCGAGGTGGCAGCAAGGGCAGCACGCAAAGAGACAGATTTAGGAGAGTATGAAAAACGATGGCGTAACGCTATAGGACGGGAATTAGCCATCGGAATGAGGATGCATAAGAGCCTTGGGAGATTGAGTGATGATAACTTAAATGAGTTCATATCATTCCTGAATCAGCCAGAGATGAGAAAAATTATTACAGACTACGGTGATATGGATCATCCGTCTATTCTTTTGCAGAAGCTTGCCAGCGTTGGGAATAAGAAGCAGCTCATTAAATTATTGGGAGCTGCATTTAAAACACTTTTTTAGACAATTAGACAACTAACGAAGAAATCATAATTTCATGATATTTCTGACTTCATGCTAGATGTATTTCCTTGATTAGTTAGTTGATGCTGGAATCGAGAGAGTAAAGATATTAGATATTGATTATCCTTCTCAGTACCTAATGATATGCGGATAAAATTGAAAAGATTTGTATCTTGTTTAAACAATCTAACTACTACTTTATTGTTTAATAAGAAATTAAACAAATCTACAGCCTTTGTAATTTCTAGTTTAGTTAAAATGAAATTAGCTGTGGAAGGAATAGTTTCTATAGATTGAAATTTCATCAACTCTTTCTGTAACATTTTGCGATTCTCTTCTGTATAATCGACCACATACGTTAGGTATTCTTGATCATCTAATGCTGCATCAGCAGCTATTTGAGCAATAGAGCTTACAGAAAATGGAATTTGTGAATAAGATAAAAATCGGATTATTTCTTCTGCTGCAACAGCATATCCGATTCTCAAACCTGCCAAACCATATGCTTTAGAAAAAGATTTAATAACTATAAGATTATTATATTCTTTTATTAAATTTGTAGAGGAAGTTCTAGCAAATTCTGCATATGCTTCATCTATTACAATCAGCGAATCTCTAAGAGATTCCAAAAGCATCGCAATCTCTTCATATGACACAAGTTTCCCGGTAGGATTATTAGGATTACATAAGAAAATAATAGAACTTTCTTTCTCTTTTTTAGCTTTATCAATCAGTTTATAGATATCAATCGAAAAATCATCTTCCAGTGGAATCTTAAAAACGTCTTGGTTATGAATTTTAGCAAAAGCTTCATATGCCCAATATGTGAAGTTAGGTACTATTATTTTATTCATTTTAAAAGTTTTAAATATTATATCCAATGCTTCAATAGAACCATTTGTAACCAAAAAATTCGAATGATTTAACGCAAAATGATGCGCTAATTTCTTTTTTAATTGTATACACGAATCGTCTGGATAGTTAGATATATTATTTAATGTAGATTGCCTAATAGACGAAATTACATTCGGTGAACATCCTAACTTGTTCTCATTTTTGTCCAAGAAAAGGATATTAGAATCTGCATCTATAGCTTTTAAATGTGTTTTAGAAGAAATAAAACTTTGCGCAGTTAGTATTGAATCATTGATATTATTATAGATCATTTGTTCACCCGAAGATATTTATGAAATTCAATATTTTCCTATATTTTGGCTAATAATGTATCCAAATAACTCTCCAAATCATTTAAATTATATCTGAACTGTTCAAAATATACTAAACTCTTCTCTCTCAAACCTTCAGTTGTTTGAGTTAAGAATATCTTATTTTCAGTAATTTTGCCTATTTGTATAGCTGCCAATCCCTCTCTTTGTAGTTCTTTCTCCAACAAATCAAAATCAGATTCGTGTACTGTATATAATAATTCGTAATCGCCGGCTCCGCCTGCCGCTAAGATTTGCCGTGGATAATTTAAAATATTAATTAAATCAATCGCTTCCTTCATATAAGAAGCCTCATTATCAAAAAAGGTAACTCCAATATTATTATTGTTCATAAGACAATTTATCCCTGCGAATAAACCATCACTAAGATCAATACATGAAGTAGCATATTTAGAAATTATTGATGAGGCCTTTATTTGTGCTGTAGGCTCGTATAATTTTTTAAATAAACATTCTTTTAGATTTGATTTTAATTTCATTTTTTTGGCTAATGAAATTGCGGCAGCATTCGCTCCACCTATTCTCCCAGTTGTTAACAAGATATCTCCAGCCATAGCACCTTTACGCGTCATTAATTTGTCTTTTCTAACCAGACCAATTGCACAACCTGTGAAGCTAAGACTTTTACCCTCATTTAAATCTCCTCCTAAAATATAGCCGCCGTGATATCTTGCAGCATCATTCATTCCCTTGGCTATTTCTTCCATCACTGAAATCTCTGTATTTTGATCTACTTCCCATGAAAGTAAAATACCAATAGGCTTAGCTCCAACAGCGGCAAGGTCGCTAAAGTTTACGTTTACTGCAGTCCAACCAACTTGCCTATAAGTAATTCCAGACAACAAGTCAACGCCTTCGCTAATACCGTCAATTGTTATCGCAAGATACTGATCCTCTATACCGATATCGATTATCTCTGCATCGCTGGCTCCAGTAGTGTTTTTCATAAACACAGGGTATTCAAAATTTTTACATAATAATTCAATGCATTTACCTTCTCCAATTTCTTTAATTCGCATTTTTTTCCTCGATCTTAGACTACCGCTACGATTTTTACTTGATCACCAATTTCAAACTGTTCTGCTTTTCTTTCATTATAACCATTGTTCATTGCATTTTTTAAAGTTTTAAAAAGATTAACAACGTTTTCACTTTCCTCTGCTGCAGTACCTACTTGAATACCTGATGCACCTTTTTTTATTACCGAATATGCTTGTTCAGGAGTTCCTATACCGCCAGCATATATTAATGGGATTTTAATTTCAGATGATGCTCGTGAAATTAATTCTGTTGGAACATCGAATTTCGATCCGGATCCTGAATCCATTATGACCATTTTAGCTCCAGAGTATTCAGCAGAAAGCGCTCCAATAACCGTTAAATCTGGTTTTTGACGAGGAAATGGACGAGCCTGACTTATCCACCCAGCAGTCTGTCCAGGTTCTATTATCATATATGCCACAGGAATTGGCTCAATCGCTGCCTTTTTTATTAAAGGAGTCATTAGGAAAGGAAATTCCAATCCCCAATAGGAGCTAGTAGTATTTTTTATGTTCAGATAATATATTGCATCTGCATATCGAGAAACTGCACCTGAATTCCCCGGAAAAATTATGATGGGTACATTCACTTTTTCTTTGATACATCTGATAGTATCGGAAATTACCTCACCTTCGGCACCTGTTGATCCTCCAACAAGGATTGCATCAGACCCTCCTTTTTCCATGGCCAAAGCCAAATTAGCGCCTTTTTCTTTATAGTGTTTTTCAGGATCAATCAAACCTAAAAGTATGAATCCTTGTGTATTAATCAAATTACTTAACTTGACTTTGTTACATTAATACTTAAGTCGTTCGCAAAACCATCTGGAATCCAAATAATCACATAAAAAGATCAATGCCAAAACATAAAAATTGTCTCATATTGAAATTTTGTCATAAAAACACCAC
>Ga0180732_1001401_pt1 | contig 14979 bp, 16 predicted proteins | sample KR11_01MetaG_FD_148674 | JGI IMG/M metagenome (GOLD analysis project Ga0180732, IMG submission 148674) | Groundwater microbial communities from the Olkiluoto Island deep subsurface site, Finland - KR11_0.1 MetaG | ecosystem: Environmental > Aquatic > Deep subsurface > Groundwater | place...
AAAAAGAAATTCTTTTTGGGGGCGATTTTGATGTTTTTGCGTCTTGCCTTCAGCAAGACGCTGCATCAGCTCCCTAGCTGTTGCTAAAAAGCAGCCGAAAAGGAAAATCCCCCACCCACCCGAAACAGACAAAGCCTGTTTTTCCCTTAAAGATCTTCTTGACAGAAACTGTCTAAGAGTGTAATATAACGGTGTTATGAAAAGATATAACGTAAGCCAACTTGCTAAAAAGTTAGGTATCGCAAGGCAAACACTTTACTATTGGATAGAAAAAGGGTGGGTAAAACCAAAAAGAGATTATCGTAGTTACCCTATTTTTACTGAGGAAGATGTTCGAAAAATAAAAAATTGGCGGGACAGATTAATTGAAAGTTAAGTCTAAATTAGTTCGATTTTTATATCTTTGGGTGTTTCGTGCCAAGCTAAAAGATACTGGAGGAATAACGTGAGCCCAAATAATAATTCGAACAGGGTATTATAAGTATATCGAAGTAAAGAGAAAGCAAAGAAAAATTATGGATAGAGAAGGATTAGCGAAATCATTAATTTCTGTAATTATATTATCGATAGTTGTGATTTCTGTAGTGTGTTTTGTTATTTATAATAAGATTTTGATAGGCCCTGTCTTATTAGGCTTGGGTTTTTTGCCGTGGATAATACTAAAAATTTCAGGACGTAGCATAAAGTCAACAGGCGCCGACATAATATTTGGTGCAATCGATACAGGCCTTTTGGGGATAGCAGCTTTGATTGGTGCGAACTTTGCCGGGATTCTTGGCGCTATTGTGGGTGGTGCGGTTGGCGATGCTATCACCGATGCGATAGCCGGTTTATTTGAGGGGAAAATTGCCGCGACTTTAAGAAGATACGGTATCGATGAAGCTAGGACGCCCTTAAGCAGTTCGATGGGCAAAATGTCCGGGTGTTTAATCGGTGTCGGAATCACATTAACTATTGCGTGGTCCATAATCAGGCTATAAGCTATGATAAAGTTTACATCCTCATTTTTAGCTGACTGTATGTTTAAGCACCGGACGTTAATTTTTAGTTGTTAAAGGAAGAAAATGAAAATAGCGCTCTATTTACGGGTATCAACCGAAGACCAGGCAAAAGAAGGATATTCTCTTGAAGTTCAAAGAGAATACCTTGAGGGATTTGCTAAGCGTGAAGGATATGAAATCTTTAAGATTTACTGCGATGAGGGCATAAGTGCCTACTCTACGCGTCGCCCTGCTTTGCAACAGTTGCTTGCGGATGCGAAGGCAAAGAGATTTGGGCTTGTGGTGGTCCATAAAATTGACCGGTTCAGTCGTAACCTTAAAGACTTGCTTATGCTGGTAGATGAGCTTTCGTCTTATGGCGTTGGTTTCAAATCTGCAACAGAGCCTTTTGATACTACCACTTCAGCCGGGAAGCTGATGTTTCAGCAGTTGGGAAGTTTTGCGGAATTTGAGCGTAACCGGATTGCCGAGCGTGTATTTCCCGGAATGATGAAAGGTGTTCAACAAGGCAACTGGCAAGGCGCACGTTTTGCGCCATTTGGTTATGTCTACAACAAGGCCAAGAAGCTGCTAGAGGTTGAGGAAAGAGAAGCCAACATCGTTAAGCTGATATACACGATATATCTTTCAGGCAAAAGTACGCACGATATAGCGGCATACCTTGATAGGAAAGGATACAAGACAAGAACAGGCAAGCAGTTTTACAACAAATTTGTCTGCGATATCCTTAAAAACCAAATCTACACCGGTAAGATTGTTTGGAATAAAAAACACTATGACAAGAATCAGAAGACAAAGAAACATTATAAGTATATCAGGAATGATCCTTCAAAGATTCTCATTGCACAAGGAAAGCATAAGCCAATCATAGATGAAGAAGATTTTGCAGAGGTTCAGAAGCTGCTAGCGAATAAGACACGAACGTGGCGGCCAAGGACAAAGAACAAAGAATATCTTTTGACAGGTCTTATCACTTGCGCAAAGTGTAATCATAGATATACAGGCGTATCTTCCATATCAAACCACCGCTTAAACAGAAAGAAACGCTGGTATCGTTGCTCCGGGCCTCATTCAAGCCATATCAACTGTACAAATAGAGCAGTCAAGGCAGAGGATATTGAGCCGGAGGCCACAAAAATAGTCGCTCAGTTAATCCAAAATGAGCGCCTAAAACAGAGCCGATGGACGACAGGGACTTCGCAAAAAGGGGCAAATTTCCCAGTTTTTGCTGAAAACGCAAAAATAGACCTCTTTGAGGTCAAGGATAAGCTTAAAATCAACCAAGAAAAACAGTCGAAACTTACAGATGCTTATCTGGAAAATTTGCTTGGCGAAGACGTCTATCGCGAGAAAAATTCAAGCCTTAGAGATGAAGAAGAATCTTTGAAGAAACTCCTTGCAGGATATGAACTTAGAGAAATTGAACGAGAACGATCAGAAGGGTACATTAACAGAGTAAAAGACTTTCTTGATGGGTACGATGACAGCAAAGAAAAGATAGACTTTGCTACTAAAAAGGAGCTCGCGCGGCTGCTTTTTAAAAACATCAAAATCGCCCCCGCCATCGGCGGGTCTTTGCCCCCAAAAAGAATTTCTTTTTCTCTCTTTGCCCCCTTTAATTTTTTGTTTTCAGAATCAAAAGAAAAATCACAATGTCAAAAGAATCAAAAGGTTATAAAAATATGCCAAAAAAAATCTACATCCGGACCTTTGGTTGACCCTTGGTTTGTTCTCTACAAGTTAGCTAAATCGTTCTTTTTCACGGCTTTTCAGCCTGAATTGGTTGAATGATGCACCGCCCGCTGGGGCGGGCTACGTAAGTGGTGTATGCACCGTTCGCCTTCGCTGGGGCTCAGGCTCACTTGGCGGCCGCCTAGGCCGGCGGCCTTCGTGGTTATGCAAAGGTTTCGACTCGGCTTTTCGTGTTTGCCGCATTTTGCCCCCGCCCAAAATGCGGCAAACACTTTAGCGTCCTCAACCTCGCAAAAAGTCTCTATAAAAGTCATTTTTATTTTATATTGGCGGCGAAAAATTTATAAAAGGTGTTTTTGCTCTTCTTTAAGGGAAGTAGACACATAAAGGGCGATGCGGAAATCCGAAGGATTGAAGCCGACCGACTGTGCCTGCTGGGCGGGTGGGAAATATTCTCTATGGTAATCCCCGATAATAATTTTAAATTGGACATTTTTTCTGCTTATAACCAAATTACAATATTCACAACCAGACTCTAGGTTCGCATGTTTAACAAACCTGTCGTGTTTTTTACATCTATTGTTCTTTTTGATTCTCTATATGGTGTTTTATTGTCTTGCCTTCTGCCATATAAATTACATCTTCGCATATGTTAGTCGCGTGGTCTGCAATTCTTTCTAAATTTCTTCCTACTAAAATCAAATCTACAGCCCGTTCAATTGTTTTTGGGTCTTGTAACATATAAGTTAACAACTCTCTAAAGATTTGGTCATTGAGATTGTCCACTTTATCATCTCTCTCACAAACACTCTTAGCCAATTTAGAATCCTTCTTTACAAAGGCATCGAGACTGTCTTTAACCATCCCCTGAGCGGTCTCAGCCATACGCGGAATGTCTATAAGAGGCTTTAAAAGTGGGAACTTCAACAATTCTATTGTCCGCTCAGCAATATTTACAGCTAAATCGCCCATTCTCTCAAGGTCATTATTGATCTTCATTATCGAGGTAATAAATCTTAGGTCTCCGGCTTGCGGTTGACGTAAGGCCAGCAGTCTTAATACAAGCTCGTCTATCTCTATCTCCAGCATATTTATTTCATCATCCGATTTAATAACTTGCTCAGCGAGATCGTTTTTTCTTTCTACAAGTGCCTTTATGGATAAATGAATCGCCTTTTCAACTAAGCTTCCCATTCTAAGAACTTTTTCTTTTAGTTCCTTTAATTCTTCATCAAAATGTCTTTCCATTTTAAACCTCCGTTTTAGCCGAACCGACCAGCTATATAGTCTTCGGTCATTTTTCCTTTTGGTTTCGTAAATATATCCTGTGTCTTACCAAACTCTATGAGTTCTCCTAATAACATAAAGCCTGTATCGTCTGATACCCTAGCTGCCTGCTGCATATTATGGGTTACTATTACTACAGTATACTCCTTTTTAAGAGCATACATCAATTCTTCTATACTCTGGGTTGCCTGTGGGTCTAAAGCCGAACAAGGCTCATCCATAAGCAATATATTCGGCTTTACCGGCAAGAGTCTGGCAATACAAAGCCGTTGCTGCTGCTCAAGCGATAGCTTAAGAGCGGAGGTATTAAGCTTATCTTTTAGTTCGTCCCACAGTAACACCTCTTTTAAACATCTTTCCACTATTTCCGGTAGTTTCTTTTTATCCGTTTTATCATGAATTCTTAAGCCAAAGACAATGTTTTCAAATATTGTAAGAGGAAATGGATTAGGCCTCTGAAAAACCATCCCTACTTTCTTACGCAACTGAACCAGATCCATTGTTGAATGCAATATGTCGTCACCATCGATTAAAACATGCCCACTGGTTCTAACCCCCTCAATAAGATCGTTCATTCTGTTAAAAACGCGCAGCAACGTAGATTTGCCACAGCCGGAAGGGCCGATAATGGCTGTAATTTTCTTCTCCTCTATGGCAACATTTATATTTTTAAGCGCTTGAAAATCACCATACCAGAGATTTAGGTTATTTACTATAATCTTTTTATCCCTCTGTTTTTTATCTGGTTGTACTTCTTTTTCTAAAGCTATGTTAATTTGTGTCATCCGAATCTCCCCGAGATATAACCTTCTGTACGTTCATCGGAAGGAGAAGTAAAAATCTTATCTGTCTTATCTATCTCAATAAGTTCGCCCATTAAGAAGAATGCGGTTCTGTCTCCCACCCGGGCAGCCTGTTTGGTATTATTCGTTACCAAAATAATAGTATATTTTTTCTTTAACTCCATCATGGCTTCTTCAACTTTAGCTGTTGAGATGGGGTCAAGCCCTGAACAGGGCTCATCAAAAAGAATCACCTCTGGCTCAACTGCTAACGACCTGGCAATACAGAGCCTTTGTTGTTGCCCGCCGGAGAGTTTCATTGCCGGCTGATTCAGGCGGTCTTTTACTTCATCCCAAAGATACGCTGCCATTAAGGCCTCTTTAGCTATTTCTGATAGTATTCGTCTGTTATTTATACCATACCTTCGGGGCCCATAAACAATATTATCAAATATAGATAGGGGTAAAGGAACCGGCAAAGCAAAGACCATTCCCACTCTTTTTCTTAAATTACCCACATCAACATCGTTTTTATAAATATCTATCCCGTCTAAATAAACTGAGCCTTCCAGCTTAGCTTTTGGATTTAAGTCATTTAATCTGTTTAATGACCTCAGGAAAGATGTCTTGCCGCTGTTTGCCGGGCCGATTATACCTAATATCTCATTCTTAATTACCTTGATATTAAGCGACTTCAAGGCATGCACATCACCGAACCATATATTCAAACCATTTGTTTCAATCTTTACTGTATCTACCACTTCTTTTTTCTCCTAAAGTGTGAGCGAACAATTATAGCTACTAAATTCAAAGAGAGAACCAAAGAAACTAATACAAGAGCTGTTCCATAACGAATCTCTAATTTTACATTGGGCACCTGCGTTGAGATAACATAGAGATGATATGGCAAGGCCATCGCCTGATCAAATACAGACTTTGGAAGTCTGGGTAAATAAAACGCAGCTACAGTAAAAAGTATAGGGGCTGTTTCTCCAGCCGAGCGGGCAAACTCAAGGATATTGCCTGTGAGAATACCAGGAATGGCATTGGGAAGGACTACATACCGGATGGTTTGCCATTTGGAGGCCCCCAGGGATAGACTCACCTCCCGGAAAGATTGAGGCACAGTAGCCAAGGCTTCGCGGGTAGTTGTGATAATTAATGGCAGGCTCATAATGCCTAAGGTAAGGGTGCCAGCCAGAATAGATGTTCCAAACCTTAGGAATATAACAAAAAGCGCCAGACCAAAAAGGCCATAGATTACTGAAGGAACACCGGCCAGATTGATAATAGCCAGCCGAATCAACCTGGCCAACCAGTTTTCCTTAGTATATTCGTTCATATATACAGCCGCAAGCACACCTATAGGCCCTGCAAAGACAATCGATCCCACGGCCAGATAAAGCGTCCCTACAATTGCCGGGAATATACCGCCTTCTCTCATACCCATACGCGGTGCCGAAGTTAAAAATTCCCATGAAATGGCGCCTATGCCATTTTTGATGATAATAACAATGATAAGAACTGCAGGAATAATTACCAAAAGATTAGCCAAAAACAGAAAAGAAAAGGCTATCCTCTGGGTGGTTCTATAATTCAACTTTATCTCCTTTCACGATGCAAAAAGTAATCCGCAACAAGATTTACTATGAAGGTAATAATAAACAGAACGATGCCGATAGTAAATAAGGCAAAGTAATGATCACTTCCCTGAACAGTCTCTCCCATCTCAGCAGCAATGGTAGCGGTTAAGGTACGTACTGGCTGCACTATGCTGGTCGGAATCCTGGCAGCATTTCCTGTAACCATCATAACTGCCATGGTCTCTCCAATTACCCTGCCTATGCCAAGCATTACCGAAGCTACAATACCTGAGGAAGCAGCAGGCACAATCACCCGATATATTGCCTGCCAATGTGTTGCCCCTAATGCCAGGGCAGCCTCTTTATATCTTTTAGGAACGGAGGTTATGGCATCTTCTGCAATGCTTACAATGGTAGGCATTGCCATAAAAGCAAGAATTATAGAACCGGTAAGTGCCGTCAATCCCGTTGGCAGATTAAACATCTTTTTGACAAGTGGCACCAATATCATTATCCCAATAAAGCCAATGACTACACTGGGTATTGCGGCTAAAAGCTCAACACCGGATTTCAAAAATTCTTTTATCTTGGGAGATGCCACCTCAGAAATATACACAGCAGAGGCTATTCCCAAAGGAACTGAGATTACAGTTGCACTAAGAGTAACTAAAAGTGAGCCTAATATAAGTGGAAGGATTCCAAATTTCGGCGGCTCAGATATAGGATACCATTCTTTTCCCAGAAGAACACTGCCTAAAGAGGTTGTCTTAAATACGGAAAAACCTTCCTTAACAAGAAAAAGGAAGATTAATCCCACAAAAACAATTGAGATTAACCCGCTTAAGATGATTGCTTTCTCAATTAAAAATTCAAATATTTTATTTCTTGTCCATTTCTTTTTGAGCATAACTACTTTAAAAGAAGCTATCTTTATTCTTTAACGGGTTTAACCGGAACAAAATCTATATCAAGAACTATTTTTTGCCCTTCATCGCTGAGAACAAAATCCAGGAATTCTTTCACCACTCCTTGGGGTACACCATCAGTATATATAAACAAAGGCCTTGAAACTGCATACTTTCCATCTACAACATTCTCTATGGTGGGTAAAACGTAAGGGCTATTATTGTCCTTAGCTACAACCACTGCCTTTTGGCTGGGGCTAATGTAACCCATACCATAGTAACCTATGGCTTGAGGATTTCCAGAGACTTCATCAGCAATTGCCTGCGAAGAAGGCATAAGCAATGCAGAGTGAGCAAATTCATCCTTATTATTTGGATTATTTCTTCTTAGGACATGCTCTTTAAAATAGACGTGTGTTCCTGAGTTTACTTCTCTGGATAGGATTACTATTTTGGAATCTTTTCCCCCAAATTCTTTCCAATTTGTTATTTTCCCGGTAAAGATGTCAGCTAGTTGATCAATGGTTAGTTTATCCACAGGATTCGCCGGATGCACCACAACTGCTAATCCATCTAAAGCAACTGTAAACTCTACGGGATTTATACCTTTTTTATGCGCTAATTCTATTTCTTTTTGCTTCATCTTACGCGAGCACTCAGCAATGTCGCATGTCTTGTTTAAAAGCGATGCTATACCTGTTCCAGAGCCTCCTCCGGTAACAGCGATAAATGCCTCGGGGTGCTTTTTCATAAAACTTTCCGCCCAGGCCTGACCTAAATTAACCATAGTGTCTGAGCCTTTTATCTGTATCATATTTTGCGCATAGCTATTTTTTACTAAAAACAACAACGTAACAATAATTCCTAAAAGATATAGAAATTTTCTCATTTTATTTATACTCCTTTCTGATTTTACCCTCTCTCTTTTTAAAGAAAGTCTAACATTCAATTGTGACAATTCTGTGACAAAACTGAAAATATTTCGTAAATTTTACGCAATGTGTAATCTATCTAAAACACTACTTTAAGTTTTGTCCCAATTACATTATAATCAGCCCAGTTGTCGCCTTTTTCAGTTGATTGCCATAGGTAGAAGATGTCACCTTTAAGATGTTCCGTTAGTTTCAATCCGACACCTACATATAAACGGTTCCTGTAGACGCCGCTTTCATGTTCCTCCAGAAAGATCTCATCTGCAACCCAGGGGTTTAGTTTAAGCTTTGTCCATTTCCAAGGGCTCTTGATAGTTATCTTGTTCCTGAATCGCCATACGTCATCTTTATCAATATCAAACATTCTATAAGAAACCCTTATTCTGCTAGAAATTTCCCAATCTTCCCATTTGTATTTGAGAGTACCATTGACCATCGGCCTATATTCTGTGAACCAATCCTCCTCAGCATTTGTTTTGGTGTACAGTTCAAATACTTGCCTGTAAGCCGGAGCCAAGGTAAACCAATCAGTAATTTTAAAGTCTAATTGCAAGTGGCTATGTTGATAATAAAATTCACTGGCATTATCGCCGAAACGAAACTCCTCTTCTATATAGGTGCCAACTTTATCGGTAAGTTTAACGTCAATACTTTCCGTATTCCAATATTGAAAGTCCCCGTCCTCGTAAGCATGCCCATCAAAAGCTGCCAGCAAAAAACCTACTGCTACCAAGCTTGCTATAATCTGTTTCATCAAATCGCCCTCCTTTCCATAATCATTAAAAGATCCTTATTCTACAAACACAATGCGCTTTCTCACCTCCTTTTTCTTTTGCTGATGTTCAAGATAAAGAATACAATGTGAATGTGAAGATAATATTACGAGAGAGTGAATTCTTTGTGAATTGTGCTATGAGAAGAATATTAAAGAAATGAGGCCCTCAGGCCTTTGGGATGGTAAAAGTAAAGGTAGAGCCTTGATCTAACACGCTTTTAACAGAAACCTCGCCGTTATGTGCTTGTATAATATGCTTTACAATTGAAAGGCCAAGCCCTGTTCCGCCTAACTCACGAGATCGGGCTTTATCTACTCTATAGAACCGCTCAAAGATTCTGGGCAAATCTTTTTCAGGAATGCCCACACCTGTATCAGAAACATCAATTTGAACAAACGCATTTTTTACCTTAGCTGATATGGTAATCTTGCCTTCTTGAGGAGTATATTTTACAGCATTGTCTATCAAGTTTAATAAAACCTGAGCAATTCTGGCCTCATCTGCAATAATTTTAGAAAAATCCTTAGGCATGTCTATCGAAATTGCGATTAACTTATCCCTGGCCTGTTTGTCTAATCCAGATACTACGCGTTCTACGATAGGCCTTATTGCACACGGTTTTAAACCCATCCTCAGCCTTCCTGATTCTATTTTGGACAAATCCAAGAGATCATCAATCAATCTTGCTAATCGGTCTGAATCGGAATGGATTATCTTCAAAAACTCTTTGGCATTCTTTTTATCTTCCAGCGCCCCTTCTAATAAAGTCTCGGCATAGCCTTTTATACTGGATACAGGGGTTCTTAGCTCGTGAGATACATTGGCAACGAAATCCTGGCGAATTTTTTCAAGTTGTCTAAGTTCGGTAATATCGTGAAATACTAAAACCGCTCCCTCGACTATTTCATTTCTAATAATGGGGGTTGCGTGCACTAATAAAATTTTTTCCTCTGGAAGCAATACAGATATTTCGCAGGATTCAAGGCCTTGATTTAACTTCAAAGCTCTACCCACAATTTCCTGAATTTCAATATTGCGTATTACTTCAAGCGGCCTTTTACCTATTGGCTCTTCTTTAACAAGCAAAAAATCCTTAAGAGCCTGATTCATCAATAAAATTGTACCACTTATATCAACAACCATTACACCTTCAAACATACTTAAAAGAACTGCTTCCAATCGTGACTTGTTTGTAGTAACTTCTTCTATTCGTGTTCTAATCTGTTCGGTCATGAAATTAAATGCTTTAGCCAGATCTCCTATCTCATCGTTTGACGAAATTTGCACTCTCTTAGAAAAATTACCATGTGCTATGTCTTGAGCTGCCAAAGACATACTCCTAATGGGTGTTGAAATAAAACCTGAGGCTAAAAAACTAATAATAATTGCCAGAATAAAAGCAATTAGAAGTGCGGCAATAAGTATTTTTTTAAAATGGTTTGATATTTGTTCAACTTCAAGAAGCGGAATTGATAATCGGATAATACCTTGTGGTTTTTCTTTACCGTAGGTCGAGGCAACATAAAGCATATCCTTCTTTATGGTGGTGCTGAAGCGCCTGCTTTCACCGATTCCGGATTTAATAGCCTGTTGGATCTCAGGGCGATAGAGGTGGTTTTCAATGTTAGCCAGTACATCTCCCTTAAGCTCTGAATCACCGTAGACAGTACCATCGAGTCCAATAATAGTAACCCTTAAATCTAAATCTTTGCCAAGCCCATCGGCTATAACATCCAAATTGTATGCTGTAATATTCTCTAAAGATTTTGCTTCAAGATATGTTTTACTTAATGCAATTTGCTTAGTAACGTTTGTTTTTATACGCTTATAAGTAAATTCTTCCAGATTCTTATTAAGGTAGAAGTATACACCTAAGAAAACAATTGCGATAACTATTACAAAAATGAGTGCAATCTTATAGTGGATATTTACTCTCAAAATTAATCTTCCTCACTAAAGCGATAACCAAGACCCCTTACAGTCTGGATTAACTTACCGACCTTGCCTAATTTTTGCCTGAGGCGCTTAATATGTGTATCTATGGTACGGGTAGTAACATCAGCGGCTATATCCCACACATCTTCAAGTAAAGTATCTCTTGATTGAACACGACCTCTCCTTTGCATAAGAGTAACCAAGAGTTTAAACTCAATCTGAGTTAATATTATTTCTTTTTTATCAACTGTAACTTTATGGCGAGGAATATCAACCGTTAATCTATCTGCACTCAAGATATCTTTTACTTCCTCTTCCGGTTTCCCACGCTTCAAAATCGCCTTTACACGCAAGACCAGCTCTCTTGGGCTAAAAGGTTTCACTACATAATCATCCGCCCCTAATTCAAAACCTACTACCTTATCAACTTCTTCTCCTTTGGCTGTAAGCATTACGATAGGAATATGTGATATTTTCTTATTCTGTTTAATACGCTTACACGTTTCAAAACCATCCATTTTCGGCAGCATTATATCCAAAATAATCAAATCAATGGATTCTCTATCCAAAACATCTAAGGCCTCTTCTCCAGTAATCGTAACAACGCAATCAAAGCCTGTTTTCTCTAAATTGTATTTAACCAGCTTGGAAATATGCTTATCGTCTTCCACTATTAGAATTCTCGTGCTCATTTTTCTCTCCAATCCTTCAATTATAACGTAAATCTACATAAACATAAAGAAAGTATTTTTTAATCCTTTTTGGGGGAAAGCAGGCTTTGAGCGCAGGCAGGCGAAAGCAAAGCTTGAGCCCCGAGCACAACTGCTTTGGGTGGGTGGGGTATCTTCCAATATGTTTTATTTTTTCTCTCTTTTCTTCTCATTTATCTCGTGCCCAATACCATAAGCCATCAAAACAATAAGAATTACAGCAGAGATTATTTTAAGATAATGTGGCAGAACCTCTCCTGCCTTACCAAGTGTAGCTCTAATATTAATGCCGGAAATTAGATATATCTGGTTAAGTAACAATCCCAATATAACGGCACAGACTGAAATTGAAAGTAAATATATAATTATAGACCTTTTACCTAAAAATTTACCCACTGACAGAATTCCAGCAATATTAGTAGCTGGGCCTACCAGAAGAAACACCAAAGCTACACCTGGACTCATCCCTTTAGCAATTAAGGCAGCTGCGATAGGCGTTGACGCCGTAGCACAGATATAAAGAGGTATCCCTACGATTAACATTATAAGCATCGCCTGCCAGCCATGGCCAAGATAGTTCTCGATTACACTTTGTGGCACAAAATAAGAAATGATCCCTGCAATAACAATGCCAAGCATAAGCCATTTTGATATATCGCCTAACAAATCCACGAAAGCATAACGCATACCATATTTAAACTTTTGGATAAGGCTATGGTTATGTCCTTTATCTTCTCCATTGCAAAAAACACAAGAATCTATCGGTGAGGATGTTACGTCTTTCTCTTTCTTACCAAAAATATTCTCTAGTATCCCAGCAATAATAGCCGTAACAAAGGCAGCAATCGGCCTAAATATGGTCATTAGCGGATCTAATAAGGCATAAGATATAGCTATTGAATCTACGCCCGATTCTGGAGTAGAGATTAAGAAAGAAAGCGTTGCTCCTTTTGAAGCACCATTTTTCTTTAAAGATATAGCTGTGGGTATTACTCCACAAGAACATAAAGGCAATGGGATACCACAGATAGCTGCCAGCAATACAGATTTAATTCCTCGTCCACCCAGATGTCTTGCAATCTTATCCTTATCCACAAACATCTGTATTAGGCCAGCAACAAAGATACCAAAAAGAATATATAGCGAAGCTTCATCTATGGTATGCCATATTTCCTTTATTAAACCAGTTAGCATTGAGATAATGTACAATCTAAACTCCTTTTATAGTTCGTTATCCAAATAGAGGCCATTTAGTCTATCAGGATAAGTCTTAAAAACCACAGATGCTATACAAGGGCTGCAACCAAGACACTCTTTACTATCCTTGGAAATATTTCCCTTGATTTCTTCTATCTCTTTTTTGATTGATATGAATTTTTCTTTGCTTTTTAAGTCGCGTATTTGGCCAATCTTTTTATTTAATTCATTTGCCTCCAAGTTGAGTACTTTAAAAGCATCAGAAAAACAGATACAGTTTTCTACATTAGTGATTTTAAGACACTTCTTCATTGCTTTAAGACAATTTTCCAACCTTGAAATTTCTTCAATCATCTTGTCTCTCTTTCAGTTTATCCGTTAATCTATAGATAATTGGCTCTTTTGGAAAAGGCCCAATATCATAGAGCTTATAGATTCTTTCTCCAGCCTCAAAAGGTGTCTCTTTTTCCTGATAGCAACACCATACTGCTTCTTCTAATGTCTTTATCTCAATTACTCCGCTTAAGTCTATCAATTGAATCTGCGCTCTTAAATGTTCTATTGCCTTCCTGGGAATATTCTTTAAGATACCAGTCGGTGCCTTTGTCTTGAGAATATAGCTTTTTTCATCGGTTCCATTTTTAAATAATGCCTTTAGGGCATCAGCAGGAAAATGTCCTGATTCTCTACCGGCCAATATAAGATAGCGGATGTTAGGATTAGAGATAAGATTAACGACTATCTTTTCAATGCCGATATTCGCGGTCTGCAAGGTACCGCTGATACCTGCGCCTTTTTCTACGCCGGCTCTGACAAGTTCTTCGGTTTCTTTGGGTATTTTGTCATACGGTGTAGTTAAAATAACTACCACCCCCACAGGTGAAAGAGGGTTACTTACTAAATATTTTCCTTTTTCAATTGGCCAATCATAAGTAAGTTTGAACTTTTTCATTTCGGGTCTTCCTTGCATGGTCTGCCATTACAGCAAGCTTTAGAAGATTTCTTGATAAGCCAAATATAACCTATACCTATGAAGATAATCGTCATCACCAATAAGGCCAACTTAGAAACTTTTAGGCTTGATAAACCAATTAGATTTAGATAGACAATTAACATTGGCGAACCACAACAACCGAATAAGAAACAAAGAAACCATAGAATAACAGCTAGTAAACCACCGCCAATGGCTGCTTTCAAAGCGCGCTTTCTATTTTCTTTGAACTTCAAGAATGCAAATGCCATAAATGCGAATGATAAGGCATAAGAAATTCCTAAAAAATACTCTTGTTCTTTAGCATACCTTTGAAACCAAAAAATGCTTCCGCAAGTTTCTTCAGTAAGCTTAAAATATAGCAGGTGCAATGTAAAAACGCTGATAAACGTAGACAAAGGAATTATTACCTTTTTGACTTTATCCGTCATGTTAAAGTTATCCTTTCTTAATATGTTTTATTCCTTCTTCGATTAACTTTATGATGTACTTATCAGTAAGCGAATAGAATACCATTCTGCCTTCGCTTCTATATTTTACTAATCTTAACCCCCGCAATATACGTAACTGATGAGATATTGCAGAAAGGCTTAAACCTAAGACATGAGAAATATCACAGACACATAATTCACCTTCTTTTAAAGCCAGAAGAATCTTTGTGCGTGTATTATCAGATATGGCTTTAAATATTTCCACCAAGGTATTTAATTTCTCCTGCGGCAAAATTGTCTTCTTTATTTTGGTAACTTTAGCCTTATTGAAACAGATAATCTGGCATACATCTTTTGAGGCAGACCTCTTTGCCATAGAAACCTCCTTGTAAAATAGTTGAATAGTTATTCAATTATAGTATATATTATTAAATATCTTATGTCAAGATATTTATTCATTTTAAGGGAAAATGCAGGCTTTGAGCGCAGGCAAGCGAAAGCCGAAGGCTTGAGCCTCGAGCACAAAGACTGCTTTGGGTGGGTGGGGTATTTCCCAACTACACTACCACGAAAGATTCGGCTTCCCAGCCGTCTGATTTTCTTCTATGAATAACTACGGGCGGCTGGGGCGGACGAAACCGAGCAAAAACACCTTTTATAAATTTTTCGCCGCCAATATAAAATAAAAATGACTTTTATAGAGACTTTTTGCGAGGTTGAGGACGCTAAAGTGTTTGCCGCATTTTGGGCGGGGGCA
>Ga0180732_1001402_pt1 | contig 14977 bp, 17 predicted proteins | sample KR11_01MetaG_FD_148674 | JGI IMG/M metagenome (GOLD analysis project Ga0180732, IMG submission 148674) | Groundwater microbial communities from the Olkiluoto Island deep subsurface site, Finland - KR11_0.1 MetaG | ecosystem: Environmental > Aquatic > Deep subsurface > Groundwater | place...
TCGGCAAAACAAATCCGCTCAGCGAAAAAGACCTGGCGGAATTCATAGAACTCCAAAAAACCAAAGCCGATTCAGAAAATTCCTGGTCAGTTGATATTAAAAATATCGATCCAAAAACTTTCGATCTGTCTGTAAAGAACCCGAATAAAAATAATGAGCAAAAGCTCCGTGATCCTAAGGAGATTTTGGAAGAAATGGGAAAACTGGATGTGGATAGTGGGGAAATTTTAAAAAGTATTGAAAAAATAATATAAAAAATAAATTATAGGAAAATCTACGGTTAAGAATTAGTTGATAGTTCATGCAGAGGAATCAAAAAAGAGAGCTTAATAAAAATTCGGTTATTAAATATTTCATAATAACAGCTTCTAGGTGGAGGCATTATGCAAAATATGCATATTGCTATGTCTGATTTTGACAGAGAGGTGAAGAAGTTGCTGAAGAAGAATTCTTAAATAAGGAGTAAAGAAAAACAATTTTAATTATGGCAAAGAGAAATAAAAATGATTTAAAGATTGCACAAGAGGATCTTAAGAAGATTTATGGTAGGGATTGGGAGTTTTTTCAGAAAAAGATCTTGAATAATTGTTATTGTGGAAATTGCAAAGGCCCATACAATGCAACGATTACCGATTATGAAATTTTTCTCAAGAAACTCAATGACATTCTCCTCAGTGGTAAATGTAAAACCTGTGGTGGCCCCGTCGGACGGTATTTAGAGACGAGTGAAGTATTTGTATATGCAGAGGCTATTGAAAAGGTGAGAAGTAAATATGAAGCGAACTAATCAAACGAAGCCCTATTTTATAACAAAAGACATTGGTGCTAACTTAAAGAAGTTACGAATTCTTGAGCGGAAAGAAATAATAGAATTATTTCAGGTAAAGATAGAAACACATACGCCTAAAATTAAAAATAAAGATCTTCCCAATGCCGTTTGGGGTTATACAAAATTTGATGAAATGCTTTGGGCATCAGAAGATGATGCAAGCAGATTTGAGAAAATAAAAGAAATTATTGGAAAAAATAATCTTGAGGACGCAATTCATGTTGATACTCACATAAGGGAAAAGCGAGATTATTTTGTAACTGAGGATACTGATATTCTTAATTGTAAAGATGAATTAGAACAAACATTTAAAGGCTTAAAAATTAGAACTCCAGATGAACTTTTGGAAGAATTGGATAAATAAAGAGTGTGCAAAATTTGCATACGCTCATAAAGGGGTATAGTTATGACTAAAAATAAAAAAATTACTGTGAAAGGCCTCGAAGTAGTAACATTTAAAAAAAGGGAGAGTGACTATATCTCTCTCACAGATATTGCCAGATATAAGGACAAGGAGCGGACGAATTATATAATCCAAAATTGGATGAGAAATAGAGAAACAATTGAGTTCCTTGGCCTTTGGGAAAAATTAAATAATCCAAATTTTAAAGGCATCGAATTCGATGCCTTTAAAAATCAGGCTGGATTGAATAGTTTTTCACTAACTCCTCAGAGATGGATTGAGGTAACTTCCGCGATTGGCTTGATCTCAAAAGCCGGGCGTTATGGAGAAGGCACCTACGCACATAAAGATATAGCTTTTGAATTTGCCAGCTGGATTAGTCCCGAATTCAAACTCTACCTTATTAAAGAATTCCAGCGTCTTAAAGAGGATGAAAGTAGAAGGTTGGAAACTGGTTGGGATGTCAAGCGAACTCTGACAAAGATAAATTATCGCATTCATACAGACGCTATAAAGGAATACTTAATCCCCCCCTTCTCTTTCCAAAAAAGCAGAGACTATCGTCTACGCAAATGAGGCCGATGTGCTAAATGTCGCGCTTTTTGGCATGACGGCAAAAGATTGGCGGGATAAAAACCCGAAGCTGGACGGCAATATCCGCGATTATGCAGATGTGGCGCAGTTGGTATGTCTGGCAAATCTCGAAAACCTAAACGCCGAATTCATCCGCGCAGGATTGTCTCAGCCGGAAAGACTCCTCAAACTCAACGCAAGCGCGATCACACAAATGAAATCACTGCTCGGAAATCCTGGTGTTAGGAAATTGAAATAATTGAGGGAGATTTTAGAGGGTATTAAAAAAATAGTATAGTTAAATCTGATTTATGTATTTAGTTGAGCTACAAGTTGCTTGATTTTATCTTTGCTTAATTTCTCACCTCTTGCCGTTCTAAAGAATAAAGGTAAAACCGAAAGTAGTTTTGGATTATTTTGGATGTCCTCAGGAATTCTACCCTTCGCGGCATGAGCTAGATCGAAAAATGTTGTCCACTCTTCGCTGTCCCTGGGTATTTTTAACGCTGTGGCATATCCTGCCAGCTTTTCCGAATCAATGCTGGGAGACAAAATATTCCTCTCCATTCTGCTGATATTGCCCGGATCATAGCTATATCGCTCGCAAAAGGAACGCAGTGTAAAGCCCAGATTAATTCTTTTACGTCTGAAAAATTCTCCGAATGTCAGTGCTGATGTGTCTTGATTTTTTTTCATGTCTGTTGTAAGATTACTACAACACATGGTGGATGTCAAGATCTGAATAAAAGAAGATCATAAAGAATATTAAAAATATTATGAAAAAAGAAAATACTATTGCTTTATTTCATCAAAAAACTGTCCGTCGTCATTGGGATGAGGAAAAGGAGATTTGGTATTTTTCAATTATTGACGTGATTGAAATTTTGACTGATAGCCCTCGTCCGAGAAAATATTGGAGCGCTCTTAAAACCAAGCTTAAGCAGGAAGGAAGTGAGTTGTCCCAAAAATTGGGACAACTGAAAATGCTCTCACCTGACGGGAAAAAATATCTCACAGATGTGGGTGATACGGAAACTATTTTGCGTTTGATTCAATCCATTCCTTCACCTAAAGCAGAACCTTTTAAGGTGTGGTTGGCTAAAGTTGGCTATGAACGGATCGAAGAAACAGAAGACCCTGAACTCGCGTTTGATAGAGCAATGAAAACATATCTGCAAAAAGGTTACTCCAAAGACTGGATCAACCAGCGCCTGAAAAGTATTGAGGTTAGAAAGGAATTGACGGATGAATGGCACGACCGCGGGATGAAGGAGGGTTTGGAATATGCTATTTTGACTGATGAAATTACTAAAGCCTGGGCAGAGAGATCGGTCAAGCAATATAAAAAGCTCAAGGGATTGAAAAAGGAAAATCTGCGAGATAATATGACTACACTTGAGCTAGTCCTCAATATGCTTGCTGAAGCATCCACAACTGAAATTTCTAAGAAGAAATCCCCCAAGGGTTTGGATCAAAATAAGAGAGTAGCAAGGGAAGGTGGCGCGGTAGCTGGTCTAGCCCGAAAGGAGATTGAAAGACAAACAGGAGAAAGCGTTATCACTCCTGTAAATGCCAAAACCCTGAAAGCGCAAAAAGCTAAATCTGTTAAAAAGCTGAAATAATTTGAGGGAGATTTTGGAGGAGATAAAAAGAATAGATGATGAGAATAAAAAAATATTTAATAAAATTATGAAAATAATTTGAATTATGACATATGAAAGAAAAAATTTTTATTACAAGGATAAGTCTTGATTTAAAAAATAAAGTAAAAGATTGTTTGTTAGGCTTATTTTATAGAAAGAGGGACTTAATTGAATTTATTCATATCTGCGGTTCAACTTCTATTGATTTATCTGGCGTAGATGAATCTCTTACAAAATCACAAATCGTTGACAACTATTTTAGTAATTTGGCAAAGAGACAAGATCAGGGAATGACTCAATATCATAGTTTAATCAGGCAAATAATAGATTGGAGCGATTTTGATTCATATTGGTTTCGGAATGGAAGTCTTGATGCCTCATATGCAAAAGAGAGAATTGATCGTCTTAAAATGATTCTTGGAGAAAAGACAAAAATAGAAGAGGAGAGATTAAAAAGAAAAGATGCAGATATAGCACTTGAAAAAACTAAAGCTAGAAATCAACTTATTTCAGATTTAAGAGAAGAATTTTATCAGATGTGCAAGTTAGTAGACCAGACTCAAAAAAGAGGATATCAACTGGAAGAGTTATTAAATAAAATGTTTGGTCTTTTTGGACTGGATGTATATAAACCATTTAAGTTGCTAGGTGAACAGATAGACGGAGCTTTTAAACATGATGGTGAGAATTATATTTTTGAATCAAAATGGCACGATAAAGAGACAGCTTGTAATGACTTGTATCATTTTGCTTATAAAATTGAAAGTAATTCATTATACCCAAGAGGAGTATTTTTCTCTATAAATGGATACACAGAGGAAGCGTTGAATAGAATAAGTTTTAATAAAAAGGCACAATTAATTTTGTTTGATACAATAGATTTTATAGCTGTTTTCGAAGAAAGGATTACTTTGCCAATATTATTAGATGAAAAAATTAGACATGCTCAAACACGGGCTAAAATCTACGTAAATGCAAATGAGATTTTGAAGTAATATGAAAAATTGGCAAACAAAAAAATTGGGCGAAATTTTCCAAATTGAACGCGGAGGATCACCTCGCCCCATTGAATCATTTTTAACTACAGATGAAAATGGGATAAATTGGATTAAAATTGGCGATACTAAAAATATCACTAAATATATTTATAAAACTGAGGAAAAGATAAAGCCATCTGGTCTCAATAAAACAAGGCTAGTTAAAGAGGGTGATTTTATTTTATCTAATTCCATGAGCTTTGGTCGTCCCTACATAATGAAAACGACAGGTGCCATACACGACGGATGGCTTGTTTTAAGAAAAAAACAATCTGATATTGATAAAGATTTTTTTTATTATTTACTTGGATCCCCTGTGGTATTTGACCAATTTGATAATTTAGCAGCCGGATCAACGGTTAGAAATTTAAACACAAAACTTGTAGCAAGCATCGATGTGTCTTTTCCATCTCTCGTTGAACAAAAACTTATTGTAAAAATTTTGGATAATATTTTTAGGAAGATAGAAAAGGTGAGAGAGAATGCGGAGAGGAATTTGCAAAACTCCCGCGAGCTTTTTGAATCCTATTTGCAGAAATCTTTCTCGAATTCAGGTTGGGATATTAAAAATTTAGGAGATGTTTGTGAAAATCTGGATAGTAAACGTATTCCTGTAACAAAACGCGACAGAGTGAATGGGAATTATCCTTATTATGGTGCATCGGGAATTGTTGATTATGTGAATGATTATATTTTTGATGAAGATTTACTTTTAGTCTCAGAAGATGGTGCAAATCTTCTAGCTCGTACTTATCCTATTGCCTTTTCTATTTTAGGAAAATCTTGGGTGAATAACCATGCTCATGTTTTACGTTTCAAAAAAAGAGAAACTCAAAAATTTTATGAGTATTACTTGAATTCTATTGATTTAGCGTCATATGTTAGTGGGATGGCACAACCAAAGTTAAACCAGGGTACATTAAATTTAATTAAGGTTCCCTCCCCCAGTGTTGAAGAACAACGTGAAATTGTCAAAAAGCTTGATGGGCTTTCGGGGGAGACGAGGAAGCTGGAGGAGATTTATAAGCAGAAGCTTGCGGATTTGGAGGAGTTGAAGAAGTCTGTATTGCAGAAAGCATTTAGCGGAGAGATGTGAAAATCCCTCCCAGTCTCCCTTTTGCGAAAGGGAGGAGGAGACGGTAAATTGTGATACTGGATTCCGGATCAAGTCCGGGATGACAATCTTTAAGAAGTTGCCGGTAAGTTGTGAAATTTAGATGGAATGTGGTATATTTATACTATGAGTAAAGCTATTCATCAAAAAAGAGGAGATACATTGGTTAAAAGTATCGAGAAAAAATATGGATTGGACTTGGGTTACCGGTCTGATGCTCAATTACATACTGTTTTAAAGAAAGAGGGGCTTCCGTCTCTTTCCAAGTTGCTAAAGATGACTCAAAAAAAGTCTCCAAAACATGAATGATCTTGATTTCGTTAAAGATGACGAACTCCGCAAAACGATAGAGGACTCCATAGAATACATATACGCTCTTTATGAACAGTCAAAGGACTCAGGGCAAAAAGAGTTATTTCGGGAAGAGACTTGTAGAGTCATAGTATTATATATTGTGTCAGCCATAGAGGCTATTCTTCTTTATTTTTATAAAGAGCGTAGAGAAAAAATTAAGAGTACAGAATATAAATTTATTGAGACTCTACCATCAGACTTTGAACATTCTGGTAAACCCGGTCTTCCCGTTGTTGTCGCTGTTCAGGAAAAAGTGGAAAAAGCAGAACATCAAATCGGGTTACATGATCTTGTTATGTTTTTTAAAAACAAAAATCTTATACAAGAGAAGACTGTTGAGGATATTCTCGAATTAAATGATGTAAGGAATACATTTCATTTCAGTAAGTCAAGGGTAAAGAAGTGCGACTCAAATCGTGTTGAAGCTGCACTTCAATTACTACTGTGTACTCTTGAACGGGCTCCTGGGGCATTACGAAAGAAAGTAAAATAATTTTATGAATGAAGCGGAGACAAGGGCGGAGCTGATTGATCCATTGTTGAAAGACAGCGGATGGGGAGTTGTTGAGGGATCTAAAATTCTTCGGGAGCATCATTTTACTGATGGGAGAATTCAAACCGGCGGAATACGCGGAAAGCCTGAGATCGCTGACTATATCCTCGTCTATAAAAACCGCAAACTCGCGGTAATTGAAGCCAAAAAAGAAGGCTCTTCTGCTACAGAGGGCGTACATCAGGCGAAGATATACGCGGAGAAACTAAAAATTGACTACACATATTCTACCAATGGCGTGGATATTTATGAGATCGCGATAAAGACAGGGAAGGAGAAATATATTTCTTCTTTCCCTATACCTGAGGACTTATGGAAAAATACATACTCTGATACAAGCGCGTGGAAAGAAAAATTCGCGTCAATCCCCCTGCAAGGATCGCTTGGCAAGAGATATTATCAGGAAATTGCGGTAAATAAGGCTGTTGACGCGATTGCCGAAGAAAAAAAGCGAATTCTTCTCACGCTGGCAACAGGTACCGGAAAAACCGCGATTGCTTTCCAGATCGCATGGAAGCTGTTCCAGACAAGATGGAATCTCTCGCGGAATGGAAAGCGAAGGCCCCGCATTCTTTTTCTCGCGGATAGAAATATTCTGGCGGATCAGGCATTTAACGCCTTTTCAGCGTTTCCTGAAGACGCATTAGTTCGCATTAAACCGTCGGATATAAGAAAAAAAGGCAATGTCCCGACAAATGGCAGCATATTCTTCACTATCTTTCAATCATTTATGAGCGGTCCAAACAATACGCCGTATTACGGGGATTACCCTACGGACTTTTTTGATTTTATCGTTATTGATGAGTGTCACAGAGGCGGAGCCAATGACGAGGGCAACTGGCGGGGAATTTTGGAATATTTTTCTCCTGCGGTACAACTCGGTCTTACGGCAACGCCAAAGAGGAAAGATAACGTGGATACATATAAGTATTTTGGAGAACCTCTTTATAAATACTCCCTCAAAGAGGGCGTGAATGACGGTTTCTTAACGCCTTTTAAAGTAAAGCGGGTAAAAACAACGCTCGATGATTATGTCTATACTTCTGATGACAATGTAATTGAAGGAGAAATTGAAGAAGGAAAAATATATACAGAACCGGAGTTCAATAGAACCATTGAGATTGTTGAGCGGGAGAGAAAAAGAGTTAGAATAATTCTCGGAGAAATAAATCAAAAGGAAAAAACAATTATCTTCTGCGCGAATCAGGGTCATGCTTTGTTGGTCCGGGATTTGATAAACCAAAATAAAAAAAGTTATGACCCGAACTATTGTGTACGCGTTACCGCGAATGACGGCCTTCGCGGGGAGCAGTATTTGCGGGAGTTCCAGGATAATGAAAAAACAATTCCCACAATTTTGACAACATCGCAAAAGTTATCAACAGGAGTTGACGCGCGTAACGTCCGTAATATTGTCCTCATGCGTCCGGTTAATTCAATGATTGAATTCAAGCAAATTATAGGGAGAGGGACACGGCTTTTTGATGGAAAAGAATTCTTTACGATAATTGATTTTGTTGACGCGTATAAACATTTTTCTGATCCGGAATGGGACGGAGAGCCGATTGATGAAACGACGGAAAAACCGGAACCATATCCGGTTAATAAACCTCCTACTTTCGTTGCATCTGAGCCGCTACCATCGACAGGTTGCCCAGAACCGGAGAAACGAAAAATAAAAATTAAATTGAGAGATGGCAAAGAAAGAGAAATTCAACATATAATTTCTACGTCTTATTGGAACGCTGACGGTAAGCCTATTTCTGCTGAGGAATTTATGCATAACATATTCGGTGAACTTCCTGAATTTTTTAATAGCGAAGAGGAACTTCGGAAAATTTGGTCAAATCCGGTAACCCGAAAAGCACTTTTAGATAAAATTTCCGAGCATGGATATGGAATTGAACAACTGGAATCCTTGCAAAAATTAATAGATGCGGAAGATAGTGATTTATTTGATGTGCTCGCATATATTTCTTTTGCTACTCCGCCGATTTCCAGAAAAGAACGCGTTGACGGGGCAAGAGATGCTATTTTTGAGAGATTAAACGAAAAAGAGAAAGGGTTCTTGAAATTTGTACTTTCGAAGTATATAAAAAAAGGCGTAGATGAATTGGACGAGGAAAAATTGCCACAGCTTCTAAATCTCAAGTATCACGCGATAGCAGACGCAGAAAAAGAACTGGGCGGCGTTGATAGAATTCGCTCCACATTCTTCGAATTCCAAAAAAATCTCTACGCGAATTATCTCTAATAATAATTTAGGCTGCCTCCTATTGTTCCTGTAAATTAAACAACAGCACAAATTCACCTTTTGGAGCTGTCTTCTGAAAATGTAAAATAGCTTGTGAAATTTTTTCTCTCCGGATTTCCTCATGTATTTTTGTCAATTCACGGCACAGTACAATCTCAATATCACCAAATATCTCCTTCACTTCCTCAAGATTTCTTATTAACTTATGCGGCGCGACAAAAAAAATAATTGTTGATTTAATAAATTCCTGTGACTTTTTAGTGTTTTCAAAAAAAGTTCTTCGATGACCTGATTTATGAGGCGGATAACCTAAAAAAATAAATTTATCTGTTGGCAATCCGGACGCTGTAAGCGCAGTCGTTACAGAAGATGCGCCGGGAACAACTTCTATTTTGACACCCATTTTTATACACTCACGGATCAACTTAAAACCCGGATCCGATATTGCCGGCGTACCGGCATCGGATATAAGAGCTACTTTTTGTTCGCTTTGCAGCAAAGATACAATCTCAGGAATCCTGCGAAATTCAATTTGGTCATAATATGAAAGCAATTTAGGCTTATGCTTTTTACCGTTATCGTTTTGCGTCAAGTTATTATACAAGCCGCTCATTTGTTCAAGCAGTATGCCAGCCCTTCTTGTATCCTCGCAAGCAATAACATCGGCCTCAAAAAGCGCTTTGATCGCGCGTATTGTAATGTCCTGCAAATTTCCTATTGGTGTTGATACTATGTACAAAATGCCCATGACAAACTTCTATATTATACACTTTTTTATCGATGAAATATAAAATTAGAATTTCCTTACGAGGCCTATGACTCTTCCCTGAATACGCAGGCTTTTTGGATATATTGGCTCCATTTGTGAATTTGCCGGTCTTAAAGTAACCCGACCGTCCTCCAAATAAAATTTTTTTAGTGTTGCCAGATTATCATCTACAAGCGCGACAACAATTTCACCATTTTTTGCCTGGCTGACTCGTTCGATGACTACAAAGTCTCCGTCAAGAATTCCATCTTCAATCATTGACTCACCCTTAACCTGAAGCACAAAAGCTGTTTTGGTGCCGGAAATCATAGAGGCCGAAATTTGGAAAGTTGCGTTCGCATCAGTATGCGGTTCCAAAGGCTTACCGGCAGCTATATACCCCATAAGCGGTAATTCCATTGAAGGCTCCACTCCTAAAAAAGTATGGAGAATATTATCATCTTTGATCTTTAAAACTCTTGCATTTCCGTCAACCTTTTGTACATATCCTTTATCTACAAGGCTGCGTATAATTACATGTATCGTAGAGACGCTTTTATGTCCGGTAGCTTTAGCTATTTCAACCAACGTAGGAGAATATCCGTATTTATTTTGGAATTGCGCAAGAAACTCTAATATTTGTCTTTCCTTTCTATATAATACTCCGGGCATTATTAAAAAATATACGATTTTCGTATAATTTTGTCAATAACACAGAGCATATCAAATACTATCAATTTTTATGGCTGTCATTGCGAGGAGGCTAAAGCCGACGAAGCAATCCCGTTGGTATAAGAACAAGCAAAGTGATTCATCCATGAATTTGTATGTTACAATATTTTCATGAAATTCAAATTAGTATCACAGTTCCAGCCAACCGGAGATCAGCCTCAAGCTATAGAAAAATTGACTGATAATCTTAAAAAAAATGAAAAACATCAAGTTTTATTAGGTGTAACCGGAAGTGGAAAAACCTTCACCATGGCCAATGTTATACGGAATATTCAAAGACCTACCCTCGTCATCTCACACAATAAAACACTTGCCGCGCAGCTTTATCAGGAATTTCGTGATTTCTTTCCCAATAACGCGGTTTGCTATTTTGTCTCTTATTATGATTACTACCAACCTGAAGCATATATGCCACAAACAGACACATACATCGAAAAAGAAGCTGAAATAAATGAGGAAATTGACAAGCTTCGCTTGGCGGCGACGACTAACCTGTTGACGCGAAAAGACGTTATCGTAGTGGCGTCTGTATCATGTATTTACAATTTAGGTTCACCGGTTGAATATGGAAAATTCGTTCTTGAATTACGTAAAGGCGTGAAAGTTGAATTGAAAGATATTCTGGTTAGACTCACCGATTTACAATATATACGCAATGATTATGAATTTCGTAGAGGTACATTCAGGGTACGGGGAAATAGTATTGATCTCTTTCCTGCGTATGTTGATTTTGGAATACGTATCGATGTCAGTGATATTGTAAACTATATACATAAATTTGATCCATTAACAGGAAGCACTATCAAGCCCCTCGAAGCAACCGTTATATACCCTGCCAAGCACTATATGACCGACCCGCGTACTTACAATGATGCCTTTGCCCAAATACGGTTTGATTTGAACAAGCGCGTTACAGAACTTAAGTCACAAAACAAATTACTGGAAGCGCAACGTATGATGCAGCGAACAAATTTTGATCTTGAAATGATCAAAGAAGTGGAATATGTAAATGGCATTGAAAATTATTCCATTTATTTTGACGGCAGGAAGCCCGGACAGCCCCCATATACGCTTATTGATTATTTTGATCAGGCCTCAAAAGATTGGCTGCTTATTGTAGATGAGTCGCATATCACCATCCCGCAGGTGCGCGGTATGTATAATGGCGATCAATCAAGAAAACAAATGCTTATTGACTACGGATTTCGTTTACCGTCTGCCAAAGACAACAGGCCATTACGGTTTGATGAATTCATGAAAAAAACACACCAAATTATTTACATGAGCGCGACGCCGAATGACTATGAACTGTCATTGGCATCGGAAAATAAAGAGGGGATTGTCGAACAATTAATCAGGCCGACAGGACTAATTGATCCAATGATTACTGTAAAACCAACCACAGGGCAAATCAACGACCTGATTAACCAAATAAAAAAAAGAATTAAGAAAAATCAACGTATACTTATAACCACGCTGACTAAAAGAATGGCTGAAGAACTTTCAAATTATCTTGAAGAAAAAAATATAAAAGTGACATATTTACACTCTGATATCGCGACATTGGACCGACAGGTTGTGCTGGACAACTTACGTCAGGGTGAAATAGATGTTGTTGTAGGTATTAATTTATTACGTGAGGGATTGGATTTACCGGAAGTTGCTTTAGTTGTTATTTTAGACGCGGACAAAGAAGGATTTCTAAGAAGCCGGTCTGCGCTTATCCAGACAATGGGACGTGCCGCGAGAAATATCGACGCGGAGGTTATCATGTACGCTGACACCGTCACAAAGTCTATGAAGGGTGCTATAGATGAAGTCCGGCGAAGAAGAAAAATACAACTTGCTTATAATAAAAAGCATAACATTACTCCAAAAGGTATTCAGAAAGCTATCCGTGCTAAGCTCGTTGAAGATAAAAAAGAAGAAGAAAAAAACCTGACAATTGATTCCCTTATACAATTTAGTAAAAAAGATGTCCTCCTGCCCGATGAAAGGATAGATTTGAATAAAAAATTACGAAAAGCAATGAAAGAAGCAGCACAAAATCTGGATTTCGAAACAGCCATACATCTTCGTGAACAAATCAAAAAAATCCAAAGTAAATAGGCTGGACAAACTCACAAATTATTGTTATTATCCAAAAATAAATGAATATATTATCTGATACCGTGATATTAACCAAAGATTCTATTGAATCCATAGACTTTTACTACGATTTCCTTGCCTTCCTTCGCAGGCTCAATAACAACCCTATAAAAAGAACTCTTACCGGCAATATTTCCTTGAAAAATATTGAATTACTTTTAAAAGAATTAAAGACCACAAAAGATAACATTAAAGAACATAAAAAATACGGATGGAAAATACACACCGAACAAGAGCTGCAAACCTTAGAGCAAATAAAAATACTTGCGGAAGTGATGCGTCTTACTTACAAAAAAAAGAATAAATTGTTCATTTCAAAAAATGGCCGGAAGTTTTTGAGGGAATTGAATCCGTCTCAGCAATACAAGCAAATGATATTATATTATTGGTATCGCGTGAATTGGGACTATTTCTCTGCAATGCAAAGCATTAAGGGAACAACGCTTAATAATATTTTACAGGATAACCAAAATAAAATTTGGCATACTCTCTTTTGCAAAAATACTCAGTGGATAGATTACAAAAAGTTTTGTCTTGCCCTGCGCGATTATTTTCATTTAGAGCCTTTTTTGCAAGATCCTGTTTTGGATCCTGACTGGATACTTTTCTCAGACATTAAATATACTCTCTTCAAAAAAAATTTACTTTTATTTAATTGTGTACAGATACAACAAAAACCTGCTAAATTCGATGAACAAATAGAAATTATCCGCTTCCGGTCAACACAAGTAGGATTATATCTTTACCAGAAAGCCCTCTACGAAAATTTCCTCTAAATAATTTGTCATTGCGAGGAGGCTAAAGCCGACGAAGCAATCTCTCTTAACCACTTATATTTTTTACCAACTCTATCGACTTCACTTCATTTTCACTATCAAGAGTTATAGCGACAGCGTCAATCCTAAGGCAATCGGGAAGCCTGGGGTTTTTTATTTTATAAAATTGTGCCGTTTTGATAAGCGACTTCATTTTCCGGTTAGTTATTGCTTCCAAAGGGGAGCCGAATTCCTTAGTTGATCTCGCCTTCACCTCAATAAAAACCAACGTATCTTTATCTAGTGCAATTATATCTATTTCTCCTCCTATTGCGCGAAAATTTCGTTCAATTATTTTGTAGCCTTTTTTACGAAGAAATGAAGTAGCTAGATCCTCTCCTTTTATACCTGAAATTTGCTTATTGGTAAACATAAATTTACCATCTTAATATGCGGTCTTTGGAACTTTAAGATAATTAAGTTTTGCGCGTCTTATTTTCTTTCTGGAATGCTCTTCGATCTCTACTTTTTCCAACATCGGCGAATTCACAGGCCAGATGCGCTCTACTGAGATACGTCCAACCATTTTTAGTACCGTGAACATCTTATTGATCCCCCGTCCCTTGATCTGTATCACAACACCTTTGAATACTTGTATTCTTGTTTTATCTCCTTCTTTAATTCGCTGGTGTACTTTTACTACATCTCCCGGCACAAAATCTATGGTTGTAATCATATATCTCCTTATTATAACGTAAATAACCCCGATACTCAAGATTCAGATTTGACAAAACGCCTATAGTATGATATAAATTTTTAACAAATATGGTTAATAAAGAATTTGCACAAAGATCAGACCCATATCTCAAGCATAAAATTATATATAAAAAAGAGCTGGGAGATGAACAACTTACTCCACGTACTGTTGAAAATTTTATGCAAAGCTTTTACGACAATAAGCTTAAAACGAGTATAATAAAAAAGTATCCAAAACTTATTTCAAAAAATGATCACTCTGGGCAAACATTTTTAACTAGAGAAATAAAAACACAGACGAATATTCCTGCCTTCCCTGGAACTGAAAAAGAAATAATAAAATATAAAAAAGATGGTTTTGATCCATTATTCGTTTCAAAACATATAGCAAGGCAAACCAATACAAATTCCCTTAGAAATATGTTCAAAGAAAAAATTAATATTCCTGATATTGAAATGAAAAATAATTTTCCGAAAGGTGGCTGGTTTTACGTTCAAATAGAACCAAATCTAATCCCCAACGATATAATAAAACGCCCCATGAATATAAACACCTTTATTTTGAGGGAAGCTTATATGAAGGAAGTATATGATTATTATCCAACTCAACAACAATCATTAACTTATCGTCTTAATGGCTCTTCAATTCCGCCACAATATTCTATAAATGATGTCAAAACAAAACTAGAACCTGCTATGTATTTTGACAATAACAATACTTTATCATTTACACCACTTAGATCAGATACTCAATATCCTGACGTAAAGGATCTTTTTCAAGTACCTATTAATCCAACAAAAATCGCATAAATCGAAATACATCTTCCTGAGTTGTGCAAATTAGTACCACGGTTCCATTAAATGCAATAATTGCTTAATTTCCTTACTGACTTCAGATCGTAAAACTATTTCTTCATTGGTGATCATATTTAAAAGCCTTGCATCGGTAACTCCTTTTAATAATTTAATAATTGATTTTATGGACTTACCTGTTCTTATTTCTATAAATTTAACAATAGATAATGCCATAAAACAGATCAAGATGTGGGCTTGAATGGTCTCCTCTTTAAAATGATAT
>Ga0180732_1001403_pt1 | contig 14962 bp, 20 predicted proteins | sample KR11_01MetaG_FD_148674 | JGI IMG/M metagenome (GOLD analysis project Ga0180732, IMG submission 148674) | Groundwater microbial communities from the Olkiluoto Island deep subsurface site, Finland - KR11_0.1 MetaG | ecosystem: Environmental > Aquatic > Deep subsurface > Groundwater | place...
GGCGTGTAGGCAGGGGTGGTCATACAGGTATAAAGATATGTTGACTAAGCCGGAGCAGGCTGTATATATGGCAAGTGGGAAAGCTATTCATGGGACGATGGAGGCTATTATAAAGAAAGAGATTCCGTTTAGTCTTAAGCATGAAAAGGCAGAGCAGATATTGAGGGAGAATTTGGAATGGCGGGATGATATAGATGAGCAGGTGGCTAAGTTCTTTCCGGGTACTCAGCGGGCATTGGAGAGGATACCGGATTGGGTATGGGAAGAGGATTGGATGGTGGAGAAAGAAATAGAATGGACATGGACTTGGGAAGATATGTATACGGAGAAAGATGTAGATGAGGAAGCTGTAACCCTGTTTGGAATTCCTGACTTAGTAGTGAAGAAGGATGATTGTATATTACTGGCCGAATTAAAGTCCACATCTAATACTAGCAAAATTCCATTAGACTATCTATTATTTAACCCCCAACACCGCTACTATTCTGTCATCATTCGTAAGATATATGGTGATGAACTCCCTATCTATGTACGATATGGTGTTGTACAGACGGGGAAGGGTGGTAACAGTATGACCAGTGAATGGTTGATGAAGACGAGTATACTCGACTTAGCTGAGGGGCACATGGTAGCGGCGGCGAGGGAGATTGGGAAGTTGCCTATTGTTCCTTATTATAGTGGAGCGTGTGGGTTTTGTGACTATAAGGAGCTATGTATACCGGATATAACTGGGGCGAAGGACAAAGAGAGTGTGAAGGGTGACCTGTTTGTAAGGAGGGACATGGTATAGTGGCAATTACCACTGAAGATTTTGACACGTACCTTTTTATCAATGACAAGGTACGCAAAGAGCTTCTCATCCAGAGGATGCGAGACTTTGACCAAGAAATGAAGTTGCTGAACCATGTAGCCAATGTTCTCTGGCGCAGAGAGGTTCGCATTAGGAGGAATATGTTATGAGGTGTGATATATGTTGGAAGGATACCTTTAATCTGGAGCCTATGAAAATGTGCATCATGTCCTTCATGGTATGTGGAGATTGCTATAACGAGGGGCAGACAATCTTCTTGGATTGGGTACGGATGAGGAGGTATGGAAGGGAGTGGGTCTTGACAAACGGGTTGGGTTGTGGTACAATGGTAGAAACGGGCAAAGCATTGGTGAAGGAGTAAGTATGGTAGACAAGAAGGTTATATACGAGACAGGAATCAGCATGCTGCCGTATGGTTACACACATGCCGGTAAAACTGCGCTCGGAGTATCATCCATGTGGGACTTTAAGAAGGGGAAGAAGGTTAGAGATGGGAAGTGGGTGACGATTGGGAGGGAGGATAACGCAGCACTAGGGGTGCCGGAAGAGATGAGGATAAGGTTGACAAGTCCTGACCTATCATCCTTAAAGTTTGCAGACGATTTACTATCGTTACTGAAACAGATACGGAGGGAGAACTTAGCATGTCGGAAGGAGGGGCTACCATTGAAGGTCCAGTCCTTCTTCTTGGATGGGATGTCGGAATATAACCTACTCTTCGAGAAGGCATATGATGAGATGGGAATTGGTAAGGGGTCGTTTGATAAGTGGAATGCATTACTGGAGAAACAATTTGCAACTATGCAATTGTTAGACCCTACTGAGCTTGGCGGTTGTCATGTAATAGTATCTGCTAGAGTGCAGGAGAGAAGGAAGGGGACGGCAGATAGGAAGACGAATCAGATTATTGGGGAAGATTCGGACAACATATTTGATGATTTTTATCCGGCAGTGAGGGGTAGTTTCCGAGGCCATTTCCCCCACTACTTTGATATGGTATTGTATATGGAGCGGGATGTGGTAGCGGCTAAAGTAAAGGGGGTGTTGAAGAATAATGTCCCGGTGCATAGGATTAGATTGGCGCCGGATGCGGAGTATTTGGTGAAGAATAAGTGGGAGCATAAGTGGGTAGAAGATGATGAGGCACCGGATGTAATGGATAATGCGAGTTTTGACGATATCCTTGATATAATAAAAAGATTAGATAGTAAGGAGTAGATATGGCAATACTAAAGGTGTGTGATGGGTGTGGGCATCAGGATACAGAAAAAGAAATGTATACTGTTAGTATATATGGAAGCGATGATGGTAGTAAGTACTACGACCTGTGTAAGAAATGTTTTGATAACGTTGTAAAGTGTATAGAGGAGCAGGATTAATATGAAACGAGATGCGATTAAGAACTATGCGGCACATGAAGAGAGTCTTGGGATTGAGACTGGGCCACCCGAAGGAAACCATGCAGCGGTTATTGTTAAGGCGGAAGTGAGGGAGACTGAGGATGGGCGACCATTTACATATGTAGAGACGAAGGCAGTCAGTGGGCCTTACGAGAATCGGCACATTTTTGATCGTCTTGAATGGTTCGTGGACCCGAAATGGGAGGCGGCTGACGAGACTAAGAAGATGGTGCAAGGGATTATGAGAGGGAACACGAGAGGGTTTATGACTGCACTTTATGGCAAGCAGTGGGTGAGTGCGCCTAAAGACGTTGAAGAGTTTGGGCCCGATGATGACTATGATGAGGTGGCTAGGGTGATGAAGACTTGGGTGAAGCATGTGGTTAATTTGCCTGTTACCGTCAATGTTAAGCATCGGAAGGATAAGGAGACAGGGGAAAAGACGGCAGCATTTCCTAACCTAAGATATACAGCAAGGGTTGAGGATGAGGTGTTTAGTCTTTAATTAATAGAGGTATTTAACAACCGCAGCAGTAGTGTGATAGCATTACAAGGTCGAGTCTATCAGCTTGGCCGGGTGCTGCGGTTGTCAACAGATAGGAGGAAGAGATGGATTATGATAAGAGGCACAAGGAATTAATGCTTCCTTGCCTACGTGTAAGGGCTGGAAAGGCTGGCGGGTCAGGGACCATCATATACTCTAAAGAAAATAAAGATAGTGGTGAGTTTTCTACCTTCGCATTAACCAACCACCATGTAGTAGCTAACATTATTGAAATTAAAGAACAGTGGAGTCCGTTGAGGAAAAGGCAGGTAAAGACGGATGTGTTGGGCACACCACATGTAGAAATGTTTGAGTATAAATGGGGGAAAGGAGCTACAGGCTCTAGGATGTCTGATGCAGAGATTGTGGCTTATGACCCAAATGAAGATTTAGCCCTCCTTAAACTAGATAGTGCAAAGGCTGTGGATAGTGTGGCTAAGTTGTATCCTAGAGGTGAAGAAGATAAACTGCGTGCCACTATGCCAGTATATGCAGTGGGGGCGGCATTGGGCAACCCTCCTGTTATTACAGAGGGTATGATTTCTCAATTTGGGATAAAGATTGCAGAGGTAGGAGGAGATAAGGAATTTTGGCTCTCTACCTGTCCTACTATCTTTGGTAATAGTGGAGGGGCATTGTTTAAAGCTGACACCCATGAGTTTCTGGGAGTACCTAGTAGAATACAAGTTTTATTTATGGGGTTTGCAGCCGACGCCATAACTCATTTGAGTTTCCAAATCCCCATAACAAGGGTGTATGACTTTCTAGAGAAGCAATACTTCCGTTTCATATATGATTCTTCCTTTACAGAAGAGAGTGAGGCAGGTATTAGGGAAGAGATTAGGAAGGAAGAGGAGTATAAGTTGGCTAGGAAAGACGTAGAAGACGGGTCGGGTAGGGAGAATAAATAATATGAGAAAACAGACGGTGAAAGCATTGAAGTTGATACAGGATAAATATTGGCCTAAGATTGAGGTTGGGAATGAACTGGTCCGAGACCCGGATGTGTTGTGGGTTGGGCCATTCCTCGACGGATTGTTATACCTTAACATATTTCCAGACCTGCATCGGGCCAAGACTTTCTTCTTTGAAGTTAATGAGATGGATAAGCATGGGTTTGAGTTTAAATACTTTAGGGTTAAGAAGGGTAAAAAGGATATAACATCTGAATGGCCGTATGAAGATATTGAATATGAGAAGTCTGGACTTATTTTGCGTAGAATCAGTGGGAAGGAAGGGGATAGCATTGAGCCTGGAGAGATTATGAACTCACCTACTCATACCCCTGTTACCAGTGATGATATTTGGCAGACGGTACCAGATATTATGGATTGGGATGTAGTCATTAGGGAAGATAATAAGCATAAGTTACATATACTGAGGCGGGGTGATAAGATTGTAAAGACGTTTTATTTCCCGTTGTTAAAAGAGGTTATTACAGAGGAGTTTGTGTTGAGACCTCCGAGTGAGGGGAGTAGTAAAATTCCGATGGTTGGGATTACGCCTGATGGTGAGATACTTTAATAGTGGATAGGATACATCCTGAATGTGATTCCCTAGCCGTACCCGGCATCGGGGCTTCTCCCGCAGACATCATGTTTGTGGGGGAGGCCCTTGGTGCGACGGAAGAGATGGTGGGTGAGCCGTTTGTGGGTAGGGCAGGTAAGAGGTTGGATGCAATACTGTCTGGTTGTTTACATCTTCAACGGCATGAAGTGTTTATAACTAATGTGGTTAAGCATAGGCCGGAGGGTAATCGGAATCCGTATGCGGCTGAGGTGAGGGCATGTATACCTTATTTGTGGGAGGAGATTGAGGTAGTTAAGCCCAACATCATTATTACGTTGGGGGCCATACCCCTTAAGTATGTGGGTTGGGAAGGGTTGAAATTAAAAAATACTCATGGCAGGCCGTATCATTTCCCCAAAAACCATCGGCTGGAGGGGAAGATACTCATGCCTTGGTATCATCCGGCAGCATCATTCCATAACCCGAAGCTGTATGAGATATTAATTGAAGATGCTAATGAATTTTGGAATCGGATAGCGACTATGGATGATGAGAAGCCAAGATTAAATTATAAGTTGGTTGATGAGTATAGGATATTTGACTATTCGAGTCGGGTGGTTGGGACACCGATTGGGTTTGATATAGAGACTAATGTTGTTAATGTTGATGGTAGTTTGCAACCTAATCTACTGGATATTGTTGGCTTCAGTGTGAGTACGAAGCCGTATGAGGCCATGTACACCGCTAACGATATTGGATGGATGAGGGGTGTACTGGAACAAGGTCATGGTATGTGGCCGAAGATATGTCATAATGTGAAGTTTGAGTATAGGGTGTTGAAGAGGGCAGGGATTATACTTAAAGACTTTGAAGATACGAAGGGGATGGCATATGTGTTGGGGTATCAGTCAACGCATCTGAAGGATTTGGCAAGGCAGCTACTGGGTGTTGAGACGGTGGGATATAAGGATTTAAATATACCCAAGGATGCAGATATTGATACTCATAGAAAGATACATGAAGAGAATTATAGGTATGGGGCTGCGGATGCGGACAATACTAGACAGATATATTTTATATTAAAAAAGGAGTTAGAGGAGGAGGGGGTATATCATATCTATAAAGATATTGAATTACCATTGACTCCAGTGTTGGCGGAAATGGAGGATATTGGAATTGGAATCAACGAAGAAGAATGTAGACTGGTTATTTGCGACTTGCAACGAGATGCTGAGGAGAGCAGACAAAGAGTTTTGGGAATCCTTGGAGAAAGAAAAATTAATCTTAATTCTAGAGAGCAGCTTTCCAAAGCACTTGAGACCCTCGGAGCACCTATCACAAAGAGAACAGCAAAGAAGAATCTTCTCAAGACTGATGAGATTACATTGGAAGGGATTAGGGATTGGAACCCGGAACTTATCTCAGCATTGTTATCGAGGGCGAAGTGGGAGAAGCTGTCGTCCTTTCCAAAGGGATTCCTTAAGAAGAGGGTTGACGGAAGAATTCATCCAACGTTTAATCAATATGGACACTGGGAAGAGGACTCATCAGATAGCAAGAATGCTCCCATCACTGGGCGTTTGTCGTGTAGTGGTCCCAACTTACAGCAAGTACCTAAACATTCCGACCCATATTGGGGAAGTAGAATTAGAAGTTGTATCATACCACGGGAAGGGAATGTATTTTTAGTAGCCGATTTCGAGCAGCAGGAATTGAGGATTGCAGCCGTAGTAGCAGATGATAAACGGTTGATTGAAGATTTAGCGGGTGATGATGTATATGCAACGATTGGTGGTGTGATATATGGACGAAGGATTGATAAGGGAAGCGAAGAAAGATTCAATGCTAAAACATTCACACTCGGATGGATGTATGGTGGAGGCTGGAAAAAGCTACGAGAGGTTGACCCGACCCTTACTGAACAGCTATCAAAGGCTGGGTTTGATAGATTGTCCAGCCTGTACCCAAACATTTCCAACTTTCATAGAGACACATCAAAGTCGGTTCGAGAGCTTGGGTATAGTAGTACATTATTTGGAAGGAAAAGATGGTTCCCCGAAATATTTGATAGAGGTGGTGGGAAGAGGGTATTAGCTAAGGCGGAAAGGATGGCGACGAATCATAGGATTCAGGGGACGGCGGCAGACGCAATTAAAATTGCGATGAGAAAGTTGTATAATTTTATACATGATAAGGGATTAGATGCTAGGTTAGTTATACAAGTGCATGATGAGTTGGTGGTAGATTGTCCAAATAGCGAAGTTGACATTATCATTCATTTCATTAAAGATATGGCAACAGGGTTGGTACCGGGTATAGATTTACCAGTTGAGTTTAAGGTTGGGGAGAATTGGGGGAATGGGTTAAAGGATGTGTTATGAGATTAGAAGAATTAAAGTTTAATATATGTCCGAGAGGATGTGGGTTAGGAGTGGTGTATGAAGAAGGAGAATGGAGATGTATCATCTGTTCCAGATACTTTACAGGTAGGCAAGTATGGGAAGCCGGGAGACTTGGACAGGTTAATAAGACAGACAACGAAAGAGAGTCCGGCTCATGATAAGGTGACAGAGATGGCTCGGGAGGTGGTTAAATTTTGGGCACCGATCATGACATTAGATGGATGGAAGTTTAAAGTGAATGGGATGAAGCATGGAGATATTGTATCTGATGGCTCCACTTGTGTAGGGGCGGTGCAAAGTGAGCATGGGACAAGGGAGGCGCACATAGCAATATCAGAGGATTATGATTATGACCATCCGATGGCGCTGGAGGGTGGGGTTGAGAATGTGGTAAGGCATGAACTTGGGCATGTAGTGTTGAATGAGTTAGGATATTTTGAAGTGAGTGAGATATTGTTAGGGAATAGTAAAAAGGTGGTAAAGGAGAGTTGGTTAAAGACTTTTGCTGAGTCTGTGTTGGATAGAATGGCGGTTATGGTGGGGAAGGCATATGAGAAGGGGGTGGAAGATGGTAGAAGCAATTACAGGGAAGATGAGTGATTATTCAATAGATTATTATGAGCATGGCGGGCCATCAGACTACTTTTGCAATGATTGTTTAGGGATTGATGAGTATCCACCTATTGAGGGGACATGTATAAAGTGTGGGGCGTATTTATGTTCAGCCTGTATTGAGTATCATATGTTAGAGAATGAGTGGTGTGTGGGGGAAGAATGACATATACAATGTTAATGAGAAGGCCGAGAGATATAACAGCCTCAACCTTTATTGAGAGGTTGGGGAAAGATAATATACATTTGGTGGTTGGGACAGATGAGGATGGAAATCCAATTGAAGTATTAGCATATTATAAAAAGAATGGGAGCGATGAAGTGGCGATGGTGGAGGGGTTGACTCGGATGATAAGCACAAGTTTGCAAGCTGGAGTTGACCCCCTCCATATCATCAGACAATTGAAAGGGATTAGGGGAGAGACGGTGACGTTGAAGGAGGGGGGAGATACTAATCTTTCTATACCAGATATAATGGCGAAGGTGTTAGAGAAGGTTGTTAGGGGAAGTGTAGGAAAACCAGTTAGCCCTGTATTGGACAATAAACCAGTAACTAATGTACCTATGATTGGATTAAAGACTGTACCATTGTGCCCCGATTGTAGTTCAGAGGTAATATTTCAAGAAGGGTGTCAGAAGTGTATGGTATGTGGATGGAGTAAGTGTTAAGTGGGGTGATGGAGCGATGAAGTTAACTACAATACATGATTATGGAGCATGTGTGGTATATGATGACTATAGAGATGAGAATAAACTTTTTGAATTCGCACAAACATTGCTTAGACTCATCGAACGTAATTCAGACTTAGAGTTTACATCTGTGGAATGGTGTGAAGGGGATGGGGAAATATGTGGTAGACTCAGGTTTGATATTGAAAAGAAGGAGAAAGGATGAAGATATATCTAGCAGCGAATTGGAATAGGAGGGAGGATATGGTGAGGAAGAAGGAGAAGGTTGAAGCTGCGGGCCACACTGTAACCTCTAGATGGATTGATCAGACATTTGATACGGATGTAGCCAATGCTTGGGCAGATATGAAGGACTTGATGGATGCGGAAGCCCTCTTCCTATTTAACGATGTGGGTGGGGAGTATGATGGGAGTGGGGGGAAGTATGTAGAACTTGGTATTGCACTGAGTTGTGGGATGCCAATCATTTGTATAGGGAAGAAGGAGAGGAATATATTTCTATCTATACCTACTATCCAACACGTATCTAATTTGAAACAGGCATTAAGTTTGATTGTGCCGATAGGAGATGTGGAAGGAGTAGAAGTTGTTTAAGTTTCAGGGTATGGAATGTGTTGAAGAGCATGAGTGTTTAAATGGTAATAGTCAGTATTATATAACTCCGGGCTGGGCCGTATCCAATATCATATTTCTTGAAACGTGGTTAGATGAATGGGGGGAAGATGTACCGGGTGATTGGTTTATGAGTAATGGAGAGTATATAAGTGGACCAATAGTAGCATGTCCATTTTGTGGGGAGCGTTTATATGTATAAAGTATTAGTAACATTTGACCACCACATTCCGTTTCAAGATAAGGATGTGATGAAGAGAGTTAGGAAGTTTAGTCATGATTGGGTACCGGATGAGATTATATATGGGGGAGACTTGGGTGATTGGGCCGATCTAACTACAAAATTTGAGCGGGCGCATATTAATAGGGGGACAATATTATCGGATGCGGATGCTATACATAATGAGTTAGTACTTGATCATGAGGCTGTACCAAATGCTAAACAAGTAATATTAGAAGGAAACCATTGTGTACGGATAGCGTCGCTGGTTAAGGAGAGGGCAGATGCCTTGACCCCATTACTGGATACTAGCTTGGCGATGGAGTCATTAATCAATTTACCATACATTGACTTTATACCTGGGTATGATGATGGGACTAGCGTATGGGAGAGGAGGGGGCTGGTTATTACTCACGGGCACCTGTCTAGAAAGAATACTGGGCCTGCAATGTATGACAAGTGGGGCAGTGTAATGTTTGGGCACACACATAGGGCGGGCCTATTCCAGCATACAAAGTATAAGGGGTTGGGCCTGGTTCAGAATCATGCGGCATGGAACATTGGCTGTATGTGTAATATTTATGGTAATGTGCCCCCGAATGCTGGTAAGGAGCCGGTAAAGGATTGGCAGCAGGGGTTTGCGTGTATATATTTTGGGAAGGATGGATATACGGTGTATCCAATTAGTGTAATTGATGGTCATTTTATTGGGGTGAATGGGAAGGAGTATTAGGATGAAGTGTGATGACGAGGAGGAGTCTACTGGCGGTAATGATACAACAGTCTACTTCAGAGAATATTGTACTGAGTGTAATGAGTATGCGCCACAAATAGAATGGAAATGTTATGAAGATATTGAACATGAAACAAAGCGTATAATATGTTTCAACTGTTTATTTCTACATATGCATAGACCATATGTGATGATAGGAGGGGGTAGATAGATGGCAACAGCTAAAGATTATGTAGAGCTATTAAAGAGTGAGGTGAGTAGGAACAATTACATAACGAGTTATGATTTGAAGAAACTGATTGCATTGGCGTTAACAACTATAGCGATAGCTTTGGTGGAGGGTAATGAGAAAGAGCCTGACTCAGTAGATTAGATATCCTCCTCCAATAGATAAGACCCCCAGAAATGGGGGTCTTATTTTTTGTCCCTCCGTAGCCCAACGCACTGCTAACGCTATATACTATTTCTTATGCCTAGCCATAGCTTCCATCTCTTTAACCCTCATATCTTTAAACATCTTGGGTGGTTTACCTGACCTCCTCCGCTTTATCTCCGCAAACAATAACTGTCTCTTAGGCAAAGTATTGACCAATGACTGCGCCGAACACCATCAACGTAATTGCTATCACAAACCACTGTTTGGTTTCAACCGCTGTTAACCGCTGGTAGATGCCGTAAAGGTGGTTATCTTTAATATCCCTTATGTCATTCTCAATAGTCCTTATTCTATCCTCCATTTTAACTCACCTTAACTTTCTGCACTACCATCTCCCATATCTCCTGTTGGGCCGGACCCATTATATCAGGCACACGGCGCAAGCTTCCACGTTTAATCTTGACTACATGAGTCGTCTGTACTTCAATATCATCAAACCTCTCTTTCAATCGAATTGGATAGGCTTGAGCTTCAAGTGTCCGCAGGCCGGATAATATGTCTGCCTTCCCCTGTGTATCTAACATACCTGATGCTTGTCTGGCTCCTCCCACATAAAATTGGAACCATATTTCTCTGTCGGATGTAGTATCGGAGGCAAGGATTGAGTGGAGGGTGAAGGACCGAATCTTCATCTTGTTTCTACTACCTGAATATGTCCGACTGAAATACAGTTGGATGGAGTTATACACCGCTTCAATGGTTGGGTTGGTCAAGTCGTCAAAGTATAAGGTTTGGGTTTGCTCGCTGCCGGTCATAGTACCAAGGGTATTGGTCTGAGCACTGGACCCATCTCGCCCAAACTTTACAGTTAAGGTTGTGTCTGCATCCATGTCTTCAAATTCAATGTCTAATGATATAGCAGCCTTTTTGTCACCCGGTAGGTTAGCATCATATTTAGATGTATATACATCAGATGTGGTCAACGCTACTGGTGTATCACTCCTCTCTATGACTGGGGATGCACCTTCGGCAGATAGGCAATATACATCTGTGCAGGCGTATGGGACGCTATCAGTAGAGTCTAGTCCTGATATACTGCAAAGGATATGGGGGTAGCTGGTACCAGATACTGTCCAGCATGCAGCGGCAGCAGTCCGAGGTAGTATACCATTAGATATAAGTTCGTCAATGTAGTATACATTGATGGTTATGTAGTCAACAGAAGCAACTGAGCCACTACCCCTTCCCTCTATTTGTAGTCGGATACCAAAGTCGGCATGGTTAATATCTGTCGGTGCCCATGACGTGCCCCATAAATCGGTACTGGAACCATATGTGGCTGTAGCTTCGGTGGCGGGCCAGCCAGCATCTAAAGGTGCTTTATTATCACCAGCGACCGCCCCAGCCTTTAACAATTTAACAATTCTGTCGTATGCTTGGTTAACACTAGATGTCTTTCGATGGATGATTACTTCGATACCAGTAATTGTACTGGTGGTTGGAATGGCGAATGATAAGTTATCTCCGTCCAAATAATCAGAATAACTATAGTTCGTTGTACAGGTGGCATATGTATCATCCGATGCTTGGATATTTGTAGGGTTCACCCAAGCCGTTTTACCAGCACTAGTCGTTGCTCCAGTACCTACAGCCGTTGCTCCAGTAGACTGTGGTACGGCAGCTATGGCCGAGCTTTCAACAGAAATGGTGGGGGAGATATGGGTATGGGGGACAACACCTAATTGTTTATTACTATTGTGTTCTAGTGTAGTACATCTATCATCTACAAATACCCATAACTGTCTAGTATCGGATGTTATAGCATTCACCTGGCCCTTAATACTGGAGCCGGGTTTTGAATATATCTCAGATATGTTACGGAGCATACCATTTTCTATTTTATAAAATCCTCCTTGGGCGGCAGAGATATATAAGTTCCCGTCTGGTCCAACGGCCCCAACCTTAAAGTTATTACTATTTGGAAATGTTTCAAACTCGGGAGTATTGTTAATGAATGTGTTTAGTGCGGCGTCGGTGCCCGGAACATATCTTAAATATGTCCACAGTCCACTATCCTTACCTACAATGAATGAGTCTTGATGGGGGAATATTGAACTGATTGCCGCACCATCATCTCCAACGGTGGCGATGGAGGTCCATGCGGCCCCCGTCTCAGGATTGGTTGTAGACTTATATAACGTGTTAATGGTCTGAGATTTCCACAACTCGTTACGGAGCTTGGTAAATTTTACCGCTTGATTAGCTGCACCCACACCACCAGCGGCCACCGTCCATGAAGTAGTTGCACCATATATATAATCAACACCGGCCCCAAATGCTACATACACATTATCCATATAACTAATTATGTCGGTGGCATCGGCTGAGGCATGACAATATACAATGTCCCATACGTAGGAGTGGGCGGTGCCGGTCCTCAACTGACATACAAAGCGGCCAAAGGTGGTATAATATTTACCATCCAATTCTACAACTTTGATAGTATCTAATGTAGTACCGGAATAAATAGATGCGTCATCCATATCGCAGGTCATGGCCGCACTAGCAGTAAGTTTAATCACACATTGGGTGGCGTTGGCATCCATAGTACGGACTACGGTTACTTTAGTGTAGGTGGAGGCGGTACTCATTGCAGTACCAGTAGTATTACCTACCCCATCATTTATATTCAATGTTACATTACCTGCTGTAATATAACAATATATGGTAAAGGTTATTGCTCTACTTTTTAATACGGTTGGATTGGCTAGTGTAACATTAATAATGTCACCAGCACCAGTCATGACTGCCCTAAAATGTTTACTACCAGTTATATTTGTTCTTGGATTAGTGGTAACGGCAGTAGTCAATGTACCATTAGCTGCTGTCTGGTCCTCCCAACTACCGGCCAATCCCGTCCTAATACTATCTTCAAAGAGGGGGTCACGGATGGCAACACCGATAGGAATATTAGTATTACCTCGATTGGAACCAAAGTTTTTGGCTACTCCCGGCCCCATCATATTACTAAACCTTGTATCCATACTCCCTTTATCATATCCATTACTATTTTCGGCTGTCCACCTTTCGATGAATGCCCCGCCCGTCCAATCATCCTGTGTCCATTGTAAGTCACGATAGGGGTCTTTGGCAGAGGATGATAAAGCATCCGTTCGCTGGCCCTGAGCTATAGTATCGTCCCTTCTCTCTTCCCACAACTTTCTACCAGTAGGATTATTACTATCATCAAGCTCATCCGCTACAATTAATTTAACAATTGTAGATGGATTAGTTTCTTTATCATTCAGTTCTATGTCATATCCATAAACATTACGTTGCATGTTTAGCCCCTATCCAAAGTGTGGCCGAGGTAAGACTGCCGCATGTATATTAGTACTATCCTCTTCGAGTAGGGATAAATCATTCCTGAGTATAATAATTCTCTCCCTTACCTGTCTCCACTGGCTGCTACCAACAAGTACCCCTAACGATTCGAGTAACTTTATTGCTGCCCTCTTAGCCACTATCAAGGCTTGGGATGCAGTAACTTCGATATAATCTGTATCGGTGGAGGGGATTGATAATGGACCTCGGCCCCGAATGAATAGGCGGGTTGAGATTGGGGGCTGATTCTCTCCTAATCTTAATAATCCTATATCACTATCTGCGGCGGCATCCCTATGTATAGACACTCCACTACTACCCATCTTTCTCATCTTTTGCTGGAGCCAAACATCTGGACTGGCCCCCTTCAATTGCTCCGTCCCATATGTAATCTCATCAATATCGGTCATCAAGCGGATGGGGAATGGGTAGACATATGGTTTCTCACCACCTTCAACCCACCAGTCGGCAAAGTATACAATGTTGTTAGTGTCCATGACAAATTGTGGATATATATCTACAGTCGTTGTACCCACATCTACATTTTCAACAGATAATAACTCCCACAATCCGCCACCGGAATGATAACTAGAATAGTTATTACTACCATCATATAAATTAATCCGTCCACTACTCGCAGTGGAGGTAAGTGCCCAACAATACATATTAGCATTTTGGCTAATAAATTCTCTAAAGTATCTGCGGTATGGTTCGGCCACGGTTACGGTGCCTGCCCCAGTAGTAACTTTCGCACTCTGTCTGGAGATGGCAATGTTGGCACTATTTTGTTCTTTGACTACGGTTGAAGAAGCTACTGTGTATCCATCAATGGTTGCAGTTGTGGGCCAATAGTCAAATCCTGCATTATAAGCCGGACTCCCAATGACAATGCTTCTAAGAAAGAACTCCCGTTCTAGTACATGTTCTTGGGCTAGCTCTACCAACACATCACTAATCACTGTATGGATGTGGGTAGGAGAGAAGGGTAGTATCTCATATGTGAGCGCATCCGGGGCTACAGATAAGGTGGGGCGGAAGGTCGCCACACCTGTACCTTGGACAAAATCTTCTACGTATAGAGAGGTATGGCTAGGAGAACCGCTGGTTAGGTATATCCAAGCGGAATTAAAATAGTCATTGGGCCACAACTGGAGTATGGAATCTTTTAATGTGGTAGTGGAGCCACCACTATCAGCGGTACCCGTTTGATATACATCTAAACCTACCTGTCGTGCAGTCAATTGTCTTAGCTGAGTTCGTGTTCTAGCCATTAGTTATGCCCCTCCATTAGTTACTTGTATTCACTTCCCAATACTCTACGAAGTAGGTGGCGGCAGGAATTTCTAATCCAGACCCGGCCTCAGTCTTTACAATGTATATACTATTGTTTACAACATTCACAGCACCTAAATCGGCATAAACGGCTGGGATGACTTTTGTGTAGGCCGTGGCATCATTGCCCAATGTAAATGCATATGAACCAATGGTTGTATTGTTAAACTCACACTTGAAGGTGAGTGTGGCATAGTTAGTATCGTTGCCTGTAACATTAGCCTCTGTAATGATGCCGATACGAGAAATTGTATATTCTATGGCTGGACAACTTAAGGCAACTTTGAAGGCGGTACCAGCAGCGGTTAATGGGACACGAATGGTGGCAATTTTCTTG
>Ga0180732_1001404_pt1 | contig 14957 bp, 12 predicted proteins | sample KR11_01MetaG_FD_148674 | JGI IMG/M metagenome (GOLD analysis project Ga0180732, IMG submission 148674) | Groundwater microbial communities from the Olkiluoto Island deep subsurface site, Finland - KR11_0.1 MetaG | ecosystem: Environmental > Aquatic > Deep subsurface > Groundwater | place...
GCACTTCCGCCCTGATTTGAAAATTCTCGGCTACCTGCCTACCTTGTGTGAAGAGCAGCGTGTAGAAGCGCAAGAAATTTTGGGTGAACTGCAGCAGCGCTTCAAGAAAAACTTGCTCCCTCCAATCCATAAAGCCTCGGATCTTGCCTACGCCCACTCAAGTCACATGGACGTATTCACCTACCGGCCTCCGCGGTCTCGCAGCGCTGAAAACATCGTCTCGAGCTCACGCGCCACGCACGAATATGCCGAGTTGGTTGACACTATCCTCAAAAAGACACAGTCTGGCTAAGCACCTGAAAAGGAAGACTTCGTATGCCACCAAAAAAACGCTTCAGCGCCTTTGACGACCTTTCCACTTCTGCATCTGAAAAGACCAAGATACAGTCCCCTTCAACAATTGAGCAAGCACCACAAGCCCCTGCTGTTGAACGGATCGAGCGTTTGGCACCCAGCCAGATGATCCCGGATCGCTTTCAGCCGCGCCGACTGCTGCCGCCTTCTCTGCGCGCCGACTTTTTCAGCGGACGAATAAATTGCTACCAAGCCGCCATGGAATGGCTGGCACTGGCTCGCGCCGACCAGGGCGCCGCAGCCGAGATAGAGAAGCTGCTGATGATGGGCTCGTCTTTTGAAGAACACGGACAAATCAAATCCATTACCGGTAAATGGGTCAGCGGTGCGAGCGGCGATTATGTCTTTCAAATTGAAACGGGTGAACGCCGCTATTGGGCAGCCTGTCTGCAATACGCTTCATCCGGCGCCGCGGACGAACCCCAACTGCGTGTCGAAGTGGTGGATCATCCCACCCGGCAACGGCAGGTACTCGAGAACCGCCACGCCGAACCCCCCTCCGCGGTGGAGCAATCTTGCGAAGTGGCTGCACTAATTTTGGCCGAGTTGGGCATCGAGCCTGACGCTGAGGTGGAAGACGATTACGAATTCTTCAGGCAAGCCCGCAATTCGCGTATGCCCTCCGGACTGTGGGAGAAGTTAATGCCGATAATGCAGTTGACCCGTCCGCGCATGGTGCAGTTGCTCAATATTCTGCAGCTCTCAACCCCACAATTGGATATGGCCGACCGCTATCGCCTTTCTGAACGTGTGCTGCGCGAGATACTATCCGCACCGCGCGAACAGTGGGACCGCATGATTAGGCTGAGTATTCAAAACCAATTAACTTCAGAAGAAGTCTCAGAGATGGCTACTCTGCCGCCGGTCAACGAAGGCAGCAGCCGCAGACCTCCGACTCCCATCCTGCCCGAACCAGGGCGCCAGGCTGCACGTTCAATGAGACGCTTTGTGCAAACACTATCAGAACTCGACCGCCTCAGCCGCGACGAAGCGCTGGACGAGATTGCCGACACCCTGGTAGTCAAAGGCAGCGGCAAAGACTCACTGATGCTGCTCGAAGAACTTGCCCGGCTGATCAAGGCAAGGTTGGATCGGAAGTAGAGATTAGTAACGAGTGATTAGTGATTAGTGATTAGGAAAACCTGGTTATCAATAGCCAGGTTTTTAGTTTAAATAGTTACCGTGGTTACACTTTTTGAATCCTCCTTATTAAAAAGCATCCACTCGCGAATTTGAAATTCGCGAGTGGATTTGTTGCAGCTAATTAGTAACCATGGTTACACTTTTCGATTCTTCAAGACCTTTGGATTATGGCAACTCCACATTTTGTTATATATGTAAAAGTACTGAAAATTCGAGCGTAAAGTTTTCATAGAAATCGTTGACTCATTTCTAATATTTAAGAAATAAACTGATTTGGGAAGGTTCTTATGAATATTACAAAATTATCAATCAAGGTTGTTCTTCAACTGGTCATTGTTTTAATTATCCTTCCACTATTACCCATCTTTATAACCTGGAGATGGAATTGGTGGGAAGCCTGGACTTTGGCTGTTATTCTGTTTTTGGGGTTTATCATCAGCCGCTATTTAGCCAAACGAAAAAACCCCGGCATTCTCGCAGAGAGAGCAAACTCTTTTCAGAACAAAGAAACCAAAGCCTGGGATAAGTTTCTGGCGCCAATGATGGCTTTAGGCGGACTCCTTGTTCCTCTGATTGCCGGGCTGGACAATCGATTCGACTGGAGCGCGGAACCTTTCAGTTTGCCAATAAAAATCACAGCACTCTTTGTATTGATTCTTGCATATGTTTTTTCATCCTGGGCGATTATTGAAAATGCTTACTTTTCCGGCACTGTGCGCATCCAAACCGAAAGAGGCCATACCGTCTGCAATAGCGGTCCATATCGCTATGTGAGGCATCCGGGGTACGTTGGTGCAATTTGGTCTTATCTGGCAATGCCCATTATTCTTGATTCTACTTGGGCATTAATTCCTTTCGGTCTGTTACTTGTGATTTCAATTATTCGAACCAAACTCGAAGACCAAACATTGCAAATTGAACTTCCCGGTTACCGAGATTATGCATCCAAAGTGAAATTTAGACTCTTCCCTGGAATTTGGTAATCGTGGCCAAGGCCATGATATACCAACGGTTACACTTTAAGAAAAAATGGTCCTCCCAGCCAAGAGTAGGCTTGCGCGAATTATGGCAGTGCCCGCGGTTGAAAAATCTGCACCGGGACTAAAACCTGGAAATCAATTTTCACAATTTTAGGCAGTCTAAATCTAACCACACACGAATACCGCTTTTGTGCTGATTTCAGCCATTTACAGCCTATATATGGTGTTTAGGGGCGACCCTGCAAAAAATATGTCAGTTTATCCAGGGGCGACCCTTGTTTTTCAAGGGGTGACCCTGTATAATATGCAGGGGCGACCCTTATGCGTGAAAATTGTAAATATCCGCAATGCCAATCATCGCCCGCGACAAGGAATCTCTCTTAAATGAAAATTTTTGCATTCGCAAACCAAAAAGGCGGTGTCGGAAAAACCACCACCGCTGTCACCCTGGCTGATGGGTTGTCCCGCATGAAGGTTAAAACCTTATTGGTGGATCTTGATCCGCAAGGACACCTGGCGCTCTCATTTGGGCTTGAAAAAACGCCTGGCCTTTACCGCCTAATTTGCCTGGACGAAACACTCGAAAAAGTGGTGGTCAACATCAGCTCGAATCTTGACCTGGTGACTGGCGACAAACAGACCGAAAAAGTTAAACGCCAAATCACGCTATCGGATTTTCGCGAGTCGATTCTGACAGACATTCTGCAGGACGCGCCTTATGATGCCGTGCTGCTCGATATGGCGCCTTCACTGGATGTGCTGCACATCAACGGATTGATCGCCGCGGATTGGGTGGTCATTCCTACCCGGCCTGATGCGTTGGCTGTGGATGGGGTTAAAGAAATTCTGACCACTATGGCCGAGATCAACCAGAGCGGACATCGTTACCGCGGTTACAGTATTCTGCCGACTTTCTTTGACCGCACCACTCGCGAAACCTTTCTGCAGTTTCAAGACCTGGCCAAAACTTTTGGTGAACACCTCTGGCCTCCCATCCCGCAAGATACGCGTGTGCGTGAAACGGTGGCATACGGCAAGACGTTGTGGGATTACGCCCCCAATTCCGTGGCCATGAACGGTTACAAAGACGGCAAACAAAGATTGGGCGGTTATAAACAAGTGCTCGCACGCATGTTGGAGGTGATCAATGACTGAGAAAAAATTTGAAAGACGCACCACCCTCGACCCTGCCGTGGCGGATTTGTTGAGCGGCATGCACCAGCGCCAGGTTGAAAGCCAGCTTCCGCGCAAAGAGCGTGAACGCCTGTCGCGCGAACGCGCCAAGATCCAGTCGCGTCGCGATCAGCGTGCCACCTACGATTTGCCGCCGATGCTGCGTGAAGAGATCATGGCCCTGTCTGAAGAACTGCGCATCCCCGCCAGTCAACTGGTTACATTAGCGCTGGCACGTTTTCTAAATGATTACCATTCAGAAAACATTGACCTGGGAAAATACAAACAACCGTCACGCAGTCCGCGTTATGATTGGAACCTGGTTTTCCCGGATGAGTTAATCCGCATCAAAAAGAAAAAGGGTTAGGTTTATCAGGTCGTTGTTAAGTAGTAATTAAGTAGTCATAGAAACAGGTGCAAATTCTGCACGATTAAGACGTGCACCTTTTGCACTCCATAGAAAGCTCATTTCTGCACTCCGGCTGCCTTAAGGCAAAACTTTCACCCTCGCCGGGGTGCATTATTTTAACTCTGGCGTGGAGGAGAATTTTGCCCCTTGGCCAAAGGGAATAAATTGCCTGCAGGCCAGAATGCAATAATTGCCTGTTGGCCAGAGTGAAGAATTTGCAGTCAGGGTAGATCACTAAATGAACTTTATAGAAGTCCGTTTTCAGTAGGTATTATGATTGCTATAATCAATTCAAATTTCGTTAGTGTTTTCATTGGAGGATGAAATGTGTGATTGGGTGGAAGAATTTCCGGGGATGATCTCAGTTTGTGATGTCGATGGAAAAATACTGGTCCTAAATAAACAAATCGCGGAGTATTTTTCATCCACTGGCGGAAAAGAGTTGATCGGAACTAATCTGTTTGATTGTCATGGGAACACATCAGGTGAAGAGATAAGGCAGTTAATGAAACGCGAAAAGGCGGACGTCTACATTGCAGTAGAGAATGGTGAACGGGAATTGGTTATCCATTCTCCATGGTTTAAAGAGGGTGAGTTTGCAGGATTGGTGGAGATCACACTGCCATTCTATGGCGAGATAAAAGTCAGAAAAAGAGATTAATTCGTAACCGCGGTTACGAATTAATCTGAGACCAGCAGAGTTCGGGCCAGTTTTCCATGACACCCTGCAGAACTAGAGAAGTAATGCCGGAATTTAATTCTTTGAAGGGGGTTAGTTAAATGATTATGAAAATCGTAATGGCACTTGTTCTCTGATATTGGCTGAAATGCAATAACAATGAATTGGATGAGTTTTTTGTAATAATTTTGATAAAGATATTTATCTCAGAGCGATGGAACCGTAAAAGTTTTATTTAGAATATGGGTATATTTAATTTTATTTTTATTTATTTAAAGCATTTTATTGCTACTATTAGTTAATGAAGAAAATTAATATAGGATATATTCAATGGTTACTCGTATCCGTTGGTTTTGTGTTGTTATGGGGGGTTGTAACAAGTACGGTAGGTAAAAATTTTTCCGAGCAGAAAGAACTGCTGCTCTCTACTGAAGTAACCCTGGTTTCATCAAGAGCGAATACGATCTTAAAAACTTACGAACTTTTTTCTCGTTATATTTTCTCTGATGTGGTTGAACATCCGGGAGTGTTAGAAATAATCTCTAAAGCTAACTCCGCCGATGAAGGGGAAAAAGAAATTCTTCGAAAGGAATTATACCGATTGCTGGAAAATGACTACGAAGAAATGCAAAAATATGATTTTCGTCAGCTTCATTTTCAGTTGCCTATGGGGGAGAGTTTCCTGCGTTTTCACAGCCCTGAGAATTTTGGCGATAATTTATATGAATACAGAGACTCAATCCGAATTGTTAATGATGAACAAAGATATATAAGTGGTTTTGAAGAAGGACGGGTCAATAACGGTTACAGGTTCATGTATCCTGTTTTTTATGCTGATAAATTTGTTGGCTCTGTAGAAGTGTCTGTTTCGATGGCCACTATCATAAAGACTCTATCTGGTCTTTATCCAAATATAGACAATTATTTTATTATCAAGAAATCTATCGTGGATAAATCAGCACTCAACGACAATTTGGACTATTATGAGACAAGTTTTTTTTCCGAGGAGTATTATTTTGATAAGAAAGTAAATGAGCTGACACTTGCCGGTAATGGATTACTTTCAGAAGGTGATTTCCAATTAATCCTCAAACATATAACCGATAGCTATCAAAACTTACTTTCTAAACAAGAAAGTTTCAGCGTCATTGAAAAATTCGATGGGAAGCATTACCAAATCTGTTTCTTGTCGATTAACAATATTTCCAATTTGCACACTGGTTATCTAATAACAGTCTCTCAAAACGAAACTTACAAATTAATTAATCAAGCGGCAATTCTTATTTCAGCTCTGTTTATCTTGATTTTTGTAATATTTCAAATTGCTCTGTTTATATTTATGCGAAATCAAATGCGCACAAAAGAGCTCGCAGAAAAAGATTCACTAACAGGACTGATCAATCGTCAAAAATTTACACTAATTGCAACGAAAGAAATGGAGCGCAGTGTTAGATATAAGCGGGAGCTGTGTTTATTTATGTTGGATATTGATCATTTTAAACACATTAATGATCAATATGGGCATGGTATTGGAGATCAGGTTCTAATCAAATTGGCGCAGCTTGTTAGCAATCATATGCGTACTAGTGATACTTTTGCCCGTTGGGGAGGTGAGGAATTTATTGGACTGTTGCCGGAGACCAGTCTTGAGAAGGGAATAAACGCGGTTGAGAAGATTAGAACCTTAATTGCAGATCATGATTTTGAACTTGATAAACCGGTAACTGTAAGCATTGGTATCACTGAGCTTATAGATTGCGGCGATAACATCGACTTATTTGTGGATGCTGCTGATCAAGCACTCTACCAGGCAAAAAGTGGCGGGAGAAACCGGGTCTGTGCGATTTAAAAATTAATCGCATGGTTAAATAGGGTAACGATTTCACTTGGACATTTTCTAATACCCCTAAACCCGGAAAAAAAATTTTCAGACATAATATGTCAAAGTAGGTTTAATTTATTCTTATCGTGATAATTGCAGAATGGAATAACTTGGTATGTGCTATATCAATAATTATGCATAATATCAGTATAGCAAGACCGTAAAATTATTAGATTTTTAACTTCGGCGGTCTTAAGGAAAACTGGATTCAGTTAGCTTAATAGCAATGAACGATCGTTCAGGTTTCTTGCTGAAGAGCTTGGGCAGGTCGAACAGGAACTTCATTACGCCATATTTTTTGGAATAGACTTTGTCCACCGCTTGTACTTCATCTTTCTGCAAGAAGCGGATAACACCGGACTGCCATTCACCAGTGACGGTGCCATCCATTTTGCAGGCAGCGTTTTTTACTGAGGGATTATTCCGCATCCGTTTTACTTTGGCAGAATCCGCAACAGTGGTGAAACACAATTCACTGTTGTACTGCACAAACCAGACCGGCGTTTTGACGCCCACACCTGTTTTGCGGTAGGTTTCTAAATTGATATATTGTTCTTTTTTGAATAGCTCCAGATTTGTCATTGTTGGCTCCTTCTTCATTTCAATACAACTTACCTTGAAATTATTTGAAAATACTTAGAAAAAATGCTTTCATGCTTTCTGTGTTAATTTTTCGATGCTTTGGATGAACTCCGTTTTGGCATCGGTGTAACCTGATCGATCCGAACCAAACTCGCGGGCCAGTCTGAGTTTAAGTGAGGCATACTCGGCGACCGTTTCAGGGTGTGAACGCATATAATCTCTGAAAGCAATATGCCTGCTGAAAAATTCACTCTCTGGTTCAACCATGTGCAGATGAAAAGTGTCTTCGCTGTTGGCTTGCTTGTAGAGGTAGCGGCGTTCGGGTAGTTCTGCTTCATGTTCAGGGACGTAGATATACCCGAGAGTTTGCAGGGGAGGAATAAAATGCGGTGTATCGGCAAGGCTTTTCACACCGATCAAAATATCGATGATGGGCTTGGCGGCCAGACCTGGCACGGCTGTGCTGCCAATGTGTTCGACAACAGTAATATAGTTGCTGACCACACGTTGAATAAGCCCGGCTTCTTGGGTGAAGAGATGCGGCCATTCTGAACAATAAGATTCAATCACGATAGGGGATGAGTTTTTGGGCATGGTTTCTCGTTTTTTAAATTTCTGATTTTGTTGGCTTCATCTCTATGTTATAAATAGGCATCTCGAACAGAGTAGTGATCATGACCGAATCGAAACCCTCTCAAAAATTTTACCCTTTTCTACTAATCTTGTTTGGCTTGATGCTTACCGCAGCACTGGCCGCCATTTTGTTGATCGGCAGCACCTCGCGATACATGCAGGATGATTATTGTTACGCCGCCCTGCTGCGCGGAAATTTCTGGCAGCAGCAAGTGGATGCTTATCTGCACGAGACTACTTTTTCAGGTAACCGTTTTGCGCTGACACTTTTCATGGGCATCAGCGAATGGGTTGGCCCGGTTGGCACCCGTTATGTACCGGTTTTCATGCTGCTGGCCTGGCTGGCATGCCTGTATTTCTTTATTCGGCAGCTCCCCTGGTTCAATCGCCACGAGTGGCTGAATAGGCTGGAAGCGTTTATCGTGGCCGAGGTTGTGGTCTTGTTTACGCTTGGTATGGCGCCCAACTGGGTTCAGGTCTACTTCTGGCGGGCGGGGATGTTCCCTTACCTGGCGCCGCTGGTGACCGGGTCGCTGCTGATGGGGCTGCTGGCTAAGAGCTTGCCTGCCCATCGGTCTCGTTGGCTTTGGCTGACCCTGGTGCTGCTGACGGCCTTTGTCACCGGCGGATTTTCGGAGATCGGGGTGGTGACTGAGTTGGCCATGCTTGGTTTAGCCTTGCTTGCCTTAATTATAATGAAGAAGGATAAAAAAGCGCTCATTTTGCCTTTTGGGCTTGCCCTGCTCGGATGCGCCGCCGCCCTGGCTTTGATTGTGCTTTCACCCATGAATATGCAGCGTTTGCAGTGGTCTTACAGCGAATCCGCACCGCTGCTGCAGACTTTGGTCAACTCATTTAAAGGCGGGCTGACCTTCTACCTTGCCACGCTTTACCGCCCTACACTGTATTATGCCTCTGCATTGTTGATTTTTACGCTGTTGGGCTGGGCAATCAATGAGCGGTCTGCCATTTCTACATTGCCTCTTAAAAGAACAATCCTGCTTGCCGTTGTATTGATCGTCGCGGCCTACCTGGTAACCTCCGCAGCCATGGCGCCTGGTTTCTACGCGGAGAATTCCTACCCCAGCGACCGCGCACAAATTGTTCCGCGTTTCGTCAGCTTGCTGTTGGCGCTGGGGCTGGGTGTGTTGGCAGGGAATGCCTGTGCCGGATTCAAAAAAAGTTGGGTATCCAAATCATCATTAACCCTGATCGGCACAGCCAGCTTATTGGTCATTGGATTCTGGTTTAATGACATGAAAGTAAATTTCCATCCACCGGCTTTCCCCGAAATGCGCGCCTGGGTCGTCTCAAACTTGTGGATCAGTCTTTTCGCTTTGGCTGGGTTTGTGCTGTTGGCCGCGTTGATCGTCTTGAAAACCAATATCAGATTGAGCCTCTCCATTTTGTTGGTGTTGATGGGAGTACCGGCGCTGCTTATCGGCGCGAGGTTCCTGACGGAGTATCCGTTGATGCAGCAAAGGGCAGCCTTGTGGGATGGACGCGATACGCAGATCCGTCAGCTATTGACCTCGGGTGAGACGCGGTTGGTTGTTCCGGCCATGAACAGCCTGACGGGCATTCTGGAACTCTCGGATGACGAGGGTTTCTGGGTGAATAATTGTGCGGCTTTGTATTACGGCGCAGAATCCATCAGCGCGGTGGAACCGGTGCTGGATGCTGACCAACTTACGAACCCATAATTAATGATGCGTATAGGTATATTTACGGACTTGAACAACCGTTCAGTAGAGAGTGTATCAATAAATTTGAAGATTACTTATTGTCATACTATATGTTATACTAATAGTATAGCAATGGAGAGTTAAAATGCCAAAATCGAAAACTGCAATTTCAATCGAAAGTTCGTTACTATTAGAAACTGACAAAGTTGCTAAAGAATTAGAAATTCCACGCAGTCAAATTGTTTCAAATGCATTAATGGATTATCTAAATCAATACCGTAACAAGCAACTTCTTGCAAAAATTAATGCCGCATATGCAGGTGAACCAGACCCTGACGATATTGAAGCAATGAAAATTATCCGTTCTCACCAAAAGAAACAAGGAAAAAGTGAAGAATGGAAATAAAGCAGGGGGATGTTTATTGGATTGAAATGGATGAACCGCTTGGTTCAGAACCAGGTTATCGCCGTCCGTGTATCGTCATTCAAAACAATATTTATAATCAAAGTCTCATCAAGACAGTTGTTGTGTGTATTTTGACTTCAAATTTGGATAGGGCAAATCTACCAGGAAATGTACTACTGGAACAGGGGCAGGGTGGGGTAAAAAAAGCAAGTGTGGTAAATATTACTCAAATTTTTACGGTTGATAAAAATGATTTAATCGAATACATTGGTTCCGTCTCTCAACAAAAATTGAAGCAAATTGTTAGTGGAATCAATGGTCTCTTACAACCTATTCAGATTAACCAATAAGATTTTTTTCATTCAACAAACAACAAATATCACAGTTTTCGATTACTGTGATATTTGTAATATTCTCGATATTTGTTGATTTTCTTGTAATGGATGCGCCAAAATTAATTTATCATAATCCCATGAAGATAAACTTCGGTAAGTTCCTGCAGCGCCGCAGTTTGAGAATCAGGGTCGGGGGGTTTACCCAGCAGCATTTCGGTCATGTGAAAAGTGTAGAACAAACCAAAAAAGGCGCGCAATAAGCCGTCATTTGAAATCGGACGCAAGGCAGACGGGTCACGTTTGAGCTTGAGGGCGAATTTTTCCATGCCGGGGGCTACCTGCGGCCAGGCGAGTCTGAGGTGTTTACCCTGAAATTCAACCACATCAATGAAAACCAGCTTGATCAGGTCCGGTCGGGCGTTGAGTTGCGTCACCAGGCGGCGGGCTGCGGTGCGGGCGAGTTCTTCAGCATTGGTACCTTGTGAGTTTTCAAGTGCCAACAAAAGAAGAGGGTAGGGGTTATAGGCTTCGAAGACAGCCCTGAAGAGATCATCCTTGTCTTCAAAGTGGTTGTAGAGCGACCCCAGCGCCATGGCAGATTCTTTGGCAATCTGGCGCATGGTGGTGCCATGAAATCCCTGCTCCAAAAAGAGACGATGCGAGGCAGACACGATCTGCTGCCGCGAGCGAGTGGGGTTGGGCTTGCTTTTTTCTAATTTTTCATCAGTCATGGGTTAATTGTATTGAGAAATCGGGTTCATGGCAAATGGTTGGACAAGTGGAAAATGGATGTAACAATATCAAACGAAGTGATGTATAATAAATTACTTCAAAAAACCCATAAAAAATGCGTTAAATAGCCCTAGACTTTTGTAAAAAAGTCGTTATACTGAAGTAACATTAGTGGTAATTAACTAAAAACTAAATAACTTAAAGTTCTAAATTTGGCGGCGAAGATCCACATCCTGTGTTTGGTCGCAGACTTCTGAAAAGAAGTGAGGATGTGGGGAGTCAATTGCGAAACCGGCCCTGTTGGTCGGTTTTTGTTTTAAGTACTCTTTTATTGGTGGGAATTGCTTTTAGTTTTTCATTTATACACACATCACGAAATCAACCTCGATAGCAGTTTGTTGTAACTTGCCGAATTCTTTTTTATTGAGTTGGAGGAATGTCACCATGAAAAAACGCTTAGCCTTGATTTTACATAGATTTATTACTGTATTCGTTGTGGTTGCATTTGCATTGGCAAATGTTAGACCGATATCCGTGGTTAGTGCGGGGGACTTCGTTGGTACTGATGGCGGTGAAACGATTACCGGCACTTCAGGGGATGACACCATCGATGCATTGGGTGGAGATGACACTGTTTATGGAGAAGCCGGCGATGACACCATAAACGGCGGCACAGGCGATGATATTCTAAATGGAGGTCCCGGGGATGACATCGTTTATGGTGAAGAAGGAGATGACACGATCACCGGCGGCACTGGAGAAGACATTCTTGATGGCGGCGCTGGTACGGATACGTTGGTTGAAGTGATGACTGAAGGAACCTCCACCACAACAAGTGGAACTTCAGCTCCAAGTGAAGCTCATTTACCTCCTGCTGGAACGACGACGACATGTAATTTAGACCTAGGTAGGGGTTGTATAAATCAAACTGTTGTTACAGTTACGTACGGAATTACAACAAATCCTAGTTATACTTCGAATTCCACAGAAACAACAGCTAGTGATATGTTTTTGACAGATTCATCCTTAACTACATCATCGGATGTAACAACAACATCTGGTACAACTAATACTACTCAAACACCATATACTATTACCACAATTAATGAAAGCCGATTATGTTTTAAATATTATTGTACTCCTTGGGTAACAATTAATTTACCAACCCAAAATGGAACGGGTGTAAGTTATGACTCCTCCAATGTTGAAACAAATTCTGAACCTCCAATCACTGAAGTTGACACGCTCACTAATTTCGAGGGAGTATCACTAACAGGTAACAGCAATAACAACATCCTTGACGCCAATGCCTTCACCCTTGGCAGCGTCACTCTTTATGGTTTGGGCGGCGATGACACTTTGATCGGCGGCACCCAAGACGATCATCTCTATGGTGGCACCGGTAACGATATTCTGAATGGCGGCGCCTCTGGTTACGACACAATTTACCAAACCGGTACCAATATTGACCTGGACACTGACACGAGCGGTAATGGTCAAATGGTCACCGGCGGCAGCGAGATAGATACGTTGATCAGTATTGAAGCCGCTAATTTAGGTGGTTTAAACAACCAGAACAACACTTTGGATGCTTCAGGTTTCTCCGGGGATGCCACGCTTACGGGTGGCAATGTTACAAATATGTTTACAGACGTAACTAATAACCTTACTGGTGGTTTTGGCGATGACACAATTTTAGGCGGTGATCGTGATGTACTTGCCTTTGGCAGTTCACTTAACAATAATTTGTCTGGTAACGCAGGTAATGATTTATTGGAAGGTGGCGACTGGGCAACGAACACAATGTCTGGTGGAGCCGGAGACGACTCTTTAAATGGCGGTGACTTTGCTACCAATTCCATTTCAGGTGATGAAGGCAACGACACCCTCAATGGTGGCAATTTCGCTGCCAATTCCATGGATGGTGGACTTGGTGATGATACCCTTAACGGTGGTGGATTGGATTTGGCTTCCTTATGGGATCAATTGGTCTCAAGTAGTTTTGATATCACATCTCTGGGTGCCGCGCTCCTGGTTGGAACTACAAATGATATGGAGGGCGGCTTAGGAAATGATACTCTCATAGGTGGCAGTGGTCCGAATGTGGCCAACACCATGAGTGATGAAGGTGGCGAAGATCTCCTCATTGGCGGCAGCTTGGGTGCTGAAAATGAAATGGATGCAGGTGCTGGAAACGACTGGCTGATCGGCGGCAGTATTGGCGCAACCAATAACATGGAAGGCAATGATGGAAACGACATACTCATTGGCGGCAGCCTTTTAGGAACAAGCAATGTAATGCTTGGTGGTGCTGGAGAGGATATCCTTCTGGGTGGCATTGCCGAAAATTATTTGGATGGCGGCGATGACGATGATATTCTGATCGGTGGAGCGGGTTTGGGCAACGCCTTGGACTTTTTGGGCGCTGGCAGTTTAGGCGATCTGGTTCCTTCTGAGAGTGGATTAGGGGATGTAATTGATTTGTTCTCAGGTGGCACTGATTCAAACACAATGAACGGCGGCAACGGCAATGATATTTTGATCGGCGGCTTGAGTGACAACCTCATGCATGGCGATGCCGGAAATGACACACTTGTCGGTGGCTTTGGCGCAGAAAATGTGATGTATGGCGATGAAGGTGAAGATCTACTCATCGGCGGTGCATTTAGCGCTGGATCAAATTGGATGTATGGCGGGCTTGATAATGACATTCTGATTGGCGGACTTAATAGCGGCAACCACATGTTCGGCGATCAAGGTGAAGACCTGCTCATCGGTGGCTTGAACAGCATTAATGAAATGCATGGTGGACAGGATGATGACCACTTGATTGGTGGTTTGAACAGTACTAATACTATGTATGGCGATAGTGGCGAAGACCTTCTCATTGGCGGCATGGGTGGTTCGAACACCATGTTTGGTGGTCTTGATAACGATCTTCTCATTGGTGGTTTGGACAGCACTAATATCATGCACGGCAATGAAGGCCAGGATTTGCTCATTGGTGGATTAGGTGGTTCAAACATCATGCTCGGCGGTCTGGATAATGACCTTCTTATTGGCGGGCTGAACAGTAACAATAACATGCATGGCGATGAAGGAGAAGATATTCTCATTGGTGGCATGAATTCTACAAATTATATGTATGGTGGTGTAGGTTCAGACCTCCTGATCGGCGGATGGTACGGCGATCATACCAATTATATGAATGGCGGTTCCGGCAGCGATGTGATGATTGGTGGCGAGTTCACTGTCAATTTCATGTCTGGCGAATCAGGAAATGATCTCATGTTTGGCGGTTTATCTTCGACCAACAATATGTATGGCGGCGATGATAATGACATCATGACCGGTGGTTTGCTTGGCGACTTCATGGATGGCGGCAAAGGCTCTGACCTGATGACGGGGCTCTCTGGTGATGATATTATGTACGGTGATCAGGGTGTCGAGTTCGCTGCTGATGGAGCCGGGTCAGATCTCATGTTTGGTGGATCGGGCAATGACACCATGTATGGCAATGGAGGCAACGATCTCCTGTATGGTGGTGAAGGCAACGATACACTGGATGGTGGTTATGGTGTTGATTTCCTGTTCGGCGGTGCTGGCAACGACAAACTCTATGGCTATGAAGACACGGACTTCTTATTTGGCGGCGCTGGAAACGATGAACTCTACGGCGACAAAGCTGCAGATGGTTCTGAGTACCTGCCCGGAAGCAACGACTTCCTCTATGGTGGTGCTGGAAACGACTACATGGAAGGAAATGGCGGCGATGATGTGTTAGTTGGCGGTTCAGGTAATGATCAACTGTACGGTGGAACTGGCAACGACGCGCTTTTTGGTGGTACTGGTAATGACTACTTGAACGGTGGTTCAGGTGACGACGCCCTGTTCGGTGGAAAAGGCGATGACATCCTGGATGGCGGCAAAGGTGATGACTTCCTCTATGGTGGAGTTGGAAATG
>Ga0180732_1001405_pt1 | contig 14956 bp, 34 predicted proteins | sample KR11_01MetaG_FD_148674 | JGI IMG/M metagenome (GOLD analysis project Ga0180732, IMG submission 148674) | Groundwater microbial communities from the Olkiluoto Island deep subsurface site, Finland - KR11_0.1 MetaG | ecosystem: Environmental > Aquatic > Deep subsurface > Groundwater | place...
CAACAAACCCTAATTTTTGTCCAAGTTCAAATGATCAAGATACGGGCATAGGAACTGCTGGCGCAGACCAACTTTCCCTTATCGCAGGCGGTGTTGAAGGACATCGTATCACAGAAGCAGCCGGAGCAATTGACCATGTATTAACTGGAATAGTTAAAACACCAACTACACAGACCCTTACAGGAGCCGGGGCGGTAGATATTGTCAGTGCCATAACTCATTTAGTTACAGCGGGGGCGGGTGCTGATGCTCTAACCCTTGCTGATGGTGCTGAAGGACAGATGAAAACCATCATTATGAAAACAATAACAACAGGCGGGGACACATCAGTAATAACACCTACAAACTTTGCGAATGGTACTACAATTACCTTCGATGGAATAGGGGATATTGAAGTATTAATGTTCTCGAATGGTTCTTGGCATCAGGTGGGCAGAACCGGGACTGTGATAGGATAATATTATGAATTACATTAAGAAAGACAGAAAAATCTATGAAGTGGTTGAACGTGAAGTTTCAATTACTGATTTGGAATTTCACATTTCACAACATAGAGAACAAATCGTAAAGTTAGAAACTGAAATCCTAAAAATGAAACAGCTATGAATGGAGTGATAATCAATTGTTCCCTGACTTTATCCCTATTGATTTATCACCAATGTCTGCGATAACCGCAGTCATCCTTTTTTTCTATGGTGCAGCGGGGATATTCACATATAATTTGATCAAACGAGAGTTTAAGCGCATAGGGGATGATATTTTGAAACATGAAGAGCGGCTCGAATCAGGACAGGAAACCATGAGCGAAATGAAAACCAACATCGCATTAACGCTGCAGAGCGTAACCCGCATGGAGCGGATACTCGAACGAAGGAAGGAAAATTAGATATGGAAACCATAGAAATAATTCTAAAAATACTTGAGATCGCAGCAGTTCTGGTGATCGCAACAGGCGGAATGTACTTTTTACTTTTCAAGAAGAAGCTTACTCAGTTCAGAGCATTCATAGTCAGCGTAGATGATGCGCTTTATGATGACAAAGTGACTGAGGATGAGTTCAGAATGATATATGAATCTGCAAAAAAACTGATCGGGAAATGAAATGACCGTAACCTATACCATTGCTGCGAATGTTGCATCATTACTCCGGCTCATCAATCCGAGTACACAGGCAAGGCTGACTTTCACCACGTCCACCGACCCAACATTGTTAGAGGTGGAGGCTATGATCAATGAGGCTGAAGACGAAATCGACAGAACAACGAACCACTCATGGCGGGTGGCAAGCATCACGAACGAATACCATAATCTCACCGGACTCTACACCGGCGAATACAGGCAAGAGCTCCCCGTCAAACTGAATCATAGAAGCATCCGGGCGATGGTCTCCGGAACCGACAAAATAGAATACTGGAACGGTTCGAGCTGGATCGATATGGTCGCCACGCTGACAGAAGGGCGAGCTAATGATTTCTGGGTAGATTATACGCACGGCTGGATATTCTTTGTGAACACAAAACCTTATCGTGCTAATCGTGGAGTCAGGGTAACGTACCGATATGGTGAGGCTGCGGTACCCGGGGATATTCAGAACATCGCAACCATGCTGGCTGCAGCTAAGATCATAGCATCGGATATGTATAAAATTGTACTTCCAGAAGGGGCGGGTATGCGAGGGATTCAGGACGCTGCGGATGCCTGGGAGAAGCGGGCATATGATCGGCTTGAGAAAAGGAAAGAACTTATCCTGGCGCACTAATCGATATATCCAAAAAACAAGGAAACAAGGCTTTAAAATGCTTAGAATCGGAAAAGAAGGATTTATACAGGTTTTGACCCCCTTATTAGATTACATAGTATATACTAAGTGTTTACCACGGGCTTTAATAAAAATGTTTTTTCGCTATGCATCGCCGCAAAAGGACAACTATCTTAAATTATATTATTAACCATTGAACTTATGATATCGGTAAAAGTATCTGTCAGCACGGATAAAAAAATCACTGAAGAGCTACTCAATAAGTTCGATAACGGTTTAGATGATTTAGCTGATTTCATTCTGGCAAAATCCCAGGAACTTTGTCCCGTGGACGAGGCTACATTAAAAAAATCCGGGCACACCGATAAAACAACGCCATTCAGCAAAAGCGTATATTATGATGCAGTCCATGCTGCCTGGATAGAGTTTGGAACAGATCCCCACTCCGTTTCAGAAGAGGGGCGGGAACAGATCACAAAATGGGCTATGCGGGTTTTGCAATTGAAACGAAAAGATGCGGAGCATGCAGCGGACGGTATCATCTGGAAGATCCGACATCATGGGTCTAAACCTCGACCTTTTTTGAGACCGGCTATAGATGACGGGCGAGCTAATGCTGCCGAGATCATCACGAATGCGATACAGCGCTGACCCGGACACGTCCCATTTTTCTGATCGTTTTTTTATAACCTCAATGCATAATCGCTATGCATAGAAGCATATTAGTAACCACTAAGTATATATACTATAAACACGTAATAGTAATTGTAGCAATGTGACAAGCTACAAAATAAATGGAGGACAAGAAAAGAAATGACCCTCGATGAGATTGAAAATTTCCTGACAGAAAGGAGGAAGATAACATGACAAAAGTGGTGGGGACTGAAAACACAGCGAGATACTGGTCGAGCCAGTATCGAGATGATAAGCAAATGAAAAAAGTTCAGCATCGTGCACAGAAAAGGGCATGGGAAATGCTGAATGGAGGAAAATAAAATGAAATACATAATAATGGAAGTGACGGAAGAAACTTTCCCAGAGAGAATTCTGGATAATGAAGAGTCGGTTCGCGGATATTTCTATGTTTCGAAAGAGACGTTCGACGAGGCTGAGGAAAAATAAAATGACATTAAAAATAACTGAAACTGAAATATTTGCAGACAATCTTACAAAAAAAGATTATGATCAACTTAACCGGGCTGCGTCAAAAGTGGCGCACAAATTGAACGCAGTCAGGGAAACTGAAAAGGAAAGAATCCAGGGAGCATGGGTGTATTCTAGCTCATACGAAACTGAAATGCATCGAGGATATTGTTTCCAGGTAGGGCATCCCCAGGGAGCTGGAAGAAATGTTCACGCACATGATGAATTTTATGCCCCCATTCTGGAAGAGCTTAAGAAAATGGGGCTGCATGGAGGAAACTAAAATGACAAATGAGAATGAAACCTGTGAAGTCTGCGGACAAGAATTGGAATATGTGCGAGGGTATGCAAACGGGCTATCATGTCCGAATGTGTTTCTCCATGAAAATGGAGAAGGGGGGAATAGAAAATGAGCAGTATAATAAAATGTAACACGTGTGGGAAAACATTTGTGACGAATGTTACAAATGTATATCGAAACATATTGTGTCCCCACTGTGAACAAATTGCCAGCCCCGCGTTAAAATGGAAGAATGTTGACGAGGCAGAGGAGGTATAAGAAAATGAACGGATATGAAGTCGGGGATGCCCGGTTTAGAAGCCCCGTCAAGGACGGGTTATATGATGCGGTGAAGTATAATGTTACTGAAGAGTTTTTCATTAATCTGACACCACATGAAGTGGTAATAAGAGGAGTGAAAATCCCCCCTTCTGGCAACATTGCCAGGATAGAAGAGGTGTACGACTCAGCCGGCAGAACCTTTGCCGGTATCCCGATAAAAACTCGGTCATATAGGAATTTAGCCGGACTCCCAAAAGAAAAGCCGGGAGTAGGTTATATCGTTTCCGGATTAGTAGCTGAATCATCTGCATGTAGACATAGACAAGATGTTTTTTGTCCCGGAGAAATGATCCGGGACGAAAAAGGAAATGTCATCGGTGCAAAGTCGTTGGTTTCATATGCGTGAAACCAAAAGGGGGAAAATAAAATGACTTTTCCTTTTTTCGATGAGGATATCGTGCAGCACATCCACGAAGCCTGGGAAGAACGAACAGAGCGCAGAGCAGCGAAACAAGAATGGCAGAAGGAGCATCAATGAAATGTTTGAGATGCAAAATCACGGAAACATATAATACAATATATTGTAGCAATTGCCATGCTGCAATGAAAAAGGAAAGAGAAACAGATAGAATCAAAACCGCTTCAATTTCAGAACTTGCATTAGCGATGGAGGGGTTATGAACGTAATCCAAACCGTGGGGGGATATAGAGACGAGTGGGGGCATCGCCTGATAGTATCCCGGCAACCCGGAATGACAACATTCCGCTGCCTGATCTGCGAGGAAACAATCGAAGATAAAACAGAGGAGGAAGAAAATATGTGTAAAATAATATATGATGATGAAACCGAAGAAGTAAAAGACATAAATTGGAATTGTACTTTTGTTTCAATACGCACAGGTCGAGAAGGCAGGCACATCATAGCAGATGATAACAAATTGCATGGACGGTAAATAATGAAAAAATTCACAATAGACGGCATCGACTACCTTGAAAAACAGGTATCATATCAGTCCAGCACAGCAGGAAAAATCTACCTGCCAGCATCCTGGACTGGGAAGAACGTGGCAGTAATTTTACTCCCTGAATAAAGTCGGGGTCTTTTTTTTCTGTAAAGTATATAAGCATCGCAATCATATTAATATCTGTAAGTAAGTACAGGCAGATATGATTGAAGCAGAAGCCGTAAAGGATATTTTGAGCGCCGCATGGACAGCAGCGAATACCGGTGACAATACCCCTATTATCGATCTTGTTACTAATCGGGTTAACGTCGATATTAGAAATTATGATTATGTTCTTACTTACAATGTCGGGGGCGGGACGGCTGCACGTGTGGGGGCAAAAGCTTTTTCTTATTCCAACAGGGTTTCAATAGACTTGCGGAGTTCGGTGTGGTCAAGATTCAAGCTGAACATCTTGGAAATCATGAGGATCATTGAGGGGAAATATCTATCACCGGGCGGAGTATATGCGAAACTTGTTCCTCTGGGGAAAGGTGTGGATCTCAGTGATAAGACCCGATTAATTTACAGGCGGGTAATTGATGTCATGGTGGACGAGGATCTTAAGGAGTTGACCTCGATATGATTACTGGTTTTTTGGGGAGACGGGTAAAATGGGAGACTGCAACGGAGCGTAATCCTGAATATCCGGAGGGAAAAAATGACTCCCGGAACAGCCCGACCTATAATTGTTATCATCATCCAAAAGGAAAGTTTTTTCAGACTATAATTAAAAAAGGCATACTGAAAGTAATCGACCTGATACATTCTCAGTTGATCAACGAATATGACAAGGATGCGTTCGATTATAATGATAAGAGATTGGTGGCAATAGATATGTTTCTCCGGCGGTACGTGGATGTTAATTTTCAGGATGCTAAGCCGTATAAATCGGAGTTCATGACTAAAATTATTGACATCGTGCTTGCTCTGGCAAAGGAGGATATCTACTACCGGGCGAGATTATTTGACGCAATCAATAAATCACGGGCGCTTGGGGAATTTGAACTTACTGAGGTTGAAAAAAATAACATTGAGAACTTTCATTGATCTGAGGGAAACTATGAACAAATATAAATATAAAATAATAATGCACGAACGGATCGTTGTTGAATATATGGGAATCGAGGCGACATAAATGGCAGCCACAAGTTTCTTTTTCGATTATATGACGGTTGTGCTGAAGACCGGAGCGACCACGCTTACAGTCGGGGTCCTCCAGGATGTCACGATCAAACCCGAAGTAGAGTACAAAGAACTTTACGGGGCGGGAAGCATCAAGCGTGCGGATGTGGCGAGGGCGAAGTTGAAGGTCAATGTGACAGCAAAGGTCGCAAAGTTTCATCCGAATATCGAGGGGTACATAATGGGAACAAGAACCGCTGATAAAGATATCGAGGGAGTAGACTCAACCGGAAATACTCAGGGCGCTGTGTTGGATTCCAATGCTGTTACGCTGTTCGAACTCACGGGAACCCTTACGGGAGCGGATGGAAGTTCGTACAAAGCCCGGGCCAAGAATGTCTATTTCGAGTTCCCGCAGTGGGGCGGCTCACAGGGCGAGTATGTCGCTTTTGACCTGAAAGGCTATGGGGACGACTACGTAACTCAGTACGTAACAACTTGAACATGACCGGAACTAATATCGAAGCAGCTCTAAAACGAGATCTTGAGAGCATGAAGGACGAGCGGATGGAAAAAACATCGTCCGCTCTTTCTCTGCTCATGGAGGTGACGGCATCTGAGACGATAGAAATCATATTCGAAGCGAAAGGAAAAAAAGCTAAAATTGAGATTATAGCGAATCCACCGCAGAAGATACTTACTGAACTATTTCAGGCAGCACAGAAAGCAGAACAACTCGCGATATCCGGAGATGCTCAGGGCGATGTTATCAAACAGACTGAAGAACGATTATGTGAGATTCTGGAGTATCTGACAGTACAGCCGAAAATATCAAAGGCAGTCTGGCAATCCGGGGAACTTTCAGATGAAATTGCATCACGGATTATTTTTGAACTGATGAAATACAAAGTTCAGAAACGTGAGGTGATGGAGCAAGAGCTCATACCATTTCGCCAAAACAGACGAGGGGCTAAGAATTTTGGAGATCGTAGAGTTACTCAGGCTCCCGCCATCTCGCCTGACATCCCTGAGTGACGGCGACTGGATATTTCTGCATGAGGCGCTGAATGAACGGGCACGGAGAATGAAATAATGAATCTGGGTACGATCGGATCATTGGTCATTGAGTTGAAAGCAGAGGGGGCGGATAGTGTAGAAAAAGAAATAAATAAAGCCACTAAATCCACTGAAAACATGGGGGTAAAAGCCAAAAAAGCAGGCTCCACAACTGCTATGACATTTGGATCATTGACGAAAGTGGCCGGTGTTTTGGGTGCGGCTATGATGGCTGTACAATCCCCTGTCATTTTTTCATACCTTCAGGAGTTCGGAGACCTGCTCGGATTCGTGGGAGATACGATTTTTTCCATCTTTGGGCCGTTCATAGATTATGCTCTCGATGCCCTGTGGGGTCTGGCTGAGTGGTTCGAAACTCAATCCCCGCTATTACTTGCAGCCGTTATGCCGCTTCTCCCTGCGTGGAAACTATTCATAGATTTTATTGCAGGCGTGGGTAAAGTTGTTTTACTTGGCTTAATTCAACTAATTGCAGATATAATCAAGTTCGTGACTGATTTATTTACTGCATTATATAATAAGGATTGGGCTGGGGCATGGAATGTTATAGCGACTGCTGCGCAAGGGGTATTCGATTGGCTGGTTACAAACGTTTTAACTCCTATTTTGAATACGATTTCATTCATAATTTCTAATTGGGACTGGGGAAAAGCATGGAAATTATTGAGTGATGGATTGGGTGAGGTATGGGAGCACGTAATACGACCGCTGCTGCCAACATGGTTGGGTAATTTCCTGGATGAGATGGCTAAATTCTTCAAAGCGGACGGTGCGGGAAAACTTCAGATGATCGGTGAGACAATCATGAAAGGGATGAATTGGTTGACGCTTGCCAAGGCCGCAGCAGAAACGTTTGTTATTCAGTTTCTCGCTTCTGTCAGATCATCTCTCAGACCCAGTTATGGGGAAATAGGCTTTTACACATGGAATCCTCCTCCAGGCGGAGTCGAAGGCGAGTATCAAAATGGAACGGATTATGTCCCCAGAACTGGTCCTTATCTGCTGCATCAGGGCGAGAAGGTAATCCCTGCAGGAGAATCGGAAGCGGGATCGCAGAGTTTCAACATGACATTTAATATCACTGGTGGCGGCAATGTTCAGGAACTGGCTGCAGAGGTAATGAGATTAATTCAAACTGAGAGTAGGAGGTTGGCATAATATGGCTTTGACGGTGAGTTTTGCGAAGGGTGCGAATACATCGACCCTTACATCATGCAATCCTGATGTGGTCAGACAGCTCAGAAAAGAGAGGATCGTGATAAAACGGGCTATGAAGACCGAACCGAAAGCGAGGGATCGCCTCAAAAATACTGATACCTTCTCTATTGTTGTTACTCTGAAAACAGATTCGCTTGCGGAATATCAGAAGCTTTGGACGATAGCGAAGACGGCAGGGAATACCACTTTTGTCTGGGGTGCGGAATCGTTCACCGTGCAATTCGATTATCTGGAATGCCGGTTAATTCCCGGCGAGGGCGAGATGCGGCAGGTGCGGGCGACTGTGATGATAGTAAGTTCTGACTCAACATGAGGTAAGATGGCATACGAAAATGAATATAGGGTTTTAATAAAATCTGCTGCCGGAAATTTCGATATAAATCTTTACGATGTTTTTGGAGTTAGCGTAGTCAAGAAGCTAAATCAGATGCAGTCGTTCTCATTCGTGGGGTATTCACTCGATGCAACCCAGAAAGCGAGATTGATAGAAGGAAACGAAGTTATCATAATCTATAATAATATTAATATCCTCAAGGGGGTAATTCGAGAAAAAACCATTGACGAGGAACTCGACGAGTGGACGATAGAAGGGGATGATACGAGTGTTAAGCTATTCAACCGTGAATCACAGGATAGAACGGAATGGCTGAACACTGCCGCAAATACGATAGTCGGGGAACTTATTACCGGCATCATGGCAGCGGGGACGGTAGAAGCAGCGGAACCCATCAGCTTCAGGGCTGAGTATGGGAATATTCTTGACCGGTTAGTACAGCTCGCAAAAATCACAAATTACGATTGGTACATTTCCCAGGGTGTGACCCCTACGTTCACTGATGCTTTTAATTTTGTCGCATACCGGGGACAGGTTACGCCGGCTGTGGAGAATTTCAAAATAGGTACAGACCTGGGTGAGATAGAGCGCTCGAAGGATTTCGACCGAATCGCTAACATAATCGCCGTCATGGGCTGGGGAGACGGTGCGTTACAACTCAAATCAAAGATCGAGGCCAGTACAACGAATCTTACATATCTGGACGGTGCGCACACCAGCGCAGTAACTACAATCACGGTAGATGATACGACCCTGTTCGGTGCTTCAGGAAGTATCTGGATCGGAATGGAAAAGATAACCTACACCGGAAAAGGGGCGACCACATTCACGGGATGTACACGGGGAGTATCTGGTGGCTTGAAAGCTTATGCTCATAGTGATAACATTCTTGTTCGGGATGCACAATATACATCAGCAGCACCGCAGGCAGGGACGAGCATTGCAACTAACGGGATCAAGCAGAGAACGTTCCCGCAACTGGATATTATTGATCAGGATACACTCGACCGACTGGCGCAGCGGCTTATCGGGGAGTATAAGGATAGTGTGGAAAGCGGCTGGGCTGTGTTGTCTGGGGATGATTTCACTACTGCAGTAGCTCTTGGGGATACTATCAGCATCGAAGAGCGGGCTACCGCAGATGTAACAAATTATAGATTACTGGGTGTGACTTATGATAGTGAGAATCTTGAGATATATATTGAGTTCGGCGAGGTTAAGGATTACTTCCTGGAAGACCTGGCACGGATGAAAAAAGAGCTTGCGATAAATAATATTTACGGGGCTGGGGCCCCCAATATTGATGAAAGCATCATGACTGATAACGTGGAGCTAACTTTCCCCTTATATCATCCCTTCAAAATTCCCGCTAATGCCATAGCGGTTGGTGAGGTGCTGCTTGATATTGACTTGTACCAATTCAGGGACTATTCTAAAAATACATCAGGCTCGACATCAGGGACAGAAGCGGCACACGGACATACTATGCAGCTATATGATCAGGTCGCTGAAAACCTGTACTTGCTGGCAGTCAATGTCAATGCCGCAAATCTCAGAAAAAACAGCGGATGTACGGCATACTCATATCCTGTCAATTATTCGGTTACTCCCCATTCGCACAGCATCCCGACGCTGGATAATCTCTTTGGTATACAGGAAGATACGACTACCCTGGCATCGATACGGCTTGAGATATGGCTTGACGGGACAAAAGTGACCAGCGCAAACACACCAGATATTACATCGGTGACCGGCTGGGATAATACGAACATGTGGCTGACGGGATACTCGCAGTATTACGGCATTGATCTATCACAGACCACGATTATCACGAAATGGACACCGGAACAGAGGTATGAGGCACAGATAAAAAGCGTGAATGCAGCGGCGCATCGGTGTAAACTTATATCGAAACTATCAAAAACAGCATTCATAAAAGGTGTGAATAAAACAGAATGAGGTATGATTAAATATGAGCGACATAATCTTTCCTGACGGAACAACATTATCAGTATTGAAATACGGAATACAGATTTGTACCTCAATTACCCGCCCCGGCTCCCCTGTTGAGGGGATGCATATTTACGAAACAGATACTGATAAATTATATTACTGGACTGGTGCAGCGTGGGCAGAGCGAACCGGCGGGGGCGGCGCTGGGGATGTAGTAGCAAATGCTACAAGAAACTTAAATCGATTAACAAAATGGACAGATGCAACTAATAAAATAATAGGTAATTCATCAATAACAGATGATGGCATAAACCCTATAATTATGGGTAATACTATTGTCCCATATAGTGGTACATATGACCTCGGAGACACTTCATATTATTGGAATAGTTTGTATCTTGGCGACAAATTATACTTTGGGGATACAACTGATTATCTTCTCGATGGAACAAACGCCATAGATGTTTATTTGAACTCGGCACTTGTTGCAAGTTTCGGTGATGCTTTGGTTGACATTAGGCAACACATTCATATGAATGATTTTGCAATAGATTTTAGGGCAGATAATGTCCATACAATCGGGTATGGTTCAGGAACTAATAGTTTAGATATTCAGAGTTATGATGAACTGAGATTCTTGCTTACTCAAAACGGTGGCGTTGTTCCTATGAGCATAATGACTGATGGAATTAGGATATGGGAAGCACTATTCATAAGGAAAAATCAGGCATCAGATACCGTGTATATTGTTGATGATGCCACTGCTAATATGGAATTTCATGTAGGGGCTGGAAAAGTGTTTGAGTTTATAGTGGGGTGAGATTATGGTAATAGGGGAATTGAAATGATGATTGAGGTGAGTTAGATGGTAGTTGGAGGGATAATTTGTAGTACATCTATGGGTTTACCCCGTAGTAATGTTTATGCTCTTTTAAATTTAGCCAATGTTATAAATGCGAATGGAATATTAAGATCCGCATGTGTTAGATTAAATTGTACTGCGGGTGAAATTGTATTTACTTCGTCTTGTGATATTAATGTTTTGGCTGGGGATATAGTCGGGGTGTGCTATACGCCTGATTATAATCGACAGGTATTTATCGTCAGGGATGATGGTATAAATTATATATTTATCGGGAGTGTAATAATATCAACACCCGATCCGTATAATGATTGTCCTACTGCAACCGTATCCGGTAGTAGTGCAGAAAAAATAGGTTATGTAACAGGAGACACTTTAAAATCAGATTGGGTAAACAACACAACATACAACCCAATAATATATGTTAATTCTGGCTTAGTAGACGTTTATGTAGATATCAATAAAGCAGACGATACCGGCGCAGGAACGTCCTTTGCAACAGCCAAAAAGACCATGAAAGCAGGATGGGATATTCTCGATGCAGCAGGTACAATGCATGTAGCAACTGGAAATTATTCAGCGCAGACGGGGATAACATACAACAAGTTATGGAAGCTCAGCCCGGAAGATCCAAACATAACTGGAGAGAAACGGGTAGCGATTCCGCCATCAGTATGAGGAAATATGCAAACAAAAGAACAGATACAACAAATAGTTGTTAAGCTCAAAGCGAGGACACTGGAGTTGAATGAAGAACAGAAGGTCGTCGAGAGGGAACTGTACAGATATATAGGAAAATTGGAAACACTGATCGAGATGGAGAAACCAATACCACCACCCTAACAAATTACTGAGCTGCCGTGTTCAATGATGTATGACAGTGTATGACATGCCGAGAATCGAATAGAAAAGTATATATGTTATAATGTTGTTATTAACAACATGGCAGTAAAATATATTCCGGACGAGTTGGTTGCAGAAATACGCAACCGAAAACATGACGTTCAAATTTTCATAAAAGAGGCGGTTGAGGAGAAGCTCAAGGGCGAAAAACTGACAGCAGAAGAGGTGGATTATATTCTTTCATTCCTGGATAAATCTACGGATTACTGCGAGAACGACGACGATCATAAGTTCGATGAAGAACTCAAAGAAAAGTTAGCGAGGCTGGTGAAATGAGACGCAGCATGGAAGGCAGGATAACGGATCTTGATCATCCATCATGTCGCTATGCACTTACGATGATATCGCGCGACGTGCCATTTCTGGTAGCGCTGCGAAGCGCTGAGGAAAAGCAGAAGAAGGAGAAATTATGAATAATCCTGGTGAAAGTATAGCATGGCTGTACAGGCCACCCCCTACCGATTTTACCTTTTTATTTTATGCGGGTGTATTGACGGTGGTAATAGCAATAGTTATCATGTATCTTACAAGAAAAAAGGAGCGGACATGAATGGAACCCATGCAGCAAAAGCAAGGCGTAATCTGACACACACTCATGACAGGGAAATCTGGGAGCAGGCACGCAGCGAGGATCACCCGATGCGGTGGCGGCTGTATTGCAAGGATAGGGCGTATAACCTGCGATGCGACAGGATCACGCTGCTGGCTGAAATAAGGGAATCGAAGCCGTACAGGATAGAGAGGATTGGTTGAAATGAAACTCACAGAGTATGTCCAGATCAACATCCATGCAAAAACGAATCTGAGACATCTACACAATGATAGGTTTTATGCTGCATTCGATATGGCGTAATATTCCAGCGCTAGAGGTTCAACCCCCAAAGATCACAAACAACATGGTCTTGCGCAATGCCACCAATCCAAAAAAACGAAAAGCGCAGACCTCCGGGGTTTATCATTTTTCCTCGGAAAAAACGGAGCGGGTCGAAGACAACATGGTCATCACTCCTTCGACCCCTCAACTCCTTGATCAGGGTGGGTTCAAAACTTTTTTGTCACTAACCCCACTCCCCACCCTGACCTATACTAATGACAAAGCCCGGACAGACCACTCCGGGCAACCTCCTATTTGCAGTCCCTTAACTCAGCCAGGTCAGAGTTCCCGTCTCGCATGGCGGGCTGTCGCCGGTTCGAATCCGGCAGGGGCTTTTCGTATTCCAGTGATAACTCCTTTTTGGAGATAACACATGAGGTGCACGGGAAACCGTGCTTCACTCCCTCATAAACGAGTGAATATAAATGAGGTGAAATAAATATGTATATCAAAATAGAATTAAAACAAACTGCCACATTGAGCAGGATCGAAGAACTGGGAAGGGCACTCGAATGTATTGGTGATGGCAACATCCATACAGACGAGTTTGGGGATGTCATTGACGGGGTCAGTATGGATGGCGGATCATGAACGAAGATAACGGAAAATACACACCAGGAGATCGGATCAATGCAGATTACGATGTGCCGCCCAGCACGAAACAGGATGTACAACAGGAGATAATTGATGAAATTACTGACCTGAAGCAAATCGTCTTCATGCAGTCCAGCGGGCATATCCGCAGACAGCTGTTCGAATTGCCAGAGGACATCAGGACGCACTCCCTGAAACTCGCAGAACTGACTAATCATACTGAAGCGCTGCGGCTGAGTCTTGCGCATTCAAAAAACGAAGCGCTTGAACTTGTCCTGAGCGCTACTGAAACTGACATGGGGAAGACGAAGCAGAAATTCAGTAATCCGGAATCCCGGAAAGTTGCCCTCGAATCGTTGTTGAGAAACAACAAGCTGTATCTTGATAATATCGATGAGCTGAGCCGGAAAGAATGCGAGCTGAGGAAATGTCAGATCCAGCTCGATTACCTGCATAATCAATTTAGAGCATTTCTGGCTGTTGCGGGCATGCAGGGGGTGAGATAATGCCACTAATCAATTTAGATAAAGTTCATAAGTATTATATTACTGATATACGAGAAGAATTTAATATTCATGAAAAAATAGAATTGGCGCGACTCCTGCTAAACGCGATTGAATATGAACATAATGAAGCTATGAAGGTGATAACATGACAGAAGATGATAGAGTAAAATGCAACATTTGCAAAAAGGAGATGAGCGCGGATGTATTTGCATTTCACGCCGCTTCACGCCACGAGGATGAAGTTTCCGCATTGTTGTCTGACGATGTCATAATAGAAAGATTGTCGGAGTGGGTGACATCATGAAATTCTGTTCGGTCACAGGATGCGGAATATCCATAACAGATAACCGGGCGGAGACCTCAGAAAAACTGTTCGGACTCCCTTTCTGTCTGGAGCATGAGCCGCGCGCCCGAGCTGAGGCCGATATTGCTGCAGGGGCCTTCACGATAGATACAGCGCCATATACGAAATGTGGCTTCCAGATCCAGAACGGTCTGGCATGTAAGATTGTGGGTCAGGCTGAACTGACAATCGATATCGGAAAAGTTGCGGCAGGGAAGCCGAAAAAGGATTGTATCCAAATAGGCGGGTACGATTATGTGTATAACTCTAATCCGGCGGTGGATACGGAGGTCAAAGCGCTGTTCAAATTGATAGAACAGAAGCAGAAGGGTGGCGCGGGAGAGATACAGAAGGAGAGACCCGCGCCTGTGGAGAAACATGAAGAAGAACCTAAGAAAGCGGAAGCGGGAAAAGATAAGAAGATTGAGGAACCTGAAACCAGACCCGAAAAACCAGAAGTGACGGTTCCCGGAAACGTGATCGCTGTCCTTGATAAATATGGGTGGAAGATTACTGATGACAACGGGGCTGCGAAAATCATCGATAGTCGTGATATCATGATAGACTTATCGAGGATAGATCAGCGCGGGAAAGCTGTTGAGGTAAGTGGATATTCATACGGACATGGACAGAACAATATCGTTGATGCCGAACTCAAAAGCCTGTTTAACGAGATCGCGAAAGCACAAAAACCAAAGG
>Ga0180732_1001406_pt1 | contig 14954 bp, 10 predicted proteins | sample KR11_01MetaG_FD_148674 | JGI IMG/M metagenome (GOLD analysis project Ga0180732, IMG submission 148674) | Groundwater microbial communities from the Olkiluoto Island deep subsurface site, Finland - KR11_0.1 MetaG | ecosystem: Environmental > Aquatic > Deep subsurface > Groundwater | place...
TGGTTGAATATAGCAGAGATTGAACTCAGCGTTTTAAAGCGACAATGCCTTGCGGGTCGAATTGACTGTATTGAGAAAATGCGATCTGAAGTAATGGCATGGAATACTGATCGGAATAATCGTCAAACCAAGGTCGATTGGCAGTTCACCACGAATGATGCGCGAATTAAACTGAAACGGCTATATCCGAAACTTTAAAATATACGCTGTACTAGTCCACTCGGTACGTGCAAACACACCATTCTCCCCCGAAGAAGAGAGGTTGGATGTTTTGGGGGAGATCGGGGTGCCATAAACAAGAGTTCAGAGGGCGACCCGGAAGTCCTCCGTCGCAGAAACAAGGACAGAATCAACAGCCCTCGACGGCCTTGACCTTTTTCTGATGGCACTTGGTGCAACTGGTGGGACCAGCCTTTTTTTCCTTATGACAGCCCTGGCACAGGGCGTGGGCTTTCTCTTTTCCCAACTCGAACGGACCAGGTTGCTGGTCGCCATGACAGACAATACAGCCGAAAGCCTCGGCATGTTTTTTGTGCAGCAAAACAACCTTGCCATTCTTGTTATCGATGACAACGCTTTCCACTTTGGTCGTAACCGCCTGTCCGCTCACTTCCACCGCGGACGCGGCTTGTTGCTCCATCTTCTCGGCGACCTCAACCTTTTCTTCCTGCACTGCTACTGCGGCCTGTTGTTCAGCATTTATTTCAATCTTTTTTTCAACCGCTTCAACTACCTCTTTGGCCGCATCTGAAACCGCATCGGCCGCTTTTGCGACCTTTTCTTCCTCCGCCGTGATTGCTTTTTCAACCACTGCATCCGCCGCGTTAATCGCTTCTGCAGCCTCCTGAGTCGTTTCTTCAAGCTTTTCTTTAGCCGCCTCGGTCTTTTCTACAGCCTTATCCATGGCCTGCTCGACAACGGTCGTCGTTTTCGGCGCCGGAGCCTCGGCTTTTTTATCGTTTGAAGTGCAACCCCACAACATCAGGACAGCCATCATCGCAACAACACTAAATTTCAGTTTCATGGTTTTTTTCATTGGGTATTGGAAGTGGAAAGGAGACGGACTCAATCCAAACAAATGCAATCTGCGCCTCCCAAACGTGACAAATTTATCAGACAATCTGTACCTGTTATTACCGCATATGAAAACCGCTCCCGCCAAACAGTCCAATCAAGCCGATAATAATCAAATATATGGCGACGATATAGTTCAATAGACGCGGCGCAACCAGAATAAGAATGCCGGCGATCAGCGATACCAGTGGGGCGAGGCTTAAATTCATATTCATGTTCATGTTTATCTCCTTGGTCATTAGCTATTTAATCCCCGTTCAATAGAGTATGGGGTCTATCACATTTTTTTTTTGTGCCAAAGTATTGTGGTGTGGGTGCTGTTTTCTGGCAAGGTGAAAAGACAGGCCAGAACTCATCCGACCTGTCACGATCCAGCCTCTTACTTGACCATATAGTCAAAGAGGAACTGCCGCTTTTCGCCATTGCCCAGTTTGGTGCCGACCTCAAAAACATATTTTCCCTTCTTACTTAAGGCCACATCTACGCCAAAACTTTCTCCCATGGACATCATCTGCACGGCCTCAGTTTTTTTACCGGCAGGATCGACGACCTTTACCGCAACCACTCCCGAGTCCAAGGCCTTGCCGGTGGCGATATCCGTAAAGGTGATCATGAGATGATTAGTCGTGCTCATGCCCGCCGCCGCCATGGCCTTGCTGGTATCCAGCAGGTGGGCCATAGCCTTGACCCCGTCCACCGTTACTTCTGGCAGCATAATCTCACCGCCACCCATATCCATGCCGCTGTGATCCATACCGGCCATGGCCCCATGCTCCAATGCCTGGGCTCCTACGGCCAGAACCAGAAAAATCAGGGCGCTTATCAGTTGCAGCAGTTTCTTTTTCATTGTTTTTCTCCTCTTGAGTTTATTTGTAAAGAACGGATTATTCCGCGTGAGAACAGGGTTTGTTCTGAGCTATGACCCTTCCACCTCGTCTGTGGCGGTGGCAATCATGCTTTTTTCCAGATTCCGGCCGCGCCAGAGAAAGAAGATCACCGGGTAGACCATCAGCTCCATGATGCCGGAGGTCACCACCCCGCCCACCATGGGGGCGGCGATCCGCTTCATCACATCGGCGCCAGCGCCATGACTCCACATGATCGGCAGAAGACCGGCGATGATCACCGAGATGGTCATGATCTTGGGGCGGATGCGCTTGACCGCCCCGTGATGGATGGCCTGGGTGAGATCGCCTCGGGTGCGCATCCGGTCGGCATCTCCCCAGAGCTTGTGCGAGATGTCGAGGTAGAGCAGCATCACCACCCCGGTCTCGGCATCGAGTCCGGCCAGGGCGATGATCCCGACCCAGACCGCCACCGAGGTATGGTAGCCGAGGAGATAGAGAAACCAGAAGGCGCCCACCAGGGAAAAGGGCACGGCCAGAAAGACGATGGCTGTTTTCACCAGCGACTTGGTGTTTAAGTAGATGATCACGAAAATGAGCAGGATGGTCAGGGGGATGATCACTACCAGCCGCTCTTTGGCCGACTGCATGTATTCAAACTGGCCGCTCCAGACAATGGAGTATCCCGGCGGCAGCTTGATCTTGGCAGCCACTGCCGCCTGCGCCTGTTTCACATAGGTACCGATATCGATACCGGTGATGTCCACATAAACCCAGGCGGTGCGGCGGGCGTTTTCGCTCTTGATGGCCGGCGGCCCCTTGTGCATGCTGATGGTGGCCACCTGGGAAATAGGGATATGGGTACCGTCGCGCAGAGGCACCAGAATGCGGTGCAGGGCCGGCAGGTCGTTACGGTAGTCGCGCTGATAGCGGATGTTTACCGGATAACGCTCCAGACCTTCGACCGTCTGGGTAATATTCATGCCGCCGATGGCCGACTGGATGATGTCCTGCACCTCGCCGACGGTGAGACCATAACGGGCAGCGGCAGTGCGGTCGACTGTAAAATCGAGATAGTTGCCACCCACCACCCTTTCAGAATAAGCACTCAAGGTACCGGGCAGGGTGCCGATCAACGCCTCGATCTCCTCACCGATGCGGCTGAGCTCATTCAGGTCGTTGCCCATGACCTTGATGCCCACCGGCGTCTTGATGCCGGTGGAGAGCATGTCGATTCGGGTCTTGATCGGCAGGGTCCAGGCGTTAGTAAGGCCGGGAAACTGGATGGCATTATTGAGCCTTTCAATGAGCTGATCCGGCGTCATAACCTTTTGCTCAGGCCAAAGCAGACGTAACGGCCGTTGCAGCCATTCCGGCCAGGGGCTGTAGAAGCGGCTGACCTTCACCTTGCGCCATTGCTCCTCTGGTTTAAGCATGATGGTTGTTTCCAGCATGGAAAGGGGGGCCGGATCGGTGGCGGTCTCTGCCCTGCCTATCTTGCCGAAGACGTGTTCGACTTCGGGAAAGGCAGCGATGATGCGATCTGTCTGCTGCAGCAGTTCTTTGGCCTTGGTGATGGAGACCCCCGGCATGGTGGTGGGCATGTAGAGCAGGTCGCCTTCATAGAGGGGCGGCATGAACTCGGAACCCATCCGGCTGATGGGCCAGGCAATGGAGGCAATGAGGAGCAGGGCTACCAGGATGGTACCTGTACGCCATCTGAGGACAAAATCAACTACTGGATGGTAGATCCGGATCAGCAGCCGGTTGATTGGGTTGGCATGTTCCGGCTTGATGTTACCGCGGATGAACCAGCCCATGAGCACCGGCACCAGGGTGATTGAGAGCAGAGCGGCTGCACCCATGGCATAGGTCTTGGTAAAAGCCAGGGGCTTGAAGAGCCGGCCGGACTGTTCCTGCAGGGTGAAGACCGGCAGGAAGGAGACCGTGATGACCAGCAGGGAGTAGAAGAGGGTAGGGCCCACCTCCTTGGCCGAGTCCATGATGATCTCCCAGTGCGGCTTTTTCCCCCGGTCCCTCTCCAAATGCTTGTGGGCGTTTTCAATCATGATGATGGCTGCGTCAATCATAGCCCCTATAGCAATGGCGATGCCGCCCAGACTCATGATATTGGCGTTGATCCCCTGGGCGTGCATGACGATAAAGGCCATGAGAATCGCCACCGGCAGGGTGAAGATGGCGACAAAGGCGCTGGGCAGATGAAAGAGAAAGAGCGCGGTCACCAGGGCAACCACGATACTCTCCTCGATAAGCTTGCCCTTCAAGGTGTCCACCGCTCGCTCTATGAGGCCGGAGCGGTCATAGACCGCCTTGATCCGTACACCTTCTGGCAGCCCTGACTGAAGCGATTCAAGCTTCTTCTTGACCTTCTCGATCACGGTCAGGGCGTTTTCACCGTAGCGCATCACGACAATGCCGCCCACGGTCTCGCCCTTGCCATCGAGTTCCGTTGCCCCACGCCTCAGTTCCGGCCCGATACCTACCTCGGCCAGATCCTTGACCAGGATCGGGGTACCGGCACGGTCGGTGGAAACCACCACCTGTTCAATGTCGGCCACCGATTTGATGTAGCCCAGGCCGCGGACCATGAACTCGGTCTCGCCCATCTCCAGCAGACGGCCGCCGACATCATTGTTGCTCTGTTGGATGGCCTGGCGGATCTGGGGAATGGTGACATGGTAGGCAAGCAAGCGGTTGGGATCCACCGCCACCTGGTACTGTTTCACATAGCCACCGATGCTCGCAACTTCTGATACCCCTTCCACCGCCGCCAGTTCGTAGCGCAGATACCAGTCCTGGATGGAGCGGAGCTGCTGCAGGTCATGACGGTCACTTTCCAACACATATTCGTAGACCCAGCCAACTCCGGTGGCGTCCGGCCCAAGACTTGGAGTGACCCCCTTCGGCAACTTGCCGGAGGCATAGTTGAGATACTCGAGCACCCGGGATCGAGCCCAGTAGATATCGGTACCGTCGTCAAAGATCACATAGACAAAGGAGAAACCGAAAAAGGAGTAGCCCCGCACAACCTTGGCATGGGGGACGGCCAGCATCTGGGTAGTCAGGGGATAGGTCACCTGATCTTCCACCACCTGGGGTGCCTGGCTGGCATACTCGGTGAAGATAATGACCTGGACGTCCGAAAGATCCGGAATGGCATCGATGGGCGTATTTTTCAGGGCATAGACGCCGCCCACGATCAGGAGGGCGGTGAGGAGAATGACCATGAATTTGTTGTTGATGGACCACTCGATTATCTTGGTGAGCATGGGCGCGCCTATTTATCAAAGAGAGAATCGAGGGATTCACCGGCCTTGGGACCGGCAGCTTTCCCTCCAGAGGGCTGCTCTTTTTCCGGTTCCGTCATCTTCCGGACCGCCGCCCGCAGGGTGCTTTCCGAGTCGAGCATGAACTGGGCGGAAACCACGATGGACTCATTTTCAGCAAGCCCCTGCACCACCTGGACAAAGCCATCTTCACCCTGCAAACCCAACTGCACCAGCCGCGGTTCGAATTTTCCGTCTCCCAGAGAAACAAAAACGGTCTGGTGTTCCCCGGAATTGAGCACTGCCTCCATCGGGATGGTGAGCACATTTGTGACCGCCTGGGTTGCAATGCGGACATTCACATACATGTCAGGCTTGAGTTCGAAGCCGGGGTTATCCAGATCGATCCTGGCCTTGACGGTCCTGGTTTTGGTTTCCACATAGGGGTAAATGATGCTGATCCTCCCCTGCACCGGCTCCTGCTGGTAGGGCAGCTGAATAGTCGCGGCCTGCCCTACCTTGAGCCAAGGCAGTTCATACTCATAGATGTCGGCATAGACCCAGACCTTAGAAATATCAGCGATCTGGAACAGCTCCATCCCCGCCTTGACAAACATGCCCTCATTGACCTTCTTCTGGGTAAGCACCCCGTCATACTGGGAATAGAGGGTAAGGCTCTTTTGGACCGTCCCGGTTTTTTCGAGGTTCTTGATCTGTCCTTCGCTTATATCCCAGTAGCGCAACCTTTTGCGTGATGATTCCAGCAGGCGCCCGGCACCGGCAGCGATTTCCGGCACCTCACTCTGTGCCAGGGCCGCCTTGTTACGCAAGGCCAGGAGAAACTCTTCCTGGGCCGTGACCAGTTCCGGGCTGTAGATTTCCAGCAGGGGCTGGCCTTTTTTGACATGGCTGCCGGTCTCATTGACATGAAGCCGTTCTATCCAGCCCTCGATCTTGGAGTTGATGGAATATTGTCGCGCTTCCTCGTAGCCGACCACCCCGACGGTGCGGATAGTCCGGCTCATGTCCCGGCGACTAACGGTGGAGAAACGCACTCCCATATTCTGCTGGGTCACTGGATCGATGGTGATGATCGCACCTGAGGAATCTTGCTCTCTGGATTGTGCCCCCTGGCCGGAACCCGTGCTTTTTATCGGGGTGAGGGTCATGCCGCAGATGGGACAGTTGCCCGGTTCATCACGGATAATGAAGGGATGCATGCTGCAGGTGTATTTTTGCGTCTCGGCCCTCGCCTCGTCAGGCCCTGCCGAAAGATGCAGGTGGGCATGTTCACCATCAGGCGGCGAAAACGCAATCGGGCCGGTAAATAGCAGCAGGAGAGCGAGAGAGACGGTCAGGAAAAATTTGATTGTCCGCAGCATGGTTATTCCTACTCCTTGCCATGTCCTGGCATCTGACTGGCATTATGTTTTACCGGGGTGTTAGAGGCCGGACTCCGCTTCCAGACGAGCTAGACTGCGTTGCCCGTCACTTACTGCCTTCTCGTACTGAAGTTCAAAGTTGTAGAGGGTCATCAGGTTATCCAAGAGGCCCAAAAAGGGGATCTTGCCGACCTGATAACCATTGATCGCCGACTCCAGGGCCTGACCGGCCTGGGGAATGATACCATTCTTATAGAGGGAGGCCTGATCATGGCTGGTCTGCACCTGACTGTAGGCATCCTGAATGTTAAAGAGCACTTGGTTGCGGAAGTCGTCGTACTGGGCCAGGGACATGCGCCCCCCCTCCTCTGCCTCAGCTACTCCAGCACTGCGTTTGTCCCGAAAGATCGGCAGGTTGACCGCCACCTCAATACCAGCAAAGTCGGTGCCGCTATCGGCCCGGTTCGGTTCCCGGAAGACGTAGGCCAAGCCGACCTTGAAGTCCGGCTTGTAGTCGAGCTGGGCCAGTTTATGCTGGGCCTGATAGCGATCTATCAGGGAGCGGTAGGCCGCATACATGGGACGCAGGGTTTCGGAATTTTTCTGGAGATCGGCAAGGGGGGTGCCAATGGCGGCAAGCGCCGGGTCGGACACCTCAGCAACTGCCGTGGCCGAAGGTCGATTCACCAAACGGTTGAGGGCTGCCAGGCTGGTGACACGCTGCTGGCGGAGGCTGTAGAGGCGATCAAGTAGCTTGGCCCGCTCCACCTGCGCCTTGAGCACGTCCTGCTGCTGGCCCTTGCCCACCTCGTAGTTGGCCTCAGTCAAGCGGATAAAATCATCCAGCAGCTTCATGTTTTTTTCGGTGATGACAACGGCTCGGCCGGCATAGACCAGAGAATAGTACGCCTCCTTGACCTGACGGGTGAGTTGCAGTTGCTGCTCAGCAAGAAGGGCTTGGTACCATTTGGCCTGCAATTCGGCAACCTCGGTGCGGGCCGCAAGTTTCCCAGGGAAAGGAAGATCCTGGGAAATCTTGACCACCTTGCCGCTCATAGCATATTCGTTGCCGGCAAAGGTGTCCACCGGATAGTTGCTCAAAGACAAGGAGAGCGAGGGGTCGTTCAGGGAGCCGGCAGGAATAATCTTGTGTTCATAGAGGTGCAGTCGGGCTTCGGCCGCTTTCAGTTCGGGATTATCGGCCAGGGCCATGGCAATTAGCTCCTCCAGGACCTGGGAGGAAGGGGCATTTTCCTGTGCCGCAAGTACATACTCTGCCATGGAGATGAAAAGAAGCAGAGCCACCAAGAAACGTATGGGCATATTCATTCCTATCTCCTTAAAAAGCCATGCTGTTCAGGTCAGAAAGTACGAAAAAAAATATGCCTCGCATTTCAGTTCTATGTATATCAGTACGTTATATGCTTATTTCCCATCTGAAAATTGATAAAGTGAAGAATATTCTTCAACTAAGAATATCTCCCAACATTCAATCCGTCAATGATAGGGTCAATCTTTTATTTAGAATTATCTAATGCTGATTATCTGAGGAATAACATTTTTTGCCATCTCCAGTGGGGTTTGAGCACCAGTGATCATTCCCTCCGTAGAGAGATACAACTCAGCAGGAGAGAATGAGCAGCCCGACGAAATAGACCAAATCGATGTGGACGATAAAAGAATTACCGGAATACAGTCCCGCAAATAATTTGTAGTTATTCAGACTTGATCTGACATAATTTGGGAAAAAGATCCGAGCTAATCTGACACCTTGTTTATTTGATAATTCAGGAAGAAGGTTCACCCTGCAGTTGTACTTAAAGAGTTAACCTTGCCAGTCGGAAGGTCGAAGCCCGAGAACTTGGTGGTAGAAATGAATTTTGACAGCACCAGTTCTTTGTGAGAGGATAATAGGAGTTATATGCATCTTTTCGAAACCCTTGATGTTCAACGAAACCTAGCGGCGATTGAAAGATTGGAGAAAATATTCCTTTTTTTTTGCCGAAAACCAACGGTTTATGCTCAGGTACGGTTTTTGGAACAGAGCGGCATGAAACGGATCAAAATCAACTTCGACAAGGACAAGCCGGTCAATCGTTCAATATTACGCCCTGCAGAACAAGGGTGAACGCTATTATTTCCGAAACACCATTAAGTTGAACAAGGGCGAGGTGTTTATCTCACCTTTAGATCTCAATATTGAATATCACGAAATCGAATATCCCTTGAAGCCGATGAACCACCGCGCTACAGGCAATACAAAAGTTTCAATGGACAGAGAGGTGAAATTATAAACCGATGAAAGTTAATATTCTGAATTTGATCGATTTTAAGAAAGTGAACACTCTGCTTGAGGGGTTCAACAAATCAACAGGGTTTGTAACTGCCATTTTAGATCTTGAGGGAAATGTCTTATCTAAATCGGGCTGGAGACAAATTTGCACTGAATTTCACCGCATCAATCCCGAAACTTCAAAAAAGTGTACTATCAGCGATACGGTATTAGCCGGGAAAATGAACGAAGGCGAACAATATCATTTTTATAAATGTTTAAATGGAATGGTTGATGTGGCCGTACCTGTTGTAATAAACGGGGAACATATTGCCAACCTGTTTTCCGGACAATTCTTTTTTGAAGAGCCCGATCAAATGTTTTTTAAAAAGCAGGCTGAGAAGTATGGGTTTGATGAAGAACAATATCTGGGAGCGCTCGCAAAGGTGCCTGTTATTCCCAGGGAAAGGGTAAAAACAGCAATGGATTTTTTGCAGAACATGACTCAGCTTATCAGTGAAACAACATTTCAGAAACTGGAGCAGATGGAACTGAATGACGCCGTCTTGAAAAGTGAAGAGCGTTTCAAAACCTTTATGGAAGAAACACCGGTCTATGCTTACATCAAAGACGGTTCGCTAAATCATGTTTTCAGTAATAAAAAGGTGTTGGAACTCACTCAATTAAAACAAAGTGGACAAATAGTCGACTCCGCAAAAACGATCTTCGATCCGGATATTGCCAATTACCTTGAGAGAGCCGACCAAAAAATATTATCAGGTCATTCCAATAGGATTGAATTGGAATACAAGGTAAAGATCGACGGCCAGGACAAATGGCTTAACGATATAAAATTTGCGTTGAAACTCACTGATGGCACAAAGGGCGTGGGCGGGCTTGCCTTTGACATCACCGAGCGCAAGCGGGCGGAAGAGGCTCTGCGGGCCAGTCAAGAAAACTATGGGATTCTGTTTCGCGAGATGCAGAACGGTTTTGCTCACAGTGAGATTATCTGCAACGCCCAAGGTCATCCGATCAACAGCCGTTACCTGGCCGTCAATCCGGCTTTTGAGCGTATCACCGGAAGGAAGGCGGAGGATGTGGTGGGCAAGACAATTCTGGAAGTGTTTCCCTCGCTCGAGCCGAGCTGGATAGAAACGTTCGGCAGGGTGGCGTTGACTGGCGAGCCGGCCCATTTCGAGAGTCAGGCATCTGAATTGGGAATTACCTTTGATGTTTCGGCGTTTTGTCCCGCGCCCAACCAATACGCCTACACTTTTTCCGACATATCCGAGCGCAGGAAAGCTGAGAACGAAATCCGCCGCCTGCACACCGAATTAGAACAACGGGTGGTCGAGCGCACCGCCCAGCTCGAAGCAGCCAACAAAGAATTGGAGGCTTTCTCCTACTCAGTCTCCCACGATCTGCGGGCGCCGTTGCGTCACATCAGCGGTTACGTTGATCTGCTGAACAACCGATTTCGGGAGGCCCTGCCGGATAAAGCCAAACACTACCTGAATACTATTGCAGCGTCTTCGAGCCAGATGGGAACGCTTATCGATGACCTGCTGCAGTTCTCAAGAACAGGTAGGCAGGAGATGTGCCAGGTTGCCATGGATATGAATGTTTTGGTTAAGGAGGTGCTTGAGGCATTAAAACCGGATTTTCTAAACAGAAACATATCCTGGACCGTTGAGGAACTGCCCAAAGTGTTTGGCGATTATTCCCTGCTTAAACAGGTATGGATCAATCTGCTGGATAACGCCGTTAAATTTACACGGAATAAAGATGAAGCCCATATAGAGATCGGATTCACCCAAGAGTCAGACCATTGGGTCTTTTTTGTTCGCGACAATGGCGTCGGCTTTGATACGCAGTATGCGAAGAAGCTGTTTGGCGTGTTTCAGCGGCTGCACTCCCAGACGGATTTTGAAGGCACCGGCATCGGGCTGGCCAATGTGCAGCGTATTGTTCACAAGCACGCAGGCCGCGTCTGGGCCGAAGCCCAGCCGGACAAAGGCGCTACATTTTATTTTACGATACCCTGTGGGCCCTATAGCTAAGGAGACAAATCATGATCGAGCTGAAAACCATTTTGCTGGCCGAAGACAATCCCAATGATGTCGAGTTAACCATAGAGGCCCTGACGGAGAATAACCTGGCAAACAACGTTATCGCGGTGAATGACGGTGTGGAAGCCATGGAGTACCTGCGTTATGAAGGTAAATACAAACAGCGCAAAAAGGGCCAGCCCGCCGTGCTGCTGCTGGATATTAAAATGCCCCGAATGGACGGCATCGAAGTTCTTCAGTACATTCGCAGCGATGACCAGCTCAAGATGCTTCCGGTGGTCATGCTGACTTCATCGCGCGAGGAACCCGATCTGAAAAAGTGCTATGCGCTCGGTGTCAACGCCTATGTGGTAAAACCCGTCAACTTCAAAGATTTTCTCGATGCCGTTAAACACATCGGCGTTTTCTGGGCCCTGCTGAATGAACACCCGATAAAGGACTAGGTTATGGAAACAGATACAATTGCCCAAAGTGATGGTCTTAAGATTCTTGTGCTTGAAGATTCAGCACGGGATTTTGAGCTTATCAACGAGCAGTTAAATGATGCCGGTTTTACATTGAAAATGTCCTGGGTTGAAACGGAAGATCTGTTTATATCTGCACTCCATGAAAACCAATACGACATAATAATGTCCGACTTTACACTCCCCGGCTTCGATGCCTTCGGCGCCCTGCGGATAAGCAAGGAAATATGTCCGGAAGTTCCCTTTATTTGTGTCTCCGGCTCGATCGGAGAAGAAACAGCCATTGAGCTGTTGAAATTGGGAGCTGTAGATTATGTACTGAAAGACAGGCCGGAACGGCTGCCATTTGCCGTAAAACGCGCGATTGATGAAGCAAGAGAAAAAAAACTGCGGAAAAAAGCACAGGAAGAGTTGCTATTTAATTATGCTTTGTTTCGGATCGCGGGCAGTACAGCCAAATTGGGCGGCTGGCGTGTCGATTTGGATACGAATATCGCAACCTGGTCGGAAGTGGTTGCCGATATCCATGAAATGCCTCACGGTTATGCGCCGGGAGTAACCGAAGGAATCCGTTTTTATGCCCCGGAATGGCAGGACAGAATTACACAGGTATTTACCGACTGTGCCGAAAGAGGGATCCCTTATGACGAGGAAATGGAGATCATCACCCGAACCGGCAAACGCGTCTGGGTGAGAACGATCGGCGAAGCGGTAAAGAATGATGAAGGAAAAGTCAGCAAGGTACAGGGCTCTTTTCAGGATATCACCGAACGCAAACAGCGCATCCACTCCCTCCAGAAGGCAAACATGGAACTCCAGGCGAGTCAGAAGGTAACGCTCGATATCCTGGAAAATCTGAAGTCGGAGATTCAGACAAGAACGGCAAAAGAGGCTGAACTCCGGAAGGTGACCATGGCCATCGAGCAGGCCGGCGAGACGATCCTCATCACCGATCCGGCCGGGAAGATTCAGTATGTCAATCCGGCCTTTGAAACCGTGAGCGGCTATACCCCCGAAGAAGCCGTCGGGAAAACTTCGGCCATCCTCAAGAGCGGTCAACAGGACGAGGCCTTTTACCAAAACCTGTGGGAAACCATCAGCAGCGGCCGGGTTTGGAAGGGTCGCCTGGTCAACAAGCGTAAGGACGGCAGCTTATATACAGAGGCGGCAACGATTTCTCCGGTGTTCGATGCCGCTGGAAAGATCATCAACTACGTGGGCGTCAAGCGGGACATCACCGCACAGCTGGAATTGACGGCGCAATTCCAGCAGGCCCAGAAGATGGAATCCGTGGGACGTCTGGCCGGCGGCGTGGCCCACGATTACAACAATATGCTCAGTGTAATCCTGGGGTATACGGAAATGGCCATGGGTAAGGTGGGTACCTCTGACCCGTTGCATGAAGACCTTCAAGAAATTCTTAATGCTGCCAGGCGCTCCACCGACATCACTCGGCAATTGCTGGCCTTTGCCCGTAAACAGGCGATTGAGCCAGTGGTACTAGACCTGAATACGACCGTTGATGGCATGCTCAAGATGATGCGACGTCTCATCGGAGAGGACATCTCTCTGGCCTGGCTGCCCGGCTTCGAAGTGTGGCCGGTTAAGTTCGATCCATCTCAGTTAGATCAGATTCTTGCCAATCTGTGTGTCAACGCCCGGGATGCCATAAAGGGGGTGGGTAAGGTCACCATCGAGACGGTAAATGTCAGTTTTGATGATGCTTATTGCGCTATGCACAGAGGCTTCACCCCCGGTGCGTTTGTGATGCTGGCGGTGGGCGACAACGGCTGCGGCATGGACAAAAAGACCCACGACCAAATTTTCGAGCCCTTTTTCACCACCAAGGGAATCGGCAAAGGCACCGGTCTTGGCCTGTCCACGGTGTATGGGATCGTGAAACAGAACCACGGGTTCATAAATGTCTACAGTGAGCCGGATAATGGGACAACTTTCAAAATATACATTCCCAGCGATACTGCGGGCATTGAAGTCCCAAAGGATGCGAAATCCTCCAAACTTCTATTGGGCAGGGGCGAAACCGTATTGTTGGTGGAAGATGAATCCGTCCTCCTGGTCCTGATAAAGCGTTTACTGGAAAGTCTTGGTTACACCGTTCTCAGTGCGCCCGGCCCAGAGGATGCGTTTCGCCTTGCCGAGGAGCATATTGGCGCGATTCACCTGCTCTTGACCGATGTGATCATGCCGAAGATGAACGGCCGTGATCTGGCACATCAGCTCACCACCCTTTATCCGGACATGAAACACCTTTTTATGTCCGGATACACATCCAATGTCATCGCCCACCAGGGCATTTTGGACGAAGGCGTGAATTTCATCCAGAAGCCGATGTCAAAAAATGATTTGGCTGCCAAAGTAAGGAAAGTTTTAGACACCGAATAATGTGTATCGAGCAATCCGAACAGAGTGAAAAATTTGATTTAGATAATCCTTCAATGATTGGCAGGCAGGGTATCTCAGCCAATTTGAACCTGCACTGCTAGGTGTGGGCACATAAATGTTCCGAGGTATAGAGATAGAGATAGAGATAGAGATAGAGATAGAGATATAAAGAAGACAAACTTCAATTTATGGCGCAGGTGATATTGGTATTAAATGATGTAAACTCAAACTGTTAAGTCAATATTTTGCTGGACTTATTTGAATCTGATTACGTATGAAACTCAGCTAAATTTCAGGCGATTTTTTTCGGTCTTCATAAATATGAGTAAACTCAGATTGTTATTGGTGTCTATCAAGCAGCTGAGAAATGATGACCCGGAGAGGAACCTCGCCTTTGACAAATGGTCGGAAAACCCTCGTGCTTAACTAATTGAAAATCCACCGCTTATTTTTAAAGTCCTAAACCGTAAAAAACGTGGCTGAGTTTCATACATAATCAGATATTTGAATGGATCACACCTTGAAATTGTGAATTCTGACAGTTAGCGCCTGAGCAATATCATAATATTGCCAGGCCGAACCTAAACCAATTTGCCTTATACTTGGACTTGATATGTCTATTGTTCTCCTCTGATTTTCGCCTTATAATTTATAGGCTGCAATGAATGAGAAGAATCAGGAAACACCTTCAACTGTCCTATCTGCAAACCATTTTAGGTTAGCGGTAGTAATCTCTGATATGACCGCTTGTGAACTCCACAGTAGTGGAAATATAATGTTAATGGAGACTTAGCTTCAAGAACCTCCTTAAACGAGTAATATCTTCGTTAAGAGACTATTTTTTACAGAGGTACTAATGCACCAAATTATTAAACACTCCATATGCTTTCTTGTTATTTGCCTGATGCCTTTCGTGTTGGCAAGTGTTTCCTTTGGAGTAGAAATACCACAGGCTGCCGGAGCCGGTCACAAGCGGGTGCTTATCCTCTACGCCTACAATAACAATGTACCCACTTTGCAACAGATAGTGTTTTGGTTCAGCGTGAATTGGACTTTTGGTTCGTTTGTGATAAACAATTACAAACGGAGGAAAATCCATGCGAAAAAAACGTCACAACTACACCCCAGAAGAAAAAGTTTCCATTTTGCGTCGCC
>Ga0180732_1001407_pt1 | contig 14953 bp, 16 predicted proteins | sample KR11_01MetaG_FD_148674 | JGI IMG/M metagenome (GOLD analysis project Ga0180732, IMG submission 148674) | Groundwater microbial communities from the Olkiluoto Island deep subsurface site, Finland - KR11_0.1 MetaG | ecosystem: Environmental > Aquatic > Deep subsurface > Groundwater | place...
AGCAGCTTCTCATCGACCGCCGCGCCAGGAGGAGGCCAGGAGCCCCCGGGGGCTCCTGGCCTCCTCCTGGCGCGAACAATCTCTCAACTCGGAACATCAGAGGCGACATCTATCCTGACACAGGGGGCTCTTCAATAGTACGCAGGAAGTCAATCGTGTTGTACTGCGTAGAGACCAGTGCTCCTTGCTTCACATAGGCACCTGCCACGAAAGCGATGGTGCGGTGCGAATCCACATGGTCGGGGCCATCCTGGGCGTCGTCTTCAATGATAAAGATCAGCGTGTTGTTGGCGTATTTGCTCTTTGAAACCTTTTCAACCAGCAAGCCCACCGCATAATCGTTGTCAGCTTGCTGTATCTCTGGTGTGTTTACGCCGTCAATCGCGGTCAAGAAGGCGCCGGTGTGATCGTTCATGAACCGGACGAGGCTCAACCCAGGCAGATCCTCCACTCCATTAACGTATTTGGTATCGAATTCGCGCTCCCATTCTTTGAAACGCCAGAAATCCGGGAAATTGGGATCCCAACCGCGGAAATACGGATCGGTATACGGAGCCAGGGAAACATTTGTGGAATAAGCCACGATCGTGTTCGTTGAGGCCGGATCGTGCTCGAGAGAAATACTGTAAGGAGAATCCTGGGGGAAATTGTAACGAGTGCCATCAATAGCGAAACCATAGCTGCGCACGGTGAGATTCGCGCGCAGTGCAGCATCCCACAAAAAGCCGGTATTGACTTCATTATTCGGTCCATCCGGTGCAGCCACATCGGTCTGGCCTGGAAGCACATCCGGATCATCGGATGTCAGAGGATTGGCAGCCTGGCGCTCCTCAACGCCCGGAATGGCAACATTCACATTCCGGTTCAACCCCCCCTGGTCCAGGGTGAAGCCGCGTCCCGCATAAGCCAGCGGGTATTGGCGCTGGATCATATCCTGGGCTTGAGCCGAAGTGGACCAGGCCCAGCCGTCATAGCTGACTTCGGAGGTGGCATAGATGTTGTCCAGCGTGACAAAGTTTCGTGCCAGGTTATGCTGATTCGGCGTGAACTCCTCTCCAAACTGAGCCAAAGCAGGATCGCCATTTCCGATTTCCAGGTCACCCAAAACCTGGTCATACGTCCGGTTTTCCTTGATGATGAAGATTACATGCCGGACACCCTGGCGAACAGCTGCCATGATCGCTGCGTCTTCGGCGCTGCTGGTGTAAGAGAAGCGGTTATTCGTGGCTACCTGCGCCGTCAGGGTGGCGAGCTGCGCCGCATCGGGGAGCGGGTAGTTCTGCAGTCCGGCTTTGACCAACTGAGGATTATACTGGTTTGATGCAAAGCCATTCCTGTTCGTCGGTGGCGGCGGCGGCGGGCCGTAGCTGTAGTAAAAGTCAGGATTCGCCCCGGTTGGCGACTTGCCATTGATCACGTAAACCCATTGGCCATCCTCGCTGAGGCTCACCGAATTCGGGTACCAACCGGTGGGAATGAGACCCACCACCCGGTCATCACTGTCCGTTCCTTCCAGGTCCACCACGGCGACGGTATTCAGATTTCCAAGTGTCACATAGAGGGTCTTTTCATCTGGCGAGAGCGTCGCGCTGTTGGGGTTGGCGCCTCTATATTCCGCCAGTTCGGCAGGCATTACCGACGTATGTTTGATAACCGGGATGGTTTCGACGATGGCGTTCGTCGTTGTGTCAATGACATCCACCGTATCCGACTGGTCTTCGACAACATACAGAAGCGTCTGGGCCACGTTCATCGTCATCTTGTTGGGTTGGCCTTTCACCGGGATACGGGACGTTACCGCCGGGTTCATGCCCAGAGCCACCACAACGATCTCGCGATCGCGAATGCTGGATACATAGGCGGTGGCGCTTTCTCCGCTGCCCTTTATCATCACCCAGAACGGGTAGGCGCCCCCCGGCACACCGACTTGCGAGGGATCACTCTTGCCCGGGCGCAGGTCGAGATCGGGCTCCGTGATCTTCGACCATTTGCCTATGCCTCCGGTGAATACCGTGATCGAGTCGTTGTAGTAGTTCGCCACAACCAGGGTCTGACCATCATTCGACACTGCCACCCCAGCCGCGCACGGCGCTACAGAAACACGCACGTTTACCGGGAGTTGCGGCTCGCCTTGGGGCGGTTCCACGACCAGACCCAGGCCGGCGGTGTGGCCCAGGGCCAGCTCGGCTTCGTGCTGCCAGACGCCGCTGACGTCGTTCAAAGTGAAGATGTGGATATTGTCACCGGCGCTATTTGCAGGATTGACGGCGCCGGTGCTGTCAAAGGGGAAATCCCCCATGCCGCTCGACACGTAGAAAGCCTTGCCGGAAGGATCGAAGACAATTCCATTGTAGGTATTCGGGATCTTTACGACTTGCTTCTTGATCGGCGTGTTCGTCGAAATGTCATAGATGAACACATACTCTTGTGAGTCCGGCCAGTTGAAATAGGAGCCACCCGCGTCTGGAACACCATCGGTTCTATAAACGCGGTTGTAGCCGCTCGTCAGAACCAGCAGGGTCTTGTGATCCGGGCTTACCACGCTGGTGACCGCATGCCCTGCCAGCCAGTCAGGATTGTCAGGCAGATCGGGATTCAAATTTTCGTACTGGGAACCTACCGGCGCCATGGGCGTAATCTGCTGGCCCATGTTGGGCAGTTCCTGCACGCTGGGATCTGCATCCACCACCGTAATCGACAGGGTGGCCCTGGTGGTGCCGGCCGCGGTGGAAGCCGTTACCGTATAGATGGTTGTTGCGGTCACGACCATGGGGGTTCCGCTGATGATACCCGTACTGGAGACCATGCTCAGACCCTTGGGAAGGCTTGGGCTCACACTGTACGAACTCACCTCTCCTCCGGTGCTGGTCGGGTTGTTCGACGCGATCAGCATCCCTTTGGTGTAGACCGCTGTGTCGAAGGTGTAGCTGAATGTCAAGGGCGGCTGAATGACACCGTCACCGGTGCATCCCGAGAGAAAAAGCAATACTATTATCATGAAAAGACAAAACCGTTGAATTGAAAACATAACAACCTCCTTAAGCGTTATTACAAAAATTAATTTTCTCTTCTTTTCGTCTTTGTGGACAATATCGTTTTTCTTTTTTAGGATGATACAATGGAAACAATTTTGAGAATTTATTCTAATTGTCAAAGTAAGTGTTCACTCTGTTTTCAGTATTTGATCGAATATCATTAGTAAATATAATCAATTTTTGTGCCAAGTTTCCAACCCTCACCGTTGCATCACCTATCAAACAGATTTATATGAACAATCGGCTTAAAAGTCACTCTCGGGTTAGACCTTAATCTTTATAAAAAAAGGTCATATATTACCCTATGGTCATATGCGACCCTTTTTGGGGCACCATGAATCTGGGCAACCTCAATTCACTAAATAAATTAACAACTAATGATATTTTACTCCGAAGCAGTTCCTCCGGCATCTCATTGCTCATGAGAAGATTTTTGACCGGCTATGCGACTTATTTGAATCTGAGACATCGCAGACATGGTCAATGGTTCCAGAACCGGTTCAAATCCATCATCTACCTGGAGAACGCCTATCTTCAGGAACTGGTCCGGTACATCCATAATATAAATTATAGGCCCATGGAGTGAATTTCCAGTTTGTTCTTGCAAGGGTGTTCTCGCTTTTCGGGCTTGAATAGGACTGCATTCTTGGAAGAGGCGGGCAGGCGGACCGTGTCCGGGCCAGGAATCTGGTTTGTTTCTGGTGTGCAAGAGAACTGGGGAACTCCCTTGCTCAAATGGCCAGGGAGTTTGATACGACTTCCACAGGGGTGAGCTATGCTGTTGGAAGAAGCGAAAAACTGGCCAAAGAAGCGGGATATTTGATGTTGACCTAAATACTTAATAAAGTAAAGTCGTTAAAAGCCACGATTACTATCCAATCAATTCCGCCTCTATTCCAAGTTTTGCGGCAGATTCCGCTAAACGTTTATCAGCCGTAATCAACTCCAAATCAGATGTTGCGGAAACAGACAGATGGAGTGCATCCAGGGTTCGTAGAGGAGTGGAAAGCCTTGAAATCAAGCTTCTTGCCAACCGATAATGTCTTGAATCCAGTATAAGGTAAGTATACATAGAAGTGCCGATGTGAGCTTGAAACGCGTCCAGAATTTTTAGCCCGTCCCTTTCAGAAAACTCTTTTTCTCTCACTTTGCGTGAAACTGCGGATGCCAGTTCAACCTCGGTTAATTGGCTGATTGCCGGGCGGCGCTCTGATAAAAGATATTTTTCAGCCAAATTGCTTAGGGGTTCCGGGCAGTAGTAGGCTGCCAAAACACTGGTATCGATATAATACATTAATACCGTTCCTTTTCCCGAGAATCCACAATGGATCGACTTAAAGATTTTTCTGAAGACCGGATGGATGATCTGAATTTTTTCAGGCTCGGTAAATCCCCGCCCTGTTTTGTTGGGACAAGCTTTGCAATCACATTTCCCCGCCGAGTGATGATAATCTCCTCCCCGGTTTCAACCCTGTTCAATAGGGAGCTTAAATTGGTCCGCACTTCTTTTATATTTACCGTCTGCATTTTAATATCCCTTCTTCTTGATTGTACACTCGATGTGTACACCAAAAAGATGCACTGCGTCAATAATAATAAAGACCTTGGATAGATGCCATTGAGGCCATTTTGGACGCAAAACAAAAAATCGACACTTTCAACGCATATTTCGAACTTAAAGAACAACTGGAAAAACAATTGCAGTTATTGATCGGTGAAACTCAAGAGCTTCTGAACAGGTAAGGATGATCCCCCTTTTTTGATGATAATGTTTCCAAAGCATCCCGGGAAGGAAGCCGGACGGTGCGGTTGTTCGTGTTGAATTCGCTTTCACCGGGTGAAAAGATTGGTTCTCTTTTCGTGGCCGATGGTGGAATAGGGGGTTTCTCCGTAGTCGTGCCCCGGCCATACGCGGGTTTCTTCCGGCAGGGTGTACAGTTTTGTGTGAATGGATTCCAGAAGCTGGGCCATGGAGCCGCCGGAAAAATCGGTTCTGCCCACGGCCCCCACAAACAGGGTGTCTCCTGTGAAGACATGGCCAGGTGTGTATAGGCAAATGCCACCCGGCGTGTGTCCGGGGGTATGGATGACCGTAAGTTGGGTTTCGCCGATGTCGATGAGATCCTTGTCCTTGAGCAGAACATCCGGGGCCGGGGATCCCTTTCCGCCCATGACCCGTGAAAAAGCGCTGTTGGCAAGGCCGGATATGGATTTGGCTTCCAGATGATGGATATGGAGTCTTGCGTTGGTGGCTTCGATCATGGCGGCATTTCCTGCGGAATGATCGGAATGCCCGTGGGTGTTGATGACATGGGTCACGGTAAGCCCGGCAGAGCGAACTTCGGACAGGATCCTTCGGGCATCAAAGGCCGGATCGATCAAGGCGCAGGTTTTGGTGGCCTCATCGCCTATCATATAGCAGAATACGTCCATTCGAGAGAGCAGAATCTGTTGTATGACCATATTCACTCCTTTTGATCAGAGGTTTTTTCCCGATGCGATGTTGACGTTCATGCCATCGTAGCTTTTGAAGATCAGGGCTTCTTTCATCAGCCGGTCTTGGGGCAAGGGTGTTCTCTTAATATCTTTGAATATCCTCCCGGCCTCGTCTTTTGAGATCAGGGTCGCCAGCCCTTCCCCCAGATTTTTCCCGGAAACTGAATCCAGGAGAATAGCGGTCTTGCCGTCGGAAACCACGGAAAACGGCACCGGCGGGTTTTCCGCCAGCCTGGCCGCTGCCAGGATTTCCCTTTCCCTTGAACCCAAAGACCCTGCGGCACATTTGATCGCCATGAACCTTTTTTGATTCACATATACCATAAGGTCGATCCGGGAGAGGTATTCCTGGCCGTTGGCATCCACCACCAGTTTCTCATCCACCACCACATCCTGTTTGGAATACCCTTTTTCTTCAATGAGAAAACGCTCCAGGGCCTGGCGATTTTCCTCCGGTCCCACAAGGGGGATGCTTTTACCGGTGATGTAATCCTTTACAAAATCAGGTTCCGTTACTTTGCTCTCCATGATGCCCGCCTTTGGAATTATACTTTTTCGATTAAAGATTGTCCGGTCATGGCGGCGGGCTGTTCAACCCCCATGATTTGAAGGAGGGTGGGGGCGATGTCGGCCAGAATCCCCTTTTTTAAGACGGCATTTTTATACTGCTCGCTCACAAGCACCAGGGGAACCGGGTTCAGGGTGTGGGCCGTATGGGGCTTGTTGTTTTCATCCCGCATCTTTTCGGCATTCCCGTGATCGGCCGTGATGATCACGGTTCCCTGTTCCTCAAGAACCTTGGAAACGATGCTGAAAATACAGTCATCCAGAACTTCGTAGGCTTGAATGGCCGCTTCGATGACGCCTGTATGGCCCACCATATCCATATTGGCGAAATTCAATACCACCAGGGCATAGGGATTGGAGGCCAATCTGGCCAGCAGTTCTTCCGTCACCCTCGGAGCGCTCATTTCAGGCTTTTGATCATAGGTCGCCACTTCCCGGGGAGAAGGCACAAGGCATCGATCCTCCAGGGGAAAGGGTTTTTCCTCCCCCCCGTTAAAGAAATAGGTGACGTGGGCGTATTTTTCCGTTTCCGCGATGCGAAGCTGTCTGAGCCCCTGCCGGCTGATGATTTCCCCCAGAATATCCTTCAGGTATTCCGGACCAAAGGCCATGGGCAGGGTGAATTTTTCATCGTAAAGGGTCATGCAGACGTATTCACATAATTCGGGAAGAACGTTTCTTTCAAAGGGAGTAAAATCCACCTCGGTCAGGGCCCGGGTGATTTGCCTTGCTCGATCCGCCCTGTAATTAAAGAAAATTACGCCATCATGATCACAGATCCTGCCCAAAGGAGAATTCTGTTCATCCACCATGACAACCGGCTGAACGAATTCATCGGTCTGGCCTTTTTCATAGGCATTTTTTACGGCCTGAACCGGGTCTTTCTCAAACACACCATCCCCTTCCACATAAAGCCGGAAGGCTTTTTCCGTCCGGTCCCATCGAGTATCCCGATCCATGGCGTAGTACCTGCCGCACACCGTGGCGATTTTACCGAACCCCATGCGGCTGATTTCGTCCGACAAGGCGCGGGTATATCCCAGGCCGCTGTCCGGTGGGGTATCCCGACCATCCAGGATGACATGGATATAAACCCTTTTCATATCCTTATCTTTGGCCATTTTCAGCAGGGCAAAAAGGTGGGCCAACTGGCTGTGTACCCCCCCGTCGGATACCAATCCCATGAGATGAAGGGCGGAGTTCTGGTGTTTCACTTTTTCCATCAATGAGGTCAGAGCCGCATTTTTAAAGAAAGACCCGTCTTTAATGGATTGGTCAATCCTTAACAGATCCTGATAAACGATGCGACCGGCCCCGATATTCAAATGCCCCACCTCGGAATTGCCCATGATTCCCTTGGGCAGGCCCACGGCTTCCCCGGAGCATTCAAGCCGGGTGCCGGGATAGGTTTCCATTAATTGGTGAATATGGGGGGTTTTCGCTTGGGAAATGGCATTTCCGGAGCCGGAATCACCGATGCCCCAGCCATCCAAAATCATCAGTAAGCAGGGTCTCTGGTTATTCATCTGAATCGGTTTCCTTTTTATTGACTTTCTGGTCGGATTCTTTGGTCACTTTTTCCGGCGAGATCCGCGGGGCATCGTGCCAAAGTCCTTCCAGGTCAAAAAAAGCCCTGGCAGATTCAAAAAAGATATGAACCAACACATGCCCGTAATCCATCAGGACCCATTGGCCCTCGGTCTTGCCCTCCACATGAAGGGGTTTTATGCCGTGATCTTTCAACTCAGATTGAACATTATCGGCAATGGCCACAACCTGCCGGTTGGATTTTCCGGTGCATATGATGAACACGTCCGCAATGGTGGTTTGTTTTCTTACATCCAGAATCACAAGGTCTACGACCTTTCTTTCCTGAATAGCCTTTAAGAACACGTCAAGATTGTGAACCTTTTCGAAGGTCATTGATAAAGTCCTTTGGTATGAATATAATTTTCAACAGCGTCAGGGATCAAAAACCGCGCTGATCTTCCTTCCCGAATCATCTCCCGGATTTTTGTCGAGGAGATGCTAAGGGGGGTGACTTTCTGAACATAAACCGGCATCAGGTCCGGGTGACAATAGCATGCCTGGTCGGACTGAAAAACAAAATCCTTTGAAATTTTCCTGCACAGAAAATCATGAAGCATCGGGAACGGCCCTTCGATAGCCTTTAAGTCAGGATCAGGCCTCATCATGACAATGAAGGAAATCAGGCTTAACAGCTCCCGAAAGGATTTCCAGGTGTTGATTTCCAGAAAAGCATCCGACCCGATGATAAAATAGTATTTCGCCTTCCCGGCGCCTATGGTTTGGAAATACTTCACCGTATCAACGGTAAAGGAAAGGCCGGCCCGTTGTAGCTCCACATGGGAGAGTTCAAAGCCCCGGCGGTTTTCCACGGCCAACCGGATCATTTCCATCCGGTCATGGGTGTTTTCAATTTGACCGGGGTTTTTATGGGGAGGAATGGCCGCGGGAATAAAAACAACCGAGGCGAGGTTAAAGGCCTCCTTCACCTCCCAGGCCGTTCTTAAATGCCCGTAATGAATTGGATTAAAGGTTCCACCATAGAGACCGATGTTGTTCAACCCATCTCCTTTATGAAATGACTCCTGCTGTCATCTATGGCCGGACCTGACCTTCACCGAAAACCACAAATTTGGTGGTGGTCAACTCCTCAATGCCCATGGGACCAAAGGCATGCAGTTTTGAAGTGCTGATGCCGATCTCGGCCCCCAGACCCAGCTCTCCCCCGTCGTTAAACCGGGTGGAGGCATTCACCAGCACCACGGAGGAGCCCACGTCGCGAACAAATTGCCGGGCTGCCCGGTAATCGTTGGTCACGATGGCCTCGGTGTGGTTGGAGCCGTATTTTGCGATATGGGCCAGGGCCTCTTCCATATCCTCCACCACTTTAACGGAAAGGATCAGGTCCAGGTATTCTTCTGGCCAGTCGGCTTCCGTGGCCACGGGAATATTCTTTAAAATACGCCTTGTTTTCTCACAACCTCGAAGTTCAACCTTGGCGGATTGGAATTTTTCTGCCATTTTCGGCAGAAAGCCTTCCGCTGAAGATCGATGCACCAGAAGGGTTTCCATGGCATTGCAAACCCCGGGGCGTTGGACCTTTGCATTGAAGCAGATCTCCATGGCCATGTCAAAATCCGCGTTCCGGTCCACGTAAACATGGCAAACACCCTTGTAATGCTTCAGCACGGGAATCTTTGAATTTTCAACCACAAAGCGAATGAGGCTTTCGCCGCCCCTGGGGATGATCAGATCAATATACTCTTCCTGTTTGAGCAGTTCGTTCACGGCAGCTCGGTCCCGAACGGGCACCACCTGGACGGCTTTTTCCGAAAGACCCGCTTCGGAAAGCCCCATACCGATAACCCGGGATAGAGCCTGGTTGGACAGCAAGGCCTCGGAACCGCCTCGAAGGATCACGGCATTGCCTGCTTTCAGGCAAAGGGCTGCCGCATCAATGGTGACATTGGGCCTGGCTTCATAGATAATGCCGATCACTCCTAAAGGAATCCGCATTTTGGACACTTCCAGTCCGTTGGGCCTGATCCATGACCGGCTCAAGGTTCCCACCGGGTCCTGCAATTGAATAACATCTTTCAAGCCCTGAATCATGGAAGCAATGGTGGCTTCTTTGATGGTGAGACGGTCGAGCATGGCGCCGGAAATTCCCATCTCCCCGGCCCGGTCAAGGTCCTTTCGATTCTCCGCCATGATATTTTCAGATTCCTCATCCAATTTTCGGGCAATGGCGGATAAAGCGCTGTTTTTCATGGGCGTTGAACAGCGGGCCATTTGAAGGGAAGCCTGTCGGGAAGCCATGGCCATTTCAAGGATGGTTTTTTCAAGGGTCATGATGTTGTTCCTCTTGATACGGAATATTCTTTTTTTTCATCTGCTACAAGCCGCATTCACCGGTCAGACTGAGGTTGTTCCTGTGAATGACCTCGTCATAGGACTTGGCCCCCAGACGTTCGCAAATGGCGGCGGTTTTCAAACCCATGATATCTTTTATGTCCCGGGCGCTGTAGTTCACCAGGCCGATTCCCAAAAGTTCCCCGTTTTCAGCCTTTACGGATACCGGTGAGCCCACGGGGAAATCCCCTTCAACCCCGACAATTCCGCTGGGCAGAAGGCTTTTCCCTCTTTTCACCATGGCTTTTTTAGCGCCCTCATCCACCACAACCGTGCCTCTGGGTTTGGAGGAAAACCCGATCCAGCATTTCCGGCTGGCCAGTTTCTCCTTTTTGGGTACAAAAAAAGTACCTGTTTCCAGGCCGGAAAAAATGTCTGCCAGAACATTTTTTCTTTTTCCGTTGGCAATGACCATGGGAATACCAGCCAAGGTAAGTTTCCTGGCGGCTTTTATTTTGGATCGCATGCCCCCGGTTCCAAGAGCCCCGGGAATGCCTCCGGCCATGTCTTCGATGTCTTTCGTGATGGTTGAAATCAGGGGCAGCAGTTTCGCATTTTCATGAACTTGAGGGTCATGAGTGTAGAGCCCGTCGATATCCGTTAAATTGATGAGGGCATGGGCATCCAGAAGCAGGGCAATCATGGCGGACAGGTTGTCGTTGTCCCCGAATTTGATCTCCTCCACCTTCACCGTATCATTTTCATTGATAATGGGCACCACTTTCCAGGAAAGGAGAACGTTGAGGGTGTTTCGAGCGTTCAAATACCGGTTCCGGTTGGAAAGATCATCGCTGGTAAGAAGGATCTGAGCGACTTTTTTATCGTGTTTACTAAAGGCTTTTTCATACGCAAGGATGAGTCCGGCCTGACCCACCGCTGCTGCCGCCTGTCTTTGAGGAATCTGCTCCGGGCGCTGGGGCAGCCCCATTTTTTTAAGGCCTGAAGCCATGGCCCCTGAGGTCACCAGAATCACTTCCACCCCGAGGTTGATCAATCCGCTGATCTGGCCGGAGATGGATTTGATGGTGCCTAAGTTCAGCCCATTATCCTGGGTCAGGACATTGCTCCCGACTTTGATCACCACCCGTTTTACTTTGGAGAAAGTGTCTCTCCTCATCCTATCCATTGGAATCATCCAGCCGTTGAACGATTTTGGACATCAGTTTCTCAAGACCCTGCCCGTCTTTTGCCGAAATTCGAAGCACTTCATCATCGGTGAATAAAGATTCAAATTTAGCAGCATTTTCTTCGGCCTGGTCCAGATCCAGTTTATTCAATACCACAATTTGCGGTTTTTCAGCAAGTTTCGGATTGTATAAAAAGAGCTCCCGATTAATAATATTTAAATCCCTTAAGGGATCCTCGGGATCCAGAACCGAGGCATCCACCAAATGCACCAGGATACGGGTCCGTTCAATGTGTTTGAGAAATTGTGTGCCCAGTCCGGCACCTTCATGGGCACCCTCGATCAGGCCGGGAATATCCGCCACCACAAAGGGTTCCCCCCAGCCCGTCTGGACAACACCCAGATTTGGCGTGAGAGTGGTAAAGGGATAATTGCCGATTTTGGGTCTGGCCGAGGTGATGGCTTGAATCAGCGTAGATTTTCCGGCGTTTGGAAGGCCCATAATTCCCACATCCGCAAGGAGCTTCAGCTCCAGTTTCAGGGAAAAAGCCTCACCGGGTTCTCCGGGCTGTGCAAATCTGGGGGTTTTATGGGTGGAAGATTTGAACCGGGTGTTTCCCTGGCCGCCCCGGCCGCCTCTGGCCAGAACAAAATCTTCTTCGGGAAGCGTAAAGTCTTTTAGGATTTCACCGGTTTCTACATTGGTGACAAGGGTTCCGGGCGGGACTTCAAGGATTAAGTCCTCACCTTTTTTCCCGGCTCTCTGCTGGCCTGCGCCGCCGGAACCATTCTGTGCCGTAAATTGTCTTTTGAATCGGAACTGATATAAGGTGCGTTTACGCGATGTTGCGCGAAGAATGATATCTCCGCCCTTTCCCCCGTCGCCCCCGTCCGGCCCACCATGGGAGATGAATTTTTCTCTTCTAAAACTGACGCAACCGCCTCCCCCATGGCCGGCTTCAACGGTAATAATGGCTTCATCAATGAATTTCACGCTTCATATACGCTTACTTTTTTGCGTGTGCGCCCCACTTTTTCGTATAAAACAACACCATCTATTTTTGCAAACAGGGTGTAATCCTTACCCATCCCAACATTGTTGCCGGGATGAATTCGGGTTCCGAGCTGCCTGATAATAATGCTGCCTGCTGTTACCGCCTGACCGCCATAACGCTTTACACCGCGCCTCTGACCATTGCTGTCCCGGCCGTTTTTAGAGCTTCCGCCTGCTTTTTTATGTGCCATGATTCAATCTCCGCGTACTGAAATAATTTTTATCCGCCATTCCTTTAACCTATTCCCGGAATCCGTTATCAATCCCATTGCCGGCAAGGGTTCAGGGCAGGGGGTTACATTTCAATTTTATCGATTTTTACAGTGGTAAAGAATTGACGGTGTCCCTGTTTCCGCCGATATCCTTTCCGCCGTTTATATTTGAATACGATAATTTTTTTGGCCTTTCCCTGTTCAACAATATGTCCTCTGACCGACACATTTTCCAGAAGAGGTCGGCCCATGGTAAGATTCTCACCATCTGAAACCATCATAACACGGTCAAAGGTCACCTCTGATCCCACATCCCCGATCAGTTTTTCCAGCCGCAGGGTTTCCCCTTCCATTAGTCTATATTGCTTTCCGCCTGTATGAACGATAGCGTACATTTTTATCTCCCCTTCTGCTTTAGGTCTTTTTAAAAGGACTTGAAAAGTCTCTGAAATTTAAATAAAAGACTCTAAAGCGCTTTTTTCGGCAAGGCCTTTATTCTTACGTTGCATATTCCAATCGCTGTTTAAAAAGTGTTTATATTTAAATCATCTACAAATTTTGTCAAGCAAATTATGAATCTATTCCGTTAATTTATGGAGAATTTTTCTGGGCCCTCTTATTAAACATGACATTCTTCACCGAAGCTCGGACACCAGGATCCAATGGTCGGGCGATCTCATCGGCGAAGAACCCCTTGCCATTAGAATTCAGGGCAATCCTTATTCCGTTGTCATGCGTACACCGGGCAACGAAAAGGCCCATGCCGCCGGATTTTGCCTGGGAGAGGGCATTGTGGAGACCCTGGAGGATATCACCTCCCTGGCGCTTTGCGATGGGCCGGACAGCCATGTGGTTACCGTGACCCTCACCGAAAAAAGACGACAGGAAATCCCTCGAATCATGGACAGGCGAGGCTTCATCAGCCAGACCAGTTGCGGCATCTGCGGAAAAGAACTCATTGAAGATCTGGTCCAGGAAATTCTTCCTGTGAATAAAACCATCTCTCTAACCGTGGATCAGGCCCTGCACCTTCTTGAAAACCTCAACCATCATCAACCCCTCGGGCGGAAAACACGCGCCTGCCATGCAGCAGCTCTTTTCGATCCGGATTTGAATCTCTTGGCCGTGGCCGAAGATGTAGGCCGTCACAATGCCCTGGACAAGGCCATTGGTGAACTATTTTTAGATCGGAGACTTTCGGAGGCCTCCATCCTGGTCCTGTCTTCCAGGATCAGTTACGAGCTGGTCCAGAAGGCGGCCCGAGCCCGTATTCCAGTGATCCTTGCGGTTTCAAGGCCCACATCCCTGGCGGTTTCGCTCTCGGAAAAACTCAACATGACCCTGGCTTGCCTTTCCAAATCCTCAGGGCTTGATATTTTCTGCGATACGCATCGGATGCTGTGAGAGGTACATAAATAAAACGGCCCTTTTTTTTAAAAAGGGCCATATAGATTAGTGAATTTACGATTTTTCTATTGATCCATGATCACCGTGTCTGAAAGCACTTTCTGAAGGGATTTAATCCCCTTCTTGGTGACATCGGTGCTGAAAAGGGAGAGCCACCGGAGTTTTTTCAGGCCTTCCAGGAAGGTAAGGGCTTTGTCTGAAATCTGGGTGCCGTCCAGGTAAAGCATTTCAAGGTCCGTGAGGTCTTTGAGACCTTCAGCGCCGGCATCGGTAATTTCCGTATTGCTTAAATAGAGTATTTTAAGCCCCGTCATTTTGCTGATATACCGAAATGACAGATCGGTAATCTGGGTGGAGCCCAGGTTCAACACTTCCAGGTTTTCAAAATTCGCCAGGTATTTTACCCCTTTGTCCGAGATCTGGTTTTTACTGACATCCAGATCTTTAATGGAGGTGAGGTGTTTGATCTGGTTCAGCCCGCTGTTGGTCACCCGTGTTTCGCTGATGGATAATACTTCCAGGTTGCCCAGGTTTTTTAGAACCTTAAAGGATGTCAGTCCCCGGTCGTTCAGCCGGGTCCGGAACAGATAAAGTCGCTTGATGTTTTTACAGTTTTTGAGGTATTTCAACCCATCCCCGGCTGTCCAGGTACCATCCAGGAAAAGGGTTTCCAGTTCGGTAAGGCCCCTGATGTATTTTAGACTCTCATCAGATACTTCCATGGAAGCGAGATCCAGGTTCTTGACTCTTTTCATATCGCTTTTCGTCAGGGGCTCCATGGCTTCTTTGCCGATCGCCTCTTTGATCATTTTTTTGATCATGTCCTGCTGATTCATCATGATTTTTATCATCCTTTATATGGAACAGGGCGGGTATATGTTAATTTTGGTCTATACAATATGTATTTTTGCTTGTTTAGTCAAGCTTTTATCTTGTATTAAATTTTTGGAGACCTGTTTGCTTGAATATCTTTTAATTTCTGCCACACCATTTTTACCTGAGCCATTGTGTTTTCCAGCGAGCCTGAATTGTCCACCACCAGATGACAAAGCTGTTTTTTCTCTTCCACGGACATCTGGGAGCGAATCATTTTAAGGGCAAGGCCCTGGGTGTTTCC
>Ga0180732_1001408_pt1 | contig 14952 bp, 18 predicted proteins | sample KR11_01MetaG_FD_148674 | JGI IMG/M metagenome (GOLD analysis project Ga0180732, IMG submission 148674) | Groundwater microbial communities from the Olkiluoto Island deep subsurface site, Finland - KR11_0.1 MetaG | ecosystem: Environmental > Aquatic > Deep subsurface > Groundwater | place...
ATCCAAGTTCTTACCCAATTAGGAAACTTAGAAAAAAACTCAGCTGAATTCCTTCCTACAATGGTAAACAAAGTCACCTTAAAATCTGGGATTGCCTCTTTAATATTCTGCAAGAGTATCTCCTCCTCACACCCCATAAAGTAATCATCTACATCTACTATTACTACAGGATCTACAACCAATATTTGCCCTTTAACTCCCGCTGATCTACTTCCCATCCTAACGCCTCCAATACCATTACTAACTTACCTCTTAGTTGATCATAAAATAAATCAAACCCCTCAATTACAACATCCTGTCCTAAACTTGAGTTAAGCCATCTAGTTAGATATTCTATATAAAAGTTTTCATAATCATCCGCAAACTTCCCCCTCATTGCCTCTGAGTTCCAACTTACATCCATTATCTCCCCTCCATGAGTCACTCTCCAGGAAACATAGATTGCATCTGTCTGTAACTGCTTCCTATCTAAAAAGGTACTCATAAGGGAGGTCTTTCCTGTCCCACTTGTACCATATATTAACTCAGCCTTAGGCCTACCTGCTTTAGACCCCTCTAACCTATAATAAACCCTAGTTGAATCATCCGGAGCCATGGCCGGACCAACCTCTATAACTGTATTAAAATACTTTAAAGCTATGTCTACTAAAGCTTTCTTTGTTGGAATCCATAAATCTCTATAGTCCAAGAAAAAAGCTTTGTGCTCTTGCTGATAAAGTTCATCTGCTACATTAAAGTCTCCTAATACCATGTCCGTTACTCTAAACAACGAATCAAACGCTCTTGGTAGGTCCGCCACATAATGCATCATAGCGGACGCTATAACAATATCATACTTCCCATTAAGTTTGTACACCGAATTCACATTAAATTCCAGCTTAGGCCAAAGTTTTCTCGCTTGATCTATATATTCAGGATTGATATCTACTCCTACAATTCTCCCCGCTCCTGCCTCTTTAGCAAGATAACACATCATTCCCAAGTTACACCCTACATCTAATACCCTTTTTCCTTTAAGGTCAACTCCTTGGGTCAGCTCCTCAAACTTCTTCTTTGTATCTAAACGACCCGGTTGGATCTCTTCCCCATCAATGACTATCTTTTGGTACGGATTCATTCTTATACCTTCTGCGATCTAATAAAATGATAATTCCCCACTCTATAGTAGACTACCTCTCCAGTCCAACCAAACAACCCTAACAAATCCTCCATTGTGAACTCCCAAATATGCTCCGGATATACAAGGCCCCTTCTTATTGCATCATCACACTTAGGGTCCACCGTGGATATTACTATCCATCCTCCTGGTTTACACAACCTATACATTTCCTTCACCAACTGAGCAGGTTCTACATAGTGCTCAATCAACTCTCCCGCAGTCACCAAATCAAAACTATCAGAAGGCAGCCCTGTATCTTCAGCTTTTCCTATCAAGTACCTATGAGAATCAACCTTAGACGGGTTAGTCCTCCAATAGATCTCTTCCGCTTTAAGACTTTGGTCAAAGTTTGTTATCACCCATCTGTCCCTAGATTCCCACTTAGGGTCAGGTCCCAAAGCCAGCCAATGCCCTAATCCATAAACTCCTGCTCCTAAATCACATAAGTGATACACCCTTTTAGGATTAGTCCTCCACTCTTCCCTTATGGTAGGGTTTAGGTACCCTCTCATTCTAATCCTATCAAAGACTACATCTCCCCTTGATTCCTGAACCTCCCATTCTTTTTCCCATACTCTCTCATAAAACTCCGGATCATCTATCTTTTCTACTCTTAGACGCTTCACTTCCACACCTCTTTATTGTACCTTTCCATTCCACATTAACCTCTTGGGGTAGTACGTATAACATAACTTCTCACAATAGGCCTTTCACGGAAAAAACAATGTTCTTCGGTTCATTACTTAGGAGTTCTACCTTCCACCCGGAGTGGTTTACAATCTGTGTCCATGCTTCTCCTACATGTTCCTGGGATGCTATTTCTGAGTCACTTATTGGAAGTGCTCCAACAAATATCTTACAATGGTCTAACAGGTGATTGATGGCGGGGATGACGTCATCCCCCATGTGTTCCAAAGTATGGGATACTATTATAACGTCAAACTTCTCTGGAACATTCCTAATATCCCACTTTACAAATCTAATATCGGGGTACAGTTTTTTACAGGCACCTACAGCTTCAACACTAAAATCAGCTCCCATTACAAAAGCCCCAGCTTCTTTTAAAATAACTGATCCTTGACCTAAGGCACATCCCATATCCAATACAGTCTTGCCCTTTACATCCACCTTACCAACAACAGATAACATATGCTCCCTACTCTGCTCACATCCTTTGTGGAACGCCCAATGACCTGACCTAAATCTTTCATCCCAATATTCTCCAGAGTTTTTCCCATAAAAACACCAATCTCGAACATAACCAACCTCTCCTACCTGATCATCTGAAATTATAAAAGCCCGGTCATCTACCATAGCTGAAGCCTGATATTTCTTATCATCCATATTAAAAGCCTCTGTATACTCTTCAAAGTCAATAGCCTTATTGCGCCCTATATGAATAATCGATGGTGTCTTAAAATAACAATTAAAGTACCCCGCATCTCTAAACCTCTTTGATATCGCCCTATCTCCCTGACCTGATTTGCCATAGTTAGGAAAGTATCCCACTTGTTTAGTAGCCTCTAGGTCCATTATTGAACCGGCCACCTGAGTGGTAGACACCACAAGAACCTCTACTCCATTAACCTTCTTCCATCCCCATTCGACAGGCCACGTTGGAACTCTAATCTCTAAACTTGGTAGATGGCAGGCACAAAAAGGATACTTTAGTTTACCTTTATTAATTAAATTAAAATTAGTCTGTAGAGTCTCCGCAAACCCAATCGGAAAAACTAAGTCATCTGAAGACACCACAAACTGTGGCTGAGTAACAAACTCCTTGATTCCTGCTGTTTTTAAGAAGTCAGCGCCAGGATTATCTTTGAATAAAATCCAGCCCTTAGCAGTTGCTTTGATGTATTCCAAAGTCTCCTCGTCTGACCCTCCATCAGCAACATAAATCTCGACCCCCGGCTGGATAAGTGACTCTAAACATTGCTTCAGGTACTCTAATCTCCTAAATGACGTTACAACAACTTCCATATGAACTCCCATATTTTGTACCGGGCAAAGCCCTTCCCATACAAATATCTATCAGAACTTTCTACTAACCTCTTCCTCACGGAATCCGACAAAATAGTTTCCACTGCCACAATCACAGAATTCGTATCAGTCCCTACAAGTCTGCAAATTCCTCGATTCTGAGTCACTGCTGCCTGACGCTCAGTTTCCTTTCTTAACACCAACACAGGAACCTTAAGGTAATTTGCCTCCTCTTGAATTCCTCCAGAATCAGATAGTATCACCCAAGCTTCTCTCATCATCTTTAAGAATGCAACATATCCCACAGGCTCAATCAAATTGATTCCTTCAACTCCCTCTAACTCTTCCTGTACTACTTCCTCTACTTGAGGATTGGGGTGCCGGATCCAATTCACTTCCAACTCCCCCACACGTTTTTTCAAGATCCACTTCACGGCCCTGCATACTTGGGTTATTTGTCCTGCCTGATTCTCCCGCCTGTGCATAGTCACAAGAAGCTTTTTAGGACTACTCCCACAACTGGTATCCACTACAGCTCCCCCCACACAAACAATGGCATCAACCGCTGTGCTTCCGACTACAACAGATTCATTAGGTACAGGCAAATTTACTCTATCATCCTCATGTAGGAGGCAGTGTAAATCAGCAACTTGAGAGATTGTCCTCCTTATTCCTTCCTCTGGGTACGGAGACTTTAAATTATGAGTCCGTAGCCCCGCCTCAACATGACATACAGGAATTCCACTGAAGTAGGCACACAACGCACCCGCAGCAGCAGACGTTGTATCTCCTTGCACTATCACAAGATCAGGGGTCTCGCTTTTAAGAAGGGGTTGCACCCTATCAACAATATTCCTAAAAGAACCACAAACTCCTTGCCCTGGAACCATTGTTTTAAGAATATAACAGGGTTCAAACCCAAAAACATCGAAAACTTGCCAGGCCAACTCCTCGTGTTGCCCAGTATATATAACCTTGATTTCATGGCATCTAGGATCTCGCAAACCTTCCAAGTAAACTGGATAGAGTTTTATGAGCTCCGGTCGTGTTCCCGCAATTAGAACTACCTTCACGAGGCACTCTCCTCCTTATATTTCCGCTCAAAGTATTCCGGATACTTTGCTGCTTGTCCTACAGTGGTGTCCATATGCTCAACTTCCCACCCCTGCACTTGCCCCATCAAACCTCCTTGGCTGTTCGCCCAACCGCAAAAATGTTCATCTTGTCCTTTAGCTAACGGAAGATTTTCAAGCGCCTTATATTTATAGTAAATTACAGATGGTACTACGTGAAAAATTCCTCCAATAATTGGCATGAGATCAATTCTATCCGTTCCAACCCAGACATGTTGGGGAGATTTAGGAGGATGCACTAACCCCGTTACCACCGGGGATAAAATATATTTTGGACCAAACTGTTTCACACAAAGAATCCTATCAAACAACGTTACTGCTCTCGAAATAATTCCCTTAGTCTTAATCAAACAATCATTATCCATCTTTATGATTAAATCATAATCTTCATTACAGCTAAATATTGTCTTGACAGCCGTATTTATTCCAACAGATATTCCCCTATTCTTTGAAAAAAAGCTCAAATCTTTATAGCTCCTGTGCGTTTCTTTAAGCCAATCGACTGTTCCGTCCTCAGATCCATTATCAATAACAAAATGGTCATAAGGATACCCAGCCATTTTCTCTAATTGATCAAACGCTCTTTTTGTATACTCAAGACGCTCTCTAGTCAACGTAAAAATTGCTACCTTCATAAATCCCCCTTACAATATCTTGCATGCTTCATTCGAAGCACCTTAGCAGCTTCCTCCCAAGTTAGCTCATTTCCAAAAGTAATCCCAGCTCTTCGATACGTAGTAAAAAGTATCTGTGGCAAGAACAATCCCTCCATCCCCCGAGACGCCATTGTTAGCCAAACATCCCAGTCTTGAAGTCGCTGAATACTCTCATCAAATCCTGGGAAAAGTTTGGTTCTAATCAAAGACATTGTCGTTATATAATTAAACTTTTTTAACAACTGAGGATCCCACTCCTGGCTCCCATATTGTTGGCCCTCCATTAAATATATACCATACACCCACGCTTTAGTAGGCTCTCTTCGTAAAGCTCCTATCAATGCTTTCAGTGCCCTGGGCTCCCACTTAACGTCATCATCAGAAAATAAAACAAACTCTGACCTACAGAACTGAAAACCTCTATTTCTAGCCCAAGACGCCCCCCGTTTCTGCTCGTCCATTTGAACAACAATTTGTACACCTTTTAACGTCTGTCTCGCTAAACTATTTAACGTCACATTATCTGGTTTTAAAGGCTCAACCGCAGGTATCACAACTGTAACTAACGCCACCTCTCCTCCAATCTACTTCCTAAACTATTGGATTCTTCCATCAGGCAAGACAATCCCTAACCTCTCCTCTATTCCACCCGTACAGAACTAATACAAAATTCCCCGCCAGGAGCACTTACCCGATGCGCTTCGTTCATCACAACAACAAGCAGATCCTCACCATTAACGCCCCATCCAATATGCTCCAGTAAATTATCCGCTCGGATTTTCACTGCGCTGTCGTCCATTAACGGCCATCGGTTAGTAATATCCATTAATTTATCTGGCTCGCACTCTTTTCGATAATCAATGTTTATCCACCCAGGCATATGAAATCGCTTTATTCCGCATCCCAAGTTTAATCTAATTGCTTCGCTCACGCCCACCCCCAAAATGTTTTATCTTCCCTTAAATTGCTGATAATATTCATTATCCGCCATAGCACCGTATGCTTTGCCTGTTGCAATCTCCAGCCATTACGTGCCACCTGTTCCCGGTATACAGGATTGCCGTCAAGTTCAACCATTAATTCATTAGCCTGTTTCGCATCCCGGAAAATAAACAGATGTTCATGGTCTTTAAATAGTTTATCTATCCCGTCAAAATGCCTGACAAGCGCGCATCCGCCATAGGCAAGGATGTTGTATAATCTCAATGAATTATAGCCCGGAACGTCTGGAGAATGAGCTATTGAATACCGGGCCGATCTGTAAAGACGCGCGGACTGATCTTCAATCCTGATTCTTTTGGTCCTATTAGATTCATTGAAAACTGTCGCGTTTATCGCCTTAAAAAATCCATTTCTTCCAATATGATATTTATCATTCCCAGTTCCGCCGATAAATAACGCCCGGTATTTCTCTTCCGCCCGGCTTAAACATGGATTAATCACTGACCCTTGGGGCATATAAAAAACAGGGGCGTTGAACGCTTGCCCCAATGCTTCAAGGTCATATTCCCCGCTGGTCTTTTCCCAGCACATAAAAAGGGCGTGGAAAACTTTATACATGGATCCGTATTCAGAATTAACCGCCCTTAAATCATTATGCCATAATCCCCTTAATCCCGGAAGTCGTTTAATATTAGGCACGCTGCTAATAAGCCTTGTGGGATTTGTGCAAATCGTGATTACTGTGTCCGGTTTCCATTCCACTATCTCGGAAAATGTTTCTTCATCCTGGATCTGTTCAACCGGGATCTGTCGGGCTTCTCCGCCCCGCCGGTTGAATTCATCGCATGTCTGGTCGACTCCACGCCATAAAGGAAAATGGTTTCCGGGAGCGGAACCCAGTATCAATAATTTATGCTTCCAATCAAATTGTCTCACCCGTTTATAGACTTCAAGTGATAATTTCTTTTCCGTTTCCTGTGACCGTCCCTTGGTGTTCTTAATTGTTCCGCCCCCAAGGTGCTGAATAAAAACATTCTTGCAGACAATTTTTTTACTCAGCCTGTCCATCAGGTCTGATTCCTGACCATAAAACGGGAAAAATTCAGGGAACCCTCCCACACGTTTCCATGATTCTTTCCTTATCAGGACGCAGAACCCGGATAGTTGCGTTACCTCTTTCAGCTTTTCGCCCCCGATTTTATTCCCAACCTGATAGGCAATCCCGCATTTATTGGTTATCGGACCGACAGCATCAGCCCCGGTTGTTTCAGCCGCCTCTACCAGTTTATCCAGCCAGTCATCCTCAACAATTGTGTCCGTATTTAGCAGGCAAACATAAGGAGCATCGCTGGCCGATATCAGATCGTTCCATAATGCCCCCAGGTTTTTATCAATGAATTTATTGTCAACATCGGTCAGGATATGCCGGTTTAAATTGGTATGCTTTTTAATCGATTCAATACACTGATTTTCCAGTTCCGGCTGTCCGTATTTTATCAGGATGATATCAGCAAATGGCTTGCCGGGAATTGTGTATCCGAATTTTTTCAATACAGCCTTTTCCCTATCAGTACACTTTAACCAGTTGCCGTCCCGGTCGGAATAAATTTTCCTTACCGGTCCGCCCGCGATAACTTCACCTTTGATGGTTACCCATGCTTTACTGAGAGTTGTACTTTCCTGCAATTATTTGCCGCCATTTCTCATAATCAAGTTGGTCCCTGACTGATATACACTCTTTTGCAAAATAGGCTGAAAAAATAATTCTGTCGATAAATACTCCGCTGTATCCGGCATTCAATAGCCTGAGCCATAGCGACCAATCCTGCAATCGTTCTTCATTTTCAATGAACGGTTTATCTAATTCCCGGCATAATATCGGGAACTTAATCAGCGACATCGTGGAGATATAATTATATTCCCGCAATGCCTTTGGATTGAATTCTTTTGATGGAGATCTGCCTGATAAATAACCACGCTTGGTATAGTGACCATAGGCATAGGCAATATCAGGACCACTTGCGTCCAGCGTCTTTTTCATTTCCTGGAAAACATTGGGAATGAATGTAACATCTCCGTCAACGAAAATGATATATTCCGGCTGTTGGGATACAGGGCGGTCCTTAAACATCTTGAATCCGATATTCCTGATTTTCTGCACGCCCCGATTATCAGGAACCTGGAGCCACTGGATATTCACATCGTCGGGAACCGGAAAGGGATACATTCTGTCTATAGGCGGCATGGAGGCATCATCAATAAAAATAATGTCAAGACCGCAATCCAGATCATCCCTTTGTATGATTACGGATTCAATGGTATTGCCAACAGTTTCATGCTGATTGAAAGCGGAGATTACAACACCGATCATTTTCCAGCCCCGCTTACTTTTTAGTTCTAAAATTTTTCAGGGCATCGTATAATTTCTGCGCCGTGCTCTTTCCGATTCCGGGGATCTTTTCCAGATCTGTGACAGATTTCCCAACGGCATCATTAACCGTAATCATCCCAGCTTTTTTAAGCCTGCCTTTAATAGGACGGCTGATTGAAATGATGCTTTCCAGCTTGGGATTTTTTTCAACAGGCGGGGTTAATACGCTAGGCACAACCGGTATTTCCTGAATCAGTTCAGGGCTTCCGACAATGACTTCCTCATCGTCAAGAGCAAACTCATCTTCAAAGGCTTCCTCTTCCACTGTGTCATCTTCGACAATATGCAGATCCTTTGCTATTTTGTGATGTTCCGGCACTGGATCATCATATAATGGCGGTATCTTTCCGTGTTCCGCCTCAGGAGCCGCTAGCCCCATCGCGGCATAACGGCCACATGCCATTCCGGCTGTCCACAAATTATCACGCTCCGATGGAGTAGCAAGGGTAAAATAGGCTAGGATATTTCCGGTGGGTTCATGTGCTTCCGGGAAAACCTTTAACACATTAACTGAAGAAAGTGTATCTCCGCTTATAGAATCCCTCCAAGTATGAACCGCTGAAACTTCCCCCCTGTAATGATCACGCAAATAAACTTTAACATTCCGTTCTGTTTTAACTGCCATCGCTTACCTTTCCTTTTCGATGCTAAGATCGACAAAAAAATTAGAGAGACGGGAACCGCCCCGCCTCTCTAATTATACACTAACTATGTATCTCTCTACGTTACGCGGTAGGATCTACCACGGTTGTACGATCCTGGACATTCACTCGATAGTGATGCGAGGTTCCGCCGAGTAATTCGAGGGCCCCAAACATTACAGTCGAATACTGTTGGTCAGCATCGTTAGCCATAGCAATCTCAAACGTCTTCGGTTCAGCTCCGGGATTACCCAGAGGCTCAATATACTGCCAATCAAGTTTATCCTCGCTTACGATAAACGTAGGATAAACAGTTATAGACCCGGCAACTGCCGCGTTGAAAGGATCTATAATCAGAGGAAGCATACCGACCGGGGTACTCAACTGGTAGCACTCAAATACTGAGCGCAAACTGGCAATCGGAGCATATAGCAACTGCTGACCGACCTTGAGCAACTCAAGTTCAATCATCTGTTTGACCATCGCGTTGCAGTAAATGGCGGTAGGCCGCACAATTTTACTGGACGTATTAATCATATTGGAAATACGATTGGTAATGCCCCTGACAACTGAAGCTGTACTCAGGACGGTTTCGGTTGCTGTTACTAGATTCCTGAGACCATCGAACTCATTCGGAGCACCGGAGGCATCGCCTGTATAAAATAGGGTGTTCCACTGAAGCAGGCAGGCGTTCATTAAATCATTAATGTCCTTCTGTTCCAGGTTCCCGAATCTCCGGCCCTGCTGTTGGTAGACGGATCTATCAAACAACGTAAACTCACGATTGGAAACAACGGCCTTAATTGAGCGTCCGGTTCTGGCTGACCTTGTAGGAGACGTGGCGGTAAAGCCAAGATTCCTGACAGGAGCAGAACGGGCCGCGCCCATTGCCGTCTGATCGAATCCACCAGTAGTTTCACCAGGGGCGAGACTTCTGCTGATTCTATCCCAAACGGGGAAATTGCGCCTTAGGTCGTCGAATACGATTTTATCGTAATCATCCACCAATATCGCGCCATTAGCGAAGGTTGTGGATGCCATGAGTTCATCCAGGCTCATGCTCTGAGCGGTCGCCTGTTTATTGCCCTCAAGCATCTTTAAAAGGGTTTTTCTATCCATGTTATTTTTACCTCAATAATATTAACTTTTCACTTTTTGAAAATTTCGCAATGCTTCTATGCTTACCCTTTATGTTTACTTTCGAGCTGCCCTTTCGAGCGTAAGTCTCATCTGTAAAACTTTCTGAATAGCCCGGTCCTTTTCATCTTTGCTAAGATCGGGGTCAGCGGCGATCTTTCTCGAAGCCGCTTTTAATTGTGGAACAGTAAACTCTTCAGAATTATCTGCATGGTCCTCCGGTGTCCACCTGGCAAGGAATTCCAGGTCTTCCGCTTTCAGGGTTTTCCTGACATTCGGTTCCGGTTTGGGGTCAGTTTCCTTAGCAGTGACAACTGGGACCGTCTCTACTTTCGGATCTTCGATTTTAGGTTCCCGAACCTTGATAACTTCATCGAGCTTATCAGTCAGCGGTTTAATAGCCGCTATAAATTGATCACCGATGCCCTTAACCAGGTCAGCCATAGTTCCGATAGATTCATCCTCGGATTTAGGTTCCGGTTTTGGATCGGCGGGTTTCTGTTCAGCCTTGGCCTTCAGTTCGGAAGTTTCCTTTTTGAGATTAGCGATCTCATCGGAAACTTTCTTTACGTCTTCCTTAATTGGCTTAACAGCGGTATCAACCGCGCCTGCGATTGCATCCGTCATTTGCTTAAGTTCAGTTTCGTTCATTATATTTACCTCGTTAGGAGATTTCTTAAATACGTTATTGATTGAAAGCGTTACCGCTTCCCTGATACGATCAAGGGAAACAATGGAATGAACCTCTTTTTCCCTTGCCGCGAGTTGCGTTAATCCATATGCGGCGACATCATTGTAAAGAATTGTCGCACCCCGCCATTGGAAATCTATTATTCTCACTATTTTCATATCCGGGAATACTTCATGAGCTTCTAGTGTAAAATAGATGTCCTTGATGTCGTAACTGAAACCGAGTTTCTTATTACGAGCCTCAGCAACAATCTTATCCACTACTTCTGGATTTTTATTATGTGATAACAACCCCGATGCTCTCGCGGCTAATACTAAACGCCCGTCAGGGGTTTCGACAGGTTCACACCATGCCGCGATAAACTCACCGACTGGCTTAGTTTTAGCGTGCGAATCTAAATTATTTTCAGCAAAAACGGAACAGCCCTCTAGTTCCGAGATTTTCTTCCGCATTAAATCCGACGGAATGAATACCCGGTAAGGTCCGCCCTCCAGCATTTCGGTTCCACCTACGCAGTTATCGCTTGATTTCCCCGCGTAGGTTATGAGACCGATAAAAGGATGTTCGCCCTTGACGACCCCGGCAGTAATCTGCAATGAAAAGGGATCACCGATGGAAGTTAATTTTAATGACTGTAATATTCTTGCTTGTGTGTCCATATTTTTAAATTAAGAATCTGATTTAATAATTAATTCACCTTTGGCGTTTATTTTAATTTTGCTGTTTAACATTTTTGCCTCAATATCACCGATTGCTAAACCTTGTTTCAATGCCCGTTCACGCGCCTTATCCTTTGATTCCTGATTTCCGCTTTTGTATATATAACAGAATCCTGAATCACCCCATTTATAACCTTGTTCATTATCTCTCTGACATCGCATTACTGGCATATATTAATTCCATATTGTAAACACTAAGTACTGACATACTAAATCTATTGACTAATATTCGGGATCTTCTTCTTCATCAAAATCAAGTTCAGCGAACTCTTCTTCTGCTAAATCATCAAGTGACAATAATTCAATGTCGTCATCCTGAAGATCGAAATCTACAAAGAAATCTTCTGATTCTTCATCGTATAAATCATCTTCAGAACCGGGACCATAGCCCGAATTACTAACCAATGTATAACCCCGCCCGTTACACTTGACGCATTTCCTATCATCAATGATTTTCAGGCCGCCACAGTCATCGCAGATAATACACTCTTCACAAAATGGAAATGGGGACAATGGATCGGCAGTGAATTTAGAATTTCCGCACCGGGAACATCCTTTGACTTTTTGACTTGGCTTTGATCGGAGAATATTGTCCATGCCAGAAGTTTAACAAAAGGCATGGACAATTTGATTTTGGCGGGCAGTTGGTTATAAAATGTAACCGACTCCTTTTTTGAATTGATCAGCCCTTGCGCCGCATCAGGTGGACACCGTTATTATCATTCGGTTCACCATATTTCGCAACGGCAAGGTGGAGGCATTCTATATTTAGCAGCACGGATTTGATTTCATTTTCAAACAGGGTTCCCCAGAAATGGATATCCTGTTTACCGTAATTTATTGATTCTCCCCGGTCATGGGAACGGATCAATTTTCCTTCATGCAGATCAGCAGTCCAGGTAGAATCTGTCCTGAAATAAGGCTTTTCTAACTGGGTGAATACTTCGGCTTTAACAAGCAAACAACCAAGCCCTGAGAAAAGCAGGGTTCCATCATTGGATTTTTCGTAAGTCTTCAGGCCGCCATCCAGCCCGTACCAGGCGGAAATAACCGGGATATTTTCCGCGATGGAATGGCGAACCATTTTATTTAGTGCCTTGAAAGGCGGTACAACGTCTTCCTCAACATACCATATCCATTCAGGCTTTCGGGCAAGTGCTTTTTCAGTAACATTATTTTGAGCATCAGGGATAGGGTCTTCATGGGTATATTCAGTTACCCATAATCCGCTCATATTTTCCTTGTTCCGGTCAATGCTTTCAGCGGTCCTTGACATCATTAAACCACGGGAACAAACGCATACTATGCCTTCAATGCTCATTTTATTATCCGATCCTTTTTATTTTTCACGGCGTTTTTAACTGCGGTATCTGGTAAATCCAGGAATAGATATTTATCAGCCCGGTTAAAATGTTCAGGGATCACCGCGCCTATCATAGCACGAGCCTGATTGAGGGTCATTTCCCGATAATCGGAATCTCCGCCTAATCCCATAATCCGATAATATAATCCTTTGACTTTTTTCCAGGTGTAATTATCAGCATTGAAAACTTCAGTCTGGTTAACGGTTCCGTCCTCATAACGGCGGACAATCCTTAATGGTATTTTACGGACAAAAAATCTAATTATCATTATTTACTGCCTCGCTGAATAAATTTTCTTCAGCTCCCAATCTGCGTCTTGCTATGTCGCAGTATTTTTGCTCCTTCTCTATTAGGATAAAGTTGCGACCCCATCGTTTACAAGCAATCCCTGTTGTGCCTGAACCACAGCAGAAGTCCAGCACCGTGTCGCCTTCGTTGGTATAGGTTTTGATCAGGTACGCCATGAGAGCAACTGGCTTTTGTGTGGGGTGCAAACTGCTATTATTGAAGTTTGGTATAAGCATTACTGATTTAGGTTGACGTTCACCACTCTCATTTTTCGCATAGTGTTCAGCTTGTTTTCCCCAACAGGAATTAGGTTTTTGAGTTCTACCCTTTACCCAAGGATAACCTTTTAATTTTTGTGGATTATAAGTAGGTTTATCCTCATAGAAAATAAGGATGTTTTCATGGCTTCTCATAGGACGATAAGAACAATCAAGAAATCCTGTTGATTTGGTTTTTTCCCAAATTAATTCATACTTGAATATTTCCATATTGCTTGAAATTAAAGTCGTGGTAAACGGCTGGCTGGCTGTCATAACAATAGCCCCGTTAGGTTTAATCACTCGTTTCAAGTGCTTCCACATCGGCTCAAGCGGTATGATAGAATCCCATTTGCAGGCTGTTATTCCGTAAGGCGGATCTGCCATAACCATATCGATAGAATTGTCTGGAATGTACTTCATAACTTCCAGACAGTCACCATTGATAAGACTATTTTTGCTAACCAACCCTACGGCTTTAATCTCCTGTTCTGTTTGATTTAATTCTAACATTCACTTCTTTAACAATTATACCACTGAATCGATGCCCTTAATCGGAAACATTCAAATGATCAGGGAAGTTTTCAGCTATTGTTTTCTCTGGCCGCCATCCGTAACGAATGACTTTAACGCTGACTTGCTGTCTGCCAAACTGTATAGCCTCTTCGTATTCCGGTAAGAACAAATCAATTATGCGTCCCTTAATTAACCTTCCGGTATCTAAAACTACAAAAATCCCACTATAACCCCCAGCCTTAACCTCAATCACTGAACCGATGGGTAGTATCCGGGGATCACCCGCAACGATTCCACGCTGAACATATACCCCGGAAAAAGTTATTCCCAGATCACAATAGGCCGTGGCTTCAAATTGAATAAACCCCGCATCTAAACCAGTATCAATTTCAGGTTCAGGATTAATTCGGATTTCTGCTGATTGCCAGATATCAGGATTAATTATGGGATTGGAATGAGCCGTTTCATTGAGAGTGATTATGTTTATGGCCGAAATCAAAACCAGCAATGCGGTTATCCAGACCAGTTTGGTTTTTTCCATGACGATAACCCCCTTTCAGGAATTGTTCATGAGCTTATATCAGATCAATGGGACAATTTTTCAGGAGAAATTCGTTTAACTGATCTCGACCAATAAGCCGCCGGGAATCCCTTATCGTAAACGCCGGGGATTGTTTCAATGCAACTGATTTCAAACCCGGAAGTTTCGACTGTATACTTTAAACCGTGAATTGTCATTCTCCAGAAATCCTGAGGGGCACGGTGGATGCGGTACCCGAACGGCGCGCCGAAAAGAAGCACCCCGCCCGGTTTCATTATCCGGTTAATTTCCCGCATCGCCGCCCACATATCATCCACGTGTTCAATGAGACCGGAAGCAAAAACGCAGTCATAAGTTTCATCCTCAACTTCAGGCATACTGCGAACGTCAAGATGTAGATTCACGGGAGCAGTTAAGCTGAAATCCGATGTTTCGTAACTTGAGGCATTTATAAAATACTGTCTGTATTTGCCGCCTTGATTATCTTGATCGCC
>Ga0180732_1001409_pt1 | contig 14951 bp, 43 predicted proteins | sample KR11_01MetaG_FD_148674 | JGI IMG/M metagenome (GOLD analysis project Ga0180732, IMG submission 148674) | Groundwater microbial communities from the Olkiluoto Island deep subsurface site, Finland - KR11_0.1 MetaG | ecosystem: Environmental > Aquatic > Deep subsurface > Groundwater | place...
AGTTGCCACCCCGATAGCAACGGCAACCGGCTTCTCGGTTTGGCTGGGGTTGATAATGCCCCAGGAGCAGCATACCGTGGAGGTGCGCAAGAAATGAATCTCCAACTCTGGACTGACAGAATCGCCCGACTTAAAGATCGCCTAGACCATCCGGTTCCAACCTGGAAGAGTTTCCTGGTGAGTGTGGGTCTCATGCTACTGGCCTACTTCGCGGGGTGCGCCGTGGGGAATATCAGATGAAAACCGATCCTGTCATTACTGTCGATAGCACGGAGGTTGTCTGGATTAAAATTCCACCGCCGAAACCAGCGCCGGAAGGATATGAGTATGTGATGCTTGGTCCCTTTCCTGGCCATCCTTTCGCTCATCCCACTTTGATGAAGAAACGTGAAGACTCTACTAATCGGTCTTGAATGGGCAGCGGCGACCATTTTAACCGCCGTAATCTACATAACAAAAGGAGCCAAGAATGTCAGTAAAAATCCTGCTGTTGACAATCCTGTTAACAGCCGCGTTGTCCGTCCTCCCGGCCTGCCTTGGCGCAGACAACACGCCGGTGGCCTTGTCCCTGGGCGGTGGAATCGGGATGAGCCTTAGCGGAGACGTAGAGGTGCTTGCCTTGACGCTTTCAACCCGCGCATCGGACGAGAGCCTGGCGACAATCTCCAACTGGCAGCCAAAGGGTGACCTCCTAAAGGGGGTCAAGTTCGTGGCCAAAACGGTTGCCCGGAATGGCCGACTCTACATCATCCAGCGAGGCGTCGGCGGAGTAAAAGTTAGCCTGGGGCTGGGCGCTCAAATGGGTGTACCCCGACTGGATGTGGGAATCTACCAGGGCGATCATCACCCGATGGTAATGTTGAAGTACGACCTTTTTCGTTACGCGCCAGGATAGGCAGGCAGGCCGATCCGATATTCGACCCCTTGCCTTCCTGGTGGCGTGTGGTATAATGGAAGTGGAGGCTTGCGCAGTGCACAGCCCTGCCTCCTTTATGCAGGCTTGCGCGGGAACCCTCTCAGGTCGCCCGATAAGGGCGGCAGCCCCTAGTGGGTGGGAACCTGAGACCCGGAGCCTGCCTCCTTAGCCCTGGCGTTTCTTGGCACCAACACCAGGAATATGGCTGCTGGCAGGACAGCCTGACCATTCCTGCCATTACGCCCGGTGCCGCTTGTCGGCTCGATAGGGGGACGCCCCGCCGGGCCTTTCCTTGGCCCGGCGAAGCCATATCCCCACATTCTCCGACTATGTGCGCCCATGTGCGCGTAGGCCGGATGGTGCACCGTCAGCCCTGCGTCGCTTCCTGGGGCACTACAGGCCCAGGAAATGGCCTTCTATCCGAATGCCCACTCCACCAGCAGCAGCAGCAGGAAGGCGAGGATACAAAACGCGGCAGCCTCTCTGCGGTGATCGTTCATGAGTTCATTTGCGTTTCCCCCGGAACAGATCATCTATGCCATCCCAGATGCCACAGAATAGTTGTCCAGCCACATACATACCCCCTATTAGCAGGACTACTGCCACTCCAAACCCGCCTAGCAACCAAAGGATTTCCATCCCTTCCTCCTTTCCACCAGACTATCGAAGATGCGTGTCATTGCGCCTCTCCCAATCGCAGGGCTGTTTCCCGCCACTCCTTCAGTTCCACCCGCAGTCGGTCCATCTCGGCCAGCAGGCCCATAATGGCCTGCACTGAGTAATTCCCGCTCTTGGTTCCCCGCGGCGCCACCTGCGCCCACTGCCTGATCTCCTCCAGCCGCTCGGCGGTCATGGGTTCGATGCTCATGGTTTCCTCCTTCTCCTTATAAGCTCTCGACAATAGCCCAAAACGTAGGAATACCCAACAATAAGCAGCCAATCCCCACCCATCCTAGTGTTTCAACCGGCAATAATAGTCCAACCGTCCAAACCATTAACCCGGCAAAGGCTGATGGTAAAACAGTTAGGGGAAACCACGGTAATGACGCCAGGGCGAAGAATACTGTCCCGGTGACAAGGGTAGCCTTGGTGCTCACCGGAGGACCGAGTTGGATACCAACCCAAACCCAAAACGTCCAGTCGAGGCCAACCAATACTACTACGGCAATTACGCCAAACGCCAGGCTATCCAACATCCTTCTCACGCCGTCCTCCTTCCCGGCAATCCTTGCTCGTCAACAACAGATGCCCTCAAATAACAGCCGTCCCACCATGCCGACGTGATGATTCCACCATCTGCCTTGCGTCCGAGTAGGTCCAAAACCAATTCCTGTTTGACGTTCTCGGATAGATCATCGTCTTCCAGCGTGTATTCGATCAACGTAACTGTCACGACTTCCCCCTTTTCTCCGGCAGTAGCCGGTCAACCGGGCTGGCGGCATGATGCTTGGCCGCCAGGTCCTCGGTAGTTTCATGGCTATACCGTCTCACCATCGCCAGGTCTGCCCATCCTCCAATCCGCTGTAAGCTCAACACATCGCCTCCGTTGCGAAGGTAGAAGGTGGCGAAGGTGTGCCGGAAGGTGTGGGGGCTGACCCTGATGCCGGTGATCCCTGCCTGCTTCGCATACCTCTTTAACCTGACATTGAGCCGGTGAGCCCGGAGCGGCTCGCCCAGCTCGCTGAGCCATAGTTCGGGCCGGGAGTTGCCACGGACCAACAGATATTCGCCCATCGCCCCGCCTGTTCCGGGTCCGAAGAACACGGGCCGCTCCTTGCCTCCCTTCCCTACCACCAGAATCATGCCTCCGGCGAAATCTATCTGGCCCACCCGGAGACTGACCGCCTCGGAGATTCTGAGGCCACTGTCGAGTAGTAGGAGCATCATGGCGTAGTCCCGTAGGCCAGCCAAGCGACCCTGATCCGGTTGCGCAAGCAACGCCCGGACCTGATCTTCCGTGAAGGCATTGATCTCCTTGTGCCGCTTCCGGGGCTTCTCCAACCATTCCGAGGGGTCTTCTGCGATTCGTCTCCGTCTATACGCCCAGCGCAGAAAGCCTCGAATCACGGTGAAGTAGAGTCTGACGCTCTCACGAGCCAGCCGGCGATGCAGCGAGGCGATGAAGGACTCCACCTCTTCGGCGGTTGTATTGGCGAGCGGGTACGCTGGCGAGTATGCTGTGAATTCGTCTAAGACTCTACTGTATAGCTTCATGGTCGCCTTCGCTGCTCCCTGGCTGGCCTTGCTTGCCAGGAATGCCCCTACCGCCTCCTCGACTGATCCCGGCCCTCCTGGGACGGGCACCAGATAGAGAGGTGGCTTCTTCGCCTCCGCTGCCATTCGTCTCATTTAGGTTTTCCCTATGCTGTCCTCCTCCACTCGATCTAGTCTTGTGGAAAGGACTCTACCACATGGTCGGCCAAAAGTCAAACGAAAAACTTCTTGACAAAACGAAACAGGCGTGATATAGTCTCAGTATGAGCGTAATCGAGGGGAAAAAGGCTACCCGGCGGCAACTCTGCAGCCTATATAGGGAATTGGGCGCCCGGCGGGTGACGTTGGTTGAACTGAGCCAAGAGGTCAATCGCCCTATTTCCTGGCTGTCGGAGGTGAGCCGAGGTCTGCTGCCGAATAAGCGGGTGGTCACCGTTGAGGAATACCAGGCAATTAAGGACGCCATCAAGAAGATCGGCCAGGAGAAGAGGAAATGAAGGCTAAGAGGGGGCGAATTAATCAAACATTAACCTACCGCCTGCTTGGCCGCCAGGCAACCGGGAGTGCGCCCCAAACCCACCCCGGTCCGCTTGGCGGCCTCTTTATTCGGAGGACCCTCCTTGCCGCGTCCATTGCCTCGTGCCTGGCGTCAGTTTTCAGCGCAAGCAGGGAGGAGCGCAGATGAAGACCCAATGTGCCGTTTGCCTTCATGCCCGCGCCGCAGGGCGAAACGCGAAAGGGCAGCTTCTCTTCCGGCGCGATTGCCCGGCGCGGCCGAACCTCGACAGGGAACCGCAGCCGATGTATGACAAGTCCAAAGGCAGAGAGCATCGGCTTGTCTCAAGCCTGTACGTTCTGCGCAACTGCCCGAACTTCGATGATATGCGGGATGGTGGCAAATGAAGCCCCCTGGCCTTGAGGCTATGGAGCATTTCCTGGCGGCGTTCGGGGCGGCCTATCCGTACCCGGACCCGCTGGACAATTTGGGGCGGCGTGGCGAAAAGCCCGGAGTAATCTCGGGGTTACTACGAAGCGAGGACTCACAACCTGCCTGGGTAGTCGTCCTATCCCAGGGCCGCCCCAATATCCTTGTTGTCACCGATCCCGAAAGCGGCCGGGTCATGGGCCACTTGCCTGACGGCGGTAGATTTGAGAGACATAATCCGCTTGTTAAGGCGCTGCGCGAGGAAGGATTTGAGGTGGGAACATGAAGGTTAGGGTGCTGACGGATGATTGTCCTATCTGCGGAAACTCTCTTGGATTCCTGGATGGCCGGTGCACTCGCCGGGCCTTGCACAAGAAGATCGGCGAATCGCTCCTGCCGCGTCTAAACCGCAAGCGCGATTATCTGCTTGACGAGCTGGCCGCGGTGGAGGAGCAGATTCGCGAGGAGGAGACAAAAAAGTGAGTGAGTGGATTGAATGCGAGTTTGCGCAGGAATACCCACCATCGGATCAGATGAGGTGGTGCTGGGTAGGCAACCCGCATACTGTGTGTGCGGTACTTTCCCAACACTGCCAATTCTGCCCGGTGCCCGCACTGGTGAGGTTTGTATGTGGATTTGCGAGTATTCGGGGATTCTGGCGGACACTCCTTACCGTTGCCTACTCGCGCGGTGTTGGTACGGGGCCAGTAAGATACGACGTTGAAGATGGTTTGGACACAGCCCTGGCTGCCCTGGAAGGTGCGAAGGCGGGGCGGGAGGAGGCGGCTCCGTGCGATGCAAAAGGAAGCGGGGCCGCCTCTAAATCCAAGCAGGAGAGCAAACCATGACACGACAGGAGTACCTGGAGCGCAAAGAGGCCCTCTATCAGGAACATGAAGATCGCTACGCAGCCCTGCATAAACAACTGCGGAACCTGGAAGAGCGCCACGCGATAAAGTTGCGAGACTTATATTTGGAGTATAACGAGAAGGAGGAAGCGAATGGTTGACCAGGACGGGAAAGTGTTCAATTGCTCCAAGGTGCCCAAACCCTCTGAGTCTCTTGATCGTGTTTGCCCGTTGCTGGCGATGGGGGCGATGGCTAATTCCTTGCCATCCCATCGCCCGCTGATCGGACCGGAACACTATCACGGCCAAGCCTTGCCGGGAGATTGTGGCTGCCTGGGCGAGCATTGCCAGTGGTGGGACGCCCAGGTAGGCAACTGCGCGGTGAGCGTGTTAGCGATGGGATTCTCCACGCCCAGGATTGTGCTGAGTCAACCGGGAGAAAGGAAGACAGGGTGGAGCGATGCTTAGGTGGTGGCAGTCGTTTAGTTGGGGTGAGGCAGTGTGGATATGCTTCGGGGTGTATGGCGTGGGGCTGGCGATAGCAACCTGGATTGAGTATCACGTCAAGCAACTCAGGCGCGACAGGGCACTCGCGGAATCCGTAGCCTACCAGCGGTCCTACCTGGCGAACCTGGCTGACGGCAGCGAGGGAATAGAAACAGATTGACAATCTTTACTACCACAACCACGCCACAGGCAGTTCTTCTTCGCCGAGAACGCCAACGGAAGTGGCGGGCGACACATCCCGAATATAATCGGAAATGGTGGGCGGCCCACCCGGACGAAACGCGGGAGTCCGCACAGCGATACCGAATGACCCATCCCGACGTTCAACGGGAATATAGGGCAACACATAGAGAAGAAATACAGGAGTCCAATCGACAATATCGGGCAGGACATCGAATTGAAATACGGGAGTATCAACAGCAATATGTGGCGACACACCTCAAGCAGGCGCGGGCGAACAACCATCGCCGCCGAGCGAGGGTCCGAGGTGCGATCGGGACGTTTGGTGTTCAGGATGTTGCTCTCATGTTCATAAACCAGAAAGGGCGCTGCTGGTGGTGCAGCAAACAGATGAGAAACAACTACCATATTGACCATCGATTTGCATTGGCGCAGACAGGAGAAAACGATCCCTCTAACCTCGTATTGGCTTGTGCGGGGTGCAACATTCGGAAGTACACAAAAACGCCAATGGAATTTGTGGGAAGATTACTGTGAGGCAAAGAGGAGGTGGAGGCGTGAGATGCCCTAAATGCAAGGGGCGCGGGTATGGGTTGGTTTTTGGCATGACCAGTGGTATGGATAGCGTTGGCTGCCCTAAATGCCTGGGCACTGGTGAGGTTTCGGATTCCACTGCCCTCGACATCACCGAAATCGGTTACGAGGCGAGCCAACGACTGCGGCGGGAGGCAGCAGGGGAGGATGGTCTCAGCCCGGATGAGGCCGCGGAGGCGCTACGATGAGCAAACCTGTGCCCGTTAGCATCACCCTGAGGATGGTAACGCTGGGAGCGAAGCTTACTCACAAAACACTCTACTTCAGAGAAGAGGGTGCATGTGCAATGCCTGCCGAGTTAAGAATATCCATCGAAGATTTTGAGAAGTTGGGTGAACCACAAGAACTGGTGGTCTCCCTTGCAGCGCCTTTTAGGCACTGCAATATCGAGGAGCAGGCCGTCCTATTGGGCGAGCCAACGTTGAGAACAAAGGAGGAAAGCAAATGAACGAAAATCTGCCAGTGGTAATTGAGGGCGGGATGATTGTCCCAGTGGAGACGGTAGAAGCTTTTGAGAAACGCCTGGACGAGCTTCGGAACTTCACGAAGCGAAACCTCCACGAGGGGGTGGATTTCGGCACGATACCCGGAACCCCCAAGCCCACTCTCCTGAAACCCGGAGCCGAGAAGTTGCTTCGGTGGAATGGCCTGGTGGTAGAGAGTCATTTTCTACCAGACTCTCGGCTTGATCTCAAGGGGGACCTGTTGGATGCAACCCTTGAGGGGACGGTAATTTCCACCCAGACAGGCATTCGGTTGGGGACCCTGCACGCGAACTGCAACAGCGAGGAACGCCGATATAAGGATGCCAGGCACCCAAGGTGGCGATGCCGGGATGCGAAGTGCGGTTGGAAGGATAACAAGGAGCCGGAAGAATTAGTGTGCCCGAAGTGTGGAGGCAACATTAAGCGTCCTCAAACCCTTGCCGACCAGAAGAACGTCATAGAGAAGCAGGTTGACAAGCGCCTGTGGGTCGGAGCGGCCTTGCTTTACACGATGGCCTCCGAAGCCTACACCCAGGATGTAGAGGATATGGAAATTGGAGAGGCCGAAGCGCCGAACGGTTTCCCTTGTCCCAAGTGCGGCAAGGGGATGTTGAGGGAGAGGAAGGGTAGCAAGGGCGCCTTCTGGGGATGCTCGGCCTATCCTGCCTGCAAGCACACGCAGAATGAAGCGCCGAGCGAAGGGGCGGAGAACCCACCCCCAAAAGCTGACGCGCCGAATATAAAGCCTGATTCGGAGGTCCTCAAAAAGCTAAAGAGCGATCTCTATGACGAAGTAGCCGCGGCACACGCGGAGGATCATGGCGTATGTGTTCCTCGAAATCCTGACGGTTCTTTGGCCGACGAGCCAGACAACGCTACCTTCAACGAGCATTTCGCGCTTCAGGGCGAGATTCAGGACTACTGGACTGCGCTCGAAGAGCTGACTGGCAAGTGGCATCCTGCGCATTGTTGGAACAGCCTGAGTGCCTTCTGCGCATTTAAGCGCCAGATCAAGGGGCTGGTCATTCGGGATTGGAAGGAGCCAAGCCTCGAAGAGGTAACGGGCTACCGGGACAAGATCAGGACGCAGTGGCAGGACGCGGTCAAAGCGCAGGAGAGCCTGAATGAATAGCCAGAACGCAGCGAAGGCGAAGGAAGGCAAGTTGCCTGAAGGGTACTCGGTATGTGAGTATTGTTCAAGGCCTTATCCGGGTAGGGGAGGCAGGTTCTGTCTGGCTTGTTCGTCTCGGCTGGAAAAGGTCATCCGAAGGATGAACGACAGCCCGTTGAATAAGTAACCTTTTCGGGGCGGGGAACCCAACTTCCCAGAATTGGCATTACTCGCCCCCTACTTGACAATCGAATAGAGTTGGCCCTCGCGAGGAGCGGGAGGAGAGATGCGGGGTGCTCAGTCAACCCCGCGGGGTGCCGCAAGCGAAGAAACCGAGCTTATCCGTTTGCGGCAGTAGCGAGGCCAACATGGGGGGCGGCGTGGGGTGCGCCACCAGTGGACATCATCTGCCTGGGTTGAAAAGGTGTCGAGCTTGCCCAGGGCCGCCCCCTCTGAAGGGAGGCTGTTGCAGAGTCTATGCGAGGGTTATGCGACGTTTATGCGAGACTTATGCGGCACCTATGCGAGATTCATGCGAGGCGCAAGGATGAATGAGGGAGCGCCTGGGAAGGAGAAGAGATGACTGAAGCTTGGCGGGAATGCCCGATAAGCGAAAAGGTAGAGTTGGCCGGACGAAAAGAGATCACCTATGACGACCATATAAGGTGGTGTAACGCTGCCGGAACCCAAGTCTTCAGATATGCCTGCCGTGATTGCCCCATCCCCGCCCGCCTCGACCGCGTGACGGTCGAGATAGAGGGCAAGCAGGTCAGGCTGGACGCGCAGGCGGTGCAGGGGATAATCGAATCATGGCTTTGGAAGCGACGTAAGGCGCAAGTCAAGTTTGGAACCAGCGGGATAACCGCCGGTGTAATATGCCTGGAGGAGGGCTGGGCTGAGGACCACGCCGACGCCGAGATCGAGCGTTGCCGGAAGGGGGAGGTATAGAGATTCCATGAAACCCACCCAACGCCAACGATTGATAGACCTGCTCTCAGATGGCCGGTGGCATCCCGTCCAGGAGCTGCACGGCATCTGCTGGCGTTACGGGGCGAGGCTGTGGGAAATGCGCAAGGAGGGCCTATGGCTGGAGAAGCGCCGCCAGGAAGCGAACCGGCTAGAGGAGTGGCGGCTGGTGACGGAGCCTCAAGGGATACTGTGCTATGAGTGACTTCCTGACCGAGTGGCGGATTGCAGGGGCCCGACAGCAGCAGAGATTAGAGATGGCGGTATAGGAGGTGAAGAGTGGCGGGTCGCGGCGGATGGTACAAACAGTACGACGACGAACTAGACGATCCGAAGATCGCCCGGCTGACCGACTTGCAGTATCGGGTTTGGCATGTGGCCCTAGCCTTCTGCAACCGCAGTCCCGCCCGGCTCAGAGAGCGCGGTTATCTTTACCACAGTAAGGACTTCCCTGTCGAAATAGGTGATTTTGTTAGGGCTTTGGCGGGTCAAATCGAAACCCTTGCCCGACCCAATAGGGCCATGAAACGCCTCAATAGTGAAGTCAAAGCGGCCATCAAGTGGCTTTGTAGTGGTCACGGTGAGTCCAGTCTGATGACAGTCGATGGTCAGAACGTGTACAGAATCAGGGCGTGGAGGAAACGCCAAAGGGGTGATTCTGAGGCTGAACCAGAGGGTGAAAAGTCCCAAATTACTCCCACTTTGTTGCCAAAAAATCCCAGTTTGTCACCACCATACGGAGACCTAGACCTAGACCTAGACAAAGACGGTAAGACAGCCCCCCTACCCCCCGACCAACCGACCGTTGAGGTGGTGAGGGATTCTCCCGTTTGGGACGAAGCGGTCAAAACCTGGGAGCAAGTCAAATGCCGGGTCATGTTCAGCGAGGAGGCCGAGAAGGTCTTCTCTATCCTCGAAGGATGCTACTTCAACCTGGAGGTGTTTAGGAAGTTTACCGATTGGACACAGGCAGAGGTTATAGCTCGTGGGCTGGAGCGGAAGAAGAACGTGGGCCGCTATTGGCTGGCTGCTTTACCGGGGTGGCTGAAGGAACAAGCGTTGGGGCAGAAGGTGGCGGCCAGGGAAGCTGAGCTTGCGGAAGAATCCGAGGCTGAAATCAAGCGCAAACGGGAGAAGAAATGCAAGGAAATAGAGTATCTGAAGGAGACAGGGGGGTGGGCGGCTCTGAGTCCCTTCCGGCAAGCAAAGGAACTCGCCGCGGCCGGGCTTACTGGCGACACGACTTCCCACCCGCCAGGTACGGATACGATGGCGAGTCAGGCGAATCCAACGTGAGGCTTTACGAGTGCGGGTGCTGCGAGGATCGCGAGGGTGTGCTGATGACAGCGGAACAGGCTGCTGCGGCGGGTGTGACGTTACGCACGGCGCTGGGGGCCGAGGTGAAGACAAGAGCCTGGATGCCCTGCCCTTCTTGCCGGTCCGGGTATCTCACCGATACCGGGCGGATCGTAGGCCAGCAGATAGTGAAGGACTGGCAGGCGGAGGTTGTCAAACGCCGGGAAGCGATAGCTTCGGTGGGCTATGGGGTTTGGAGACAGACCATTCACCAGAAGTATCTTTGGACGCTGAAGAACCTCGGAATGAAGCTTGGCAAGCCGATGCCGACGCCGAAGCTTGAGGTGCCGGACCCGTTCGCGAATGCAGAGGAGTCGGAGTGATGGCAGAAACGCATTGCTGTGTATTGCCCAAGTTATCCATATATCGTGATAACACAGGAGCACGCGAAGGCGACCAGTATAGGTGCTCTGTTTGTTGCAAAAGGTGGGGCTGTGTAAATTCAGATTACTCCGCGTCTCACCCTATGCTGATTTGGAGGCAGTTCCGGCAGCGTGGGGCGGTATCAGAGCAGAGAGCACTGGAAATGAAGGAGGAGCCATGACAATCAGACAAGTCAGCAAAAAATTGCGTGGAATTCTGGGGCCGGACGCGGTGGTGGGGGTTGTCTATCATCCGGGTTGGGGTTTTGTAGGTAGGGTTTCTCTTGTGGGGCAACCGCAGAAGAGCGAAAGTCAGGCTATCGCAAGTCTCGTTGAATGCGTTAAGCAAAGCCTTCCATTCTGGAAGATTCACTGGCATTACTCGGCGGACGCTGTGAAGCATTTGGCAAACATGATAGCAGAGAAGGAACTGGAACCGAAGGAGGAGCCATGAAAGTCCGCTGGCAGGTGACTAATGCAGCCTGATTTTGACGGCAAAACCTGTGTGGATCGCAGCATAGAGATCATGCGCCACTTCGAGCCGCCGGAGGGATATTTTCTCGCCTTCAGCGGCGGCAAAGACAGCGTGGTTTTGTTGGAATTGGCGAAGATGGCTGACGTAAAGTTCGATGCCCACTATAACATGACAACGATAGACCCGCCCGAAGTCCTGACATTCATGCGGAAGCATTACCCGGAGGTTAAGTGGGAGAGGCCGCCGCGGAACTTCTATCGGCTGTTGGAAGAGACGCATGGCCTACCAGTCAGGCTTCACAGATGGTGCTGCGCGGAGCTAAAGGAGACGGGCGGCGCGGGCCGTAAGGTGGCAACGGGCATTAGGGCGGCGGAAAGCGTAAAGCGCGCTAAGTATGGAGTTGTCCAGCCATGTTTGCGAGGCGGCAACAAGGTACTGATTAACCCGATGCTACATTGGACTGAGGCGGAGGTTTGGAAGCTTATTCGGGAGCGCGGATTGCCTTATTGCTCGCTGTATGACGAGGGTTGGAAACGGATTGGCTGCATTTGCTGCCCCTTCGAGGGCCGCGTAAAGCGAGCGCGGGCGCGTTGGCCCAAGGTTTTCGACCGGGTACTGTTGGCCGTTCAGCGGTACTGGGAATCTAAACCTGAAGGCGAATGGCATAAGCGATGGCGCTCCCCCGAAGAGGTTTTTGAGTGGTGGCTTTCGCGGAAATCACCATATCCCGACAGGCTGGAGGATCAGGAAGCAGACTTGTTTTCAGGAGGCATGGAATGAGACGCGTTCGCTGGCAGTTCGTGTGGATCGCGCTGTGGGCGTGCAGCTTATGGGCAGTTTGGGCGACTGCGAACAGGACAACGCTCACGATTATCCTGCAACCCGATTCGGGCCAAACGAAGTTCTTGGATAAGGCCGCGAAGCAGGGGTTTCCGATTGACGTTTGGCCGAGGGTACAGCTGCCGAGGGGAGGCAAGCCGTGAAAGAAAAGTTACCTCCGAAATTCAGGGGTTTGGATAGGTGCTGGGTAGTCAAGGTTTGCGAAGGAGAGGGGATACGCGGGGACCCGTCGCGGCTGGTATTTTATGTTTACACCGAAAGCGGATGTCCGCTTGGAAGGATAGACGGATTGGAAAGTTTTGAGCAAGCGAAAGGCGGCAAGCCGTGAATTTGGCTGAGGCAAAGCGGAGGATCAGGGCAGTAGGGGGATGGGAGAAAGCGGAGGTGAAATATGCCCATCGTGGACCCGGTATAGGCAGTTGGCCTTTTCATGGAGCAGTGGCCAAAAAACGAAATTAGGGTATTAGCTGACACCGAATCCGCTGCGCTCGCCGCACTGGTGGAGGCCGTGGAGAAGGGAGGGGCAGAGTGAATTGGTTTAGTCGAAAACCGCCGAAAGATGACGAGCCGACGAAGGTTGAAATTCTGTCGCTTATGCTCGAATTGAGTAAGAAAACAACAGAACTTGCTCAGATAGTGGCAACACACGAAGCGAGAATGGGGATTTTGGAGAAGGGAGCCAACAAATGCTGAACGATAAGCGGCTGGAGGAGATACGGTGTGACATGGACCAGGGAGAACCGTGGGATGGTGTACCCCCGGAAATGGAGGAGTTAGTTGCCGAAATCAAGCGCCTGAAGACGGTAGAGAAGGGAGGTTAGGATGGGAGAAAAGACTTCCGAACAACAGGTGGCTGAAAGAGCACTTTGTCAATTGGAACGTTGGCGGATCGGTACTCGGAAAGCTTTGGGATTTGATGATGAACCGATTATGGAATGGTTTGTCTATGCCCCTAATGCGGAATTGGGGCATCCGCGGGTGGCCACGGTAGTAGAACAACGATTATGGATGCTTGCAACTATGCTTATTGTGGAAAATGAGGCGCTGAAAGCAAGAATCACGAACCTGGAGAAGGGAGCCCACTATGACTGACGAGGAGCTGAAGGAAATTGCGAAGCGGGCCGCGCGTGCTCCTCTGCCTAACGCGTGGTGGGACTTTGCCATGAGAGATATGCTGGCCGAAATCAAGCGGCTGAAGGCGGCGATCCAGGAGGCGAGGGAGGTATTGAGTGTCCATAGCAATACCTGTGAACGTCCAACTTGCCCGATCCGCCTCACGAGCGCGATTCTCGACGAGGCGCTGGAAGGAGGTGAGGGGTGATCGTGCTGGAGGTGTTGGGCGAACCAGAGGCACAGGCTCGGCCTCGTGTGTTTCGGGTGCGCGACGGGGTTCGGGCCGTGTCCCCGAAGACTCGCTGGTACTATCAGGTCATGCTGGCCGCCGAGCAAGCAATCGAAAATGGTACTTCTCCCATACGGGATGCGGTTCATATTCGCTTGGAGTTCCGAATGCCGAGGATCAAGAGTCTTCCCAAGCGTCGCGAGATACCGCACACGAAGAAACCGGATTGGGATAACCTTGCAAAGGCTTTCGTGGACGCGCTGGTTCCAGTATTGCTGGTGAGTGACAGTCTGGTGACACAAGCGATAGTTCGGAAGCGTTATGCGCTACCCGAAGAAACGCCAGGTTGTCGAGCTGTGCTGAATCCCGAAGGAGGCAAGCCATGACCTGCTCAATCTGCCGCGTCCAAATGATAACCTGGCCCTACTGGATGGAGGGCGCGGACCTGGCGGATTTGCTGAGGTGCCGGGCGTGCTTCGGGATAGAAGCGCAGGAAGAAAAGCAGGAGTCCAAGCCCAGGGAGAGGGCTTATCAAAAAGGAGGAGAAGCAAGTTGTCGGAGAACCATCATGGATATCTGAGACTGCTGGTGGATTCCTACTACGATGTGCAATCGGTGCGCATCGAGACCGTCAACCGAATTGCCGCTGGCGGTCGCCGAGGGGTTGCCGAGGAGTTGGTGACTCGGCTTATGGATTGGGTGAATGAGCGAATGCTCGTCCAGGAGAAGGAACTGCTCACGATGGTTCGCCGGGAACTGCGCAAGGACCCGCTGTGGGTGGCGTGGCTTACCGGGGTGAAGGGGGTAGGTCCCTGTTTGGCGGGCGGATTCATCAGCCGCATCAATCCCGCCGACTTCGAGACTGTCAGCAAAGTCTGGCGCTACTGCGGGATGGACGTTCGCGACGATGGACAGGCGCCGCGCCGCACGCGGGGCGAAAAAGCCGATTGGAATCCATACCTGCGAACCCACTGTTGGAAGCTCGGCAAGAGTTTCGTGATGGTAGGGGCCGGCTACCGCGACCTGTACGAGCAGGAAAAGCGGCGTTTGCAGGAATTGCACCCGGCGCCTATTCCCTATGATCCGCCCCGCATGAAGAAGCACCGGGATGGGGAGGAGCCGGCTCAGGCGCTCCTGAAATTCAGCCCCGGCCATCTGGACGCAATGGCGAGGCGAAAGGTGGTGAAGATATTCCTATCGCATTACTGGCAGCGAGGCCGGGAACTGCAGGGCCTGCCGATCAGGTTGCCGTACTGCATCGAGGTGTTGGGACATTCTACGGTTGTGCCGGTGGTAGAGAAGTGAAGCCACACCAGGTTTGAGAACCACTGAATAGCTGCGAGCCACAAGTTCGGTGAGAACCAGAAGCCACCTGCGAGCCAAGGCTGAAGTGAGAACCAATGTCGGGCTGCGAGCCTTCTTCTACGTGAGGACCATTTGTGAACTGCGAGCCAGGTTCCGAATGAGACCCTGCCGCAGGTTGCGAGCCATACGGACCTTGAGGACCAATATATGCTTGCGAGCCACGATAACGATGAGAACCACCGGCTGGTTGCGAGCCACGCTGACCATGAGAACCAGTGAAGTCTTGCGAGCCAGGCGAAGCATGAGACCCGGACACTAGGTGCGAGCCATAATCATAGTGAGACCCAAAGGACCAGTGCGAGCGTAGATAGCAAAGAGGAGGTAAGGTTGGCCGCAATTTGGGATCGGATAGACAAGCTGCTGCGTGACCGTTGGCCGACAGCGCGGGCCTACCCGCGCAAGGTAAGGCGCTTTATGTCCCGCATGGTCACTGACTATGACAGGGAATTTGACTTCCTCTCCGAC
>Ga0180732_1001410_pt1 | contig 14949 bp, 43 predicted proteins | sample KR11_01MetaG_FD_148674 | JGI IMG/M metagenome (GOLD analysis project Ga0180732, IMG submission 148674) | Groundwater microbial communities from the Olkiluoto Island deep subsurface site, Finland - KR11_0.1 MetaG | ecosystem: Environmental > Aquatic > Deep subsurface > Groundwater | place...
CTCAACCATCATTATGAAACTTCCCGGCGACACAACCGAAACTTTCAGGCGACAACCCTGTCCCCTGTTAGTGGTCAAAACCGTGATGATTTGGGCGGATGTTCGGGCGGTGAAACATATCAACCTTATTTTGTCAATCTAATAATTAGAGCTTGACAAATATATGTCGATAAGTATAATAGACAATAAATGGAGGTGATCGCATGAAAACATTATTTATAAAAACGTTCCCCACTGATCTACATCGAGCGGTAAAGGCTAGAGCAGCAGAGCAAGGACGGACATTGACAGAGGTAGTCATTGAAGCGTTAACAAAATGGCTAAAAGATACAAAATGAATATAAGCCCTTGGTGTGGAAAGACTAGAATTTGCCCTAGATGTAAAGATAAACGGCCATTAACTGATTTTTTAAAAGACAAACCAATGTCTTCTTGTACCCAATGCAGAAAAGTCCAAACAGTTTTTAATAAAAGTTACCGTGCTGATTGGCTAAATTATTTAGAAGAACACCATCTCACTCATTGTTGGAAATGTGGATATAATAAATGTTTTGCAGCCATAGATTTTCACCATTTATATCCAACAATAAAGATTAAAGCGCCCAGTTCTCTTCTTCAAAAAAAAATCACCCTTGAAAGTATAGCCGAATTAGAAAAAACCCTACCATTATGTGCCAACTGCCATCGTGAATTACATGCAGGTTTATGGACTGCTACTGAAACACCTAAAGAAATGAATCGGCACAGGAAAACATAAAATGGAAAACCTTTTCCATAGTGGAAAAATAGTTCCATTAAAAGTGGAAGATATTTACCCTTTTAGTAGCAGCGAGCCTGTCAAGGGGAAATTATTTTCTTTATTTTACCTTAGTGCGGCGTGGCTTAGCGGGTGTTTGGCCACGGGTTTTTGTGGGTATGGCATGGACATTGCTTTACTTGTCGGGTAACTAAATAAAACGGGAGGGCGACAATGAATGCAAAAAAAAGTTTATTAGAAATTTCTCTTGGAATACAAATGGCGAGCGACCCAAGACTTCCCCGCAATGCGGTGGGATATGTTGCGGATCTACCTGGAGCCAGTCTCCATGTTCTCACTGACAGGCTGCGCATGCTTTCGCGCTGGATACCTGATCTTGTTGAGGAATACAGAAGGAAGGTAGTGTAGATAATGACAAAACGGGAGGGCGAGATGACATCCAAAATAATTAACCACCCATGTCCAACTTGCGGCGGGCCATCTGCTGCGTTTGTGGACGATGAGGGCATAGTTGAGTTGGACTGTTGGGATTGTTTTTACCGGGGGTTAACAGAAAATACGCAGGCTGAAAGGAAGGCAAACGATGACATTAGATGAGGCCATGGGCATAATGGATTACAATAAAACCCTTCGAGAGCGTGTCATTGGCAAATTAATTGTCGATGAAGCGAAAAATTTATCCGACGCAGAGTTAACCCGCGTGTTAGGGAATTGTTGCGGCCCGTGGATATTGCCATTTGCCCAGGTGCTTAGGGATAATGGGATTATCACAGAATCGGATATAATATGGGAGAAATGTATCATAGCTCCAGAAACCGACTGCGATTATTGGGAAGAGAATTTAGGCGAGCTAGAAAATAGAATTAAGACAATGACCCTAACGGAAATTGAACGCCGCAAGAAAGGATAACAAACTATGACTACATATACATGCCCAAAATGCAACGAGGTTTATGACGTGACGACGTGGGAGAAGATTTTAGGGCCCTACGTAGGGTTGTGTCCTGCATGTTGTTTAAAGGCCGATTTTGGCCGAAATAGGGCCATTGACCATATCGCCAAGGGAAAGCCAATAAAGGAGATAAAATAATGTGGTATTTTATAGCTGGTTTATTTGTAGGAACATTTTTGGGATTTATATTTTGCGCGCTTCTAACAATATCAAAAATAGAGGAATTATCATATTACAGAGCGAAAGAGGAGGCAAACCATGACTGAGTATGCACCATATCAATTCCGCGAGTTTTACATCCGCCCCCAGATGATGGGCGCAATCCGGCGATACATCGATGAGGGGCTAGAGCCGGGCGACTTTTTGACCGCCGTAATCTGTAACGACCTGGCCGAGGCTTGTGGCCGGGCAGACGAAGAGAACCTGCGGAACCTGCCTGCTTTTGTAGCCTATTTTTATAACGAGGCCGCGCGGGGTAGCTGGGGGTCAAAAGAGCGAATGGCTTACTGGGTCGAAAAGAAAAGGAAGGAAAGGGAGGCAAAATCATGAATAGCACAAAACAGCAGGTATGGGCAGGGATAATTGAATTAGTTGCCGGGGAAAAACAGGCCGATAGCGCCAGGGGAGACCGAGGCCATGCAATGGTTGAGGCAGCCCTTACGAGAGACGATGAAATTTTGATGGAGCTACACAAATCGGCCCTAACCATGTGGGAGACGGCCTGGCCGTATTTGGTGGCGACACAGGATAGCGATAAATTTATAGCGGCGAGGACATTACATCAAAAATGTCTAGCAAAATTATCGGGAGGTGAGTGATGAAAATAACAGGCAAATGGTTAGGAGTTATACTTTTTTTAGCCATCACAGGGGCGGCGGCTATCGGCAATAGTCCCCGCGATGCCTTTGTTGCCAGTTGTTTTGGATTATCGTTTTTAATATCGGCATCATTCCACAGGGAGGAGGCAAAACCATGAGAGACTTAAAACACAAAAAACTGACCATGATCGACCGTGTTTGTGCCAGGGTAGCCAAAGGGCCGACCGACCCGGCTATAAAAGAGTGCTGGACGTACGTAGATGCCTTTTTTTCGTCACTTGGCAGGATTATATACATACTAGGGCCGGGACTGCTCCTAGCCGTTTTAAAGGGCATTGACAGCGGCCTGACGGCCTTTTGCCGAGAGATAGGGAGGGGGAGCCATAATGGATGAAATTATAAAAGTAGCAGTGGAAGAGTATCAATGTCCTGGTTGTGTTTGTGGCTCCGATACAACCTGTTACGTCAAGGTCGATGACGCTGATGAGGAATCCTGTGAAAAGCATGTATGTGGCACTATCCTTAGTGGAATAGGGCATATTTTTTTAGGGATGCCACGAGGATTTAACCGGCGTGGATTATGCGAAGATACTAAAATTCATATTTTTCGGAGATTAAAGAACGGCTGGAACTATGACCATTTGAATGTCCCAGTTTGGAAATACAAGGACCATTATGGAAATACACTGGTTAGGGGGTTATGTCCACGTATCAATTATCCCTGGATACATATTTTTCTGGACGATTGCTTGTCCGAAATAAATTGTATCGAAATTACAGACAACGATTTAGATGATATGAGCTAAGGAGATGAACCATGAAAAAAATTATGTCCGATTGGGCAACAAATATCGAAATGTCTGCTGAGGAAGCAAAAGAAATTTGTAAGCTTGGAACAGGCGAAACTTGTTGCGCATTTTTAGTATGTGGCAGCAATGGGTTTGAGTGTGTGCGGATGGATTATCCAACTAATGGCACAATTTTTGACCGGCTTGAGGCAGGGACAATGAATGCTAAGGGACGTGGATGCTGGCCGGGTTGTCCGTGGGCCAGGGAAACCAAAAAAGGAGATGAACCATGAAATCATCAATGCAAATCACCGATGCAATAACCAGTAAAATACCCAGGTATGCGGTGTGTATTAAAGACAAACACCAGCGGAGAAGAAATAGGGAAGTATTGACGGCTATTTGCGCTCACTGCCGACGTGGTTGTCCGTTGGCAGGAAGGGAGAAAAAACATGGCTAAATGGGTACATAAATTACAAATCAAATCCGAGTGGCAGGCATGTAAGGATGGCCAGATAACCTTAAAAGACTTGGCCTTAGTCGCAATAAAAAAGTTAGACGCATTTGGGATTAAGGATGACCAAGAACTTGATGACATTATTGAGGAATTTACAGACTTCGCCGAAGAGAAAAAAAAGATGCAAACAGACAAAGAATTTGACGAAATATGGGAGCGGCTATATGACTGGGCAGATCAACCCCTTGATGATAACTGGCCACCTAAAAAGATGTGCTGTATAGAGACGTTTTAAAACAAAGACTCAGGCCGCCTCATGGACGAGGCGGTGCTTAAATCCACCGACCGCCTGATTCAATCTCTTCTAATTGTGTTCTCCAAGCTATCCATTTTTTCCACCAATGTCCGGGACGTATTTTTCAATGCCAGCAATTCCCTAACATTCTTCCGGAGTATCTTATTCTGATGATTAAGTTCATGCGGTTCAAACTCGTAAAATGTACGTGTAGTTACCATTTAGTCCCCCAATATCTTCCTGAATTCGTCGAACGTGCGCGCAATCCCCGTGGTCGCGCCCTGGGCTTTGAGATACGCAAGATTAATCATCTGTTCTCTGGTAGCCTTCCCGCTCCTGGCCTTTAGCTCGATCCCATACGCTTTACCACGGTAAACGATAATCAGATCCGGGACCCCTGATTTGTTTCGTTTGGCATTTCTCAAATGCAGCCACCAAGCTCCGATTTTGGTGAGGTACTCTTCACAGTCACGCTGAAGTGCGGCTTCTTTTTTTTCACTAGGGGATGTTTTTAATTCTGTCCGGCCCTGCGCATCGACAAGGCCCCTGCGTCGTTGATAATCGAGATAGTCAGATTCAGTCCACACTTGGCCACCTGTACCCCTTCACAATCTCCATCTCCGGCGTAATCTGCTCCACTTTCCTCACTTCCCTGATACGTTGATCCCAGTCCGGGATACAAGATTCTTCCCCGGCCCGCCATAGGCTGTACATCTTTTTATGCTTGACTATGCAGCAAGGGATCTCCCTACCCTTAAACCACTCAAACCATTTGTCCAGGTCAATTAAAGGGTCATAGACATAGTAGTGATGTCCATAGGCTTGGCAGCCGCCATAGTAGCGGGCAATGCTGAATATAGTTTTGCTTACATAGTGGATCTCTTCGGGGGCTATTGTAGGCACTATATTATTCTCCATCCTAGCCACCGTCTCTCCTCCGCCGCATCCCTGCAGGATTCATAATGTTCGCAGTTATACCGCTTTTCACACCGCCCATGATCCGCCCGGACCAGTGTACAGCCATTGAGTTTGATACGGCTGTTATCTATTTTCTGTTGCAACTTGTATGGCAGCCCATTTTTACGATGGTTCTGTACCCTATTCGGTGATCTCCCATAATGCCCCATCGACACCACGTAGGCCCGGTAGTTCGGCTGTATAATTTCACCACAACCACATGCGCAAACCTTTTTTAAGGCCAGAAACGCCAGCCATCCCTCTTTTTGAGTTTGTTTATTGGGCCGTGGCGTATGCCCCTTACAATGTAGTGGTGGCCGGCCAAATCGACGCATACACGTTCGGAAGCTGTCCTCGCTGGAGGTTAAAAGCTTGCCGCAGGTGGGACATACATTATTCTGTGCGCGCCATTCTTCGTATGTCATGTTCTCCGCACCATAATCACAAATCCTACTATTATCCCCCAAACATAACCATATAACGCCCACAGATGGTGTTGCTCGATGATTTGATAGTTGTCCAAAATTCTCCCCAACTCTATCCACAAAACAACAATAGCCAACAGCAATAAGATCGTCGTTCTCATTTTATCCTCCACAGACTAATCGTCATACCAGAAAAGTCTTTCAGCCGGGGTTCCCTCTATTTCTTTACCCCTTTTTATTAATTCATTTAGTAAAACAAGCCGGATATTTTCGCTCTGCCGGATTTCATTGGGTAATGTACCCTCTAATGCTTCTTTAACTACCCGCCACTTGATATTTTCCCGCTTATAATCCATCTCTTGTTGCAACGCCTTGAACCTGATTTCCCATATCGACCTTTTTATTTTAGACATAATGCTCCCTTATTATTTTATATCATTGATTCAAATTGCTGGATTCTTTTTAAACCGATACAGCACATGGTTGACCGAAGAACACCCCATCTCATCGCAGTTATGTTTTTCATCATCTTCTTTTGGCCAACCACAGACTATGATTTCAGTATCAGTTTCATAACATTCACGGACCGTGGCTCCTTTAGGAATAAATCCGGTTGTAACACTCAAAAGACATTCCTTACCTTCCCATAGTTCAATTCTCATTTCCCCCCCCACATGCCAGTTCAAATACGATTAGGATTTGTTCCATGCCGCTTTTATAATTATCCATTTTCCCGGCACGTTCCCAGTTTTCATTTTTGATAGCTTCGTTTAATTGTGTTTCCACCTGTGCTATCATAGCCCTTGATACTTTAATAGCCCTTTCGATTTTTTCTTCAGTCATCTCATCCCCCACACGCTAGTTCAAATTGTTTGATTTCCCCTTGACTATATTTTTCAATACGCTTTGCCAGATTGCAACCAGCAGAGCCACCGGACAAAATCCAGCCTAAATGTTGCCGGGTACACCCCAGCTTTTTAGCGGCTGCGCTTATGCTACCATCGTTGCGCCTGATGATTGCCCGCAATAGTTCACGGGGAGTTAGTTTTTTAGCCATATTAATAATCCTTCCAATATTTTGACCGTAATTCTGCCAATTTTTTTGTTCCAAATAACTTTCGCATACCCATCTCCCACCGTTCTTTGGGAGAATAAGGAACTTCTTCTTTGCAATGGGGGCAATGACTTTCGTCATTACAAATGGCTACCTCGCAACATTCGGTAAATAATGTGCTATTTGTGCGACTTGATAAAAATACACCCGCCATAGATTATCTCCTCTATCAATTTTTATCCTTATATCAAAGGCGCAAGACAAAAGCAAGAAAAAAATGCACATAAGCAAAGAAAAAGATTGACATGGCTTAAAGAGTCGACTATAAAAGAATCATATCAGAAAAGGTGTTATTTGAGGAGGGACGATGAACAAAGAAAGTACTGAACAAATTATATGCAACTGGCTATCTAGCATGGGATATACACGGGCTTGCAGCATAAAACTGGAAGATGTGCGAAGGTTAGTGACCAAATTGGTTGTCAAAGATCGGCCATCAGACGAATCTGGGGGGGTATGTGCTCTGGGGTTAAAACGGAAAAACTGTGAATGTGTAAGGGCAGACAAGGAGGCCGAATGAACTATAAAGATTGGAAAGAATTAGAAGATGAGGTGCGCGAAATTATAGCGCACAATATAAAAAATGATGATTCCGATTCGTGGACGGAAATCGCGCGGTTAATCCTTGAGCATATAGAGGATGCGATGGCACTCATAATAGCTGTCGAATCGCTTCAAAATAAAATAGCAGCGGCAACGGCTCACCGAGTTTGTTGCGGTGTTGAGGCTGATGTAGTAAACGGTAAAATTCATGGATATTGTGTCGTCTGCGGAGTCCCCTGGCCTTGCGAAACGGCCAGAGCCTTTATTTTTTCACCCAGTAAGGAGGCCGAATGAAAGACATTGAATACCTGTTAGGTGGATATATCGGCTGGATAATCGGTATGTCAGCCGCAAAGGTGGGGGACATACCGAAACCAAGCACGGAACCCTATGGTTGGTGGATACCTATCTTTATGGGAGCAATAGTAATTTTACCTGCCATTCTTGGATATTTAGTGGGGAAGGATACTAAATGACCAAAATAGACAACCCAATGATAAAAACCCCGGCGGCTCCAGACTACCGCGAATTTCCGTTTCTCCCCTGTAGGGGAACTGCGCCGACGTTCAAAGGATGGCTAATGGAAGAATGGCTGCTGGAAGATATTATCGGCGATCCACAAGTGTTTGAGGTTTTAATCACTAAATATCACGGTAAATATTTGGAATGGTTAAAGGAGATATAAGATGCCTGATGAAATTATCACCTGTCCGAAATGTGGCTACAATGTCAAAGTCCCGGAACAATGGGGCTGCCATTGCGACCTTGCGCCAGGGCAGAATCCGGATGAATGTGTGTTTGATAAAAATAAGCCGGATGATTGCCTATTTGCTACTAAATTACGACTTGAAGGCACGGGCAAGGTGGACTGCCAATACTGGCGGAAATGGTAAGGAGGCACCATGAAAGTCTATATCACAAAACATGCACTAACCAGGGGGATTTTGAAACGAGAAGTCAATACTTGTCACCTGGCTACTATGATTCAGGACGCGATCGATCTCGGCACATTTTATTATAGGGACGAATATAGGGACGAATGGCATAAAACCTGGGAAGATGCCCATGCAAAGGCAGAGGCTATGCGGCAGAAAAAGATAATCTCGCTGCAAAAACAGATTGCAAAACTAGGTAAACTTGAATTTAAAAGGGAGGGAACCAAATGATTAAAGGCATTCTTAAGAAGCCAGAACCACTCGAATCGGGAGATATTACGTTGATGATAACCATTCCCGGTGATCCAAAAAAACCAGAAGAAATGAGGGCTAAGCTGGGGGTACTATCCGCTCTCTATAAACTGCCGGTGACCATTTTATCCGAGCAGGAGTTTGCTGGCCTACCGCAGGACAGGTTTTTCCTGCTGCTGGACATCCAGACTAAGTGCCAGCAGGTACAGGATTTGATTATGGCTGAGTTGCATCCGCTATCCCCACTTATGCCGGCCATTGAAAGAGAGCTTACATCGGAAGTATTACTTGCTGCCTCGATGTATGTCCCGCCGGGGCCGTATGAAAGAGATCCGGTCGTGGCTGCCGATGAGTTCCCGGCTACGCATGATGCCAAGGTGGATATGATGGCCCCGGCGAATGAATTTTATGGAGAGAAGGAGGCGCAAGATGCTGACTGAAAGCCAAAAAGAGAAACGTAAATCCTCGCTTGGTGGAAGCGACACTCCTGTAGTTTTAGGCGTAAGCCCATTCAAAACACGCCGTGAACTCTATTTAGAGAAAAAGGGATTAGCCCCGGATATAATCGAAACAAAAGCCATGCAACGGGGGACATACCTGGAACCTATCGTAGCCAACCTGTACGAGAAGGAAACGGGCCGGACGGTAGCCATTCACCCGGACAGCTTACGGCACCCCACGGTTGCCTGTATGTCAGCCAATATCGATCGGGCGATACTTAATGATACCCGTGGATTGGGGGTCATCGAAATCAAATGTCCCGGCTTGAAAGTCTTTACCAAATGCAAGCGAGAAGGGTTGCCGGATTATTATCAGGTACAGCTTCAACATTACTTATCATTCCCGAAATTCAAATGGGGAGCATTCGTTATCTTCTCTGCCGAATTATGGGAGATGATACATTTCGATGTTGCGCCGGACAGTGAGATTATCGACATTATCCAAGCCAAAGACACTGCTTTTTGGCAGATGTTAGAAGCGGGGATTGAACCGGAAGAGGAAGCGGGGCCGGTAATAGATTTGCCTTCTACTGGAGGTGAATTGATTCGGATTGAAACAGAAGACTGGAGAAAGGCCGCTCAGGAGCTTCAAGAAGCTATAGAGATTAGAACCGAAGCGGAAGCTCTAGAGAATAACGCCAAGGAAAGAATTAGGGATTTAATGGGTACACACAGCATTGCAGAGGGATTTAATCTTCGAGCCTACAATAAATGGCAGGGGGGCAGGAAGACTTTTGATAAGAAATTGCTCGCTTTTGAACATCCAGAAATTGAACTAGCAAAGTATGAGAAGCAAGGAAAGGACTTTCAAACGTTTAGACCATATTTTCTTAAGGAGAAAAACTATGAATGAATCAGCTTTAACCATTAGAGAACAATTATCTCCATCTGATCCGGCATCCGTGGCCGCTGCGACATCGGCACGGGCAAGAATTGAATCGGCTTATCTTATGGCCTTGCATAAACCACGCAATGAAGACGAGGCCAGAGATCGGATTCTCCATACTTGTCGCAAGCCAGGCTTCGCGGAAAAGGTCGAATTTTCCAAACCCGTGGGAGGCAGACAAATTAAGGGGCCTTCGGTGCGTTTTGCCGAGGTAGCATTAAGGGCATGGGGCAATGTTCTCACGGAAACACAGGTAGTGTATGAAGATGATACTCTCAAACGGATTAAGCTCTTCTGCACGGACCTGGAAACTAACCTTACACATTCAAAAGAGATCGTCATTAATAAGACTGTCGAGCGCAAGAGCAAAAAAGATCGGGAAGTTACGGGCGAGAGAGTAAATACAAGTGGGGAAGTGGTCTATATTGTCAAGGCTACGGATGATGAAATACACAACAAAGAGGCCGCTCTTATTTCCAAGGCTTTGCGTAACGAAGGGTTGAGGCTAATCCCCGTTGATATTATTGATGAGGCCATAGATGTTGCCAAGCAAACGCTGCGTAATAGGGATAAACAAGACCCCGATGCGGCAAAAAGGAAGATATTGGATAGTTTTTCCGAAATAGGAGTCAAACCAAAAGACATTGAACAATATCTACGCCATAAAACTGATTCCATTACTCCAAAGGAAATGGAAGATTTACGTGGTATTTATCGGGCTATCCGGGATGGTGAGGCTAAATGGGCTGATTATATCCAACCATCTGAAATCGAAGAAAAAACCCTGACCAAGGCCGAATCTCTTAAGGAAAAACTGAAAGCAGCAAAAGAGAATCCAAACCCTGAACCCGATAAAACCTCAGCCCTGATATGTCCGAAAGACCCGGCCCTGCCGATAACAATTGGGGGTTGTGGTTTCTGTGCTGAGAACAAGACGTGCCCCGTGGCGAAGGAGGTTACGGCATGAAACCGGATTGCTATAAATGTATTCATCGCCGGAGCATCCCCGGTGATGCCCATACGAAATGCAATAATTTTGATGCAAAAACCAAGGGACATCTGCATGGGGTAAAAAACGGTTGGTTTATGTGGCCGCTTAACTTTGATCCAACTTGGTTAATTTCTTGTGATGGATTTTCTGATAAAAAAGAAGACGATAAGACTGAGAGTGAGGCAGACCCATTTACAGAATTAATGGCATTATTACGGTAGCAAAGGAGATCAAAACATGACATTGATTGAACGATTACAGAGGTTACTCACAGTCATGGTGATTACACAAGGGGCTGATTCTGAGTACGCCAATGATGTCCGTACCGGGATAGAACGGTATCAAAAGATGGTGGATATTCTGAAAATAATACAGGGCTGGGCGAGCGTTTCTGCAGAAAGATTTAAGGGAGGGGAAGATGATGACTGCGAAAAAGAATTCCGTGACATTGCAGCCAAGGCAAAGGAGGCGTTAAACCATGGGATGCTTTGATAGTGTTATGGTTCCCTGCCCGAAGTGTGGGGAAAAAACTGAGTTTCAGAGCAAGGGTGGCGAGTGTCTTTTAAGAGTTTACGAATTAAATGACGCCCCCGAAGATGTATTGTCTGACGTTAACCGACATGCGCTTTATATCTGCCCGAGGTGCGGAACCGAATATGCCTATGTGGAACCGGAAATTTTTTCAAGAAATAAATAATAGAACTATATGTTCGGAAAAAGAAAAGGAACATAACCCAACAGGTCCCCTTGACATCTGCCGTGGATATAGAAGGAATGTTTAAAATAATGGCATTGGTATTGAGACTAGCGAAAGCAATCTACTCAAGCATTAAAAGAAAGAGTAATCTGATCCTTTTGAGCCAATGCCATCTTTTCAAGGAGGGAATATGATAGAAGGCCAACATATCGCATATCGGTGGAAAGATAAAACCGCTGTGCCCTTTTCTGATGGGTGGATTAAAGAGATTAACGGGAGATTGGTGCGGTTATCAAACTATAGATATGGGGAAGGTTCATGGCATCTTATAGATGAAATAGAATGGTATGTACTTAAGGAATAAAAAAGGGGTTGCACCATCACGGGCAACCCCATCTCACTTCGGCGCTTATATCATCAAAAGGCTGGCCGATGAGTTAAGACTTTCTTTCTTTTTGTTTTGTAATCTGCCTTTTATCCATACCATCTACCATCATTTCATGTATGTCCGACAACATAGGCAGTTTATGCCCTAATGCCAGCAATGCGGTTACATAGCAGGTTAGCTGCGAATATTCTACGGCTTCGCAATGGATGACTACCTTATTACTATCTGTCCATACGATTTCCATTATTCCATCCTCGTCGCCTTTTAAGCAGTCTTGGTAATCCAATAGTAGTTTTCACTTATATTTGTTGAAAAATAACCAAGAAAAATCCTACCTTCCTTCCGCTGTCTCTTCTCCAAAGCATATTGCGCCAGGGCTTTATTGACTCCAGGCCAGCCAACTAAAGGATACGAATCTCCACAATAGCGAAGAGTGCGTAGCTGGTGGACGGCCAGGGCTGTGAAGCTGGTGTCACGCATCATGAGCTACACTGGCATGGTGGATATTCAAACTCTTCCATCCCTAATAATACCGTCTGTTTTTCATCAATCATATCACCTAACCGTTTGCCATTACCCAATATGGAGTGCGGTTGAATTTACTCCTCCGCCGTAGCTAAGGTAATTCTTCACTCCATCCTCGTCGCCTGCCGGTTGAACTTTTCTGTCTCTTTCGACCATAGCTTAGCAGGACATTTGGCTTCACGGCCTATGCTGATACATTTGCCATCAATCCGAACGATGCAGGAAATGGCGAATTCTTTGTTTGGATTATTATGGTTAGTCGTTTGGTACTTGCAAAAGTTACTCACATTATAACCCCACGAACTGCAACACCATCAGCACTTCAGGGTAAACCAAGATTCCCGGTGCATGTTGTCTGATGGCCGCCTCAAGGACTGGTCCTGTCATACGCAGTCTAAGCCCTACAATGTAGCCTAGCTGTAACTCAGTAAGTTCTCCCTGGCCGAACCACGCATCCACCTTATTCAGTTCAGAGAACACCCAGGTCGGCAAAGCGTCTTGAGGTATGGCGCCTCGGATTATGCCGCTGCCGAACTGCCAATCTTTGGAAGTTAGCAAAGCAAAGTCCTTTACCGCGGCTGATGTTTTGGCATAGTTGTCTGAAATGTGGGTGATGCTGCCAGCACATCCGGTGAATAAGAGGCTGGTTGCAAGGATAATTGGTATAAGTTTAAGACGCATCGTTGACTCCTTTCAGTTCCTCATTATATTCCACTAAATACGCTATTTCCTTAGCCCTATCGCCCACATCTTTAGCGTATTTAGAGTTCAATATCTCCTTGGCCGCTTGTTTCCAGTTCCCAGCAGCAGCAGCAGCCAACATTTTTTTGAATTGTTTCATCCTGGTTATGCCTATATTAAGCATCATGTCCACAAAGGCACAGTACCGGGGCGTGTATATTTTCGCAAATGTAGCGATATAAGGCATTAGGGTTTTAACGTCCGCCTGTGCCTGTTTAATGTCGTTTTGCAGCATCAGTAAGGCCTCGTCTTCACTGAAGCCAGTGTCCAGGTTCCGGCCATAGCCTACAGTCCACTTATTGGCGCTGCATTGATAGTGGATATGTCGCCCGGCTTTGTTTTTCTTGCTACCCTCGTGTCTTTTAACGAGATTGGTAAGATCGTCATTTGTCATAACTTGCATTGGCCTCCCTCGCATCCGATATATTCCTTTAATCCATCGAACTCAAACGGTAACAACTTCACGTCTGGGCAGAACTCCACTGCCCCGGCCAGCCGGAACCCGCATACCTTGTTATACAAAACGCAAGGTAGTACCGGGTAGCCGTCTTCAAGTTCGACGGGCCGGCCGTGATTTTGGCAGAAGGATTTCATTTTTCATACCTTAATTTTTAAAATGCACTTATTCCATGCCTTTATAATTGCGTTTAATCCATCTTCCATTAATCCTCTATTAAACCCTTTATTTTTGCCTGATGTATAGAAGAAATAAATATTAAATCCACATCTCACACACTCTATGCCCTTATCCCAATTTGCACCAGCTTTGATTAATTTTACTTTCTTACCACAAAAGGGGCAAGGTAACGGGAGTAATTTTTTTATCAATATCCCATCTCCTCTTTAAATAACTCTTTAACCACTTCGACCAGGGCGATACATTCGCTCATACTTAACCCCGACTGGCTGAACCCTACGTTATAATCACCGTTCTTATTATTCAACTTAATAAGCACCGCTTTGTCGTACGTGCCGTCAATTATAGTCTCATCGGCAAGTGCATCCTGTAGCATCTGGGGGACTGTCCAGTCGCTGCCACTTCCCGTCTTCGCCGCGAGGTAGCTTATTTTTGCACGTTTAGACATATTCCTTGCCAGTTACAGAGTCAATAGGGCCGGTAGTGCCATGGAGACATTGACAGTGCGGATAACTACACTTGCCTTCAAACTGTTCCTTACAGCGGCCGTATTGCAAGGCCAGTCTTTGCGTTTCTCTTATATGCCCGTACCTGCGGCTGTTTAGGAAGAGCTGCATGTTTTGGTCTGGGTTCATGGTGCCTCCTTTTAATCCTGGCACAGGTTAAACTTAATGTCTTTTAGCCCATTTATCATGATTTTCTATATAATCACGAGCAATTCTTTTTTGTTCATCTTTGCGTGCTATAAATTGTTGCCCCGTTTTTAAGCAAATAATTTTAACTGCCTCTTTAAATTTAATGGTTTGGCCAGAAGGCAACAATCCATCTATATGTAATAATTGTGCAATTCTAGCATTAAGTCTCGTAACCGACGAATAATAACTTAAAGTGGGAGAAGCCTTGTCTTTTTTCGCATTATTTACCCGTCTCTTGGGGAATATCGTCTTCTTTGCTATCTGGTGAGTTGATCGGTTTTGGTGGAAGATATAATGACACTTCCGGCAAAGTGTTGATAGGTCTTCATTTGGCTCTTCACCATAAATCTTTGGGTAAGCCCTATGATGTACATGCAATATTTTGTCGGAATTGCATAATCGGCATCTTCCGCCATCTCTATCAATAATTTCTTTTCGTTTTTTCTTCCAAACATCAGACGCAAGATATTCATCATAATTAGCATAGGTGGGTTTTTGGCAGGTAATAACCACAACCTTATCCCCCTGCGGAGGGCTATCCATAACCGGGAGGCATGGCAACACAGGGGGAGGGTTGCGGATTTTAATTCGTCTTG
>Ga0180732_1001411_pt1 | contig 14947 bp, 12 predicted proteins | sample KR11_01MetaG_FD_148674 | JGI IMG/M metagenome (GOLD analysis project Ga0180732, IMG submission 148674) | Groundwater microbial communities from the Olkiluoto Island deep subsurface site, Finland - KR11_0.1 MetaG | ecosystem: Environmental > Aquatic > Deep subsurface > Groundwater | place...
CCGTGCTTCCGGCCCTTTTTATCGATTCATTCCGGGGTCGGACGGAATGCTTGAAAGGGCCGAGAAAATTGAATTACCTTCGGAAATGAATACCGAGCGTGTTTTGAAGACTCTGGGGGAGGATCTGGCTCAAACTTATTTTGCAGAAAATCCTTCAGGCGAAAAAAACGGCATAGGATTTGACATTCTCAGAATATCAGAGATTGAATCAGCGGGCCGTTCCTACCGCGTTGCCGTGATTAACATGGTGGATCAAAAGGAAGATGCCCTTCATCACTTTTTTCAAGGATCTTACGGGGGGCAGGTGACTTTTTACATGATTGCCGCAACGCTAATGCAGGCTCAGAACCATCCGCCCCTGGTGGACGGCATGATCCTTCAATACAACGGTGAGGCGTTTCCGAAACTGGATCACATTAATTTCCAGGGCATCGTGGTTCCCGGAACGGTTTCAGCCATGGCGAAATCCACCATCTACCGGAGCTTTGAAAATCCATAAAGGGGAATTCGCTGGAAATGATGAAAACGGTTGCTCAAATATTTTGCCTGGCCGGAATGATGTTCCTCACCGGTTCTTGCTCTGTGCGGAAAATGGTCATTCATGAAATGGCCGAAATGACGGTAGAAAGTATGGCGGTCTTTGAAGAGGACAGCAACCTGGATCTTATTGAAAATGCCCTTCCTTCTAATATGAAGCTTTTGGAAGTGATGCTGGAAAAAGATCCCGGGAATAAAAACTTGCTCGAGGTTCTTGCGCGAATGTACGGGAGTTATGGGTTTGCATTTTACGAAACCCGGTTGGAGGCACTTTCCATGGCTCCGGAGGTTGATATGACCGATGTCGTCTCTTTTCCTGACACAAACGTCCCACGCATGAGGAAAGCCTTGGAGCAGGTCTATTTAAAAGGATTGGACTATGCAGTGCGGGCCTTGGCAATTCGTTATGAAAACTGCCGGGATCAACTGAAAACCATGGATACTACCGAGGATTTTATCAGGACATTGACTCTGAAGGATGTACCGGCCCTTTTCTGGTATGGGTTCAACCTGGGAGGGTATGTGAACCTGAACCGGGATTCTGTTTCAGCCCTTGCAATGGTGCCTCTGGTAGAAAAAGCCATGAACCGTGTTGTTGAGCTGGACCCGGATTATTTCAATGCAGGCGCCCATCTTTATCTGCTGGCCTTTCATGGTTCCAGGTCACCCCTGATGGGCGGGAATCCCGAGGCGGCAAGACTGCATTATGAAGAGTTGAGAAAGAGGGCAGGGCAGGAATATCTTCTGGCCGATGTATTTTATGCCAGGTATTATTTATACCAGAGTCAAGACCGGGAAGCCTTTGAGAAACTGCTGAACCGGGTTCTGGAGACAAAGGACGAAAAGAAATATGCCTTGATGAATCAGGTGGCCCGGATCCGGGCCGGGATTTATCTCAAAGCCATGGATGATTTATTCCCGTGATCCTGCCAAAGGAAAATAAATGAAATTTTCAATCCATAAAATAAAAAGCCTGTTTTTGTTTATTTCTGTTTTTATCCTGGTGCCTGTTTCGTACGTGTATCCGGAAAACACGGTGATCAAAACCGCTTTGATCACCCCTGAAGGAAGCGCCTGGACCAATTTGCTGGTTTTAATGTCCAAGGAAGTTTCGGATAAAACCAACGGGGAAGTGACCTTTAAAATTTACGCCGGAGGGGTGAGTGGCGATGAACTGGATGTGATCCGGAAAATGAAGGCAAACCGGATCCATGCCGCAGGGTTTTCAGGGGTGGGGATGGGGGTTATTCTTCCGGAATTCAGAATTCTGGAAGCCCCTATGCTGTATCAAGACTATGGAGAAGTGGACTTGATCAAGGAAAAATACCGGGAAAATTTTTCTTCGGATTTGGAGAAGCAGGGGTTTGTGCTGCTGGGTTTTGCGGAAGCCGGGTTTGTTTATCTTTTTTCAAAAACCGATATTTCCAGCCCTTCCTGGACAACCAGGGCCAAGATGTGGACCTGGACAGGGGACCCGGTGTCGGAAAATTTCTTTCAATCCAATGGGATTAAAACCTATCCCCTGCACCTTGCCGATGTCAATACAGGACTTGAAACCGGCATGATCGATTCCTTTTATTCCCCACCATTGGCGGCTGTGGCTTTTCAATGGCACGCAAAGATCCGGTATATGCTGGATTGCCCCATGGTTAATTCTTCCGGGGCTCTGATCCTGAAAAAGGAGGTTTATGATAAAATCTCCCCGGGAAACCAGACCATTTTAAAAAACACAGCCCGGAAATATTGCGACCAACTGATTCAAACCACAAGAAAAGATAACCTGGATGCGATTATAATCATGGCGGAGGGCGGGGTGAAGATCATCAACCCCACACAGGAGCAGGTCCAAGGGTTCAGGAATAACGCCAAAGCCTCTTACGGACGCAACATTCCTTCCCTGTATTCCCTTGAGCTTTTAACCGATATTCAGGATACTCTGGGAAAAAACAGAGCGCCGGATTCCCGAACCAAGGCAGAAAAACCTTGAGGCTAATCCATGAAAACCCTTGCCAGGTTTGATCAAATTTTAGAGCGTCTGGAAAAGAAAGCGATTGTTTTTATCTTTTCCCTGCTGGTGCTGATGATCCTTTTCAATGTGTTGACTCGGAACATCTTTCAAATCTCCTTTCAGGCAATTTTTGAGTTTTCGCCCGCTTTTGTTCTGTGGCTGGCCCTATTGGGGTCTTCCCTTGCCCTTAAGAGTAACCGGCATATCAAAATCGAGGTTTGGCTTCGGTTTCTTTCCCACCGGTTCCGGTATTTCGCCCGGGTCATCACATCGGTTTTCGGCATGGTCATCACCGGATTGCTGTTCTATGCTTCCCTGGAATTTGTGGCCAACGAAATTTCTATTTTCCAATGGAAAGGCATGTTCACACTGGTTTTCCCCTGGTTTTTTCTGGCGGCATTTTTTCGGTTCTTTTTAAAAGCCTTTTCTTTAGAAAACAAACCCACCTGAGCATAATATGAGCCTATTCACCATCGTCCTGTTCATCATCCTGATTATGGCTTTGCTGGAAGCTCCCCTGTTTACCGTTATCGCAGGCTTGGCCCTGGCCTGTTTTTATCTTTCGGATTTTGACTTCCAGTCCATCCAGATGGTTGTGATCGAAGCGAACCGCCTGGCCTCCATGCCAGTTCTGGTGGCCTTGCCTCTGTTCACCTTTGCCGGGTTCCTGCTCACGGAAACCAACGCACCAAAGCGCATGATGGATTTTATGCAGGCCCTGCTGGGATGGATACCCGGAGGACTTGCCATTGCAGCCCTTTGCTCCTGTGCTTTTTTTACCGCCATCACCGGCGCCAGCGGCGTGACCATCGTGGCCCTGGGGGGACTTTTGTATCCTGTCCTGCTTCAAAATAAATACGAAGAGCCCTTCACCCTGGGATTGCTCACCACTTCCGGAAGCCTGGGCCTGCTGTTTGCTCCAAGTCTTCCCATCATCTTGTACGGCGTTGTGGCCAGGGAGGACATTTCGAGCCTATTCAAGGCCGCCGTGATCCCCGGTATTTTGCTGATTCTTATCCTGTCTCTCTATGCCATGGTCCATGACCGTAAGGTTTTTAGGCAAAGACCAGGGTATGGAAAACCCTCCTGGATCGATTTGAAACAAACGTTCATGACCGGAATCTGGGACTGGCCCATGATCTTGATTCTCATCGCAGGGGTTTACGGCGGATTTGTTACCATTGCCGAAGTGTCGGCCGTTGTTCTCACTTATATTGTGGTTGTGGAATGCTTTATCCTGAAGGAAGTTAATTTTGTTAAACAGATTCCCGGGATCATTCTGGAAAGCGTTAAGCTATCCGGTGCCATCATCCTTATTCTGGCCATGTCCCTGGCATTCACGGGTTATCTGGTGGAAGAACAGATTCCCAACCGGATTCTGGATTTTTTGCGGAACATGACTGAAAACAAGTATGTTTTCCTTGGGGGATTAAACCTGTTTCTTCTGGCTGTGGGCTGTATGATGGATATTTTTTCCGCCATAGTGATCATTGTTCCCATCATGGTGCCGGTGGCCATGACCTATGGTATTGACCCCATTCATCTGTGCATGATTTTTCTTGTGAATCTTGAGATCGGTTATTCCACACCCCCGGTGGGGATCAATTTATTCATCTCCAGCCTGAAATTCGGAAAACCCGTGACCCTTCTGTACAGGAGTTCCCTGCCGTATCTGGCCCTGCTCCTCGCCGCCTTGCTTATGATAACCTATATACCTGAAATCAGTCTTTTTCTTGTTCGCTAACCCTGGATGAAAACCGGGTGTCATTCCTTGGAAATGTTTTTCCCGGATTTTTATTTATATTGATATGCCAATTGAATTTCTGTATAAAACCGAATTCATAAAGAGGGGCCGTTAAATGATCGGCGGTACTGTAAATGTTAAAAACATTAGTAAATATTTTGATTCCGCCCGGGTTTTAAATGATATTTCCATTGAAATTAAATCCGGCGAATTTTTCTCGCTCCTGGGCCCTTCGGGCTGCGGTAAAACCACCCTGCTTCGGATCATCGCCGGGTTTGAAATGCCTACCTCCGGGGACCTGCTTTTGGATGAAGAAAGTGTTCTCAGCAAGCCCCCAAACCAGCGCCATGTGAACACCATCTTTCAGAATTACGCCCTGTTTCCCCACCTTTCCGTATTTGAGAATGTGGCATTTTCCCTTCGCCTGAAAAAACTGGATAAAAAAACCATTCAGAACAAGGTAGAAGAATATGTGGGCCTGGTCCAACTTCAGGATCATATTGGAAAATATCCGGCCCAGCTTTCGGGGGGACAGAAGCAGCGGGTGTCCATCGCAAGGGCTCTGATCAATGAACCCCGAGTTCTTTTGCTGGATGAACCCCTAAGCGCCCTGGATGCCAAACTGAGGCACGAACTCCTGGTGGAACTGGACAGGATTCATGACATCATCGGCATTACCTTTATCTATGTGACCCACGACCAGGAAGAGGCCATGAGCGTTTCCGACCGGATTGCCGTGATGAAAGACGGTGTTTTTCTCCAGATCGGAACCCCCTTTGAAATTTATGAAAGTCCTTCGGATCTGTTTGTGGCGGATTTTATCGGTGCTTCCAATACCATTCAAGGAAAAGTGGTCGAAATTTATGAGAAATACGCTCGAATCAATACGCCGGAACTGGGGGAGATCCTGGTGGACCTGGATAAGCCCCTGAAGGCCAAAGACCATGTGGTGGTGACCCTCAGGCCGGAAAAGATGCATATTTCAAAACATTGCCCCTCCCTTGATGCCCCCAAGGTGAATTGCGTTTCCGGAACCGTGGAGCAAATGATTTATACCGGGAGCCATACCCGGTTTGTTGTCAAAACCGACCAAGGGTTTGAATTTAAAATCTTCAAGCAGCACGCCCAGTATTTTACCACGGAAGAACCCATTACCTGGGAGGACCGGGTTTATATCTGGTGGAATGCCGATGACAGTTTCATCGTTGAGGTCAAACACCCATGATGAAAAATTACGGACAGCGTTATACGTATGCCATGCTTTTCTGGTTGACCGTTTTTTTTGTGTTTCCATTTCTGATCATCCTGGTGGGGAGTTTCCTTAAAAAAGGTCTCTACGGGGGATTTGAATTTGAATTTTCCCTGGCAGCCTACACTTCCCTGTTTTCAGGAACCATGAAGAAGGTTACCTTGAACACCCTTTTTGTCAGCGTGGCCACCACGGTGTTAACCGTAGCCATGGCCATTCCTTCAGCGTATTATATTGCCCGTTCTCCCCATAAGGAAAAGCTTCTTTTCCTGGTGATCATTCCCTTCTGGACCAATTTCCTGATTCGGATATTTGCCTGGATCGCCATTCTGGGGAACAACGGTCTGGTAAATTCCTTCCTCATCAGCCTGGGTGTTTTCAATGCGCCGGTTCAGCTTTTATATAACCGCTGGGCAATAATTTTGATCATGATTTACACGTCTCTTCCTTTTGCCATTCTGCCCCTCTATGCCATCATAGAAAAATTCGACTTTTCCCTGTTGGAAGCAGCCAGGGACCTGGGGGCTACCAAATGGCAGTCGGTTTACAAAATCCTGATCCCCCTGATTATTCCGGGGATTACCACGGCCGTCTTGTTTACGTTTATTCCAGCCTTCGGCAACTTCGCCATTCCGGATATCGTCGGCGGCAATGATATTCGCATGCTGGGTAATATCATCAATGAAAAGTTGAAAACCGCCAGGAACTGGCCTGCCGCCTCCTCCATTTCCATGGTGCTGACCCTGATTTCCGTTTTTATGGTCCTGATGTTCAATAGGATCACCGCTTCCAGAGACAGTCAGCAAAAGACGGAGACCTGAAATGAAAAAATCCTTAAGCCCTTCAACGGAAAAGCATCGCGTGTCCCTGGCTTTCTTTATCCTGACCATGGTCTTTTTTTATGCGCCCCTGGTGATTCTCATCATTTTTTCGTTTAACGAGGGCCGGTCCATGAATTTCACCGGTTTTTCATTCAAATGGTACAAGGAATTGTTTTTCAATTCCTCCAAATTATGGGGTTCGTTTTCCAACACCCTCATCATCGCCCTGATTTCAGCCCTGGTATCCACGGTCATCGGAACCCTGGGGGCCATCGGGATTTACTGGTATCATTTTAAAATGAAAAAATACCTGGAGGTGATTTCCTATCTTCCCATTATTCTCCCGGAAATCATCATCGGCGTTTCCATGCTGATGTTTTTTGCAGGCATTGGCCTGCCCCTGGGGTTGTTCACCATCATTATCGCCCACATCACCTTCAATATTCCCTATGTTCTTTTCATCGTCATGGCCCGCCTGGCTGAATTTGATTACACGGTGATCGAGGCAGCCTATGACCTGGGGGCAACGGAGATGGATGCCCTGCGCAAGGTGATCATTCCCATGTGCATGCCGGGAATCCTCTCCGGGTTTTTAATAGCCGTTACCCTTTCCATCGATGATTTCGTCATCACGTTTTTCGTCACCGGACCCGGGGCCTCAACCCTTCCGCTCCATATCTATTCCATGTTGAGGTTCGGACTCTCGCCGGTTATCAATTCCCTGTCCGTGATTCTGATTGCAGGGAGCCTCTTGATGGCTTTTACCTCGAGAAGGCTTTTCCGATACATGTTTAAATGAAAAAGGTTCACTGTTTTACTGAAATAACAAATCCAAACCATCAAAACGAAGAAAAGGAGAAAAATATGAGAAAGATCATCATCTGGTTTACCTGTATGATAGCTGCATTTTCTTGTATAAGCTGCGGAGAAAAGAAACAGGAGAAGCAGAAGCTTTATATTTATAACTGGACCTATTACACACCGGATGAAGTGATCAAGGGCTTTGAGGAAAAATTCAATGCCAAGGTGGTTTATGATGAATTCGCGTCCAACGAAGAGATGTTTGCCAAGTTCAAAGCCGGAGCAACGGGCTATGACATCACCTTTCCCTCTGCTGATTACACCTCCATCATGATCAAGGAAGGCATGCTGGAAAAAATCGACAAAACCAAAATACCGAACTTCAAGAACATTGACCCGGAACTCATCAGCGGCATTGAATACGATCAAAACTGCGAATACTCCGTCCCTTACATGAAAGGGGCTTCCGGCATCGCGGTAAACCGAAAACTGGTGAAAGATTATGAGAAGGACATGAGCATTTATCTCAAGCCGGAACTCAAAGGAAGAATGACCCTGCTGGATGATATGCGGGAAGTCATGGGCCTGGCCCTGAAGGCGAATGGTTTTTCAGTGAATTCGGTGAATCCCGCAGAACTGGATATTGCAAAAAACCTCATCCTGAAATGGAAGGAAAACATCCTGAAATTCGACGCAGAGTCTTTTGGAAAAGGTTTTGCCTCGGGGGAATTCTGGGTGGTTCAGGGGTATGAGGAAAATATTTTTTCCGAATTGGAAGAATCGGCAAAGGCGGACACGGATTTTTTTATTCCCAAAACCGGCGGCCCATATTACATTGATTCCATGGTGATCCTGAAGGATGCCAAAAACAAGGACCTGGCCCATGAATTCATCAATTATATTCATGACCCCCAAACCTATGCCAAATTTGTGGATGCTTTCGGATTCCCATCCATCAACGTCCCGGCAAGGAAAATTCGCACGGGAAAACCGGTTTATACGGAGGAGGATCTGAAAAACTGCGAGCTGAAACTGGATCTCGGGGAAAAGCTTGAAATGTACAACAAAATCTGGGAGGATATAAAAGTGAATTGACAAGTCCTGCAAAATAAGGAATGAAAAGGTTGAACGTTCCTTGTTGTCATTTGTTTAAAGATCTGGTTAAACAAAAATTTCAGAGCGTGAATAAGCGATGAAAGACCAAGTAACTTAATTTTTTAAAAGGAGGAAATAGTTTTATGAAAGAATGCGTCGTTGTAGATGGGGTAAGGAGCCCAAACTTTCGTGCACATGCTGAAAAAGGATGGGCAAGAAATTTAAGGATCGATGAAATATTAACCCAGGTTTACGAAGGACTTTTTGCAAAAAATCCTAAAGTGAAACCCGAGGATGTGGATGCGCTGTTCTGCGGTTCAGCCAATCAGTCCGGCCCCCAGGCCGATATTGCACGGCTCGGATGGCTTGCCGGTGGTTTTCCCGAATCCGTGGGCACCTGCTCGGTGGGCCAACAGTGCCCCTCAGGCATGGCCGCAGTTGAATTCGGAGCTCGTACCATTATGTGCGGCGAAGCGGACATCGTCATTGCATCCGGCGCTGAAGATATGTTGGTCGGACGAGGGGGCGGTGGTGGCGGAATGGATATGGCCCCCCGTTTGGCACAAAGATACAATGTCATGGATTTCCCCATGGGCATGACCGCTGAAAAAGTGGGAACCATGTGGAACGTGAGCAAAAAATCGGCCCACCTTCTTTCCTATCACAGCAATATAAATGCGGCTGCTGCAGTGGAAGCCGGCAAATTCAAGGATGAGATTATCCCCATCAAGGGTTGTGTTAAAGATGATGGTTCCAGCTTTGTCTGCGACAAGGATCAATGGGTTCGCCCCAATGTATCCATGGAAAAAATGGAATCCATGCAACCGGCCTTTAAAGAAGGCGGACTGGTGACTGCAGCCGGATCTTCTCCTCTCACCAGCGGTGCTTGCGCCGTACTGCTCATGAGCCGGGAAAAAGCCGATGCACTGGGCTATACCTATCACATCAAATATGCCGGAGGCTCCATGGCCGGATGTGACCCCACAGTGATGGGGATCGGACCTTTGTATGCAGCCCAGAAACTGCTCAAGAGAAAGGGCCTCGATGCAAAAGACATCGGCGTATGGGAGCTCAATGAGGCTTTCGGAACCCAGGGTGTTGCGGTTCTTAGAGAACTGGGGCTTGGCGACGAAGCACCCTTCAAGAATGTCAATGTATGGGGCGGTGCCCTGGCATTGGGTCATCCCTTGGGAGAATCCGGAGCCAGAATTATCATCACCCTCAACAACATCATGAAGACAGACTATAAAGATGCCAAATACGGTTTGGCCATGCTCTGCGGCGGATTCGGCAATGCCAACGCCACCCTGTGGCAGAATGTGAATAAATAGGTTTATCCCCGAAAGAACTGGGCGATTTAAAAACAAGCGGCCATGCCGGACTGATCCGGCATGGCCGCTTTGCATAATGAGGCAGTTAGACAAGGCGGACACGCAGGTCCGCACCCTACAAACCCAATCATTTTGAACCGCGATCTACGCCTCCCCTTTTTGGTTTCAGAAAAGGCTTACGCCCAGAGCCAGCGAACTTTTCCCTGATCTTCCGTTTTCTTTAAATATCCACGTTTCACCAGATGCGTAATAGCAGGCTCTACGATTTCGGCCTTTCTGTCGATGAGACCGGAGATGCTCTCCGCAAGCAGGGTGATGTCCCCACCATTTGAAGCCGGCAGGGCTGCCAGGGCTTCGATGATGTCCTTGGACAGCAGGTTGTAGACCACGTCCATTTTCTTGTTGCCCTGCATCACCATCAGTTCCGTCTCGGTGCAAAGGCCCAGGGCGTGGCGCTTGGCGAGGTCCTCTTCATCAGCCTGAATCTTTTTATTGTAGTATTCTTCAACAAACCCGATGATGTCTTCCGGTGAAAGACTTGAGGTCCTCACGATGGCCTGGTTGGCATCAAACCGGGACCAGTCGTCGGTGAGAATTTCCAGGTCGTAATTTTCAATCTCCTCCATCAGGGTGGTTCCGGGAAAGGGGGATAGGAAATGGTACCCGTAGAGGATGTCCAGTTCGGTGGCCAGATTGTGGGAGTCCAACAACGTCTCATGGGTTTCTCCGGGAAGGCCCACGATAAAAGAGCCGAACACCCGAAGACCCGCTGCCTTGCTGATTTCCACGGCTTTTTTGATCTGCTCTATCTTGATCCGTTTTCGAACCGTATTGAGAATTTCCTGGTTTCCGGATTCAATTCCGAAGAGCACCGTGTGGCATCCCGCGTCCTTCATGGTTTCCATAACATCCAGGTCCACGGAGTCGGCCCGTGCGAAAATGCTCCAACCGAAATTCAAGCCCCTTGCCTTGATTTCCGAGCAGATTTGTTTCACCCGTTTTTTATCCACGGTGAAAAAATCATCGGCAAAATTGATCTGTTCAAACCCCATATCCAGAAGCTCTTGAATTTCATCCATAATCAACGAAACGCTTCTTGTGCGGAATTTGGACCCCACCATTCTCCTTCCCACACAGAAAATGCACTGGTTGGGGCAGCCCCGGCTGGTGATGATGCTGGCCGGAAGCCCGAGTGCCAAGTATTTGGAGAGGGGCAGCATCTTCCTTGGGGGATGGGGGAGGGCGTCCAGGTCTTTGAGCAGTTCCCTGTCCGGGGTTTTCACCAAACGGCCCCCGTCGAGGAAAGCAATGCCTTTGATCGAAGCCCAGGCTTTGCGGTCATGCAGAACCGGTACGATCTCCTTAATGGTGATTTCACCTTCCCCGATGACAGCCATGTCGATTTCAGGATGAGCCGTCAGGGAAGCCTCATAATCAAATGAAATGTGGGGGCCTCCCATGAGGATGATGACTTTAGGGGAAAGGGTTTTCACCTCTTTTAAAATGGAAACCGCCTGGTTGTGATTCATGGTGACTGAGTTGGTGCCCACAACATCGGGTTTAAATTCATCCAGGGTTTGTTTTATTTTTTCAGCGGAATATTTCTGAACAATGAAATCCAGAATGCGGACGGAACAGCCTGCGGCTTCGAAGGCAGCGGCGGCATAGCATAAACCCAGGGGAGGAGAAGGGAATTCTTCCAGAGGGTAGGGTGGAGCAATCAAAAGAACCTTCATTAATACACCTTTTGCAGTGAATGGGGTTGTAATTCCAGGCCACCTCGGGATCATTTTGGATGCAACATGGAACAAGGACCTTATGTATTGAAAGCTTTATAAGATATCAAACAAAAGGCAAGGCAAAATTTATAGAAGGTGTTGGGGGCACTGTCAAGGAAAAAGTGAAAAGGGACCTTTGGGTTAATATTTTTAAAGTATCTGGAAATATTGCCGATTCATAGTGATGAGCACCCTTTGATTGAACAAGAAACACCAGGCTTTAAGTAGAGGAGATTTCAGGTTGACACAGATGGAAAAACCAAAGAACAAACGGATCGGCGATATTCTCATTGATCTTGGATTTATCGACAGAGATCAGCTTGAAATGGCGGCTACGGAGTCCAAAAAAACCGGCACCATGTTGGGAGATGTATTGTTGCGATTGGACTGGGTGACGGAAGAGCAGCTTCAGATGTGCCTTGCGGTCCAGAGCGGGGCCAAGCTTCTGGATACCCAGGATGTTAAAATCGATCTGAGCCTGCTTGCCGAGATTCCTCAGCATTTTGTCACCACCAACGGTATTTTCCCCCTGTCCAAAGCCGGGGATGTGATCAAGGCAGCCACCAACAACCCCTTTGATGTGGTGGCCAAAGACAAACTTTCCAGATTGACCGGCTTCCGGGTGGAGACCTTTATTGCGTCCAAGGACTGGATCACCGACGCCATTGAGCTGTATTACAAAACCGCCCACGTCATCGACCAGGACATTGAGCGGATTACCCGGTCCGACGCAGGGGAAGGTGATTTTGAAGACAATCAGATCATCACCCTGGCCGACCGGATTATCGACAAGGGACGGATCATCGGGGCCAGTGACATTCATGTGGTTCCGGACACCAATTTGGTTCGGATCTATTACCGGATCGACGGTGTATTGCAGCAGAAATTCCTGTTCCCCATCAAATTTCACAGGTCCCTGGTCACCCGTTTTAAAATCATGGCGGATGTTGATATTTCCAACCCCAATATTCCCCATGACGGCCGAATCAAATACCGGGGAAGCGCAGGTGCCATTGATCTTCGGGTTTCAACATTTCCCACCCACCTGGGGGAAACCGTGGTCATGCGGCTTCTGGTTTACAGCAAGATTTTAGGGGATCTGGACAGAATCGGCATGGACAAAAAAGATCTGGATCTTTTCATCAAAACGATTCACCGTCCCTATGGCCTGATTATTGTTACAGGCCCTACGGGGTCCGGGAAAACCACCACCCTGTATCGGCCCTCATGACGGTCAATAACCCCAACATTAATGTCATGACCGTGGAAGACCCCATTGAATACGTCATTCCCACCATTCGACAAACATCGGTGAATCCCAAGGCGGACATGACCTTCGGCAACGCCCTTCGATCGGCCATGCGGCAGGACCCGGATATCATCCTCATCGGTGAAATACGGGATCGCGAAACCGCGGATCTGGCTTTACGGGCCTCCATGACCGGGCATCTGGTTCTATCCACCCTGCATACCAACGACGCGTCCTCGGCCGTGAACCGGCTTCTGGATCTTGGCGTCAATAAAGGGGTGATGGCCGGAGCCCTCACCATGGTGGTGGCCCAAAGACTGATGCGAAAGATCTGCCCCAACTGTTTTTCCACCAAGGAACCCGATGAAGCCCAGAAAGAGATTTTCCGAGCCAGGGGCATGGAGCCTCCAGATCAATTGGTGGTGGCGGTGGGCTGCGATTCCTGCTATTTTTCCGGGTATTCGGGAAGAACCGGGATCTATGAGGTGATGAAGATCAATTCGGAAATCGAGGCGTTAATTTTTGAAAATGCCCATTCACGAAAAATAGAAGAGGCCGCCATCAAGAGCGGTACACGACTTATGCTGGATCAAGCCCTGATGAAAGTTTCCAAACAAATCACCTCTTTGGAAGAGGTATTCAGAGTGGTGGCCGATGCCTAAATTCAGTTACACCGCCATTAATGCTGCCGGAACCCTTATTCGGGGTTCGGTTTTTGAAATGGATGAAATAAGCCTGGAACAGGAACTCAACCGGAAAGGCATCACCCTGGTTTCATCCAAACAAAAAGGGCTTTCTTCTCTTTCAACCAAGAAGTTTTCCGATAAAATTCCTGCAAGAATGATTATCGAGCTGTATCACCGTATTTCACAAACCCTTGAATTGGGTTTGTCCATTCTGGATGTGTTAAAGGAAAATGCCAAAGTGGTGAAGTCCAAGTCGTTGAAAAGAATCCTGGAGGAAATCCAGGTGTCCATTAAAAACGGCAACACCCTGGCGGATTCCATGGCAAAGTTTCCTAAAAACTTCGGCAAACTGGACATCGCCCTGATCCGGCTCGGAGAGCAATCCGGTGTACTGCCCAATTGTCTTAAAGACCTTTCTGAATTTCTGGAATGGAAAGAAGATCTCAAATCTACCATTCACCGAGCGGCTATTTACCCGTCTTTCATCCTGATTGCCATCGGAGGGGTTCTTGGCGTCTGGGTGGGGTATGTCCTTCCCCAGATGGAGGAGCTTCTTTTGAATTTGGGAACGGCCTTACCCTCCATCACTCTTTTTGTGCTGAACAGCAGCCGGTTTCTTCAGGAATGGTGGCTTTATCTTATTACGGGTTTTGTGGCCTTCATCGCAGGAATGCTGTTGTTTAAAAAAACCCCCGTGGGCAGGATGTTTTTTCACAAATATCTTCTGAAAATACCCCTGCTGGGTGTGGTATCCAGCAACATCGCCGTGGCCAGGCTCAGTCACAATTTCGCCGCCATGTACAGGGCGGGGATGACCATCAATCAGATTTTTGATGTGCTCACGGAAGATGTGGTGGGAAACGTATTCCTGGAAGAAAAACTTAAAAAGGCCTATGCCGATATTCAGCGTGGAGACTCCATTGCCGGCGCCCTGGAAAAAAACGGGGGGTTCTCGGAATTGCTCGTGGGCGCGGTGAGAAACGGCGAAACCACGGGAACCATTGATGACTCCTTTTCAAGACTGGGCAAATATTACGACGCGGAAGTCAAGCGTACGGTCGAGACCCTCATCAGCGCCATGGAGCCCATCTCCATCGTCATGCTGGGTGGCGTGTTCGGGATGATTGCCTTGTCCATTTTGCTGCCGCTGTATGATGTCATCGGAAAGATCAACTAACGGTGCGGGCGTAGGGGCGAATCTTGTGTTCGCCCTTTTATGGATTTATCGTAACAACAAAGGATCGGCTGGCACAATTGTCCGGGCAGGTTCCTCCGCAGGCCACGTCATTTCCCGGATTGCTGTTATCCCTTGCCCATGCGGTCAATAAATAACTTCCCGGGGTGCTGGGGGTTCCGCTGATTTGAATGGAATCGGACTGAACCCAGGTTGCGGATCCTTCCGGGAGAGCCGAAGCGTTGGTCGTGAAGCCAATATTGGTTGTGTTGGAATGGTTTCTGAAAACAAGGCCTGATGGAGGTAATCCTGAGGTTGTTTCCAAACACCATTTATATTTTCCTGCCGCTGTGGAAAAGGGAACCCCGCCACCCGTATAGACTGCTGCAGAATAAGGCGTTCCTGCTTTTCCCGGAGGCAAGATGTCATTTAAAATTTGCAGAGGCGGCCCTTTGCAGCCTATTGCGGTTTTCA
>Ga0180732_1001412_pt1 | contig 14943 bp, 19 predicted proteins | sample KR11_01MetaG_FD_148674 | JGI IMG/M metagenome (GOLD analysis project Ga0180732, IMG submission 148674) | Groundwater microbial communities from the Olkiluoto Island deep subsurface site, Finland - KR11_0.1 MetaG | ecosystem: Environmental > Aquatic > Deep subsurface > Groundwater | place...
GCATCGGTCCATTCGTTTTTTAACTGAGCGCCGGCAGCCATACGATCGCACATATCCGCCAAAGACTCTTCATATTCAAGAACCTTCTTATCCCTGCGGGTATAAAGCCAGTTCACATAAAGGAATAAACCTCCAAACCCAATAAACAGAGACGCCATCAAGTTGTTGATCAGTATGAATCCACCAGCTACGGCGGCCACAGCGATGATCAACGCGGTTCGAACGAACGCAGCGGGTGTAATGTCCAGGTTGGCTTGAGTTAACGTAAAATTCAAACCATTCCTCCGAAGAGACTTCAGAAAATTTCCCGTTGCCTCATAGCGGGATTCTTTATCTGGGAACATCAGATCATCGACCCGTTCCAAATTAGACTTCTGCTTTTGTGCGTTAATCCTGGGGATAACAAAGAGCCAGAAGACCCCGAAACCACCAAGTAACGCAATTAACAAATTTGTACTCATAGCACCTAACCTTTCAGCTCTTTGTGTAATACCGAGCAGGTATTCCTGCGGTTTTAAACTTGCTAATAAACGCTGAATCATTCATGAGTTTTCCAAGACCAACTCCCGTACCACCATGTTGGAACATTACCTGGGTTTCAGGTTCAGGAGTGCCTTGCGTTTTTACTTTGCCGGTTAATTCCGTGATCGAAGAGATGACTCTTTCACGACCATTCATTTGCATGGAAACAACAATGTTTAGAGTAGAAGCAACTAATTTCGCCGCACGAAAAGAGTCCAGGAAACGTCCTCGTTCGCTTTGAGCAAGCATCAGGAACACGCGATCAAACAGCTCATCTGCGCTTTCGGCATGAAGAGAGGTCAACCCGTTCTTATGTCCAGTATTCAAAGCATTCAGCAGGTCAAATATCTCAGCTCCACGAGCCTCGCCGAGTGTCAAAGCGTCAGGACGTTGACGCAATGCTAAACGAACCAACAGGTCCTGGCCAACAGCCTTGATACCTTCAGCGGTCGATTCACGAGTACGAAGGTAAAGAATGTTGTGAGGTGTATCGAGCTCCGGATGCAAGTTGATCTCAGGAGTATCTTCGATGATCAAAATACGCTGGCCAAGAGGAATTTTTCGTCCTAAAGCGGTCAACATCGTGGTTTTACCCACGCCGGTTGGACCAACCACCACGATGTTCAATCCAGTCAGTACCGCGGCATTTAGATACCATGCCGCCTCGGGGGAAAGCATTCCACCTTGAGGAAGGTTTGAATAATCCAGAAGTTCAGCTTCTTTTATCTCTGGGGGAGGATATTTTGAAGGACGAACCAGATCTTCGAGGGACATACCTGCGCATCGTTGAATACGAATTACAGCAGATGGCCAGGTATTGGTAATTGGAGCGGTGACCACGTTGATACGCTGCCCGCCAGGAAGCACTGCATCTGCGATCGGATCCACAGTGTTTACCTTCCGGTTTGAATTTGAAATACCGCGGTTCATCAATCCAAGAAGAGCGTCTGCAGATTCAAACTTAATCGAAGCTAATTCCCACTTACCATTTCGGAAAGTATAAACCTCATGGGGTCCATTGATTGCAATGTCTTCAATTTCAGAATCAGCGAGAAGGACGTCCAGCGCCCCCATCCCAAGAATATCGGAAAGGGCTTTGTTGATGAACTCATCATTTGTAAACTCAATGACCGGCAGCCCTTTATTAACAGCGACCTGATTGTAAGAAAAGTAGGTTTCGCGGGCAGCCACTCTTGTAGCCTCAGTGACTTGCGGCCCGCCGTTATTCAGTTGATCTGAACTGAACCGAGTTGTCAGAATATCTCTGATTTTTCCAAGAGCTTCCTCATAAGCATTATTGCCTACTACAGTAGCGTTCTTGTCTCTACGCATATAATAGGATTCTTCATATTTGCGGCCGCTACTTTCAGCAGAACCGTTTTCAGGGATATTTGGAAAGTTATCAGACATGATTTACTTCTTTCCGCCCATGCCAAAAAGGCCTTTTTTATTGCCCTGTTTTGCCGCATTCTTGGACCGACCGCTCCAAACACTTCCAACGGGTGGATAAAAATGGGATGCAAGTGTAACAAAGCCATCAAGCGTCGATTCAATGCTTGCAGAATTATCTTTGTTGGACATATAGTGGGCTACAAAGGAAACGCCTTTGTTCCCACACATTGTTACCAAACCATCAGAGTTGATAGGAACAACGCCAATTGCGGGGATCCCGATGTAGGCTGCAGCTTCCGCTAGAGTAATCCCCAAACCATCCTGCCAGTCATTGATAACCAGACCAAACCGAGACAGGTCCAGCCCAATCTTTGGGATGATAGTTTGATGAATAGCCGCCTTCGCATCTGCCATGCTGGTCATATCTGGAGTAGCGACGACGAGAACACGATCAGCCTTGAGGAGCGTACCAACATGGACACCCACATTGAGACTAGATCCCATATCCACAATTACAAAGTCATATACTCTCTTTAAATACTCGATGAGATAGACCATAAATTTTTCGCCGTCTTCTGAATTAAGGCCAGTTGAGCCGGCTTGGTCCATATTTGTTACACCGGTCAAAACATTGAGACTTTGATTACCACTCACTTTGACCAGGCAATCACTGATGCGTTCGTTCATTTCTCGCTTGTTAGACTCGGTACTTCTATCCATCTTGTAAGCCATAGCAGCCGAAACGATACTCTGGTCAGATTTCACGTCCAGGCGGATTCTAATATGACCACCATTCATGTTGGCGTCAATGAGAGCTACTTTTTTACCTGCAATTCCAGAGAGGGCGACAGCAAGCTCAATAGAAACCGTGGTTTTTCCCACGCCACCTTTGGGACTCCAGACCGCGATACACCCTCGTTCCCAGGAGGCGCCACCAGCTTCAGCAGCAGCAGCTCGGATCAGATCTGGCGAGGCTGAAGACCAAGCACCCTTTTTCCATTCCGACTTTACCGTTTCAAACTTTTTCGGAAGTTCTGCGCACATCTGGTCTTCAACAGTCTTAGAGAACGGAAGAATATAAACTGCATCCAATTGAGCGCCGAGCATTTCTTCTCGTTCCGAAGAGCCAACAGGGGCCATACCTACTAAAAGAATAGGGGTCTTGGAATTAAAACGAATATCTGAAAAAGTACGAATGTTGTAGTCAAGTACACCAGATTCAACGACAACAATATCGGGGTTAAATTGAGCAAGAACCGTATTAACTGTATTCGCAGAAAATGTGGGAAAAGTTGAGAGAACTTGGATTGGCTTTCCTGAAGAGATATACAAACTCGCATTAAGAGCTGCGCTTACCTCAGGCCTAGCAAAAACTAATGCACTTAGAAATTTCGGAGAATCAGTCATATATACCTCTTTGTTTGTGATTACAAAAGCTCTGTCTGTCATCTCGGTTCTGTTAGCTCAGAAAGTGAACCAACAGAACCGGATCATTTCAACCCCAATATTATTACTGTTGTGTAACAGTATCTTCTACGGACAAACCACGGTCAGAATAGAAACTGTCGATCAAATCTTGCAAAGTAGCACCAATAGTTGGAGGAGCAACCTTGTCGGCCATCGGCGAAACCAGGCTAACGCTTAACTGGCCGGCAGCATTCCCCATGGCGACCCATTCAAAACTGTCTCTCGGGATCATGATGTCGATATATTGAATCGAGCCATATACAGTTTTAGTAGAAGCAGCGCCGCTCTGGGAAGTAGAAACTTCTTGTGAAGAGTTGCGAACAATGTTGACGATCTGGGCATTGGAGACAATAATTTTTGCTATAGGTGCCTGGAAGAAATACTTCTGCATGTTTTCGTCGTTCAACAACGCAGATCCACCAGCAACCGTTTGATTACTAAGATCATCAGCAGAGATATTTGGAGTAAAGGTGGCCGAGGTACCATCTGCCTCAGCCTGAGCTTTGGCAACGAGATTGGCGAGAGCAATGGCATAGGATTCGTCGAAACGAACGGAACTCACTGCCACAGCGACGTCAACTCGATCTCCGACCTGTGAACCATCAGGGATAATCCCTTCGACATTCAGTCGGGCGATGACCAAATTAGGATCAGCATTTGCAAGAGAGAGCGTGGTAAGTCCCGCTTGGTTAGCAGTGGAAGCGATCATATTCAAAGTGATCGGACTCCCCTTTGTGACAGTCATGACAAATGCGCCACCAGCGGCTTTCATTGCTGAGAGGTCGGCTTTTGTAACCAAGGCGGTCAGAAGCTGGTCCCCTTGAACTGGAACTGCGGTCAAGGCGCTATCAGATAAATCAGCAAGTGTTGTTCCTTGAGAGATATCCTGCGCTGCCAAGTAAACAGTTGTGGACGGTGGGTTCAATACCCGACCAACAACATAGAACGCAACCACCGCACCAAGAGCAAGGCCAAGGCCAATAAAAATCGTGCCAAACTTATTTTTTTTCTTTTCCATAACAAAAACCTCCATTAGAGTCTATTCGACAAAATAATTGATTACGGCCAGCTAGGATTTCACGGCCGATAATTCACTTTTGATATCTTCACTTATTCCATTCACAAGCATAAGTACTGTGTCACGCTGCCAGGAATTCAAACCCTTACTTAATCCGGGTTTTAGAGCGTTCCATCCCGTGACAAGTTGTTCGATGCCATGCGCGGTTACGGGGTTGCTACTCAAATCTCTCGCCCTGGACGCTGCGATCGCGGGATCACATTTCAGGTAATGCTCCAGGTATTTACCAAGTGAGATGACCCACTCAGGCATTTCTCCAACAGCATTCAAGTGATCTTCTACCGTGAGCTGCGGCTGTTCTTCAGTCAAGTTTGGGAGCATAGTGGGTTCCTATTGTCATCGTAAGTGGACTCATCAAAGAGATTTCACTCTTTAGACGGTGCGCCATAAAGAAGGAGCGAAAGGGTGGCAACCAAGTCAGCGTTGTCAGTTTTTTGTAAGAGCTCAATCGTCTGGCGGGATCGAACAAGAGCCGCGGCAATAGGTTTCAATACCGATGCAGCTTGCTTATTGTTCATCAGGGCATTTACCTGGGCGGGAGCATCCTTAGTATTGATGCCGGCACCTACCAGCTTGCACGCTAAGGCGAGTTCAGATGGGGAAGTTAGAGTTTCCTTTTCCATCAGTTGTTTCACCTGGCGGGGAGTAATTCGTCCAATTTCTGCCATGAAGACTACTGCTTCTTTGTTATCAGGGATGAATTCTGAAGCAGCGGTAACAACAGCCTTAGGAGATTTTTTTGGTGAAGAGGCAGGTTTTTCTGAGGGCGTATTTGATGGCGAAGTTACTGGTGATTCCACAGAAGAAGGAATATCAAGTTGAGAATTGATAGCGACAGACGGTTGATCAGCTACCGCGACCTTGGCAGATTTTGTCCGTACAGGAACGGTCAAATTTAAAGCAGAAAAAGGATCTATACCGGACTTAACTGCATCTGCTAAAAGGGATGCTTGTTTCCGAGGAATATCTTTTACCAAACTGGCCAATCTAATCTGGTCAGAACCCAAAGGCAGTGATTCAAATACAGGGATCAACGTACGGACCAAGATTACGTCCATTCCGTTTTTAAACAGATCCAACAGTGGTTCAGGGCTTTTTTTAAGGACATTGTATAAGTGGTAAGCGCCATCTCCACGAATACCGCATTTTTCAGCAACGTCAGCTATGTTTTCGTCAGGATATTCTTCTTTCAATCTAACTAACGATAGTGCTCGCTCATATTGTGTTAGAAGGCGAGTGCCAGTGTTTTCTACAAGGGTAAGTTCCCTTGCTTCAGTTTCGTCTTTAGCTATTGAAGCGGGGATGAATTTGAGGCCGGCTCGAATTGAGGCTTCAAATCTACGATGACCGTAAACCATATAGTAATTAGGATGACCACCAAAAGCAATAGGCACATCCCCATTAGAATCAGGAATTGGAAAAACCATGATAGGTTCCAATACCCCCTTCTTCATAATGCTTTTTAGGAGATCTGCATCTTCAGGGATATTCTCTGGATCAAAGTTCACCAAGCGCGTTTGGGTGGGACTGGACTTGATGATCTTATCAATGGGGATCATTTTCACTGGGCGGTCGAGTTTATTGACGGTCAGTGAGACAGAGGATAAAGATGCTCCAGTTCCAGCATCTCCATCAATCTTCAATTCTTCATCAAATACATCTCGTTTTTTTGACAATGAATTAAGCGACATTAGCAGACTCCTCTTTCGAAATCGCTAATGGTTCTTCTTGGACAATGGCACTTTCACCAAATATTTTTGTGTAGACAGCATCGATGGACGGGATAATAATTTCAGGAAACGTGCCAGTTACCCATTCCCCACGCACAACTGACCTGGAATAGGGAATACGTGGGAGTAAACTTGCACCCATAGCTTTGAACCCTTTATGAGTTTCAAGCAGCTCAGTCATTTTCTCGAGGATCACATTTTCCCATTTTGCCTGTGCAGAAGCAACAGGAAGAATACCAAGCAAAGTTTTTTGATGGGCACTAATCCAATTTAAGGTTTTCGTAGTTGGTCTAGCACATTGCTTTGAAAGCATCATCGGAACCACGACACCATCAGCAGCAGCGAGCCCCATGGCCACCAGGTTATCTCCAGTCCCAGTATCAATAATGACCGTGACGTCATCTCCATACTCGGTAGATTCGAGTATCAGGCGAAGGAGGTTAACAGGACAGTGGTTTGCTGTCTCTGTCAAACGACTGTGTGAAGGAATAATAAACAAATTCTCCCGACCCTCAACAGGGTAGGGATTGGTCATAATTTCAGAAGGGTCTTCACCTTCCAACACCATATCAAGTGCAGTTTTGATTGAACGTTCGTGGTCTTTTCCTTTTAGGAATAAAACTGATGAGCCGCATTGAGGATCCAGGTCGATGACTACCACTGGAGTCCGGCGCATCATAATAATATATAAAGCGGTAAGGTCGCTGCAGGTAGTTTTGCCAACGCCCCCTTTAACATTTGTAAAAGTTACTACTTTCATTCAGGCCTCCTGGTACTCAAAAGCTAAATAAATTTTATCCGATAAAGGCTTGATCACTCCGTGCGGGATGTGTGAATAAGGCCTATTTAAAGCAACAAATACTTTGCATTTCTGTTATCCACAGGTATTTTGTGGCTATTTTTGAGTGGATTTCGATTCCGAGGAAAAACCAATAATTTTCTGAGGCTTTTTCCCTTTATAAAACACAAGGGCAAACTGCATACCTTCAGGGATGGGTTTGATTTCTTTAGCAACACCGAATTTTTTTACCACCTCATCTTCCTTACCGATGATAGGCTCATAGACCTCAGTCCAAGCAAAAACGCCATGCCTCATTAAGTCAGGAAGACATTTACATAACAAGTAAGCGTTACCGTTTTCGGTGTACATCAACTTCATGGATTCGACCTTCATTGTCCGCATTTCCTCAATTGGATCAGCTGACAAGGATGAAGTTTGCAAATTCTGAGAGGACAGAGAAGCCAATTCCTCTTTTAAAGTTGCACCCAAAGCTTCAGCAAATGCGGGGACAATTGGTTCGATATTGCGTTTCTTGAAGAGTTCGTCAATCAGCTTAAAGCCTTCCAGCGCCTCTTGAAGGCTTTCTTCTGAAGTGTGGCTGATTTGTACCAGCCTTCCTGTTGCCTGGCTAATACCAGCTAAGGACACAGTCCAGCTGCCCTTTTTACCTGGTGCAGTTTTATCCTTTTGAGATTCTTCCATAACGGCCTCCTAAATATTGGTATGTCGAATTATAGGTTGCCGGCATCGAGTTGAGTCTTTTCTTCCCGATGAGATACGGCCCAAATACGATCTAATATCGACTTCAACTTACTTTCCATCGCTTCTTTGGAACCAGAGATCAGATCTCCCACGGAGTCGTTATTCATAATGTCTGGGAAATGAGCGATCAATCCGCCAGCTCTCTCGTAGCTCAAGAAAACAAGGCCTTCTCTGCTCGAAGATGTATGAGTCGCACAGGAAAGGGGATGAAAAACGATAGTTCCCTTTGGACCCGGATGCGTAGCAGAAGCGTTCACGAGAGCGGCCTCATAACAGAAATTGATTTTCTTCTGGCCACGAGGGGTGGCAACCCAACTCACAAAATCACCGTATTTTACGGAAGCATATTTTCTTTTATATACATCGATCATTTTTTCGTTAGGCTTAAGCCCGCAAGTATCAGAAACAAATCGGGGAAGATTATTTCTGGATATACCAAGAACAGAGAACCGATCGCCTACAGAACTGCACGTCATAATCGTGGCGTTTTCCCCTTCTGGCGAGAGGTAGACGAATAGGATGCGTTCCGGCCCATCCCAAGGGCGGATGGTGTATTCAAACATAATATTGGCATCATAAAAATCTTTAAATATGGATGCACAATTAGGATTATGAACCAAGCCACCTCTGTTCTCGTTTGGAGCAAGAATGTTGCGTTTAAGCAAAGACAATTCTGCAAGAGAAAAGGCGGCGTATCGAACAAACGGAAGGAGATACCATTTACTATGTTTTTTCAGAGATTCATGAGCCTGTTCTTTGTGCCCATAAACGTTGGCCATACAAGCCATATCCAGGTACGAGAAGTTGTATAGTTCTTTTTCCATTAGGTAATCTCCGTGTTATCAAATCCAGGGTCCAGAAACACGCCCAACTTTTCCTGAAGAACTGGAAGACATTCCCTCATTACAAGAAACCGGATTCGACTTTTATTTGAGCGCATATTATCCAAGATAAAGCAACTTGGATCTGCAAGATCCATTAGCCAAAAGTCATCAATACCGGAGATAGAAATGCTATGTTCTGCTTCCGGCTTTTGAACGGCTCTCAGTCGAATTTCGGTGGGGTCCCAGAAATACCCTTCGTCAAGCAGATATGGTTTTTCGCGAAACCCAGTTATATACGTCGAAGGTTTCGCAACGATTGTCTCCCCAAAATAGATGTCATGTAAAAAGACATGGCCATACGTCGTTGTCACGTCAGCCGGTGGGCGATGAGCAGGAGACTTGGTTCGTGCGTTTAGCACACGAACTCTATCACCCATTTTCCACGTTTTTCGCCCAATAAGTGTAGCCATGTGTACTCCTAAAAAGGAAAAACATCCAATGTTTGATCGCGTTCAAGACGGGAAACAGCATAAAGCGTCTGGCGAGATAAAAATCTATTTGCATCCAACTGCATTTTTTCAGCAAATATTTTAGTTTGCTCAGGCATTCTGAATATATAGATTGCGGATACCAGCGCAGCAATTACATGATAAGCAGGATCAAAGGCAGTTGTCGCCTTGCAGTATCTCCATATTTTGGCATACCAGGCATCAAAGGAAAGGTCTTCTGGGATTGGGCTGCAGAAAATAATTGCATTAGCAGTCAGGGAATAAACCATGCGAGCAGGGAATGATGGGGCAGTCATATTTGGAAGGCGGGCTTCTCGAAGAAAAGCTGACAGTTGGTCCTGATCAGGGGCACATGCTGTTTTCCATTCGCCTTCATCAATCACCTGGCGTAACGTGGGTTGGTAGGTGCCGCTCTTTCGTGCGTAAACCGTATGAAAATTTTCGGGGTCACCGCAAGTTGAAACATGGAGCATACTATCCAGCATTGTCTCATAATCAGTGATACACGGTTCTTTACGCGAGGTCGACTCACCAAAAGAAAGTGAGTCTAAATCCCTATCAATTAAACGATTAGTCATTATTAGCCTCCAACAATATTTTTCTCCAAACCCCACCCAAGGCCATGCCGGCAAAGTGGATGAGATAAATAGACACAAAAGCAACTAAAGCACAGACAAGTGAAAACCCAGCTAGATACCCCACGTACACACATACCAAATAAAGAATGCCCGTAGTAACAATCGAAAGCAAAAATCTTGAGATACTCCACAGGCTTTGCGCGTGCCCGCCTCTACCTTCAATCACTGCGTTCACGTAATGTACCAAAGGTAAGGAAAATAACCCTAACAGAATCTTGTCACCGTTTCCACCAGGTGCATTGAGTTTTACAAGAAATTCTGTATTACCAGAGATTGCGAATAATATTATCAATAGGGCAGGTGAAAGAATGGCGCCGATCATGACCAGCCAAACTCCATGTATCCCGCGCTTGAAAAACTCAAGTTTATTTTTCACAAAAAAACCTCTCTATAACAAAATAAGTTCATGAGAACTTATTTTGTTATACCCGCTTTAACCAGGCCTCAGTCTTCGTAATAATCAAGTGGCTGAGCGGGGAGGTTCAGGGGCCTGATCCTAAAGCCTCCCCGCTCAAAGAACAACCATATTATTACACAAGGGGACAGAATCATTCCGTGCGGGATGTGTGAATAATTACAAAAAGGAGAACTCAATTTTGAGTTCTCCTTTTTGGTCTTAGCTGTAATCAGTTACTTGGCGCCCATAAACAGGGACGGAAAGTACATAATTACAAAGCTAACGCCGATAACGGCAACAAAAATTATCGCTCCTGTTATAAGGAACCTGACGACTCGTTTCTTTAGTGCTGATTGGGAATTATCCATTTTTACCTCCGATAGATTTATAGTTTATCAATTTCAAGGAATTGCTGTTTCAGTTACAACAACAGTAGCAGTTTCTTCCACATAATATTGGCCGCTCTCTATTCGCCTTTTTGCCTCAATAAATGCATCAGACATGACTGCGATCGTAATTACAAGTACAATACCAAAGATGATCAAGACTCTAGCAATGCAGCCTATTTTCTTTTTTGGCCGGCCATAAGCCCTGTAATACTGATCGCCCATTAATCACTCTCTTTGAACTAGTCTGATATTGCTTAGGTTAATTACCATCCATTATAGCAAAGGGGATGAAAACTCGCTCATACTCCATCAACATTCAAATAAGAATCTAATGGCACGTGATGGAGAGCAAATTCGATTACTGCTTGAGGAGAGTGGTCCGGAAGATTTCGAAGCAATTCCTCGAGCTTTTTACTACATACAATTTCAAGCCGATCGCCTGCTTTAAAAGATTTAGTTTCAGGGTCTTGTATATTCTCGGCAGTTTTTGAGGAAGAAACACTATGTTTCAATGACAGGATATATTTCATTACCTTTTCGCGTATTTCCAGTTCCCATCCTTCCTCAGATGCGTCTCCTTCGATGTCAGTTTTATAGATAAAACCACTAGGATAAAGGACCATGAGAGTTACCCAGGGTTTACGTTCAGGGGCTGCACCTTTTGATGCTTTTACTAAAAGAACGCGAGGTTTCAATGGGATTTCCATTAATGTATTTTTCAAGTAAGCGCCACTAAATGTTTCTGCTGGCCCGGCCTCCAGATCCACCCAATCAATAAAACGAACGGTCCGACGAAATCTCTTATCTAAAACTAGACTGGAAAAGAAAAGGGCATCGCGATAGACATTGCGCGGCTTAGCAGTGTCTGTACTCAACGCCCCTTTTTCATAGATATGAAGAATTTTGTTGCCTGGATTTGTTTTATGGTCTGGCATGATATTACTCCTGTTTCTAACAGTGTAGAAACTGGGCCGCGTTTTCAGCGGCCCGATATTTATTGGTCATCACTCACTCAATATCTAGTTAGGTGACACGTCATGTAATATCCATTGATTGGGCACCTGGTTGTACATGTGAGGAATTTCCATGTCCCAATTCAAAGCCAATATTTCTGCAGTATCTTTCTCGTTAATTGACGTTAGATTGAGCCAATTCAACAACCCCAAGCTGACGCCATTTACTTTGTCACCAACACTTCTATGACAACGTGGTTCGATCAGGCAAGCCAGTCCTTTGAGCAAAAAAGCGTAATGCTTTCGCTGTGCCGCGGATAGGGAATCAAGATGTTTACGGAACACGATTATTTGGCTGATCATACACCATTCATCTTGGGCTTCCGGCAAGAGCAAAAGGATGTCGGACTCGAATTGACTATTTACGGCGGTTTTGAATGCGTCCCCAACACCCGGTTTCCCAGGAGTAAGGCCAGCGTGGAAATATAATTTACGACGTGTCAGGTAGTCTTGCAGTCCAGTTTCTATTGCGTTTTGTAAATTCAAGTCAACTAACATGCCTTCCTCCTTCCCGAACAACCAGTTGAAACAATCAAACAAATTTCGTCACTATCTTGGGGTAAGGTCACGATAACGAGAGCACGAGGTCTTTGCCGGCAGGTACGCTGATATTTTCTTTCAGTGGTGATGCGCCCTCAGTCCTATACAGGCCAAATAGATCGTGGATATCTTCGCTCAAAGCGGGATCCGTTCCTGGGCATAAATCGCATTTTTGTTCAGGGCTAATTCGATTCCACCAGGCAGCTATTGATTCTGGAGTGTAATTAGGCAGATAAGTTATTCTGGCTAACCAATCTAAGAGGTCAGGATTTCGCGGCTCGCATAAAGGTTCGACCATTCTACTGACCTTTTTAACAAAAGAAGCGCGTCTATCATACAACGCTGCGTCTGATGCAAAGGGGCCGCCAATCATCACTCCGTCGATGGAACTAAGGATTGCTAAAACACACCAAGGTTCATCAGAATTTACAGATTCTTCCAAAGCAGCCTCAATAAACAGCGCGTCAATTGCGTCGTGAAGAGTGTTTTCTATTCCTGATCGGTATGGAGTTTTATCGGCCAGAAATTCAAGTTTTTTTCTGTCTCCGTCACTGGGAACCAGGTCACTTAGGGATTGATTGTAGACGCTGTCTTGAACTTTCATTATCTCACCTCATAATTCTTCATGATTTAGGTTTGCGATTCTGGGCATAATGTCCAGGTGGTTAAAAACATATTAGCACGAGCTGGCCCGAAACCATCGTGCGACATGTGTGAATAAAAAGATTTATAGACCAGGAAACGTTTTTTTCAATTAAGCTAGTACAGTCAATCTAACATATTTGGAGAGTCTAGATGCAAGAGGTATTAATCCATTTTCATCCGTCTAAAACGAACGAGAACGCCCAGGTATGGCTGACCGCGGTATTACTCCAACGACCGGAGTGGGTCACAAAACTCGAAAAAGGAAGAATTGAAGTCAGTCTCTCTTGTCTATTTGATCGTCTATCCGTTGAAGTAAGAGGTCAGGCTGTTGACCAATCAACAGATTCGAGAATATTTACAGTTCCAGAGGGCATTTTACTTGACGCAATGACTGGTGTTTTTACCGGCGCTCAAATTGTAAATTGGATTGGCGATAGTTATAAGGATTTTGTAGAGAAAACTATTCTGACCAGTGATGAGGAAAAAAGGCTCAAAACTGGAATAGTAAAAAAAGTTTGTCTGGTACAAAAATAATATAACTAAACTACTTTCGACTAAAGGCAATAGGTTTATGGGTCGAATGAAATTCGACTAAAGGAAAATAACATGCAAAATAGTTTATCTTCTTATCCGACTATCTCCTGGGGTAGTAAAAAAAGTGAACGATGGTCAAGCAAAATTCACTATTTCGGAAGAGATGGTAAGACCTTATGCGGAAAACACATCCCAAAAAACCGACCATTAGGAGACTCTTGGGATATGTGTGAAAGATGTGCAAAGTTGTTAGTCCAAAAGGAGAAGGGCTAAAGCGGCTCGCCTAAAGGCGAGGGTTTCTAACTCTATTTACAGACAATAAAAAAAGTTCCTGTAAAAAGGGAACTTTTTATTTTGAGTTAACTGCTGTAAGTATTTCAAAAACAGCACTAATAACTGCGTATAGTTTAATGTCTTTTGTGCTTTAAATTTCCGGTTACAAATTCAGATTCCCGACTATATATCCCTGACCAGCAGCTAAGAAGGGGAGCACTGTCTATCCGCCGAGATGATTCTACCAATCGATTGACGCTTTTCAGATTTGAGAGCTACATCATGGGGTGGGTGTAGTCGAACCAAAACATAGAGTCAGCCATAAGACTCTCTCGGTCGGGGATCTCAAAGCGAATTTCAACACCAACATGATCCGTGTTTTGGTTAGTGAATTTGACAATCTTCCCACGCCTTGGCATTTCAGGAATCGTAAAAAGGTGGAAGTTGCGTCCGACTTTTTCCGTGACGATTTTCGGGATATACCCGATCATTTTTTGATCCTTGCCGACAAGAACCTGAACCGCATACTCATCATGTGGATTATCTTTTTCAGGCTTAAGGGTGATGAGATTGTCGCACCCCAGCGAGTTGATAACAGCTTGATGGTCGTCGAATGTTACACCTGCCACATAGGTAACTATTGGATCAACAGTATCTCCAAATTCAACCTCAGTCTTCTTGACAGGGGAGGGACGGTCGCGAACGAGCAGCTTATCGTCCACAGCAGGTTTGGCCATTTCAGTAACTATCATGGAAGCGGCAGCAACTGCCATCAACCCGACAATTAGGTCATCAGTGGTCGCATTCCGAAATATCCAGCACACCCCGACGCAGATGGCAATAAATGCAAGCCATCTCCAGCCCTCAGCAAACTGACTTTTTGCATCCGGGAATCTTTTTCTAAGGGAGCTGTTACGCCGCATTCCACTGATCGTGATCGCCCCTAAAACCAGGGTAATAAACAAGCCAGTAGCAATGGATAGAACATCTTTAGTGAGTTGTTCGTTTTCAAGCAAGACAAAGACGTTGGGATAAGCAGCGGCAAATGAAATCATATTTTTCTCCTGACAAAAATAGTGTTACGAAACGAATTTCACAGTTTCACCATCTCTGTTACCAGAAATAGCGATCGGTGAGATCCATGTCGGATTCATCATCGTCATCCTCATCGAGGTCCCTACCTTCACGAACATCATTACAAAACTCAATAAAGAATTGATCGTCAAATTCACAGCTACAGTGGTGTTTTTTACAATAATTTTTATACAGGGATTGCAGAAAGAACTCTTCAGCCTCTTCCCAATTATGGTAAGCTCTCCAGTCTTCCCCCCAGCCGTCCCTGGTTACACGAGACACATACCCATTGACCCGATTTTCAAACTGAGAATCAATTCTTTTTTTCTCAGTAGCGCTCTTCCGTTCCTCATCGGCTTCGTGATGACATAGCGT
>Ga0180732_1001413_pt1 | contig 14930 bp, 22 predicted proteins | sample KR11_01MetaG_FD_148674 | JGI IMG/M metagenome (GOLD analysis project Ga0180732, IMG submission 148674) | Groundwater microbial communities from the Olkiluoto Island deep subsurface site, Finland - KR11_0.1 MetaG | ecosystem: Environmental > Aquatic > Deep subsurface > Groundwater | place...
TCAAACCTATGTTTAAATGTTGCCAAACTTACCAAAGAGGAATAAACAATGCCCAAATTACAACTTACAGACTTCAACGAATATGACTGTAGACAAAATGCTTTATGTGCAAAATTTGACCTATCTGATACTCAAGCATCTTATCTTATGCATTTAGTAGTTATTGCCACAAACGATACTGTAAATTTGCTAGACTGCTTTGATATACTAGATTCTTTATCAACAGATACAATTAACAAATTATTAGTTGGGTATCCTGACCACAATCAGGTTAAATCTCTGCATGATAGAGAAGTATTAAGGGCGGGGATTTTGCATATAATTGGCAATAAATATAATAGTTAATTGTAAAGTTACTTATATTACATCTGTAAATACAAATAGAATCAATTATAAAGATTTAGTAGAAGAATTAGTTAAAGATGGTGTAGTGAAATTTAAAAGAATCCAGCAGGCGAATAGGAGATTAATTATGAAACCAGATAAATATGCTTATAGCTTTGACGAAGAAACTTATCAAGGTGCATTTGATAGTGTGGATGAAGCATTAAAAGAAGTTTATAATGAGTATGAATATGACAAAGTATATGTCGGAAAACTAGTTGACATTGACCCAAGCAAATATATTTTCACTGATAAATTACTTGAAATCATAGATGAAGGAATATACGATGATATTGGCGACGTTAATGAACCATTCTTCGTTATTGATAATAACACCTTTGAGAAAGATATTGAGGCAGTAATACGCAAACATGTAATAGTAACTGCTAAAGCTATTGCTGATAGCAAAAAATATAATAATTAATCAGAAATAATTTGAACACAGGAAAACAATAATTAATAATGGCTACGAACAAAAGAATACAATTTAAGTTGAATGAACGAATGCGAGAAATTGACGATATGTTATCTAATTTAGAAGACAAATTAGATATAGCAAGAAACGAAATGGACTATAAAAAAGTGCGTCAGATTAGAATGGAAATGTCTCCATTAAACAAGGAATTTTATGACATTAGTCATAGTATAAACAGCGAGTACCATTCACAAATATTTAGATATATTCAACACCCTTTTGAAAGAAAGTTGTTTTTAGTGAAAGAACAACCACCAATAACTAAGGGAATTCAACTTACTTTGTTCTAAAAAAAGAATAACAAAAATATTGTAGAAATAATCAGATTGAGTGGGATTCTGAATTAGAAGCTGTAGTCTTCACAGTTGATATGAAGGCTAAGAAAGATGGCTCAGAGAAAGAGTCGGAAGACAACGGAAGTACAGATTCACAGGCATGAAAAAAGCCCAAACTTGGCAGGGCGGGCTTTTCAAGAAGCAAACAGAGTTTATTTTAGAACAGGAATGGTAACAGCGGATCTTACAATCGAATATAAGTATAGCATATTTATTATTATTTGTCAAGTTATTTCTACATTAAAATAAATATTCTTCTAAAAAAAACTTGACAAACAAGGATTGATATGTTATAATTAGTAATAGCAATAGCATAACGGAGGTACGTACTTATGCGTTATCAACCATTACAAGGTGAATCGCCAATAGCAATCCTTAGAAAGAACAATGGCTTATCTCAATCTGATTTAGCAATTCTTTTAGATGCTGGATTATCAACAATAGTTGCAATAGAAACCTGCGCATTAAAACCAGGTAAAAAGTTTATAGAAAACATGCGTAAGCACTTTAAAGATGCTGATGAAATAATTGAACAACATCTTAGTTTTAGAAAAGCTAAACAAAAAGCAATTGCATCAGCACTCCTATAATCAAAATTATGATACCAATGAACTCACTCAAACTACTAGTTAGAACTTTTTATGATATACAGGATATTAGAAAAAAGGCAGGTAATAGATTAGGTGCTTTAGAAAAAATACAAAGATTAACACCTGAACAAGCTAGCTGGCTAACAGAAAAATCTTTTAATAAATTACATGAAACTGAGAAAAATATCTTGAAAGACATTGGTCAAGAAGTAAGGTTGCACCCAATATGGACTGGATGGCTTCAGTACGTCTGGGGTATTGCAGACACACTTACAGGTGCAATGATAGCTGACATCGAAGATATTAGCAAATTTGAAACAGTTAGTAGATTATGGGCTTATGGAGGTCAACATCCTATCTGTATAGTTAAGAACGGCAATACTCAGTTTAGATGGTTTTCTACGCAAGATGAAGCAGATGAATTTATAAATAGTGCAGTTGCCAGAGAAAAAGAAACAGCAGAATTTTGGGCAGCAGAACTAAAGAAACCATGTACCTATGATGCAGTTAAAAAGCATGAAGAATACTTAAAGAAATGTGTATGGGGACCACATCACAACTGGTTCCATGTTGCATCTATGCGAATGGTAGGATTACCTGATAATGTCAACCATAACCTGAAGGTAACATTCTGGAAATGTGGACAGCAATTTCTTAAAGGTAATCCAGAAAAAAGTAAATATAGAGCTTTGTATGATGAATGCAAAACATTTTACGTCGAACGTGATACTGACCAAATAAGTCCGATGACTCGCAAAAAGTTTACCAAGGGGCAGATTAATAATAGAGCATTAAGAAAAACTGTCAAAATATTTATTTCGCACCTATGGGTACAATGGAGAAAGTTTGAAGGTTTACCTGTATCGAAACCCTATGTGATAGAGAAAATGGGTCATGTAGATTATATTGAACCATTCTTTGACAAAGAACCAAATTAAATTAATAAAAATACTAAACACACATATCAATATTACGAAGTTAGAGAGAACATAAAACTTATTATAGAGTTACGAAGTTAAGATGCAAATGTAACCCAATGTGAAATTATGTAATTATCAACCAATTAAAACTTACCTGAAGAATATGCAGTTAAGCTCGAAGTAAAACTTATACGACAGCTACGAAGTTAAAAGGGCATTTTAACACAAGAGAGAAAATACGCAGTTAAATTAGAGTTGAAACCCAAAAGTCGAATACGCAGCTATTCATTAAATACAACTTGTAGGTGATGATATGGGAATATTAGATGCAATAAATTCAAATGGAGATAACACTGATGACAAATTAGATGTAAGTTGGGGTAATGCACTTAGCGATGATAGTTTAGTATGGATTCCTCATGCCTTATGCAGGTATGCCAATACACTAAAATTAACATTTGATGATATAGGATTTATAATTCAATGTTTTAGTTTTAGAGGCAACAGTGGCATTCATCCATCCCACAAATCCCTTGCTTATAGGGGCGGATATAAAACAAGAAATCCAATAATAAAAAGATTTAAAAGATTAGAAGAGAAAGGTTATGTTATAATCAGCAAGAAGAAACGTAATACTGCAAATGGGATGTTTGACTGCAACAAATATTCATTTAAGCCGCTGAACGATAAATTAATAGAATTGCTTGAAAAAGATATTAAATCTGGCAAACGTAGTTCCAAGCATAATTAACACCGTGTTGACGTTCATCAACACGGCAATCGTTCACACGGATGATTGCCAACATGGTAAACGTCAACACTAGTTACTATACTATCATAGTTACTAACTTATTATAGTAACACAAGGAATACCTTTTTGCAAATCATAGATTTGCGATACCTTAATATTAATAATTTATTATGAAATATGAAACTAACAGAAAATGTTTAAAAGGTAGAAATTTAACAGGATTTGAATATATAGTTGATGAAGAAAAACTTAAAAATATAAATGCAAAAACATTAGAAATATTCTGTGACTGGGACATAGATGCTGTTGCAACCGCATATACGGAAACAATCGAACAGCGAAATAAAGATTCATTTGCATATTTTGTGAAGGTATTTATAAGCCATCATGACAATATGCTCTTAGGTATCAGAAAGCAATCTATAACCAATACAGATAAATTATTCTTAGATGAAATGGCTAATGTGAGCAAATTAGCCAGAGAAGCTGGTATATCAGTTTACGAAAGAACTAGTCCCGAAGGTAAGGTAATGATGAACGAAGCGGCTAAACGTAAAGATATGACAATAGATGAGTTAGAATCTTGGATGAATAATTATTATGAAAATAATTAAAGAGACATTAGTAAGGTTGACTTTTAACACGACTTATGACAAAGAACGTGAAGTTATTATATATTGCAAAGATAATAATTATTGCATAGTTGATAAAAAAATAACTAGTTGGCTTGGCGATAAAGAACAACCTATAGGTTATACTATTATAGCTGAACAAATAATTGCAGATGAAATAATCATGCTGTGAAAAGAAGGAAAAGCGGTTCTTCAAGATGGGTTGTTAGTTAGTAAAGGCTTCTAGCAGTACAACTGTTAATCAAATCAAAGGTTATTAGAAAAGCAAAAAGAAGGAGACTGAAAATGATAGAATGGTTTGATGCACCACAATACAATAGAGATAAGATAGGTTTAGAGTATGTCACTATCATAAAACGATCAGGTCACATCAATATTTGTCAGACATTTTATGATAATAATAGCTTAGACAGATTCAAGTATGCTCAACTAGGTTATGATAAAGCCAACAATATAATAGTCATTAAATTAAATCATGAACAAGGCAAGTCAGAATACAAAATATCATATGTTAGAAACAATAAACAACCTAATATTTACTCTAAATCATTCTTAGATTTTCATAATATTGATTATACTGAAACTCGCAGTCATTCTGTTAAGTGGGACGAATCTGAACAGTTAATAACAATTAATTTAAATGATATTATGTAATAGCCAACTAAGGTAAGGTGTCAGATGAAAATAAATGACAAGGAGATAAATGATTGAAAGTATTAAATATTCGTTTCGGTCATGCGACTAATAGCTCATCAGTGCATAGTATTATATTTAATTCAGATGAATCTGACAAAGATTCTGATGGTAGATATGGACGGGAGAGATTTGTATTGTCATCTAAAGAAGCAAAATCGAGATATTTAGCTGTGCTATTAAGGGAGATGTTAAATGAATTACCAGCTAATATAGGTAAATTAATAATAAGAGAATGGGTTGGTTTTATTCCACATGGTGAAGATTATATTGACCATCAAAGTATATATAGATTACCAGTTGATTTCACTAACCATTCTATACCTGATGATATTTTTTGGAATGATTTCAAGGATTACTTTCTACGAGATGACGTAACTATTATAGGCGGCAATGATAATGACGAAATAGAAACTGAAGGTAAAGTATTAAATATTATTCAAGATGATAGTACAAAGTATATAGCAAGAAAATCAGGGGATTGGTGGACTTTTTTCTTTCCGCATAGTGGGCATAAAGTTAGATTTAGTTTTGATGATAATGCGAAGTCAACTAGACCATACGCACCTGAGTTAGTTGATATTAAGATAACTAATCAGTGTAATTATGGTTGTGAATTTTGCTATCAAGATAGTAAACCAGATGGCATTCATGCTAACTCTTATCATATCAGCAAAATAGCTGAGATGCTAGGTGAATTAAAAGTATTTGAAATAGCTCTCGGCGGAGGAGAACCTACTCTTCATCCTAACTTAGAATACGTAGTTGATACATTTAACAAATATGGCATCACTATCAACCTATCTACAAAGAATATATATTTCCTTGAGAGCAAATTAGCAGAAAAGTTCGGATTAATTGGTGTATCAGTTAATGATGGGAAAATGGTAGATAAAGCTTTTAGTATAGCCGAGAAAAACAATATTGATATAAGTTTTCATGTGCCAATGGGTACAATTTCCAGAAGCAAGTTTTTTTCTATATATCATTTGTGTGAGCGATATAATATACCTTTAACCTTACTTGGTTTTAAAGAAGCGGGAAGAGGTAAAGAATTTAAAATAACAAATTATGACTGGCTAATTAATGACATTAGAGAGTTCAGAGAAGATAACCGAATAGTTCGAGTAGGTTTTGATACATTGCTAATAAATCAGTTTAAAGACCAATTGACTGACGTAGATAATAGACTATATTCTGATGAAGGTGAGTTTAGCTGTTACATAGATGCAGTTGACATGAAAGTTGGAATATCATCTTATGCTGGCGAGTTATATAATTTTGATGGTAAGGATGAATTTATAGATAGATGGTGTGAAAAAACGAAAGCGTATCAAGCAAAAGGATGACATATCATGTTCCACAAATCTTTCCAAGTAAAGCAATATATTGCTGAGGTATACAGTAAACGTAACGGTTTTAAGGTATTCCAAACGGGAGACCCGAAGTTTTATCTTTTCTGTCAGATGGATAAAACTGGTTGTGATACGGGCTTACATATACCTGTCTTGAAAAGGCGGCTTCAACGAAATATAGCAAGAGGACTAGCAAACGGTTGGGGGTATAAGGCATGACAAATTTGGTAGCGCAAAGACTTGTGGACATCGCTTTCCAAGTCAGCTTTGAAGGTAATTTCACTGACCTGAAAAAACATCTTGACCTGCAAGGCTACAAAACTAATATTGAAGGTGGTACACTAACTGCCAACGGACGGATAGCAACGGGATTCATGGCATATTCCGACCCTATCACAGTACTGTCAGGTATGTTACTTGCCCTATGGGGAGAACTGGCTTTCCTAACTGACGAAAGCAAAGTTGCTTTCAAACTGATGAATAAACAATGGAGTGAAAGAAAACAGGAATGGCAGGCTGTACAGAAAAAGACAGACATACCTAAAAAGACAGACATACCTAAAATAACTCCGCTTTCTACGAAAGGCGAACAGTTGGATTTTATCTTATGAATGCATATAATAGATTGTAAGCAATTGTTTTGGCTCTGTGTGACATTATTCTTCACAAATAAAATTTAAACGTCACACAGGGCATCCTACGCCTTGTAATGCACAATATCGAAAGGAGATGTCATGAGTAAAACAACAAATAAGTTAGATGCAACAGTAACTAATTGGAGAGCATGGGTTCGAGACATGGGTATGGATGAGGTTGCGATTGAAGAAGCTAGCCAGATAGCATTAACGCCTATGAAAAAAATAAATTTTAAAGATAAACTAGATATTATAGAAGCATTAAGCGTACTGGACAAAAAGTTAGAGCGGAGCAGGTGGATTGATAAAATACCCTTCATTCAGTTCCCCTCTAACTGGTTAGTTAAAGCTATTCCATCATATGACTTTGCGATAATTAGATATCATATCTCTAACGGCGACAAACAAGTATCAGTATATTTAGACTGCTACGATTTACTTGGATGTTATGGTGAACCTTATTGGGAAGTATATCCTTATAGAGCTGAGGATACAGCAAGATGTAAGATGAACGATATAGATGAGTTATTGTCGTTAATTGGCGAATGTTTCAACCAAAACGCAGATGCAGAACCAGTTGATTTAAGACCTTTTCTTCCTTGCAAGAAATGCGATAAATATTGTAATTGTGATATAACTTCAAATGAAGATGAGTATAATTTCAATCGTTACTGGAAATTAGAGAGTGAAGATTATGTTAGTTGTACTGAATGTAATATACGAAGTTATTGCTAAAAATGCAATTCGATGCCACTGCAAAAGAGCAAGGAGAATTTAATAATGCCTGATATACCAAAAGTAGTTATAGAAATATGTTGTGATAAATTTAATAGTTTCGTTGATGAATATAAAGTAGTTAAAGAACATCAGAAAGTTGCAGAAAAGGCATATCAAAAAGCAACAACAGCAGTTGAAACCTTTAAATATAATTGGCGCATAATTGCTGAATATCTTGATATTGGCACCGTGTACGACACTAATTTTGTAGCAGAAATGGAGGCTATACTTGAAAAAGAATAACTCAATGTATATCAGTGTATGTGGTAATTATATAGCAATTGAAGTGGATAACATTCATTATAATGTAATAGCTGTTGATGGGTCTGAGATATATTGCACACCTGAGTATGTCAAAAAAGATGGTAAAACATATAATTTATATCAGTTTTTAGACCCAGCAGTCTTGCCATATCCATCTAAAAGAGTAACTGGTATGGGTAGTATTTACCGAAATGGCAAATATGGGTGGGAAATTTATTTGCATGATTCAACAACAGATAAAAACAAAAGTGTCCTTTTTATAGACAAGATAAATAATTTAGCACCAAACTACTGGAAAAGGAGACAGTATAATGAAGAAGAGCTTAGTACAAATAATCTCAGATTCATTCACAAGCATTAGCCTTCCTATCAATTAATTACCTCCTAAATGAATTCCTTGTGTTTTGTGTCTCCGGTCATGTAACTAAGCATACTATTGTATTTTGAATACCAACACCGCTTACACATAGAACCATCGAAGCACTGCTGAGTATCAAACATATGGAAATACGCTGTCCAATGGCAGACAAACATGTCAAACTTCCGCAATTGTATATTGTGTCGCACACCACAACAGGCATGCACATCACCATTAGCATCTACTAATGGTTTTAAAAGAGATAATAAACATCTGCTATTCCCATCTTTAAACTCAGGTCGGTCATGGTAAATAACATTACTGTCATCAGTATAATCTTGCACTGCTCTTTTGATAAGAGCCATTTGTGTTGAACCTGCAAAATCAAGAGATAGTCTTACATGTGAGCATTTATAGGCATATGCAAATTCTATAACCGAAATTATTTTGGAGATATTAGGTTTATCAGTAATAACATAGCTAAATGCAATGTCAATATTTGGTAATCGCAAGATATTATTAGCTAACATATGCTGTTGTTCAGCACCAAAACGATGCTCGTCTGATAAACTAATTCTGCACCATGTAATCGCCTGTTTATCAAGAAGGTGTAATAAAGTGCCATTAGTAGCCAATCCTACTTTAATATCCTGAGCCAAAATATATTCTATTAATTCATTGATATGTGGATGTATTAAAGGCTCTCCACCACCGCTTATTGTAACCGCAAGAGTACCCAAGTTTTTAAATAGAGTAATTATCTCTATTAATTCCTCAATAGGCAGTTCATGTGTCTTGTTCCTATTACCACTTGAACAGAATGAGCAGTTCAGGTTACATTTATTAGTAGGTATCAAGACAAGGTGTACTGGTTTTATGCGTTGTTGGTCATCAAGAACGTTCACTTGCAATAGTTTAACAGGAAACACATTAGCTGATATAAAGGTTTCTGCATGTATCACAATGAACCTCCTGGTTTAATGCTCTCTAAATAGGAGTGCATAGCAAGTAGAGTTTCACTATTTAAACTTTCTGTTTCAAATGTGGGTACAAATTTGCCAAACTTATCAGGATGAGAACGGTAGTCATCATAGTTGCTTGATGCCCATATTATGCCATACTTAGCTGGGTTAAAGAACACATCGCTCCCTGGATATAGCACAAATAAATGAATTGTTACGTTATCGAACCTCTCTATTATTTGTGCCGTCGCATTAATAGTAGACCAAGTTTCGCCAGGAAAGCCTACAATAAATGAACCCCTGCACTGTATACCGGCAGTCTGTAATTTATCCAGCACAAATAATATATCAGCAGATGTTTGTTTTTTATTCATTGCCTGCAGCAAAATATCAGCACCTGACTCAATGCCTATATATATCATCTTGCAACCAGCCTTAACCAGTTCAATAGGATTAATTGTTTTTAATACAGCAATAGAGCCTGATGCCCGCCAGGGTACTTCCATGTTCTGCCACAATTTTTGAAAGAGCAAAAAGTTATCATCAAGGAAATTGATGCCATCTGTATGATAAGTATTCACAAGATATTTAATAATCTGTCCTAGTTCATCAACTGAATATGATTGCAATTTATTGCCAAAGTAGGTATTGTAACAGAAAGCACACTTAGCATTGCAACCAATAGATGAAATAACACTCATAGTTCTACTACATCCTGGAATATACCTCTTACCAATGTATTTTTCAACTGTGATTTTGTCATAGGGCAAAGGAAAAGTATTTGAGATATTTCCTGAGCAATAATGGTATCCATGTTCAAATAGCAAAGGTAATAAGTTATCTAAACAATTGCCCCTAAAAGTAGTATCAGCAAATTCAATTGGCATAAACTGAGCATGAGCCCCACCAGCTATTATTTTAGATGTAGGATAGCTCTGTCTTATTTTGCTTGCTATTAATTTGGCACTGTTGTAAGTAGGAGTGGTAATAGACAAACCATAAACATCAGCAAATGGAATGTCTGTAGGCATTGCTTTAGACCATTCTGCTATTTCAACTTCTGCCCCACCACATTTTTCTATAACGCTAGCAAGCATTAACAGATTGTATGGCGCATCCATCTCGCCATCAATAACATTATTGTCAGGTGGATTAATTAGTAATAATTTCATTATAATTCAGCAATTTCTTTGAATTTATCAACTATCATCTTTCTATACTCAGGATTTTCAGTTGATAGTTTATATGCTATTTCTTTTGCTTTTACTGCTGATTCATCAAGTAATTGTTGATTACCTAAAATGTTATCAGCTTCGTCTATTGTTTCTGGCAGAATATCAGGATAATAAATTCTCTGAAAAAAATGGTTATTTAGTGTTACACAAGGTACTCCAAATGCTGCTGCTTTAGGTATTGCACATCCAGATACAGCAATATATCCAAGACTACATATAAGATGGGATTTAGCTATTAATTCAGTGTGTGAACTGTCTGGTAAGTATTGTAGTAACTCAACCTTATTAATACCAAATAAATTATCTATATGATGTTGTAGTAACGTCAACTGTTCTTCATCTAGTGTAACTGTGCCAATCACTTGATAATTATGTTTTAATAATAATTCAACAGTACGCAAAAAACCACCATAAATTTTGTGAGTATGAAGCAGTACTACAGTTTTCTGTTCAAATTTATCTCCTGATAAAAACTTTTCTGTATACCTAGTGTTAACACCAAATGGGAGATGTAATATTTTATCTGGATACAGGCTAGCAAGTTCTTTATGTAATGGTACTATGAGGGTAGCGCTATTATATACATCTAGCATAACACTTAAATCAGTAATATATACGCCATCTATACCACCATAGGGGTCACTTTCTATAGCTATAACCTTCATACGTTTGTCTAAATCAGGCATTATACTGCTGTATGCTCTTGCCATTTCAGGTCTGACATTGATAACCAACACATCATAATTATTTAATGCAGTAGCATCCAATTCTCTTGGGTCAAAAATGTCCACATTATAACCTTCCCATGTAAGAGAATATGACCAAGGGCAATACCACAACATCCAATTATCCTTATCACAAGTCATTAATACCTTCTGTCCAGGTTCCTGTAAGTACCAACAATGTATCATAGCAATTCTCATCCATAAACCCCCTCAATCAGATTATGTAGTTTTTCTGCTACCACATGAACATCTATACTTCTTGCTAATTCATATCCTTTTTCTATAATCTGTTGACGGAAAGAACCTTGTAACATTTCATGTAGTTCTATTATCCTATTATGGTCGAAATGTTCAATCACAAGGTCAGGGAACAGGACATTTTGATACCATGACGGAGAACCCATGCTAGGTAACTGAGCAAACAGTGCTACAATTATAGCCATTGAAGCACTCATGTCATACTTGCGCAATTCAAACATCAGTTTACATTTAGATAGGTGTACAAAATAGTCTTCATGAGCTAAGAACGACATAAAAGAAACATCAATGTCAAATTGCTTAATGCTTTGTGTAAGCTGCATATTCTCTGTTTCTTTATTAACACGAGACTGATAGACAACTTTATAACCTAAGCTATTTAGTATCTTCATGCTTAACAAAAACTGTGACCAGTTACAGTCTTTATAAGGCTCTATAACATGAGGCATTACAGCAATAGGTTCATTATACGGCACTATTTCTAGCTCCTTAGATTTAGCATACAAAAAGCCAAAATCAATAGGGTTGACAATATTGCTTAGAATTGCATCAGCTCTGGTAAAAAAATGTGCATAGGGGTCATTATGAGTAACACCAAATACAATATCTACAAAAGGTAATCTGTTGCTAAGATATTCAAGTTCTACTGGCTCTAAACTTAACTCAGGTTCACGAGTACATCCAGACCATAATAGCATAACTCTTCTGTCAACTAATTCATCCAAAATTGGAAAATCTCTATAAATATCATCAAACAAAATTAGAAACAGGTCATACTGGTCAAGTGTTTCTATTGCAACTTCTGTAATAGGAATATACTTCACATTATAATTAGCAGCTAATGCTTGTGGTATACCATCCCATGATACATAGTGTAATATTCTATAGTCTAAGGGAAACTGAAAACACTGCCTGTGTATTGAGTGCAAAACTAGGATATTTCGTATGGACATTTTATTATAATTTCCCGCTGTTTATGTAAACATCAAATCCAAGCCTATTTAATATATTTTTCATGTTGTGCAGTTGTATCACATTAGAATTTATAAGCCTCTGTCTACCACTAATAGCTATCTCATTATAAAAGTTCTTATCATCTCTTAATTTACACAACAAATATCTTGCCTTCTCAATACTGTATACATTAGGTATTAGTAACTCAGGAAAACAAATGTTTTGATATTGAGTGCTAATTCCTATACCGGGTATACCTGCTGCTGCACAGTCAGCAGTAAGTCTACCTGTGGCAGGGTCATTACCCAAATGAAGTAAAACATCTACTCTCGGTAAGATGTCCTCCCAAAAGTTATTTTGTGGTATTGTATGCAATAGCTCTATGTTATCAGGGAGAACTTCATTGGTAATTTCTAACTCTTTAAAACCTCCTGGCAAAGTAGGTGATATTACTTTATCTACTTCAGCAGCAGCTAATAAAGCACTAATACTGGCAAAGCCACATCTTGAATTAAAATATCCGCCAGTAAGCACAGTAAACTCATCATGCTCTATAGTAGTGTAGATTTCATCAAAAGCGTTAATAGGAAACATGTGACCATAATTAACTATTTTGCTTCTATCACAAAACAGACTATACAGATCAATGCCATCTGTATGAACATTACCTACTATATCAACTTTTTGTAGACATTGTACTAATTTAGGTCGTACTGTTGGAGATTCTATCATAAGAGGCGTACCATCAATTATGCCTAGTATCTTGCCACTAAAACTGCCCATTGAATTAATGTAGTCTATAACTTCAACACATAAAGTTGCAATTATTATGTCAGTTGAATCTAAATCTGCTTGTGTTATTAATTTGTAACTTGTATATCTGGCATTAAATGCTGTGTATAAATAATTGCCCCAGTTATCAATCTGAAAAAAGGGTTCTATAGGATAATCAAATGTTGTATTTCTATTACCAAGCAATAGCATATTAGGCTTAACTCCACTACTATGTAAAGTAATCGGCAAATGATTATCACTCACTTCATCTTTAACTTTTTGGGCAGCAAATACGTGCCAGTTATACTTTCTTGGCAACCATTCACCTTGCACCATATTAGCAGTTTGTAAACCTAATTCATAAGCCTCAGCTTCTAAATCTTTTCTTAGTATAAATCCAGCTTCTTCTAGCTTGTTATTCCACCAGTCTCTAGGTTGTAAGGTTTGATGTGACTGGTCAATATCAGCACCTCTATCATCATTCCATCCTAGACAAATAGTGCAAAACAATATACCATTATCATTCAAGGCATTGTAAATATTCTTAAAATAATCACTAACTAAAGGGTTAGGAACATGCTCAAAAGTTTCAAGTGAATAAATTAAATCAAATGTATCATCAAATGCTATTTCAATGTTAGTACATTCATGTATTTTGTGCTTTATTTCTAGAGGAGCATTGGCAGTAGCATATGCTGATATATCTTGCCCACACACATCCATTTTATATCGTTTAATAAATTGTTCAACAGTCCATCCATAAGCACAGCCTATTTCAAGCACTCTTTCTGTACCATGCAATTTAAGAGATTGTACTATCCATGTAACTAATGCCCAGTGGAGATAAGACTCTCTATTAAAGTTCTGCTTGTTATATGGTGATTTGTATCCTTTAGTCTCAAAATAGTCCTTATCAAAATAGTCCTTGTCAAAATATTGTTTTCCATCTATTTCTATCATGATTGTCCTAAATAACCTATACCTCCATCAATACGCAACACTATACAATCTGGTGGTAAGAAACTTTTGTTTCTAGTAGCATCATCTATTAAGCAATATTTAGCATCAAAATATTCATGAGCAATAGGACGTTTAAAATCATTCATTGGACCATCAATGATAAGTAAATCAACTGACTGTGGTACAATTTCAGGTATTGTATACCAACCATCATCATTAAGCGGGCAATGATAAAACCTTATCCTATCACCAAACTTCTTACATCTTACCCTTGCTTTGTCTAGCCAATCATTATTTTCTTCTATTGAATAAAGAATAGCATCATCGGGCATTGCTGATGCTATCCAATATGTGCCTATACCTTGCCCACTGCCCAGCTCTACAATAATCTTAGGTTTTTCTGCCTTAATAAAATAGTAGATAAATGAGCCTACAGGAGAAGTAATTGGATAAGCATCATCAGAATCTAATTTATTAAATATATCTGCAAATGATTCTTTCATAATTTTGCCATAAATCTTTCATAGACAGCATTAAAGCTGTGCTGTCGTGCATTAGCTAAGGCTATCTTTTGAATATTTGAATTATCCTGCCCAATAATATTCTTGATATTATAAAAGTCACTAAACTGCCATGCAGTAGTTGATGGGAACAAAAGTGTTTGGTAGAAATATGGTGATGATATTGACACAGTGCCAGAAACAGCAGCTAATATCATATCTCTGCCCAATGTAGAAATACTGCTTACTGAAGCAAAATATTTATGAGAAGCTAAATAGGTATAGTATTCTATACCATCCTTCTTAGGTGCTGAAAATTCAACATCTTTATGAAAGTTAAACTTAGCAGCATATTCGAGTGAGTCAGTAATTATTGTAATAGGATAGTTATTA
>Ga0180732_1001414_pt1 | contig 14930 bp, 12 predicted proteins | sample KR11_01MetaG_FD_148674 | JGI IMG/M metagenome (GOLD analysis project Ga0180732, IMG submission 148674) | Groundwater microbial communities from the Olkiluoto Island deep subsurface site, Finland - KR11_0.1 MetaG | ecosystem: Environmental > Aquatic > Deep subsurface > Groundwater | place...
ATAGCGAGACAAGGATTTTGGTTGAAGTTTTTAACATGGTTGAAACTGAAAAATTTCCGGAAGTTGATACCGAAAACTTTAAGTGATGCTAAACTCACGGTTAAGTTAATTTGTATTTCTATGGACCGGTCGGGAATTGAACCCGAGGCCTCTCCCATGCCAAGGGAGCGATCTACCCCTGATCTACCGGCCCATCAGGATGACTCGCATAGTACACGATTTCAGATAAAGGTATCGATTACTTTTAGGTTATCAGGGTTCTTATTAACTCCACCCCTCTCTCCAACGCCTCCTCTATCTTCGTAACGTCAGTCCCCCCGCCCTGCGCTATCCCAGGCTTTCCTCCTTCACCTCCGCCCACGAGCTTTGACATCTCGCGCACCATCGCCCCTGCGTTCACACCCATCTTCTGGGCGCGCGCCCCTGCAGTGTTATCATAAGATCAAATTCAATGAATATGAGCCGTCACTATTTCTAACGACCAATTTCTTCTGGACCAGGTATTCCATATGCTTATCTATATCATCCACACCAAATTCATTGCCTATCTCCTTTTCAGTAGCATTTCCCTTCTTCAGACGGTCCAGTATCATTTGTGACAGCATATCGCTATATCCCAGATCATGGAAATCCTCAAAATAGGGAATTACAATTGAATAGCGATCCACTAATTCTTCAAGCCCGTTAAAGAAAAAAGCCATCCATGCAGCATTCCTGTTTTGTTCATTCTGCCTGATAATTTCATTGCGTATGGCCTCAAAGTCCAGACCCTGCAGGAATAAGAGATACATGTCCTCCCTATCGCGTTCCCTTGAAGTGACACTTTTGAAGACAAAAATATCCTCCAGAGATAACATATGAATCGAGAGCCTGTCCATCGAAAACAGAGTTAAGGCACGTGCCTTCATTGAGCTTGAAAGACTTAACCCGCCACACACCACATTTACGAATATGTCCCACCTGAACCCATCCTGATTTTCCATTATGAGGCTTGCCTGCATCTGTTTATATGGTCCTCGAATGGCAGGGACGAAATAACCGGTTCGTGTCAGCGCATCTCCCAACTGTTCCATTTCAATCCCTGACCCTACGATGACATCGATGTCCTTTGTAGCATCTTTAAGGTTTTGAAAACTCATTGCCCCACCTCCAATGATGTAAATGTTCATACGGTCTCTTAAAAGTCCATCGAGTCTCTCCATTTCCTTTTTCAGATATTCACGGTCGAACATCTCAACTCACCTTAATGCTGTCAAAGATGTCCATGAATTCATTCCAGGGAAGCACAAAGTTGCTGTTCTTCTTTTTTGTCAGGACATATTCCAGAAGCGACTCTATATGCTCTGGAAGGTCATAAATCCTGGCGGCATCTGGCAGGTTTTTGGCGCCTGACTGCATGATGAGCCCCGCGGCATAGGAGTTGTAGATAGGATTTTGCGGATCGATCAATATCGTGTGAATTATGTGGTCTTCAACGGTCAACCTCCTCCTTGAGTAAAAATAATATCGTGTTCCGGTTATCAGCCTCAATCCATATCTTGAGAATACAGTTATTGCAGAAGCATGGATATCATCCCGTTCAATGGTCTTTCCAGGTTCGTTCTGCGTCTTGAACAGGAATTCCGGACCGCGCTGCCACAGCATTACTGCATCTTCTGCCCGAAGGCGCTGGTTTGCAAAATGGCGCCAGTAGTTTTTTATGAAATCCGCTAATTGTCTGTGCCGTTTGTTGATCACGAATTTTCCTTTTTCTTTGAGTATGAGACCGTATTTTGATAGCTTTGACAGGGCTTCCGATACCGTGTGCCTGTTTAGTGCGGTCATCGCAGCAATATCTGTGATACTATGGGGATGCATCAGCATGCTCAGGATTTCCATTGAAGAGTAAGAAAAGAGATATTCTATTGGTAGTCTGGGGTATTCTTTTATGAACTCTTCCAGTGAGCGGGCATGCAGGGTGTCTGAGCGTCTTATGAGCGTCTTTTTTCCTTCTCTGTGCTTTTGCGCAAGCCCTTCTTCAACAAGTGAAGATACAGATGTGGAGATCGTGGAATGGTCTAATCCGAGCAGATGAGCTATTTCGGATATTGAAATTGGGTGTTTGAGTTCTTTGAATATTTTAAGGGCGGTGGGAGTTGGCATTATATTGGATAATAATACCAACATGATATATATATGTTGTTGTGATTATTGGACATTGCGTCGATCTTCATGCATGAGTCTTCCGCCCTTCAAATCGGGCACAAAATCCGGCATATCTTCCATGGTGCAAAGGCAGCTACACACAGCGTACATGTAAACCTTCTCTACTAATAATTTTATATCAGTATCACTATCAGATAATATGTGAAACTTTGATGAACCCTGATAAAATAGACGAACTTGTTAATAATAGCGTGGAGAGAGTGAAAAATATACAGGGATTTGAAAAAGTGAGATTCATCATGCTCTATGGTTCATCGGTTGAAGGTATACCCCGCGCAGAGTCGGATATTGACCTGTGTATTGATCTTGACGCAGATACCGATTACGAGCGCTCAAGTTTCAGGCTGAAGGTCCTGTCAGAGCTTCCTGATCTCTTCGATGTGCAGATATTTGAACAGCTTCCTTTGTATGTGAAAAAAGAAGTTATTAAGGGTAAGGTTGTTTTTTGCAGGGATGAGGGGTATTTATACGAAACTGCAATCTCTGTGATAAAGGAATTTGAGGATTTCAAGTATCGTTTCTATGATTATATAGGGGAGAGAGCGATTACATGAGGACTGAGATAATAGCATATTAATCGAAGTAAGGGGATTATTATTAAAATAAATATATGGAACTAAATACAAAAGGTTATATCTATAGGAAACGAATTATCCATATTAGACTGAACAAGGAAGGATATAATGAAAATTCCTGAAAAAGAGTATACAGCAACGGAGTTTATTACCTATCTTATGGAACATTCCGATGAAATATTCGAAGAGGATCAAAGAAAGAATTGGCTAAAAATATATTGTATACTCGTTTCAGACCCTTCATGGAAATCCACACTGTTCAAAGTTAATGAGATTACCCAGTTTGGTGAAATATTTAAAGCAATCCCTGAACTTGAATCACCAGATGATTCAGAAGAACTATATTTTGTTGTAGAATTTTGCCCGGGTCTTTTATTACTGTTTACTACTGCAAATAATGAAAAATATAGGAGATCCCTTGGTAATAGAATAAAAAAATGCCGAGGTACCACACATATGTGGATTAAACCTGATCTTTTTAGAAGTTTTTGGAAAGAAATAATTGAGCAGAATAATGGGGGTTTTGTATACAGATTCACAAGTAGAAGAAGATTATTGGATGATACACCGTGTAAAATAAGGCCAAATTTCGAGAGACGATTTAACTATACTGGAGATGACGGAACTGAGACAATGGAAGAAATTGAAGAGATGTATGGGGTTACACCTACTTCAGTTTATATCAAAGTCAGTGAAAATATAAAAGTGCACCTTACGAACGAAGGCCTTTTCTCAGCACAAGAAGCATCATCAACAGCACTCTCTTTATTCTTTGAATATTTAAATAAAATAAAAGATCCCATCTTAAAAATGAGCCAAGTTTCTAAGTCATTAAAATTTGATATTGTATCAGATCGAGCTAATTTGAAACTTGCGTCCGTTGAGGCTGGAGTCATTAAACTGCGAGATCGAGAAATCAATTCGTATCTTACTGAGAAATTGACAGAAGAATTAAAAGACAATTTCTCATTCATTGATAAACATACTGAGAATGGTTCATTGAGTTTCACAGCAACAGTAATTGATGAAATTAAAGGATCTGTATTTGATATCAGTGCATGTGAATCTGAGATACTCCTTGTACCTAAGTATCGGGTTACTTTTGAGTCGGTTCTTGGGTTTTATCGTGGAATAGCTGAATCAATTGATGAACGAGCTGAACTCTCCATAGTCAGCAAAATATAGCGGGAGAGATTTTTCTTGGATGAAGAGGAATTCCAGAAGTTCCTTTACTTTAAAAAGCTGAAAGAGGCTTACATAGAAGAGAAGAAATTGCAGCTTAAAAAGTTGGAACAAGATTTCGAAACTAATCGGAATTTTCTTGAATCTTCAATGAGAAATGATATTGAAGTAGATCGAAAACATAGAGAGATGGTTAACGTATGTGTTGCTCCATTTACAGAGAAGGGGTCGCTAATTGACGTTGGTTATAAATTTATCAGAGCAAGCCCATTAGTAGAATTCCAAAGTCCCAATGTTGATTTCCTTGTTTTTAAGCAAACACCAAAAGCAAAAATAGCAATCTTCGGCGAAGCAAAGGGAAGCATATCAAGCCCGGAGAAGATAATAAGTGAATTTCGGAAGAGAATCGAAATAATAAATCAAAAACAAGATTATATAAAGACTAATTATCTCAAGCTGCAAAAAGATGAAAAAGTATTTTTCGAATATGTGATTGCAGTGCCATCAGGATATGCACCTGATGTATTGAACAAAGTAATTGAAAATGGGGGTGGAATTATTGTCTGGCATGCACCTGTAACAGGGCATGCAGAAATTTCTATTGCTTTTCCCTCAAAAATTTTATCAAATAGAGCAAGTATGATGCATCGAGATCATGAACTTAATGAGACGCTTAGTCATGCAAAATCTAATAGGAAAATGTTTAACTTTTTCCCACAGGTGCACACAGTCTCGAAACTTCAATTGCTTCTATCTACTGCAAGAGTAGGTGATGCAGGTCATATTATAATTAATAGTGATTTAAAGGAATACCTGTCTCAAGACCTTTTTTATTTGGATGAAGCCGCCATAGAAGAAGAAGTGAAATCTATTATTGATATCGGGTTATATATAGGCTTCTTAGAAACAACCATTGAGAAGGACTATTATCATGTGAAAGCTAGAGGTACCAAAAGAGACACACTTGAACGGCAACTGGTAGATAAATGGGTTAAAAACCAGATAGATGATAGACTTAAGGTACAGAAAGAGCACGTTACTCAAGAAATTCAAGTAAAGTATAAAGCAAAACGTCTGAAAGAATACAAAACATTGGGTGATTATTGAGCAAATTCATCGGGCGTCTTTTCAAAGAGATACTGATAAACGCATTGGAACTCGGAGGGGAGTTTTATGTACATGGGCATTTTTGGTTCATCTATCAACCCTCATCTCATGAAGCTATTAAGACTTTTCATACTTCTGCCCGCTTGGGCAGACAGGATTATTGCCCATCATGAAAATCTTAAGCATCATAAATAACATTTAAAAAATTATATATCTTTATACTCTCTTACTCAATCATGATGGATTCCATCCAAGCCCTTGCTAAAGTGTACGAGTCCCTATCCAGAGGCGCATCCGCACTTGATTTCTCGCCTTCTGACATCACAGGGGACTGCGCTGCACATGTTCAAGAAATCGTGAGGGAAAGGATGTCCGGCAAACCATTAGAGAAAGCCATCAGCAGCGCCTTATCGTGCATGAATGATGGGAGTGGGCTGGTATATCTAGGTCTGATAAGTGCTGGCATGGGTTACTGGACATATTCTGTAAAAGCCTATGAAATAGCACTGAAAGTCTATGAGAAACTTGGGGACGTACATGGCGCCGCCCTGACCTATAATAACCTCGGTCTTGTGTATGCAAAAATGGGCGAGTGGCCTAAAGCAATTGAGTTATATCAAAAAAGTCTTGAAACTTATGAGAAAACTGGGGACATGCACGGCGCTGCCAAGATATACGGTAACCTCGGTCTTGTGTGTGTTGACATGGGTGAGTGGCCTAAAGCAATTGAGTTATATAAAAAAGCACTGAAAGTCTATGAGAAACTTGGGGACGTACACGGCGCTGCCAAGATATATGGTAACCTCGGTCTTGTGTATGCACAAATGGGCGAGTGGCCAAAGGCAATTGAGTTATATCAAAAAATTTTTGAAACTTTTGAGAAACTTGGGGATGTACACGGTGTCGCACAGACCCACAATAACCTCGGTCTTGTGTATGTACAAATGGGTGAGTGGCCAAAAGCAATTGAGTTATATCAAAAAAGTCTTGAAACTTTTGAGACACTTGGGGATGTACACGGCACTGCCCTGACATACAATAGCCTTGGTCTTGTGTATGCTGACATGAGTGAGTGGCCAAAAGCAATTGAGTTGTATCAAAAAAGTCTTGAAACTCTTGAGACACTTGGGGACATACACGGCACCACCAAGACGTATGGTAACTTTGGCTCAATGTATTACAGAATGGGCGAGTGGCCAAAAGCAATTGAGTTATATCAAAAAAGCCTTGAAACTCTTGAGACACTTGGGGATGTACACGGCGTCGCCCTGACCTACAACAACCTCGGTCTTGTATATTCTGATATGGGCGAGTGGCCAAAAGCAATTGAGTTATATGAAAAAAGTCTTGAAAAGTCTGAGACACTTGGGGATGTATTTGGTAAAGGCAGAACATTATCGAATCTGGGCAAACTTCACCTTGATAAAAAGCTCCCTGAGCCTGAAGAAGCCAGGAAATGTCTGGAAGAGAGCATAAAATTGCTGAATAGAGAAGCACGACCGGATTATCCCAATGCTCTCAACTGGCTGGCTCTGTGCTATCATAAACTTGGTAGCAAAAAAAAAAGAGAAGCAAAAAAAGACAGGAAAAATCAGGATGAACTTGTTAAAACATCCTCAAATTTCTTTTCACGGGCATCAGAACTCTATAGAGATGTCGCCAGCCTTCCAAGAATAGATATCGCCTCATTAAAGATGTATGTCCATCTTGATAAAGGGCTTTCGCTCTCAGTAATGAACGTCATTGAGGAAAATGATAACAATGCCCTTAAGATTCTTGATAGCGCTCTTCTTGAATTCAGGAAAGCCTTGGAATTTGCAGATGAAAAAGAAAAAATAAGACTTCAAGGCGTCATCAGCGATCACGAGGCAAAAAGATACCTAAGGCTTGCGGCGCTTGAAAAAAATCCTGACAAACAGAATCAGATGCTTGATAAGGCAATTGAGGCACTTCTTAATGCTGCATCGGATTTTGAGCGGCTCGGCGATACCTGCAGCAACACATGCCAAGGCTGCTCGCATCTTTTTCAGGGGCTTAAACTTTACAGGACGGGAATACGGGACAAAAATAATAAAGCGCTGTTTGATTCTGCCATTGAACTGAGAGAAGCAAGAAAAAGCTATGAAAAGGCTGAGAATGAGCTTGGAAAAGATACGGTTGAAGTTCTGAGCAGATCATTTAAACTTGTTGAAGAACAGATAAAAAGCAAAGACCAGATAATTGTAATGAAAATAGCGCCGGAATTTATTGAGATCATTGAGGAATTGTCGGCTGTTGGTTTGCGAAAAATGATCAAAATGTACACATTCGATGAAGGGATGAACGTGAAGAAAGAAGAAAGCAGTGAAGGTAAAAGAACGATACACATCGAAAAAGTACAGGGAAATGTTATTTACACTGAGGGAAATTCTGACATCAGAAATGTTATCAACCAGCCAGCTCCACCTTCAGTCCCGATAAAACCGGAATCCCTCACCGACAGACTCGCCAACCCTGCCACCCTTGCAGGATTCGTGGGATGGGCAGGCGGGCTTGTGTTCACAATTTATGGTTATATCCAGTCAAACACATATTCGCTGATTATTGGCATCGTTGTATTCGTGGTACTTGCGGCGCTGAAGTTATGGAAGAAGCTATGAAAATTAAGGGTCAATGTTCTTGAGAACTTCTATTATATTCAATATTAAATATTTAATTGGATTCGGGACTTTATAAACATGTATATGGGCTGAATCTCCCACTCAACTGAAATAACAAACAGCGGTATTTTTTCACGTTGGTCAATTTCTATTTACCGTATCTATGAATTTTTGTAACTCTTTAGTTCGTTTCTTATTTTTTTCTTGTTGCCAAGCTAATGACCACTTCCAGTCTTTTGGCAAAGGGTCATGTTTTTCACAATTTTCACAATGCTTTCTTAAACCTTCATACAAAGAATCAAGGCTCAGCCCATAAAAGCCTCCACAATATTTACAAAACAGGAATTTAGAACCAGCGGTTTCTAGCGCCAACATTTCTCCGACCATTCCATAGTGTCCCGTAGCTACCTCAAGATTTGAACAATTCTTTAAAATTCTCTCTGGATTTCTATCTTTTAATCCAATCTTGGCAACCTTAGCAATATCATCATCTTTTTCTAAATCTATTCCAGCAACTTTCGCCAACATTCTATGCATTTTATCTATCTCTTCTTCTGGAATCTCTTCGATAGGTGGAGGTTTAGGAAAATCATCTGGACCTTCTGGGAAAGGAGATGCTTTATTGAATTCATGCAAAAGATCATCGGATAATTTAACATAATAATTCAGGTGTTTTTCTAAGGCCAAAGATTTCATGGATATTAGAATCTCCTTAAATTCATCTCGATTCTGAAAGTGTAGCAATAGTGCCTTATGTCGTAGGATTTCACATTCTAGCTCAACATATCCCAATGCTTTTGCCAATTTCAAAGAATATTCAACCAGGTTCGATGCGTTTTCTAATAAAGGTATTAATTCTTTTTTTGTTCGTTCAGTAATTAACCACGAATATGGAAAAAGGCTTATTTGGATGAGACGGGCTAATAAATCTAATGAAACCCAATATTCTTTATTTTCAATCGACTCATAGATATTTTGTGAATACTCTTTTGATATTTCTAATAATTGTTTATAATCATCTGATTGTAATAATCTTAACAAAGAACCAGTCCCACGTTCTTGCTTATCTACAACCTTTTGGAGGAAATTATTATTTTGGATTTTTTTCAACAATTTATAATAAATCGCTTCTAAGAATGACCCTCGAAGGAAGTGTATAAAGCGCTTATTCTGTATTTTTTCAGCTATTTCATATCCATAGGTAGATAATTTAAAAACTTCGAAGTTTTGTTTCTCATCAAAGACTGAGTAGAATGATAGGATTCCTGTAATTGACGACAAATGCTCTAAAATATGTTCCTCTTTATCCTTTGTTCTTTCAAAAATTTCAAAATACAATTTTTGACTCTTTTCTATGTTGTCACATTCATGATACTTTAAGGCTAATTGAAGATCTATTTCATTTTGTTCTCTAAAATGTTTTTTTCGTTCTTCTTCGAATTTGTTAATATCATCTATTGCACCATTTATTGTAAACGAAACAGACCAATGAGGAACACCAAATTTAAGTAAATGAGTGTATATCATCCCATTTTTTGCTTCAGATTCAATTTCAGAAAAATTGTTATAAAAACGATTAGTTTTTGGAATCTTAAGTGTCACAGATGCCTGTTTCATCCATTCTGGATTTTCAACTCTCAATATTTCGTTTGCATATTTTTGAAGAAATAACCAATATATCTCTTCTTTTTGAACTAGAACCATAAAAAGAAACACAGGAAAAGGAACTTTAGATAGATAATATTCAATAGTATCAGTTTCAAATGAGATAGCTATTGAATCTTCGGTTTCACGAGATTGTTCCTTTCCTTTTAACTGAATTCTAAACCATATGCCTGCTGGTTGGTCGTTGTTAAATACTTCAATCTCATAATCTATCCCATAATCAGGATTCTGTTCTCTCAATACCCAATTGGTGGGAAGTTTAGATATTAGGATTCTTTGAGCTCGTGTATCGATTTGATGCGATTTTGGTCTCTTCATTCGACCACTCTCAATTTATTTTTCTTTCTGTAATGAATAGAAATTATCCCACCTTCTCCCTCACCATATCCACCCCTCTCTCCAGCGCCTCCTCTATCTTCGTAACATCCGTCCCTCCGCCCTGCGCTATTCCCGGCTTCCCTCCCCCTCCTCCGCCCACGAGCTTTGACATCTCGCGCACTATGGCGCCTGCATTCACGCCCATCTTCTGGGCGCGGGCGCCTGCCGCCACCACTATTTTCACGCCTCCCAGATCGCTTGCAAGGATCGCCACAACATCGTCATTCTTGCTGAACTCGGTCGCTGCCTTGATAAGCTCCTCCACATCAGCATGGGGTATCTTCTTTGAAAGCACCTTCAACCCATTGATTTCAACGGCATCGCCCATCATTCCCTTCACCCTCGCTTCCGCCAGTTCAGCCTTCAGCCGCTCGTTCTCCTTCTTGAATTCTTTCCATTCATCGAAGAATCGATTGACCGTATCCGGCAGGTGTTCAGGCGAAACACGCAGCGCATCAGAGGACTTTTTCAAAAGCTCATCCCTCTCCTGCATCCGCTTCACCGCAGCCTCGCCTGCAGAGAACTCGATTCGCTCTACTCCGTCCTGTATCCTCTCTGTCTTTATGAGCTTGATCGGTCCGATAAGCCCTGTATTCGAGACATGCGTCCCTCCGCAGGCTTCTACATCGCTTCCCACTCTCAGGATGCGTATCTCCCTTCCCGGAGGCACACCGCCCTGGTACAGCACGAACCCGTATTTCTTTTCAGCCTCGACCCTGTCCATCCAGTCGATATGCACTGGCTGGTTCTTCATCACAGCCCTGTTCGCCAGCAGTTCTATCTCCCTGAACTCGTCATCAGTTATCCGTTTATAATGCGTCAGGTCAAGCCTTGCCCTGTCAGTGGACTTCTGCGCGCCGGTCTGCCAGATGTGTTTTCCCAGCACTGTCTTTGCCGACTCGTTCACGATATGAGTGGCAGTGTGGTGTCTCATGTGCGCAATGCGGCGCCCCCAGTCGATCTTTCCTTTTACAGTATCCCCGATCTTAAACCCGAAATCAGAATCTGTCTCATGCACAATGACCCCGTTCATGTTCTGGACATCCGCCACATTCGCTATGTAATCCTCCATTGACAGAGTGCCGTGGTCAGCAGGCTGCCCTCCGCCTTCAGGATAAAATAACGTGCGGTCAAGGATTATTTTATTCTCGATAACCTCAAGCACCTTTGCCTCGAACTCACAATCTTGAGCATCTTCGTAATACAGCTTGCGCGTGAGCGGAAGCTCAAGCGGCGGCGCCTCTTCTTCCTCCTCTTCTGCCTTGCTGTGCTTCTTAGCAACAAGAGAATAGAACGTGTCAGGAAGCTCTACTTCAACCCCGGCTTCCTTTGCCACTTCGCGCGTTATCTCTGGCGGGATGCCGTGCGTATCGTAAAGCTGGATCAATTCGCCAAGAGGCATTTTCTCATTTTTTTCCTTGAAATGAAGCGCCGTTTTTTTCACGAGTTTTGTCCCGCGCTCTATGGTATCAGCGTATTTTTCCTCTTCAAGCGCCACTATTTCCCTGATAGTATCGAGCCGCTCTTTGAACTCCGGGTATTCGGGGAAGTTCTTTATCTGCATTTCTATTATCTCAATAAGAGGCTCCCTGATATCCAGTTCTTTCATCAGACGAAGCGTCCTTCGAAGCACAAGCCTTGCGAGGTAACCGGCTTTTACATTGGACGGGATTATGCCGTCCCCCAGCATGAACGCAAGGCATCTTGAATGGTCTGTAATTGCATACACCGACTCCACAGGCACCATGAGCTTCTGGAGTTTCTCTACTGTTGTGCCGATGGTATCTGCTACCTTTTTCCGCAGCTGAAGCAGGTTTGCTTGCCCGCTGATGTCCATCACGCCTGCAAAACGCGCGTTCTGCGAGAACATCCTGGCATATTCAGGATCATCTATTGAATGCTCGATGCCTGCAAGGTCCATCAGTTCATTAACTATTTTCGGGAACACTGCATCATAGATCGTAGGAGAACCTTTGGACGCCCACACGAACCTTTCAAGCCCGTATCCTGTATCCACTATGTAATTGTCCATCTTCTCATAAGTATCGCCCTTGATCTCTATTGAGCCGCCTTTTACCTGCTTCAAGTCCATGAACACAAGCGTTGCAAGCTCAAGACCTCCAACCATCACCTCAACGCTTGGACCGGCATTGCCGCCTCCAGCCCAGGGCGCCTCCTTATAAGTAACGGCGTTAAGGTCAAGACCCAGCGAGGACAGCAGGTTATCACATAGCTCTACAGTCCTGTCCTTCCAGTAAATTTCATTCCCGCGTGAGTTAAAACAGTGGTGAGCCATCATCTCAAAGGTGGTTAGATGCCTTCCGCTTCTCCCCACGGCATCAAGGTCGTCAAGCCGTATGCAGGGCTGCGAGATGGTAAGAGGGTTCGCAGGCGGTGGGACAAGTCCCGATGTCACGAATGGCTGGAAATCAGCAATGGAAGCAATCGTCAGGTAAATGTCGTCGCGCCAGCGCGCTATGACCGGGTAGCGATCAACCCGTGTATGCCCGTTCTTCTCGAAAAATGACAGGTATGCCTCGCGCATTGATGAAATATCATATTCTTTCTTGAATACAGGCGCGCCGATGAATGAGTATGAAACACATGGCGGGTCTCCGCAGAATTCTGTCTCTGCATCGCGTGTCCAGAAGTTGGTTTGGCACTTCGGGCACTTTTTTCGCACGAAGCCGTTCTCTTTGAAATAATCAAGTTGATACTCGTCCTGCATGTTATCTGGATACTAATTGTAAAGGTAATACATAATTATTCTGGAAAATCGGGATCGTAAAAAGATTTTCTAATCACATTAATCTTTAGATCAAAAGTTCAAATACGATTATATACGTGTTAGAATAGATTTATACTCTAATAATCAAAAGAATGATGCAATGGAATTAAATAGGGCACTTAACCAACATGAGATTTATACAGTGGGTCACAGCAACATTGATTTTGAAAGATTTTTGAGCATGTTGAAGGGAATAGAAATATTGATCGATGTCAGGAGTGAACCATTTAGCAAATATGTGCCACAATTTAACAGTGATAATCTGAAGAAACAACTTGAAAATGCTGGTATTAAATATATTTTTATGAAAGATAACTATGTGGGAAACATTCTGGGTGGAAGACCAAACGATAAAGATTGTTATGAAAATGGGGAGGTAGTTTACGAAAGAATAAGGAAAAAGCGATGGTATAAAGAAGGTATCTCGGCATTAATTGAATTAGCACATAAGAAAAGAATAGTGATAATGTGCAGTGAGGAAGATCCTTATAAGTGTCACAGGCATAACTTGATAACTCAGAGCTTATTGGGAGATGGGGTAATTGTGTACCATATAAGGAGTGATGGAATCAAAGAAAAAATTGAAAAGCCTGAAAAGATCATGATTCAACTCACCCTAATATGAAGATATTTACAATAGGTTTTACAAAAAAAAATGCACGAGAATTTTTTCAATTGTTGAAAATAAACAATGTTGAACAGCTTGTTGACATTAGACTTAATAATACGTCCCAGCTTGCAGGATTTACAAAACGAGACGATTTAGAATTTTTTTTAAAGGATTTATGTGGTATTACTTACCACCATTTCAACTTTCTTGCCCCAACGAAGGAAATCAGGGATATATATATTAAAGAAAAGAACTGGGAACACTATATTAAAGCCTATAATGAACTTCTCGAAAATAGAAATGTTCTGGATAAACTGGATAAATCGTTTTTTGAAAAAAGAACCTGTTTTCTTTGTACCGAACCATCTGCAAAGAATTGCCATAGAGGACTTTTAGCAGAATACCTGAAGAAGCATTGGAATGATATTGAGATAGTACATCTATGAATCCTGAAGTTGAAATCACAATAAAAGAATATTATGACATAAATGAAAAGATAAAGCTGCTTGAAAAACGGAAATCAGAGCTAAAAGAGGTTTTAAATTTAGTATTTGAATCTAAGAAAACTAATGAGCTTAAAGCGGAAAATATACTTATTTATCGGGTTAATCATCCAAGGATAAGTTGGGATGAATCTGTTATTAAATCTATTCTTGCTCCAAAAGGATTGTGGGAGTCTGTACTTGGATTTGATAATAAAAAAGTTAAGAATTTAATTACAAATCATACAATTTCAGATAAAGAGATTGAAGAGGCAAAAATTACAGTTGATACGTGGTATACTTACACCAAACAAGTACCCATTGAACAAGAGATTAAATCTTCCAGTAATAAACAATCCAATGAAGAAATCAAAGGATTAAAAAGAATCGTGATTACTGATCTGAGCAGAATGAAGGAAGATAGGGTATGCATATTTGGGTTTGATGAAAAAAGGAGACATATTAGACCTGTGATTCCACATATTGGAATAAATGAAGGGTATATTTTTGATAATGAAAACAAACAAATTATTAAACCATTTGCAGAAGTTGAATTTGATTTTATTCGTCCCTTACCTGAACCACCACATAGTGAGGATTGGGAAATAAACACCGCTTATAAACCAAAGCTGATAAGGAACTTATCTGAAAATGAAAGTAAAAGATTCTTGGAGGAGATATTAGACGAATCGCTTATTGCGATATTCGAAGAATCAATTCAAAACCATCGATATATAATAACAGGTGGAAGTAGATCCATTGGAACAATAAGAATAAAAGAAGTATTATCAGTAAATTATTCGGTAAAACAAGGCGATGACTATGAGTATCGGATAACATTCTCTGATATGAATGGGAAAGTATATAATAATCTACCGATTACGGATTGTGCCTTTAGAAAGCATTGCGATAATCAAAGATTTCAAGGTAAAAAAATAGGTCAGATCAACCATGAACTCAAAGAGATATTTAACCAGTGTGATTTATTTCTCCGAGTTGGACTTTCAAGACGTTGGCAAGGATTTTACTGGCTTTTGGTGTCTGGCGTATACTCATTCCCGGATTATATGGGAAAAGAATATGAAAATAAAGTTCAACCATTTGATATTCAAAATAATAGTTGCACACAAAAAATGGATTTTGATAAAGAAGTTGAGATTTTATCAAATGATATTATAGTCTTCCGCTAAACTTATGAAAAACAAACCGCAGATAATTGCAGATGTGTAAATATTTAATTCACATCATATTTTCTTGAGACGAAGCATTTAATCTGCGTTCATCCGCGTTTATCTGCGG
>Ga0180732_1001415_pt1 | contig 14922 bp, 15 predicted proteins | sample KR11_01MetaG_FD_148674 | JGI IMG/M metagenome (GOLD analysis project Ga0180732, IMG submission 148674) | Groundwater microbial communities from the Olkiluoto Island deep subsurface site, Finland - KR11_0.1 MetaG | ecosystem: Environmental > Aquatic > Deep subsurface > Groundwater | place...
TGGTCTGAAAGCCCATTGTATTTTATTGGTGTTGGTGATTATATAGAGGCACAAACTTATTCTGATGGTTATGTTAAGAATGTGATGTATCGTGCAGGTTCAATATTTAAAACAGCAGAAATTTTTGCTACAACACCAACAGTAGAAGTGACACAAGGTAGCACTTCTATTCCTATACAGTATCAACTTAAGGGAATGTATTGTTCACTAACTGCGTATTCTGTCCATCGAACATATTGGTACATTGGTAGTACGTCTGGTACTTTATTGGGAAGTCAAAGTGAAGGTAACATAAATTGTGGGGATTATAAAACATTTAACTATAATGTTCCTGCATCTGGATATCTTAATACCGTAGGAAATTTTAATTTGATTATGGAAGAAGTTTCGATGAAATCAACATTTTACACAGTTGTTTATGAAACTCGAATTATTCCAGTAAGAGTGATTGCTTCAAGTACACCACCATCACCAATCTCGACTATGGGAACAATGAAAATAAATTCAATTCCAACAGGAGCAACAGTTAGAATAAATAGTGTTTATAAAGGTGTAACTCCTTTAACACTTAGTTTATCAGAGGCTGAATATATAGTTGAAGTCAGTAAAAATGGTTATCAGACACAATCAAGAACACAGAGTGTATATAGTGGGTATTCAACTGATATTACATTTTCACTCACTCTTGTTTCAGTACCAACACCAGTGTACACCACTCCTCAACCGACATATACAACTCAACCAACGGTAACAGGAATACAATTACCAACTTATGTATGTCCAGATAAGAGTATAGTATCTGACCCTACACTTTGTTTTAAATCGGAGGAACAGAAGATAAAAATAATACCAAAACCAATAGCTGATATACTTGGAATAAAAGAGACTCCAGGATTTGAGATATTGTTTGCTATTGTAGGAATAATTGGAGTATTCTTATTAAGGAGAAAGATATGAAAATAAAATTTTTAATAATAGTATTAATGATTGTGACATCATTAATAGGAGTATCATCAGCATCGCCATTAGATGATTGTGTGAATGATATTAGAGATTATATTTCTAATTTACTTCCACTAAGTTGGTATAGTCCAACACAATATATAACTGTGGATACGGGAGGGATACATTTTTATAGTGGGCATACAGGTACATTAACTTGGTATTTGAAAGATGGATGTAATAATCCGATAAGTTCTGTGACAACAACATCTGGTTATAGATATTATGATCTTCCTTTACCTACAAAGTCTGGAGCATATAATTTATATTGTACATCATCTGGATGTGATGTTGGTGGAGATTGGATATTAATAAATTTAAATACCTTAACACAAACACCAGTATTGGCAACAATAACAAATGACCCAGGAGGGTGTTTAACTGAATGTGAATGGAGTAACTTAGTTCCATTAACAGTTGTTATGATAAACGTACCAAAAATCATTGGTGATGTTAATGGAGATGGGATAATAAATATAGTAGATGCAACTGCACTTGCACAAGCGACACCACCTGCATGTCAACTTAGACTTATTGGGATTCAACTTAAAGCAGGAGATGTAGATGGAGATGGTAAAGTTACTTATCAGGATGCTTTATTCCTTGCACAATATACTGTTAATAATTTAACAGACACAAATGCTAAAAATAGAATTGGAAAGTTAATATCATCCTCTACAACAACACCAAGTATAACGAATCCACCAATTGAAATAATTCCTGACACAGTAGCAACAATTATAGGAGTTAAAACGACTTCTGGATTTACAGGAATATTTGCTTTAGTAGGGTTAATATCAGCGGTATTTTTACTAAGGAGAAAAATATGAAAATAAGAAATATTTTAATTATATTGATACTGATAATAGTATCAATAGGTATAGCAAGTGCGACTACGTACAAACATGAAATAGGTACTGCGTTTAAAATAAATAATCAAGTATATATTGTAACTGGATATACTAATATAGGATATACTGTATATTCAGATGCAGGATATGGAACATTTCCATTTCAAACACTTGATGTAATATCTCCAATTGAAGAAACAATATCTCAAAAAATTAAAGGATTTTTTAATGTTGCAACTTTAAGTATAGTTGGTGGTTTACCTGCTCCCGATATGTACGGAGACGTTAATAACGATGGTCAAGTTACTATTGTGGATGCTCAATTTATTGCTCAATATACTGTTCAAACACGTACATTTAATCAATATGAATTAGTTGCAGCAGACGTTAATAACGATGGTCAAGTTACTATTGTGGATGCTCAATTTATTGCTCAATATACTGTTCAAGATTATAAAAATGCACCTAATTGGAGAATTGGAAATAAAATAACATATTGTGTTGATACAACTGAAACATATCGTGGATACGTTATAAATATATATTGTAATGGTTATGTGAATGTGGGAACTAATCGTTTTAATACAGTTTCTCAAGCAAAAGGGTATATAGATAGTATTATACCACCAGTGGATACTCCTCTTCCAGTAACAACAATATCAACACCTATTCCTAAACCTTTTATTGTACCACCAGCACTTAATAAGATATGGGATAGTTTAATTAGTTGGTTATCATCATGGTTTCCATTATTGAGTATTGCTGGAAGTTCAACTGTTAATGTACCAATAAATCAACCATATTCAACAAGTATGTCTCTTGCATTTGGTGCTCCAGATACAGTATATGGTGATGGTACTTATACTGCTAAATTTGGACAGTGGATAGTTGTTGATAGTAATAAGAATCTTAAATATGAGAGTGGTTGGACTAACGAATTAGTATCAAGTCCTTATATTGTGACTGCAACATATACTCCAACATCAGCAGGAAAGTATTTCTTGGTAGGTTTGATAAATAAACAAACATATACATGGAATGGTGCACAATGGGTAATGGTAGAAACAATTGAAACTAAGGAAGTACAGGAACTTGTTGTTGGATTACCAAATGTTCCAGTAACCAAACCTATTGGTACGACAACATATTTGAATGATTTGTTTGTATGGTTAAAGGGATTATTCTCTTGGCTACCATGGTAAGATGATATTATGGCAGAACTTAAAATAAAAGGGACTAAGAGATACATAAAGTATCTCAATGAACATTTACAAGAAGAACATCCTAAGACTAAAGGAAAGACAAAAGTAAATAATAAGAGGTAATATGACGTATTCATATTATTGGAGGAATAAATATGGTAAGAAAGATAATTATAATATTGGTAGTGTTGGTAATGAGTAGTAATATAGCGAGTGCTGGTATATTTGATGATATTATGCAAAGCATACAAAAAATTGTACCACAAAAAACATCAATAATGAGAGTAACTATTAGTACGACACAACCAGAAGATGCTTACTCCAATTTTATGGATATGATGTATTTATTAAATACACCGGTTGCACTTCAGAACTTAAATAAAGAGGCAGTGAATTACGATACAAATTCATTGAAAGTAATCGTAACAAAAATACCAAATTCAAATTTACAGTACACATTTTATGTAACGAAGAATATGGGTGTAATGTCTAATTACAATCAATGGGGACAAGATAGTACAGACAAACAAATTGTATTGACTTATCAGCAAGTAATGAAGATGTATCCTTATTTTATTGATGGAAAAATAGATTTCTTAGAAAGATGGCAATTACTTGCTATCTATAAAATAGGATAAAAAATGAAGGGTAAGAAAGTATTATTCAAATTAGATCTACATTTAATAATAGTATTTTACCAACAGTTAATTTGACTTTTAAAGAAATAGAGTATCCGATACCTATTTATACTAACAAACCAATATATAAACCTATACTAAGAGTTTACGAGACACCATGGAATAGTTGTAAATATTGTGGACAGATGGTAATATAGATTGGTTTGAAAGATGGCAATTATATGTTATTTATCAGATGGGATGAAATGAAGAAATTAAAAATATTGATTCTGTGGTCATTTATAAATGAGGTTGAGATATGAGGAATCCTAAAGGTTCAAGGATATGTTTGGGTATTAGAACTATATTTATTTTAACCTTACTAAGTATTTTAATAGTGATGATGCCTCATACTTCTGCAAGTGAATCACAACAATTTTTAATTGGAGGAGATGTGAATGAAGATGGAACAATAAACATTATAGATGCTTTACTAATAGCACAAGCTACAATTAGATTAACACCATTAACTCAAATTCAATTATCGGAAGCGGATGTAAATAAAGATGGTAAAGTAGATATTACAGATTCTTTGTTCATATCACAATATACAGTAGGATTAAGACAAATCTTTCAAAACTGGGTAACTAAAGAGCATAATTTTGAACATACTGGAATCTCAAACAGTGTTGATGTATTGACTCCAACAATTGAATGGAAAAAATCAGGTGTGGTAGGGACTTATGATGAGTGGGGAGGAGTAATTGTCGTAGATGGAATTATTTACACTGTTCCGATGACTACAGAAAAGAATATGTATGCTATTTATTCACATAACCAGTCAATAAAATGTTCAAAAAATATAGGACAAACAAATTCTCCTGCTACGTATTACAATCATATTATATATATCCATAATGTAGCTGGAAATCTATTTGCATTAAACGAAGATTGTTCAGAGAAATGGATAAGAAAAGTAACAACATCACAAAATTCTGGAGCAATAAGTATCTCAAAAGAAAATAATGCTATTTTCGTTTCACAAGGAACTCCACTAAGACTTTATAGTTATGATTTAAATACAGGAAATAAAAATTGGGATATACCTTTATCATGGGATATAACTTTTGGTATTGTTTATAATAATGGTTTAATTTATATATCTGGATGTTGTTCAAGTAATTTAAAGAGTAATTTGGCTGCATATTATTCAAATAATGGAACATTATTATGGGAAAGAATCATTTCTGGAGATGTATGGGATTCTGACTTATTATTATGGAATAATGTATTATATACATCTACATACTATAGTGATACTGATAATATTTTTGCCATTAACTTAGATGGTACTATAAAATGGAAACAAAAAATCGGTGGTCATTCTACTCCAACAACTCCGAAAATTTATAATAATATATTATGGATGGTTTCATCTAATATTTCGACTATGTTATATGGCATAAATCCGTATACAGGTAGTATAATTTATAATGGTTTAAGACTTGATTCAGATGATAATTCTGATAATTCATATACATCTATAATTTTAGGTCAAAATCAATTTTATTTCACGACTACTGGTGGTTCACATAACAAGTTATATGCTTTTAGTTATAGTGGAAATAAGGTATGGAGTTATGATTTTGGTAATACAAAACTTTTTTCTCAGGGAGTTTTGGTTAATGGGGAATTATACATTACAGCGGATGATACAACATTATACGTTTTTAAGGGATGATAGAATTGATAATAAAAGATATTTATGTATTTTTAATAATATTTTTATTTATTGGGAATGCAAGCGCAACAGTAATTAACATAAATTCTTCTGGTGATACTCACGTAACAAATGCATCAGATGTTCCACAAGGTAGTACTGTAAATATGTATGTAGGTAATGGTGGTTGTATACTTAGTAATAAAGATTGTTTTGGTTTAGTAAATTTTTCTGGTATATCTTCTATTCCAAATAGTTCTGTAATAAATTCTGCAACTCTTTATATGTATGAACTTAGTGGGGGAAATTTAGGTCATGTTCAATCAATTTATAATATAACATCTTTGTGGAATGAATCGACAGCAAAATGGACACTGCAACCGACTTATACTTCTACGCCTTTTGCATACGCTGATGGATTAGATGGTGTAGGATGGATGAATTGGAATGTTAGAAACACAGTAAATTCATGGGTTAGAAATAGTATGGACAATTATGGTTTTTTTTTGAAAGAAACATCTGGTATTACATCTTCTTATTTGGGTTATGCGACTAAAGAATATGGTAATTATATTCCTTATCTAACTGTTGATTACACTCTAAATTCTGCACCTACTGCACCTTCTCTAACTTCACATGCAAATTATAATGCTTCTATTAGTACGCAAGTATTTTTTCAATCAACAGATGCAAACGGAGACACCATAACTTATCATTATAACATCGGGACAACCTCTGGAGGAACAGATGTAGCTAATGGAGTTACAACAACATTTACAAATTCAACAAATTTTACTTTAACTCCAAATAATACATATTATTTCAAAGCGAAAGCGTGTGATGTATGGGCATGTTCGAACTGGTCAGCAGAGAGTAGTTTTATTTATACCACAAAGGAATCTGTGACTACAACAATAGATTCGTCAAAACTTGGGCTAAATAGATATGTCAGAAATAGTTCAGAGGGACTGAGTTATGTTTGTGGTGGAGGATGTTTTTTTGGATATACCACTGCGATAGAAAGAGCATTAATAAAATACAATGTGTCACAATATCCAAATCATACAATATCATCAGCTTCTTTCACTGGTTATCAAACACGTTCGGAAACACAAATTGACAATATTTATAAAATTGAATCAAGTTGGGATGCATCTTTGACATGGGCAAACCAGCCAGATGTATCTGCTTATGAAAGTTCTCAAAGTGTGACAGGGGTTGGATGGTACACATTTGGAATAACAAATATGTTTAAGGAATGGTACTCAGATCCAGCTATTAATTATGGATTTGAATTGAGAACAGATAATGAGAGTTCATTTTATCATTATTTTTATTTAGACGTAACATTTTTAGCATATATTACAGTAGTAATGGATAATTCGTTACCTTATGCTACAAATTTTTCAATTGATCATGTTAGTAACAATCCAGCGGTTCTTAACTCAACACCAACATTTAGGTGGACATCATACGATTTAGAAGGAGATAACATTACTTCTAATAATATCCAAGTTTGGGATGGTTCAGGTGGTACAGGAACAAATTTCTGGAATTATAATGGTTCAAATACAAGTTCTTTAGTCTATGCTGGCACAAGTTTAGTTAAAAATACAACATATTATGTAAGAATTAAACTCAATGATAGTTTGAGTGAAGGATTGTTTTATGAAAGTACATTTAGATTAAATACTGCACCGTCTATTCCAACATCATACACTAATTTTACGTCAAGAACAAATCTCACACCAATTATATCATGGACTAAAGGGATAGATATAGATGGAAATACAGTTAATACTTATGTTTATGTTGGTGAAAATGAATCAAATCTAACATTAGAAGGATCGTATTCTGGTACTTCTACGCAGATTGGGATAAACAAAGTATTATCAAAAAATACCAATTATACTTATAGAATGCGAAGTTATGATGGTTATGAATTTTCTATGAATACGTCATTATCAAACTTTACAACTGGAGTGACTCCAATATTTTCAAATGAAAATGTACCTTCTGTAGGAACTATCAATGTAGCGTTTAATATTGATATTAATATTGATGTTGGAGCAAGTAATATATCTACAAAGACAGTTACATTAACTGACCCTAATTTAAATATAAATACCTATACAATGACATTGGTAAGTAATTTGACTTATAGAAAAATTTATACTCCAACTATTGCTGGAACGTATTTAATAAATTACTATAATGCAACTGATGAAGCAGGATTGTCAAATTCAACACTTTCGACAAAGACCATAGTCGTATCGGTAGCATCTTCAACATCTGGTGGAGGAGGTGGTGCTATAACAACACCAACTCCAACATCAGTAGTGACAGAATATAAACCAAGTATTGATATAACATCAATAGGGGAAAGTGATTTAGGAATAATATTATTGGAAATATTATTATTGGGAGGGTTCATTGTATTTATATCAGGATTATTGGAGTATGGTAAAACGAGTTCATTAGTGATGGGATTTATTATAATTAGTGTGTCAGTATATGGTTTAGGATGGTTATCATGAAATTTAATCAAAATTATAACGGAGTTAGAGAACGTAATGAAATAGTAATAATGAACAATCCTGTTTGCGAAAAGCGGATGGATAGATTTACTGGAAGGAGTGCGGTGAAGATATGAAAAATACAACAAAAATAATCATCACAGTATTGACAATTCTGCTCTTCATCGGGCAGGCATCGGCAAGTATAGAAGTTGCTCATATCGGAATGGCTAATGTATTTGATATAGTTGAGTACAATAATTGGTTGTATGCTGGGCATGGAACAGAAATACGTTCATATAACTTATCAAATTTAAACTTATCAAATATGACATATAAGAACTATTCCTCAGTTATAGACTTAGATTACTTCATTTATGGAGTATGGATTAACGAGTCAGAACCCGATTATCTGTATGTATCAAATACGGACGGATTTTTTATAGTTAATATATCAAATCCTGTTAGTCTTAGTGTTGTGGGAAGTTTAATATTACCTACTGGACATGATGCAAGAGATATTGAAACAAAGGGGAATTACGCTTATATTGCATCATATGGTAAAGGGATTGTTACTGTTAATATAACAAACAAATCTGCACCGACCCTTATTAATACTTATCCTTTGAGTGGATATAATCAACCTCTAAGATTAAATATATCTGGTGATTATATATATGTAGCATTAGATACTGATAATAGACTTGATATTTTGGATATTTCAAATCCGTCGAGTCCATCTCTTGTAGGAAATTGGACTGTAAATCAATCTACGAATGGATTATCAAGTGTATCTGTTTTAGATAATTATGCATTTGTAGTGTTGTATAATCATGGTGTTTATTCAATTAATGTCTCCGACAAAACAACTCCATTCCAAGAGTCGTTTTTAGGTAATACATCAACACTTGCCTTCAATGCAAATGATATAAAAATTTATAATAGTTCATATGCTTTTGTCAGCACTCGATATGAAGGATTTAGAATAATTAATATATCTAATCCCCTTTCTTTAAGTTATTACAAGAACATTACTGGAACTCAAGCATATTCTGAAAGTATATCCATTTCAAAATCTAAAAATTATGTATTTAGTGCTATGGAATCAATAGGGTTTGATATATCCGATACTTCGGTCTTATTAGCATCAACAAAAATAAATACAGTATACACAATCGGGGGATATGATTCTATTGATGTGACTGATGATGGAAATTATTTATTTATTGGTGCTCATAATTTAGGAGTGTGGTCATTTAATGTTACCAATAAATCTAATCCAGTTATATCTGGTTTCCTTTATACTGCTGGCAGACATCCGTCGGTAATTATACAAGGGAACTATTTATACGCTTCATCTGATTGGACAGGAATGAATATTATAAATATATCAGTTCCATCCAATATGTCACTCGGAAAAAAAATCAGTGGTAATATTGATTATGGTTTACCCGATGATGATTATCTATATCTATCTGAATATAATCTACATACATTACCTATATATAATATTTCAATCCCTGCCGCTCCAACATTGATAAGCAATGCCAATCTAAACAATACAGATTCAAGGGATGGTGCGTTTGCCAAAATAAATGATTATTATAATTTTATTGCCACAAAAGGTGGTGAACGAATGGGGCTTCATATTATTAATGTTACCAACAGATCAAATATCAGTCTTGATTCTACTTTTATGCTTGGAACCGGGTTCGGGGATGTTAATGTGAATGGAACACTCGCAATAGCAGTTACAGATTATAATATATATAGTTTGAATATTTCTAATCTTAGTAATATTGTTGAATATAATAACCTCAGTTACATTGGATCGTTTGGGTTCAGAGATGTTGAGATATGGAAAAACGATACCACTACATATGTATATGCTGCTGGAACAAAGGGAATGAGAATATTTAATGTAACATCTGATAACAAATTAGAATTATATGCAACCCATGATTTACCCGATATTGCAACTGGTATTGTAAGAGTGGGTAGTTATTTATATGTTGCAGATAATAAACATGGCTTTTACATCCTGGACGCTAACATATCATCTAATGTAGAGGAAGGAACTCCTGGAGGGCAACCATATATCCCCGGTAATAATGACGTATATTATAATTGGAATGAAAGTGTATATGGAATACAACTCCTTTCAACTGTAGATGTAACTCGTCCGATTTATACTGGAAACAACGTATACTACGGGATAGACGTTCAAGTATCACAAATAATTGATAGAATTAAAATACGTGAGTATTTGAATGTTGGTACTCCACCAACTGCGAACTTCTCAGTTAGATTAGAAAGTGATAATAATGGAAACCCAAGCGGCAACTTACTTACCACTGATTCAGAGGGAACTGCACAAAATGTAAGCAATGCATGGCTTACAGTTCTTCTAAATAATAGTAATGTAAGTATTAATAAGAGTACAAGAGTATGGTTAAATATATCGATTGATGCTGGTAACTCATCTAATTATTATAGGATACACCATCTTAATGAGAATGCCAGTATATATACACTGAAAGATAATACCACAATATCTATTACTGGCACTCCCGTATTTGGTTTTGGGAATGCAACAACATATTACGGACAACTGTTCAGGACTCTCACCACGTCACATTCCATAAGAGCAAATGAATATCAGGGTGAAAACATAACAACTGATAGAACGTTATCTTTTAAAAACATCAGTACGCCATTACGTTTCTCTACTGGTGAAAGCGCTCTCCCAAGATTTAAATTAAAAAACGTAACCGGATATGAATTTGTAAATGTTACTAATACAACTCCAATTACCACAACAGTAAACCAAATATTATTTGAATTTGATGATATAGATTTACCCGCTGATACATATACTGCATTCTTTACCCTTACTGATAATGTTACAACAACTGGAATCTATATGCGTAGTTATGTTAGCGATATTGCAGGAGAAACGTGGCAGGGTTCAATCGGATATTATGTAACTACAACAAATGGTGGTACAACATGGACTACAACAGCAACAAGGGACTTGTCGTTTCAATTTAATGTTACCGAAGCAAGTTATTCCGTATCGGGATATGTTCTCGATGAAAATGGGATTGGTATATCTGGAGCAAATGTAGAAGACAATGCAACCGGATTTAGCAACATTACACTATTGAATGGAAGTTATACTATCTCGACTTTAGCATCTGGCGGACATAGATTCACAGCCACTAGAATAAAATATGATTATAATTATACTGACACATATATAAGTCAATCTAATTTAGCGAATATAAACATCACATTGTCCCCGTCAAAGTATATAATATCAGGAACAGTAAAACATACTAATGGTACTGGAATAACTGGGGTGTATGTTGTTGATAATCAATCCGTATCGAGTGATTATACAGAACCAGATGGTACATATTCACTTGGACAGAATTATTTAAATGGTATGTATAATATCACATTTACGAAAAGTGGATATGTTGATAACTATTTAATTGTTGATATTAACGACAGTAATAATGTTACTGCAAATGTGGTATTAGAAGAACAAGATGAAGTGTTCGGTTCTCCAGTTGCATTACTTTGGAATAATTCAAAAACCAACAATGATAATCTTACTGGGATTGAGCTGGTACAGTATGAACACATCTTCTGGAATGTTACTTTCAATCAAACAGGAAACATATCATGGTATTATGACTTAGATGGCTCAGGAGGAGTAAAACATTGGGATAATAATACTGATAATGCTTCATGGGAAGATTATTATACTGTAGTTGCTAATAACAAAAAAACCAGAGCAATGATTAATACAGCGTACGGAACTGCTAATGTTACATGGACATTTAATGTTACCGCTCCAAAATATAATATCTCAGGCTATGTCAACGACAGCTTCGGTGCTGCGATATCCACAGTATCTGTAGTCAACGGCACGAACTCAACAAATACCAATGCAACAGGATATTATGTAATTTTAATGTCAAACGGCACTTACAACTTCAGTTATTCAAAAACGGGATATGTCACTGGATACAAAGAGATAACAATAGCCGGAGCAGATGTAGTGAATCAGAATGTAACACTGACTGCAAACGTTCCAAATATCACTTCATGGGGTAATAACATAACTAACAATGCAAACTTAACCCTGACTATCAATACCAGTGAATCTATAAATTTCAACGCTACTGTAAATCAGACAATAACAACATGGCTCTGGGCTATAAATGGCACTGACCAATCAGTAAATTATGATAATTTCATCATATCATGGGCAACGGTGGGTTCAAGAAATGTAAGTGTGAACGCTACGAATGTGAATGGAACTTCCAATACTGTATATTGGAATGTGACCGTGCAGGACATTACACCACCATCCAGCATTACAGGACTGACAAATGTCACAGGTAATTTCTGGCATAACTGGACATGGACTAATCCAACAGATAGTGACTTTAGCCACACAATGATTTACATTAATGGAAGCTTTGTGACAAATACTTCAAATAAATATTATAATCTAACTGCAAATGCTCATAATCAGAGTACAATAAGTACACGTACGGTAGATATAGTTGGAAATGTAAATCAAACATGGGTGAATCATACTTCGATAATCCCTAATAATGTCCCTGCAAATACCACTTTACTTACTCCTACTAATGGAAGTACCATAACTTCAATACCGACAAATTTAACATGGAATATTGGAGTAGACAATGATAGTGATGTATTAACTTATGATTTACGTGTAAATGGAAGTACAGTAATTATTGGAATAACTACTAATTATACTTTATATAATTTATCAAGTGGTAATAATAATTGGTCAGTGAGAAGTTATGATGGATATGAATATTCAAATTGGAGTAATATATACAATGTTACAGCAATGTATAATTTGGTGAATTTCAGTTTTACTAACAAATCAGTATCAGAAACACAAATATATCAATCATCTCAAAGTACAAGAATAAAAGTAGATGTTAATGATAGTGATGGATATATTACGAACGTAAGTGTTGGAATAACATTTAATTCAGTACAAACAAATTATACTATGACAGGTGGAAATGATACATGGATATATGATTTCAAGAGTGGAGTACCTGGAGTTTATAGTATAAGTAATTTCTACGCTACTGATAATAAAAGTGGGATTAATTCAAGTACATCAACATTACAATTTATTGTAGTTCCTGTTATTAGTAGTGGAACATCTGGAACATCATCTGTAACACAAACGCCTATAATTGTTCCGACAGTTACTGTTGTAAAAACAAAAGTTATTGATGATAGACAACCAATAAAACCAATTGAATCTATTAGTGGATTATTAAGTTCTAAAGTTGATGAGTTTAATTCATTACCACAAGAAACACAATGGATGTTATGTGTATATATTATCTTATTTATTGGATTAGTATCTTATAATGGTAAAAATAAAAGGAGATATTAAATGAAAATATATACAATAATCATAATTATGTTCATCCTGCTTGCTCAAGTACAGGGGGCGAGTGTAGTACCTGTTATAAGTGGTGGGGGTGGTGATGGAGGTTCACCATTATTGAATCTTACAGAAATAAATCAGACAAATACAACAAATGTAACACTACCAGTTATTAAATTACCAACATTAGATAAGTTAATGGATATAGCAAATTCAAAAGAAGCAATATTGGGGATGTTTATAATTTTTGGAGTGTTGTCGATAGTAATGCTTAGAGGTAAAAAGTGATTAAGAAGATTTAAATAGTTATAAACCAATATAGTATAAGTAAATAGATTAAGGAGATATGATGAAGAAAGTAATACATTTATTAGACACAAATAATAACAAGACATATTGTGGATTGAAAAGGTTAACTGTTCTTGTTACAACATCAGATTTAGAAGATTTATGTCTTAAGAATGTTACTTGTAATAACTGTATAAAGGTGGCAAGGTGATGATATGAAGAAAAAAAGTTTATTGAACCAAATTGGATTAGGGAATATAGAAAAAGAAGTTAATAAGACAGTTAAGCAAGTTGAGAAAACGATTACAACATATGGTAAGAGAACACAATATATAGTTAAACCAATTTCTAAAAGTGTTGATAAATATACAGCAGGATGTTATAATGTGATGACAGGAGAAATAAATTTAGGTAATGTTGGTTCTGAAAAATATTTAACTAAAACTCTTATTCATGAAGATTTACATAAAGCATTATTTGAAGATAAAGATATTCCTTCAGAGATTACTTGGAAACTTGATATATTAGAAAAAGAACATTACTTCGATGATTTTTTTGAAGATGTCTTAGAACATGGAATAACTTTAATTTCAGACGATGAACAAAAGAAAGGACATAAGTGATGATATGAGCTATTATAGACCAACTACATTTTATGAATATGTATTAACTACTATCCAGATATTAATACTAAGGTTTAATAGATGGATAGACAAGAAGAATAAAGAGGCATTTAAGTATGACAAAGATAGGTAAAAAGAAACTTAGGATGAGTGATGGAACAATAAGAACATTTAGTTCAGAAGAAAAGAGAGATAATTATGAAAGAGTAGCACAAGCTATTAAGCATGGATGGAAGATACCAAAAAAGAAGAGGCGAATGAAATGGTAGAAATAGTAAGATACGGAAGAATAGTACAAAAGAAAGATTCTAAAGGAAAAATTATGGAAGGTTCAACATTTAAGACTGTTGAGGATGCGAAAAGAATAGAAAGAGATTTGAAAAGTGGAAAGAAGAAGCATGTTGGAACAAAAGGATAATCAAGAAAAGAAAGATGATATAAAAGTTATAGTACTGAAAGAACCAAAAGATATTATAAAAGTTCATGAAAAATTATTTAATATTTTTGGAGAATAATCTCAAGCTATGGTAGTAGCCCTGACAAATGGTTCAATAAAAACCTTTATCTATTAATAAAACAATATAGACTATATAGTAAATAGGAGGATAAATTAAAAGATACTAATGATATAGCTTTATACTCGGA